>Ga0080006_1138236_pt2 | contig 116906 bp, 129 predicted proteins | sample RS3BMetagenome_FD_69209 | JGI IMG/M metagenome (GOLD analysis project Ga0080006, IMG submission 69209) | Ferric oxide microbial mat and aquatic microbial communities from Rainbow Spring, Yellowstone National Park, USA - RS3B (SPADES... ...
AGGGCCTCCCAGGAAGTTCAAGAAGCTTTATCCAATAAAAAAGGGAAGGTATCAACTAGCATACACTGGATAGGGGACGAAATCTGGAAAATGTGTAGTAAGCGGTGAAGATTAGACTTCAGCTCTGCATGAGTTTTAAGGGATTGAAAGGTGCCCTGCCCTAAATAGCCCGTGAGAAGGTGTTTTCATCGTCGAGACATCATTTCCGTCGTTAGGTTAAGACGGAGGATGCGAGCATCATGATGGAACGTGATCACTTCAGGATAACTTCTAGCCCTCTAACCATCCCTACGGCAAAGATAACGGAGTTTCCTGGAACGAACACTCTCCACCTTACCCTTAAGGACGACAAGTTACGTGAAATTTGTCCTCCAAAGCCTCGGGTTCCCCAGTCCAGAGGAGTAAGCTCCATGTAGTTTCACTCCCATGAAGGAAGACATTGGAACTCAAAACATAGCGAGTTGAAATCTTCGAATCATCTCTCTTTCTGTTTTCTCTTAAGTTTCATCAGTTCCTCCCTGACCTCCTCGAGACTTTTCTTAAGCATGGCGATCTCGCTCTCATGAATCTCCATAAGTTTGGTCAATTTCTGGACAGGATCTTCACTCTTCACCACTAGTCTCACGATTCCGTTTTCGTCCATTTCCATGTACCCCAGCCGTACCAATTCCCTCACGTATCCCTTGGCTGTCTTCGGAGAAACCTTCAGGAACAGGGCGATCTCCCTTAAGTCCATCTCCCCCTTGTTTTTCACCATGTTCAAAATGTCTTGTAACCTGGGAGTAAGCTCCATAAGAGAACTCTTGTGAACATGTGGATTTTTAAGACGTGGGGCTAAATCAAATGAGGGCTCTATTGACTCTCTTTCTGACTGAAGAGAACGTAAATGAGTTGTTGAGCTTCAGAGACGCATATGAAGCTCTAAGGGAAGGCTTCATTCTTGAAGATAACAAGAAGGCTGTGAATACCAAGAGGGTGAGAACTGCCTTCTCGGGAGTTACCCTCACTTATCAGGCTGGAGCCTATGAAGGCTTTATAGGCTTCAAGACTTACGTCAGGGGAAACTTCATCTCGTTGCTCTTCTCTTCCGAGGGGGAGCTCCTCATGCTAACTGAGGCTGACAGGATGTCCTTGCTTAGGACAGGAGCACTCTCAGTTCTGGCTGCAGACCTAATGAAGAGGAACTACTCAGAGGTAGGCATCATAGGTTTAGGGAAACAAGGCATAGCTCAGGCCGAGGCCTTTTGGGCAATGAAGGGAGTGAAACTGTGGGGTTACACGAGAACTAAGGAGAGGGAGACTAAGGCATCAGAAATCCTGAGATCCATGGGGGTTCAGATCAAGATGGCCACATCGGTTAAAGAGCTCGCTTCCATGGCGGACGTCGTAGTTACCATTACCACTTCCACAACTCCTTTCCTTAAGTTGGAGTACTTGAAGCCAGACTCTCACGTCAACGCTATGGGTTCCAATTTGTCTGAGAGGATTGAACTCTTCCCTGATGTCCTGAGGGCATCACAGACCATCTCCGTGGAGGACATACAGCAGGCCAAGGAGGAGGCTGGGGACCTGATCTTGGCTAACAAGATGAACATGCTGGATTGGGATAAGGTCGTGAAGTTCTCCGAGGTGGTTACCGGAAAGAGAAATCCAAGGCCCAGGTCAGGGATCACCGTCTTCAAGTCAGTAGGCATAGGCCTGGAAGACGTTGTTGTCATGGGCAAACTCTATGAATTGGCCCGGAAGAGAGGCCTTGGGAAGGAGATAAAGGTGAGCGGTCGATGGTATCGAGGATAGGAAGGGAGATAGACCTTTCCCCCGTGGAGTTGGGCTCTCGCGTCGGGGGCAAAGTGAGGATAAATATGGCCAGCGGAACTCCAGATCCTAGAGTAATACCAATTGAGGAGATAAAGAACGCGTATGAGGAGGTACTTCAGGAGAAAGGACCCAGGTCCCTGTTCTATCCAGGTGCAGGAGGTCAACCGGAGCTAATAGAAGAGATAAGGAGGTTCGTTCCATCGCTGAACCTCAGTCTCGATAAGGAAGATAAGATAGTTGTAACCAGCGGGGCCCAGCATGCCATAGAGCTCATTTCTAAGTACTTTCTGGACAACGATGTCGTTGCCGTGGAAAACCCTACCTTTGTGGAGACGTTCATGGCAATGAAATTGAGGTCGAACGTAACTCTACCCATAGATCTAGACTCTGAGGGAATGGACGTTAGTTCCCTGGAGAGGATAACGAAGATAGTGAGGCCCAAGCTGGTATATGTGATTCCCAACTGTCACAATCCGGCTGGTGTAAATATGTCATACGAAAGAAGAAAAGCACTCGTGGAGCTGGCCAGTGCGAGGGACTTCTACGTAGTTGAGGACGATCCTTACAGACCGATAGCAGGTTGCGTTCCACCTCCCATAAAATCGTTTGACAGAGAGGGGAGGGTCATATATGTTAGTAGCTTCAGTAAAATAATTGCCCCGGGGCTGAGGGTGGGTTTCATAGTAGCTAAAGGTGAAATCGCAGAGAAGCTCAGCTTATTGGAGCAATTGGACTTCTCCACCTCTACTATAAATCAGTACGTAGTAGCTAACCTCCTCAGGAGAGGTCTAGTTTCAAAAAGGATGACTACTCTCGCGATGCATTATTCAGAGAAGATGAAGATTCTCACCGAGTCCCTGGATGACGCTGGTATCTTCAAGTTCAATCCACCTAAATGCGGCTTCTTTGCACTGGTGGACTTAAGAACCGATGCTGAGAGAGTTTTCGAGGTAGCCACAAAGGACGGGCTGAGCTTTGTGAAAGCTAAGGCCTTCTTCCTACGTGGGGGAGATACCATGGCTCGGCTGAGCGTTACTATCCCTACTGCGGAGGAGATCAAGGAGGGTGTGACAATCTTGAAGAGATCGGTTCTTGACGTCAAACTGTGAAGATCTCCCTGCTCAACTGGGTGAGAATCTCTACCTTGTCCCTCATGACTGCCATTTCCTCGACCCTGATTCCAAACTTTCCAGGAAGGTATATTCCAGGCTCTATGGTGAACGTGCTACCTCTCTTCACCTCAACCAAGTTATCAGGAGCTATGTAGGGATCCTCATGTACGTCTATTCCTATACCGTGACCGGTTCTATGAATGAAATTTTCCCCGAATCCCTTGGAAGATATCACCTTTCGGGCCCTCCAGTCTATGTCCTTGCCCGTTGATCCTAACGTCGAGCTCTCAGCTTCTGCTATGGCCTCAACCACTATGGACCAGATGCGTTTGACATCCTCAGAAGGAGGACCTAAAGTCAACACACGCGTCGTATCTGTGGAATAACCTTTAAATTTTATTCCAAAATCTGCTATTATAACATCCCCCCTCTTTACTTTTCTGGAGGTGCATCTCAGGTGAGGCATTGAGGTGTTGGGTCCGGAAGTCAGGATGGGACTGAACGAAGTCCCCTCAGCACCATTCTCAATGAACAACCATTCCAATTCTCTGGCTAATCTGCACTCGTTCTCTCCCTCCTTGACCTTATCCGTGAACTCCAAGAAGGACTTCTCGGCTATTGACAACCCGCTCCTCAAGGCCCTTATCTCCTCTTCGTCCTTCACCTCTCTCAACTCCTTCATTATTACGGAGGCAGGACTGATGTTGGAGGGTAGAAATCTATTGAGGATCTCGACGAGAAATAGTGACCACAGTTGATCATCTATGGCTATGGACGATCCCTTTTTAAGTCTCATGAGTGAGTAAGGATCTTCCCCATCCCTGTAGGATCGAATCTCCAACCCCACGGTTGAGAGCTGTTCCTCATATATCTTGGGAGCTAAGACAAAGTCCTCTTCACCCACAACCAGTAGGAGTGGTCTCTCCATCTGTTCCTCCCTGAACCCAGTGAGATAGAACATGTTACTAGTGGGCCCCAGGATCACTGCGTCAATACGCCTCTGCGACATCATCTCCTTGAGACGTTTCATCCTCACTTCATAATTCATAGTAAAACTGTTCCCAGACTTCTCATAAAAAACTAAGCTAGCAGGTGTAATAGCATTTCATGGCGAGGTTGTATGCAGCGTTGAAGTCCCTGTCCACCTTATAACCACACGCAGGGCAAACGAAGATTGAGCCTAAAATTTCACCCTTCTTGTAACCGCATCTGGAACATATCCTGGAAGTGTTATGTGGGTCGAGCCTCTTGAACCTTATTCCCCTCTCTATGAACTCCTTTTCCAAGAGGTCTTCAACCAATCTCAATCCTTTCCCTATTCTAGCTTCATAATACCTCAGATCCTCCAGCGCCACCACCTTGGGACTCACCTCCTCCATGAAGTCAGCTAATTCCTTTACAGCTCCTCTCACCTTACTCCTGATCTCGGCGATATAGGATAATCCCTGCCCCTCCCCCATGTATTTCGTGAACGTTTCAATCAGTGATCCATTCCCTATGTATTTGGTCCTGAAGACCTTTCCACCGTCCAGTATGGCAACTACTGTGAAGAGGTGTCTTATTCCCAGGTCAACTCCTACTATTGGATCCTCAGTCACGTAAGCCAAATAGACCTTAATTCCATCGGAGAAGTCCACTATGGCATAGGCCGGTTGTCCTCCTTGATCTGAGGAGACTTTGGCGTCAACTTTCTCCAGTTTAAAGAGGTTCCCCGTGTTCACCACCTTCAACGGTCCTATCCTAAGCTTACTATATAGTAAACTGAGTCCCCTAAGTGAGGGGGGAGGATTGGGCTTCTCCTTGGCTCCAGTTCTCTCTAATGCTTTAGTGTATTGGATGTAATAGACTATGTCACTGTAAATTTCCTTGAGTTTTCCGAAGTCTACTATCTTAGCCTCTATTAGTCGCTCTTTCATATAATATGATTCTCCACTGACCTTATAAAAGAGGAGGTTGAGGTGACTTCCAGGCCATTCAGGGCTCCATTGCGAATTCTAATATCTCTCTTAAATTAGGCTAATTCTATGTAGGATTAGTTGAATGTAACCTGCCACGTCAATGAGGCAGAGAAGAAGTCGCCCCGACCACGTATGATCAATTATTACGCTTAAGCTACTGAAACAAAATGAAATTGCAATGGAGACCTGAACGCCCCTGACTTTCCTTACCAGGAGATTAGCTCAAAGGGAAAAATGAAATTCTATTACAATTCGGTCAGTTCATCGTAAGGTAACTCCCTCCCAATACCTCTTAAGTAATAATTAACTGAGGATGAGAAAATATATCCCCCACTCCTGTAGAGTCTGTAGTACTCCTCCTTCTCCCTCATCTTTTCCTTGTTATAGTAATAGTAAACATATAGGCTGGGGCCCACTCCCTCCCCGTAAAATAGGAGCGAAGAGTTGAGGCTGGTACTCCATTGTCTTAACTCCTTGGTTACCCTGGAGTATGACTCGACTGGATCCATTCCTTCTTGAACTCTCTTGGCCACCTCCATAAGCATGACGAAACTGTCGGTATATGGGAGATTGGGTTCGGTGAATCCAACTCTACTAATGGATCCGTTGTGGGCTAGGAAGAGTTCATAGGGCCCCGCCCTGAGGAAATAGGGGTGGGCGTGGGACGGACCCAACAGGAACTTTTTAGAGCTTCTCCGGGCGTGAATAATTCCTACTAGCTCGTCCCCCCTTATGGAACTCAGGAATTTTACGTTGGGGTCCTTGAAAATAGGTTTCCGAGAAGTATAATAAATTTTAGACCATCCATCGTCCCTAAAATAGATCACGAATCCCCAACCGTCAGGATGGGATCCGAAACTGGAATAGGGATCCTTATCAGAGGCCTTAATCAGGGATTCGAGGACGTTTGGATCCACCTCTCCCTCAGCTCTGAAAGCTACGAACCTACACATCTATGACCAACCCGTCCTTCGCTAGTATACCCCTGTCTCCAGTCAACTCTTCAAATTTCTTAGAAAGCTGTGCAGGTATGTGAGTGATCACGGGTTTATTGAACATTTCCAATACTTCCTTCAAAGACGTGTGACCCCATTGCTTGCAGTTCTCCAGACAGCTAGCTTCGTGTATTACCAAGTCTACCTTTCTAGACTCCCTCAACACATCCTCACACGGTTCTGACGTGTCCCCAGAGTATAGGATCCTCTTTCTCCCATCGGTGATGATGTATGAGACAGCGTAGATTTTGTGACAAGCTCCCACGGAGTAGACCTCCAACTCTCCCTCACCTCCCTGGGGAAGTCCGTCCTCTCTAACCTCTGCCGATATCTGATTTCCAGCTCTCTTGTAGCTTGAGAGTACCTCCAGAAAACCCGGGGGAGAATAAACCCTTATATCTGGAAGACCTTGAATCGCCCTCTGTACTAAATGATCGAAAATCCCAGAGAAGTGATCTACGTGCAGATGAGTGATGAAAACTGCGCGTGGAATCTTGTTCATGTCCTCCAATCGCATACTTACCCCAGAGCCGAAATCCAACAGTACTTTGTCCTCTCCGCTCTCAACCAACACTCCCGATTTGAACCTGCTGCTCCCAACCGTGCTCCCAGCTCCCGTTCCCAGTAGAATGACTCTCAAATGTCTCCCCTTTCCTCAACGTCCTGAAGGTCACAGAGCCCTGGACAGCCCTTCATTTCCTTAGTCCTCCTTGAGGAGGTCCTCAACCTCTTCCCACCTTGGACCGAGGGCTCCATAAGTTTTCACAGATGCAGCAGCTATAATGTTTGCCTTTTCCACCGCCTCTTCTATGTCGTAACCCTTCTCCAGAAAAACGGCCAAGGCGGCGTTAAACACGTCGCCCGCTCCCGTGGTGTCGATCGCATCAACTTTGGGGGCTGGTATCCTTACACTCCTGTGTTTAGTGAAGATCACGGCTCCGTGTTCCCCGAGAGTTACTATGATTGCCTTTTTTACCCTTTTCAGGAGGACTTCAGCTCCGTGGCTCAAATCATCTGAGTTACTTATCTCCTTGAACTCCACTTCGTTGGGGGTAAGGATATCCACGTAGCTGAGAAGGTTTTGGTCGGTTATCACGGCCGGAGCTGGGTTGAGTATTCTAAGCCCAGGGAAGGTAGAGAGGGCCGTCTTCACCACTTCTTCTCTGATCTCCATCTGAGTTAGCAGAATATCTCCGTCCATGCATCCTTCGATGTCGTTAGGGGCCAAGAGATAATTGGCCCCTCTGTTGACCATTATGATGGTCTCCCCATTTCCATCAAGGATTATATATGCTGTCCCCGTTGGGGCATCCTTTCTTTTCACGCATCTAGTATCAACTCCCTCCTCTTTCAGGAATTCCATGGCCCTGTCGCCATGATGGTCTCTCCCCACGGCCCCCACAAACTTGACTTTACTTCTTAATCGCGCAGCTGAGACTGCCTGGTTGGATCCTTTACCTCCATGTCCAGTCATGAACTCGTCCACGAAAACGGTCTCACCAGGAATTGGGAACTTACTCACCTTAAGGGTGAGGTCTACGTTATAACTCCCAACAACGTTAATCAATTTCTATACCCTCCAGCAAGTTAGTAAGTTCCTCAAGGGAATCAGCCACTATTATTCCCCTTCCCTCCATTAGTAACAAGTTACCATAGATCCCACTCTCGGATATCTTCAGCTTTCCCTTCTCGGATGCCCTCAAGAGAGCATCGGTGAGAGAAGCGGATATTCCTATCCTCTTACCTGTGACCCTGAGGCCTCTTATCACTAAGTTCTCATGCATGTTAACTACGATGGGTCCATCCACTTTTATCCAGTCCAGATATCTCATTATCCCACCTGCTAAAGTTGCGGAATCACCGTACTCTGTGACGAAGCCGATGTTCATCTTTTCGTCCTGGTTGAGGAGGGCTTTCACCAAAGATATTCTCTTCTCCAAGAACATTACTAGTTTCTCGAGCTCCTCCCTAGCCTGCTCCATTCTTATTACCTTTTCAGGGAACGCAAAGGGATCTACTGGTCCCTTTCCCTTTCCGAGGGGAAGGGAGAACTTTATTGCCTGAGTAACGAAGTGTTTGGCTTCTATTACTGCTTTCCTCAGACTGAGACCCTTAGATAGGTAGGCAGTTATGGCTGCAGAGAAGACATCTCCGCTACCGTGAAGGTTGTCCGTATTGACACTCTCACCCTCCAGCTCTAAGAGTTGATTGTCGATCACTGCGACGTCGAAGCCACCCAAGGCCCTTCCTCCCTTAACTATTACGTTAGTGGAGGTCAACTTGTTCAGATGCAAAGCGCATCTCTTGAGGTCATCCTTTGAGTTAATTTTCATCCCAGATAACCTCTCGGCTTCCATCCTGTTAGGCGTTATTATGAGGGCCCTCCCTAACAGTCTCGATAGGCCTTTCATAGCATCTTCTCCGATCAGTGGATAACCAGACTTGGAAAACATAACAGGGTCAAGGACAAGCCCTATGTTATACTGCCCAAGCTTCCGTTCCACTACCTCTATAACTTTAGGCGATGGGAGAACCCCCGTTTTGGCAAACTTTACATCGAAGTCCTCCATGACGGCGTCGAACTGAGCCTCTATGATGTCTTGAGGGAGCTCCATCACCTTGGATACCTTAAATGTGTTTTGAGCTGTAATAGCTGTAATCACTGTTGTACCGAAAACTCCCAGACTGGTGAAAGTCTTTAGGTCTGCCTGTAATCCTGCCCCTCCACCGGAGTCGCTTCCAGCTATGGTCATCACAACAGGCCTGATTCTCACGAGGCTTATATACTCAAAAGGAGAATAATACGATTTTCTTGGGAAATCAGCCTCCCTTGCCCAACTCAATAGTGACCTTTCCGCTCCTTTCCGTCTTCACCCAAGTCTTCGGCATTCCTACTAACTCCATAAATATGGACAGGACGTTGAGAAAAATGGTCAAGTTGATGTATCCGGCAGTGAGGATCACGTAAACGGTCTCTATCATGTGTCTCTTAGATATCAGGAGGCTGAGAAAGAACGACAAAATTGATGCCAATGATACCAAGGCCGCGACCACGAGGTGGAGCTGAGAAGGATAGAGGAATACGAGAGAGTAGTTTGCAACACTTAAAGCCATGAATATTGGTGTGGCGATCAGGAGACCAGCATCTATGAGTCTCCAGGAGATCTTCATTCTACCTACGGGGAAGGCCAGCTCTATGTGGCCCCTGTACCATCTCAATCGTTGTTTCACTAAGCCCCAGAAGCTCACAGGTACTTCTCTCCAGCTAATCACTGAGGGTGAGTAGGCAATTAAGTAATCCATAGACGCTATCTTCAGACTCAGGTCCAGATCCTCGGTGAGGCTACGTTCATTCCAACCCCCTAGGGAAAGGATCACGTCTCTCCTGACGAAGCTGCACGTCCCCTCTAGGGGAACGAAGAATCCCAACTTGGCTCTCCCAGAGATCAGGTATTCATTGAATAGTTCTTCCAGCGAGGCAAGCCTAGCTATGATACTCTCACGGACGTTGATGGGAACTAGCCTCCCCTGGACCGCTCCAATCCTTGGGTTAGCGTCAAATTTTCCAGCCACATAGGCCAAAGTGTCCAGACGAGGTACACTGTCGGCATCGAAGACACCTATTATGTCACCCTTGGCCTCAGAAAGGGCGTAATTCAACGCCCTGCTCTTTCCGTTTGGAACAGATGCAGGCTCTAGATGAATGCACTTCACCGTTGTATACATCTTTGAAAAGTTTTGGCACACTTGAAGCGTATCATCGGTAGAGCCGTCCTCAACTACAATGACCTCATACTTAGATCTGTCGTATTCTTGGTTCACTAATCTCTCCAAAAGTCTTCCCAAGACTTTTCCCTCGTTTCGAGCTGGAATTAAGAGACTAAAAGACGGACCTGTGTGGGACTTCCTCTCGGAAGGTCTCCATGACAGACCTATCAATGCGAGAGAGGAATTGTAAACGCTCCATAAGGACACTAGAACGCTTATTACAATGAGGAGCTCATTCAGGTTCATTGTAGAAAGTTCTCCAAATTATTAATATGTTTTGTTCATTCGTTAGTATACCTTCACGTGAAACCCCTCTCTATCATCACCGCTTGGACGCCTCTCCAGAAACTTTTAGAGATCAAAAAGGGGACGCCCATGAAGAGGTCCGCGACCAACAGATACGGTATGACTTGAACTTGGTTTACTCCCAAGAGAGTGGGGGAATAGGCTCCCATTATCATAACTAACATCACAGGGAAAGAGGCTATAGCGGTGAAGTACTGTCTGGAGCTGAAGGGGGCAGGGACGCTCAATTCATCCCTTATTTGAACGGGGTTTATCCTGGCTGTGATTGAGGCCAGATATATGAGGGCGAAGGGTGATACGATGAGGGTTACCAATGAAACCCCCCAAGTCTCTGGATTCAACAGGTTAACCACTGCGAAAGGGAGTAGGATGAGCTCTACCGACGTAGCCTTACCTAGCAGATAGTATCTGGCGAATCTCCACGGTTCCATCACCCCAAAACTCAGCCAGATAGGCTCATGCATGAACATTGCCTGAGACATGAGGACGAGAAGCGAATACTCTGCGGCAATCGAGTAAATTATGATTAGCGAATGGAAGGAAGTCAGATGTAGGGTTTTCACCAATAGGAAGTACACTACAGAGATGGCGGTGGAGAATCCCAAGGCCTGGATTACGTTGACCCTAAGGACTCTGAATCCAACACTCCCAGCAACATTCATCCTCCCTCCTATATCTATGAATGATAATGCTCTCAACATAACCGCTAGGAACGCATCTTTTCCGTTGAAGTTGACGGGTCTCTTAACTACAAGATTCCCGCTCTTACCGTAGAGTAGGTGTACATTAGATAGCGTCCTGTATGCTAGGAAGAGAAACACGAGGGTCAGGAAGGAGAGCGAGACTGTACCTGGCACTAAGAGTCCATGAAATGCACCAAGGGGAGACAAGGGAAACCCCATCAATGAAGAGAGGTTTAGTAAGGCTAAACTGGACGAGAAGGCCCATCTCTTCCAACCAGATAACGACGATGCTATGGCTGCGGTCGAGGCTGCGAGGACCGAGAGGAGACTCAGGTTCAAGACGAAGAATGTGAGGGGGATCAGATTTAATTCCAGAATACCTAGATATAGTAGAAGAAGACCATAAGCCACGAACATAGACAGAAACAACGAAAAGACCATGTAGGATCTCCTTATGGGAAGTACGAAGAGGAAGTCAACATCTGACTTGAGTACTACGAATCCTCCGGTGAGCGTGATGACAAGAAACACTATGGACGCATACCAGATGAAAAGTTGAGGAAGTACCTTGGCTCCTCCGCCTAGGGAATAGACTAAGAGAAGGGAGACCAGGTTTATCAACAGGAGCCTCTTGGTGAACCTGGTGAGGAGGACAAACTTGATTAATTTACCCAGCACCCCTCATCATCCTCGCTACTACGCTCTCTATGGGCTCATTCTCCTTGCCTAACAGCTTCAATTCGGATATGGAACCTCTCCATATGATCCTCCCGTGACTCATTAGAATAACGTTATCCGTGAGTCTGAGGGCAATGGACATGATGTGCGTGGAGATCAAAAACGTAGAGTTCATCTCTTTCAAGAGGGAAATAACTTCCTCCTGGGTGGGGATGTCTAGATAGTTTAGGGGCTCATCCAGGAGGAGAACTTTAGGAGAATGAATTATGGCTAGTGCTATGGCTAACTTTTGGAGATTCCCCCTAGAGAGTTTGCCCGCCTGAACTCTCTCGTACTGTCTCAAGCCTAATCGATCCAGTAAAGTTTCGACCATGTACTCGCCGTCGCTTAGTTCTCTCAGTGACGCTATATATTCTAGGTTCTCCCTGACGCTGAGATTCCTATAGGGAAGAGCGTCCTCAGGGAGGTAACCCAACACCCTCTTGGCTTCTAAGGACTCAGGGTCCCACCCCATGATTTTCACCTCACCTGAGTCAGGTTTGGCTAGACCTGCCAGGATTTTCATGGTCGTAGACTTCCCAGCTCCGTTAGGGCCCAGTAGGGAATATCTCTCTTGACACGGTATATCAAAACTCAGGTTATCTAGTACTACTACTTCTCCATACCTCTTACTCACATGAGCTACCCTAATACATTCCATCTGAGCAGTTTAACGGATTCCGTCATCTAAAAATATTAATTAATCGTCCCAAAGGTTGTTTATAAAGAATAAAGGGCTTGGGGGTATCAGTTTAGGAGTTTTTGAATGTGCAGAGACGTGTGCTCTCCGTCGTAAGACATCTTACTCCTTGCACTTAACCTACCTCACGGTTAGAGCGGAGTTCAATAGGTTCTAGGATATGTTTACTCTTATCCCTAAATACGATGTACACCGGGATTTTCTAAACTAACGGTATTACACGAGTAGCTATCTGTCTTTTTCCTATGCGAGGCCCTCTCCTCAATTCCGATTTGTGTGTCAGATGTAAGTTCTCTATAACTTACACCATGAGTTAAGTTATAGAACAACGGAGTAAGACCTGTGGGGCTCAGGACACTTTAAGCGACGTCAGTTCCCGAACCACATTCCTTAGCTCCATCATGGAAAGAGCTATATCTACCTTAGCTCTCCTCAGACCGTACACGCTTCTGCTCTCCATCAACTTCCCTACGCCATATAAGGTGAGCCCAGTCACGGTGGTGATGTGAAAGGGGTCATCCAGCCCAAAGGCTATGAACTTCCCTACCCCCTGGATAGTCCTCCCTCTAGGTTCATAGTCTCCTAGAATTTCCCTCATGTTAATAGTATAACGTCAGTCACCTTATATTCTAAATGGCCTCAGGATAGCTTTACTCCAACTCCTCTTCCTACCTTGGTCATACTCTCTCCACTTCCTTGCCACCTTTAATGCGAGCTTCCTTCTAACCTTGAAGTTAAGACCTCGCCTATAGAGACCAACGTGGTACAACTTACTTCTGTTGCCCAACTTGTTCACTGACTAAGGACTGGGTTAAAGGTTTTGTGCCAAAGGTTCTCATCTAGTTCGGCCTGGGACGCCCAGAACCCCACGTAGAAATCACGTAGGACTGCTCTTGTTGAGAGAGCTGACCTGGCGTTGTGGTGGTAATCGAGAAACCGTATTTACTCCCAGGACGCTAATCACGCTAAGGTTGGCTCAAGTATGAAGAGATATAGCATGGAGATACAAAGGGGTTCCCTGACTAACTCTCCCCTATCTGAAACTCCTAATAAGGGTAAAGCTTTAGCTAAGTCGTTACTTAAATAATGCTATGAACAGAAGAGAGGTAATTTATGCGGCCGTATTCTCTGTGGCCTCTTTTGGAGTAGCAGCAGCCATGAGTCTATCACTTTCCCTTTATGCCCTGAGTGTTTTCTTGGACCCGATACTCACGTTAACTATCCCGCTGATAATAATATCCGTGGGAATTCAGGCAATAAATCAGAAAAACGGACCTCTCCTAGTTGGGATTATAAGCGCAGTGTTGTATGCAATCTTTTCTCTATTCTTCCTCACCGTATCCTTCCTAATTGCAGGGATTATAGTGGAGATGGTATCTAGGATTCTAGGATATAGAGGCCTGAAGGCCGTGATGGTCAACACTACTCTGGCTGGAGGGCTGGTAGGTGTTCTGAGCGTGGTATTCGGCTTCTTGTTCCTCGGCCTACCCAAGGGAATTACGGACCTGGCTATTCTGACAGCCTTATTTAGTTTAGTTTATTTCACCGAGAGTGCCGTAATGGGAGTAATCTCTCATTATCTAGGCAAGTTCCTCCTAAGATCTGGTGTCATGAAGTGAAGTGGAAGGTTCCCTACATCCTAGTGTACTCAGTCATGGTGATTTACTCCTCATTCATTTCATTTCCACTATGGAGCCTCTTAGTCTCCCTAATTCCTATTATGCAAAGGAGAGGTATAGTGGGGGGAGAGGTCTTAGCTGTGTTTCTGTCCTTCTTTATGCTGAGTAGGACAGAACACCTTTACATCTACCCTTACGTGGTTAGGGCCTTCACATTTCTGAACCTCTTTTTCGCCTCCTCTGAACACTTAGACATAATATCTCTCCTGGATATAGGAGGAGAGAAGGCACTCCCCCTAGTCGTCACCATGGTTTACTTCCCTCTATTCTATCAGATTGCGGCACAGGTCTTCTTTTATAGGAGGGCCAGGAGGAAGCCTTTCAGTCCCTTAAAGTTATCTAGACCGATATTGGTTGAAGTAGTCAAGGTTGCTGAGAACCTTTATAGGGCCTATACTGTGAAATTATACGGAAATCTCAAGAAGGATGCGAAACTCACTCCTTCTCGAGACGATCTAGTGCCCTTGGCTTTGGGGGTAGTCGCGCTTTGCTTGTCATATCTTCTTCCAATCTCCGTGGCAGGATTGAGCTGAACCCAGGGGAGAGGGTTGCACTTTTGGGAAGAAACGGATCTGGAAAGAGCACTCTCATAAACTCCGTGACCTGTGAGGGCCCGTTCGATTTCCATGTGGACGGAAGAGAGTTCTGTGACACGAGGGACTACTCACTGATCTCAGCCGTCTTTCAGGAACCCTCGTCCCAAATTTTGGCAAGGACTTTAGAGGACGAGCTCAAAATAATGGCAAGGTTTCACGAAGTAGACTTCGAGCTAGCTAGAAAGCTGATGGGACCCTACCTTAAGACAGATTTCTTTAGGCTCTCCGACGGCTACAGGAAGAGATATGTTATCACCTCGGTTCTAGCTTCCAAACCGAGGTATGTCCTCTTGGATGAGCCCTTCTCCAACCTTGACGAGAACGCAATAAGGTTAGTTAAGGAGGTCATACCACAAGGTTCTCTCATAGCCGAACACAGGACTAGGGAGGTTAGGGATATGGTGGACAGGGCTTATCTACTCACCAGAGACGGAATACTGGAGCTGAGCAAGGAAACTCTGTGGGACGAGAGTTTCTTAAGGAATCACGGTCTGAGGGGGTTTAAACTTAAAGTGGAAAGAGTCGAACACGGTAACACACTTCTGGACGTGGGTGTAGGGAGCCTCAGAGTTAAGGTCAGGGAAGGAGAGGTGCTCTGTCTCACGGGGCCTAACGGGTCTGGGAAGACATCATTGTTGAAGAAGCTTTCGGGAAAAGTTTACGTAATCTTCCAAAATCCAGACCTTCAACTATTTGAGGATACTGTCTGGGGTGAAGTCAAAAGAGATGATGTTATGGAACTCTTCAATTTGAAGGAGTTAAGGGACAGAAGTCCCTTTGCTCTCAGCATGGGTGAGAAGATGAGGGTTCTCATAGCGTCGGCCTTCTCCTCAGGCTTTAGGGTAATAGGCCTTGATGAGCCAACAGCGGCCATGGACGGTTACGGCATACAGTCTCTTGCCGAAATGATCTCTATACTTAAGGAAGAGAAGAGAGGAATAATAATGGCAACTCATGACGACGACGTTTTGACACTATGTGACTCTAGGATAGACCTTTAAGAGCGACCCTGACTTCACGGATGGAGCTTCCTGCCGTTTGTCCCTACACTTTCATTTCATTTTGTCTTCAATCACGATCAAGTGTGGTGACTTAGCCCTCAACCACCTACTTACGGTAGGTGGGTCATGGGACTCCTTCGAGCCTAAGGGCACGGGGCTCACATCTCCAACCCTTTTCCTCAAATTATAGAGGGCAACTACGTCCCTATGCCACCTCTCCCCCCTCTCACAAACACCAACCCTTGGGGCATCGCCCCCATCGGGTTGGTAAATGATCTTCGTCCCGTGGACTGGACAGACAGTAGAAGTGTGAGAAGGATCAACCAAGATCACGGGGACACCGAACTCCCTAGCCTTCTCAACGATAGCTCTCCTCATTGAGGAAAATGCAGATCTATAAATCCTCGACCTGAGCTGTTTATCCTTCACGTCCTCAACCATGTGTTCCGGAGCCCTCTTTGACAAGTCCTCCAAAATGATAGCACTCCTACTTTCGTAAGCCTCCAAAACGATCAGCTTAGCCATCTTCCTCCTAACATCAAGCTTCTTGTCCTTTTCCCTCAACTTCCTCCCAACTTCCCTATCCTTAGTAGACCTACCCTCCTCAATCCTCCTGTACTCATAGCCTAGAGTAATCCTCTTGGTGTTTGTTTCAAGCAATACGGGTTTATTCTTGATAAGTGAGGAGACAGAATTCTCGTTGAGATCTACTGGGATAAACGCTTTAGGCTCGTAAGGTTTAGGATATCCTCCTTAAATACCATGTAGGACTCGACGATTTTACCTCTCAACAACTTAAACCTAGCCTCACTCGCAATCCTCCAACCATTGTTATAATACCTCCAGAAGATCTTGGGAAAGGTCGGGGAAACGAAAACCCTAGCCCACAGGCACTACGGGCCTTCCCAGCCCCCAATAAGATAAAATCTAGCTAACTAAGCCTCAAGTTAATGTTCCTGCAGGAAATACTAACGGGACTTAATTACTTGGGCATATTGGCCTTTTCGATCTCTGGGTCACTTAAGGCATTTGAGAAGAAATTAGACCTCCTAGGAGTGTTAGTGCTGGGTTTCTCTACAGCTTTAGCCGGAGGGATAGTGAGGGATGTACTTCTCGGAGTATTCCCACCGACCTCTCTAAGGGAGGTTCAGCCACCTTTGATAGCCATTCTGGGATCTATAATAACCGTTCTCCTTTACAGACAGTTGAGAAAGATCCATATGGCCATATTGATAGCTGATGCCGTGGGCTTAGGTGCTTTCACCGCCACTGGTGCGGAAATAGGTTTAGAGCACGGTCTAAATCTCTTAGGGACAGCCATGATCGCATCTCTCACTGCTGTAGGCGGTGGGGTGTTGAGAGACCTACTCTCAAACGAAATACCCATTGTACTAAAGAGGGACTTCTACGCAACACCTACAATAATTGGTGGAATAGTTTTTTATTTCCTAGCTCAGTGGTTTGGTGGCCAAACCTCCCTTATTCTAACATCGGTTTTAGTTACAGGACTCAGGCTCTTGGCCATGATCAGGAAATGGGAACTGCCAAAGGTAGGTGGGTAAATTTGATCACGTAAATATTCGGGGTCAAATTCTTTATGTGAGCTAGCCCTTTTACTTCGGAGAACCATGGGAATAGATCCTAACTTCAGGACATCCAGAGGTGTCACAGGTGAACACTCTGGTCATAAGGTGTATGCACCTGCTGATCCTCCCCCAGTTCCAAAGGAGAAGGCCCTCGGAATCCACGGGACGATAGTTGGCGTAGACTTCGACCTTTGTATCGCTGACGGATCCTGTATAAATGCCTGTCCAGTAAACGTATTTCAGTGGTATGATACACCTGGGCATCCTGCCAGTGAAAAGAAGGCTGATCCCGTCAACGAGCAGGCTTGTATATTCTGTATGGCATGTGTTAACGTATGCCCAGTCGCGGCCATAGACGTGAAACCTCCCTGACATAGTAAATTTTTTACGATTTACGAGGCTGTTTTCGGTCTTCTCCACGCTGAGTATTACAGATCAATTTCCCACCGAAGCACTTCCTTGGGCAAAAGGATGATCTCTTTCTAAAGATTAGAAAACCCTATCACGAACTGATGTCCCTGTGTGGCGCGAGGGTTCACGTAGTGGGTTGAATCCTTTTTCACATTAATAGAAATCTTTTTACATTGTTTTTTGTTGATAAAAGATGAACTGTCACTCGATGTGGGCTATGCCCAAAAGGGTGGGAGTGATCTGGGATGTGAGTCCCTTGCCGTTGGGCTCTAAGGAGTCCCATGACCCACCTACCGTTAAGGCTGGTGGGTGGTTGAGGGCTAAGTCCCTACACTCCATCATGAATGAAGATAAAATGATTGAAATGAAAGTGTAGGGACAAACGGTTAGAGATGCCTCTCGCCTGGAAGCTGTGCGTTGGGTTCATGTAGGTCCAGTCATTATAAGAAACGTTTAAAACTATCTGGATAGGTTATCCTACCCAGACATGCTTAAAGATCTTCTTTTCCCTCGAGGAGTGGCAGTGATAGCTGGGAGTAAGAAAGGTATCGAGCTAGCTAAGGTTGTGAACAGGTCTCTTGAGCATTCCTACTTTCTAGGGGAATATTCAGAGGAAGTTGTAAGGCAGGCGTTCAAGTGCTTTGATGGCGTAATTTTGATCATGTCATTTTCTGGAGCTGTGAGGGTAGTATGCAAGTACTCCACGAAAAAGGGAGAAGACCCAGCAGTCGTGGCCGTGGACTCGTCGGGAAAGTTCGCAATACCCGTTGTGAACTCCCATTGGGGAGGGAACGAATTGGCCAGCTTAGTCGCTAACTCCGTTGGTGGGAGTGCAATCCTGAACACCCAAGCAGAGGAGGTTGGAATAAGACCGTTAGAGCACTTGGCTAAATTACTATACGCTAAATTCGAGGACGTAGGGAAACTGGCTAAGGTCTACTCTCATGTATTAGATGGCGGAATCCTCTGTGCTGAGAACTTTGATCCTCCCAGTGGGTTTGACTACGTAGTGACTAGGGGAAACTGCAGCTTCACCGTGAAGTTAGGGAGGGGGTGTAAGGAAGACGAACTCTGTTTGATTCCTTATGAGCTCTTCGTGGGGGTTGGGCTCAAGGATGAGGCCCGGGACATAGAGGATAGGGTTCCCGGGATATTAGCCCAATACGGGGTACCGCTATCCAGAGTTAAGGGGATCGCGTCCATAAAGGAAAGAGCGAAGTCTGTGGCAGATAAGCTCAACCTACCCTTCAGGCTATTTTCTGTGGATGAGCTGAACTCTCTGGATCACGATTGTCTGTCACCGCCTTCGGATAAGCTCAGGGAAGAAGGGATAAGAGGCGTGGCGGAGGCCTCAGCGCTAATGATGGCTGGCAAAGGAGCTAGATTGCTGTTAAGGAAAGTTAAGGCACACGATCTCACAGTTGCGGTTGCAGGTGTTGTAGATGTGTAAAGTGTACGTTGTGGGAGTAGGTCCTGGAGATCCGGAGATGTTGACCATTAAGGGAGCTAGGATAATCTCCACCGCGGAAGTAGTGGTAGGGTGGTCAAGTGTAGTGGAGAGGTTCAGAGATATAGTGGGAAGAGAGGCGAAAATACGTATCTTGACGTACCGCAATCAGTTACAAGAACTCGATCGAGCTCTCCACGAAGGAAGTAAGATAGCCGTCCTAGATCACGGAGACCCTTCAGTCTCCGATTTCCAGTTCCTTGAAAGGATAAGGGAGGTGTCGACATCGCACGGCTGTGAAGTTGAGGTAGTTCCGGGGGTGTCCTCTATTAACTACGTCTTGGCCAGAGCTAACCTAGACCTCTCATCGGCCATCTTCGTCACTATGCACGTTAGGGCCGACGAGAGCGAGTTGTTTAAGGAATTAGTACACGTCCTGAGGTGTGGGAGGAGACTAGTAGTCCTTCCTCCACCAGACGAGAGGGGGGTATCCCGAGTGGCCTCGGTGTTGTTGGAACATGTAGGAGATAGAGAAGTAATCATCATGGAAAGGCTCAGCTACCCAGATGAAAAGGTAGTGAGGGGAAAGCTCTCCTCCTTCTTGAATTACGTCAATACGGATCTTGTGGCCATGGTGATATAGATGGACGCCATAATTGTAGTTACCCACGGCTCTAGAAGGCGCGAGTTCTTGGAGGACCTAGAAGCCATGGCTGAGTCACTTAGACGAGACATTAAGGGAGAGGTCATTCTAGCCCACAATGAGTTTTCGCCTCCGGATTGGAGGGACGTCGTCGGGAAGTTATCTGAGAGGGGCTTCACGAGAATAATTTTTGCCCTAGCCTTCTTGGGAAGGGGAAATCACGTCTTCAAGGACATTGCCGGTTCCCTGAACGTGGATGAGTTAGAGAAATGGACCAAAGTGAACATAGGCGGAAAGGAGATCGAGGTGTATTTCACGAGACCCTTGGCGGATTCGGTCCTGGTTCACATCTCCCTCAAATTAAGGGTGATGAGGGCATTGGGGCTGGGTGTTGAAGGTTACCTCAGCGATCCGGAGGAGATTGAGGAGAGGAGTATGGACATAGCGGAGGAACATGCAAGGAAAATTAGACCAGACCTGCACTATCCGCACTTGAGGATAGTGGCTAGAGCAGTCTATGCGACTGGGAATCCAGAGATAGCCATGCAGTACTATTCCAGTGACGAGGCGGTGAACGTAGCAGTCGAGGCATTGAGGGCTGGAATAACTGTGGTGACAGACGTCAGGATGGTAGCGTGTGGGCTTAGGTGGAAAAAAGTGGTCACTGCCGTTGAACAGTCTGGGATAGAAGAAGAGGTTAGACGGAACGGAGGTACGAAGACGGCGGCTGGGATCAGACTATCTTTAAAGGTGGGTGAACCTAGGGCCGTGATAGTGGGAAACGCCCCTACAGCCCTACTTGAAGTTCTGAAGTTGGTCTCACAAGGAAGAGAGATCCCCTTCGTCATTGCCTCCCCTCCAGGCTTCACCAATGCAATGGAGGCCAAAGAGTCGTTGGTGAAATCGGGACTGCCTTCCTTCGTAATAAGAGGTAGTTATGGGGGAAGTAACGTCGCCGCAGCCATCTTTAACGAACTGATCAGGTTGGCGGGTGATTGAATTGAAGGGCAAAATATACGTTCTAGGCCTAGGTCCTGGAGCTAAGGAAGCTAGGACTGAAGAGTTCGTGAGGGCCATCAGGGAGAGTCAGGTCGTAATAACCTACCGTACCTACGCTGAATTGATACGTGACCTCCTTCAGGGCAAAGAGGTCATAGTGGCCAACATGAAGGAGGAGTTACTGAGGGCGAAGCTGGCCATATTGGAGGCACTTGAGGGGAAGACCGTGTCCATAGTGAGCAGTGGGGATCCACAGGTCTTCGGTATGGCATCGCCGACCTTAGAGTTAGCCTGTTTGAGCGGTGCCGACGTGGAAGTGAGAGTAATTCCTGGTGTCACTGCAGCTTTGGCCGCTGCAGCGAGGATAGGGGCTCCTTTATCCCACGACTTCGCTGTGGTGAGTCTCAGCGATCTCTTGACTCCAAGGGAGGAGATAGTTGAGAAGGTGAGGAAGGCTGCGGAAGCAGACTTCGTCATAGCACTGTATAACCCCATAAATCCAATCCTCACGGCACAGGTCTTGGACGAGGTATCAAGGTATAGGAAGCCATCAACACCGCTCGGGATAGTCAGGGGAGTGTACAGGGATAGTGAGTGGAGTGTGGTGACTACCTTAGGTGAGTGGCGAAAGTATCAGGATCAGATCAACATGGTAACTACCCTGATAGTTGGTAATTCTAAATCTTACGTATGTAACGGTCTGATAATAACCCCCAGGGGGTATGATAATAAGTATGAGCTTGATAGACACGCTCAAGAGATTCGGGATCACCACGGGTCTAGCGGCAGCCGCTGCAGCCAAGGCATCGGCCCTAGTGTTGAGGGGTGAGAGAGTGAGTGCAGTAGTCGTACCGACGCCCATAGGCTTAAGGATAGAGATACCCGTGGAGAGGACGTGGCTATCTGAGGGATTCTCCTGCTCCTCCGTTAGGAAATTTTCAGGAGATAATCCTGATGTGCTTGACGGAGCCGAAATAGTGGCATGTGTGAAGGCCTCCCATGAGACTTCTGTAATAGGTGGAAAGGGGGTGGGAAAGGTGGAGGGTTCCTGGGTGAGAGGCACGAACGGTTACGCCATAAGCGAAGGCGCCCACAGGCTGATCTTGATGGCTTTGGAGGAGGTAGGAGGAAATTACACCGTGATAGTCGAGGTCCCAGGAGGAGAGGAGTTAGCTTCTAAGACCATGAATCCTAGCGTGGGAGTCACTGGTGGGATATCGATACTTGGCACCACAGGAGTCGAGTGGCCTGTGAGCGACGAGGAGTACACGGAGCACGTCAAGGCGGAGATATGTCAGGAAATCGCCACCTTCGGAAAAGTGGTGATTGCGCCGGGCAACGTCTCTTACGAATGGGCTAGGAGAACTTACGGTCACGCGGTTAAGGTAGGAGATAGGGTAGGCGATGCACTGGAGATCGCTAGGGAGAGAAACGCATCTTCACTGACCTTGGTCAGCCTACCGGGCAAACTCACCAAGTTGGCTGCAGGCATGCTCAACACCCATTCTAAGTATGGAGACTGTAGAGTTGACGTGTTGACCAGGATAAGCGTCCTCCTGAATATTCCTCTAGAGAAGGTGGCTAAGGTCGCCAGTTCCAGGAGCGTTGCAGAGTCGCTATATCACCTGGATAGAGATGAGGTCAGGTCTGTCATGCTAGAGGTATGCAGGAGGGTCCTCAAGGTCGTAAAGACCGTCTTTCCCGGTAAAGTCAAAGTAGTTGCTCTCAACGAAGCCGGCACCGAAGTGATAGCTGAGGTGGAAGATTGAGCTGGCCCTTCGTCACTTTCGGTATCCCAGACGAAGAGTTCCTAAGGGTAGAAGACGTTCCCATGACCAAGGAGGAAATAAGGGTGCTTGTCATCTCCAAGCTGAGGTTAAGGAGAGGAAACAGGGTAATGGACGTGGGTTGTGGTACAGGTTCTGTGGCTGTGGAGATGGCTCTAGCTGTGGGTCCAGAGGGAAGAGTATACGCTGTGGATAGGGACCCTAAGGCGGTGGAACTCACCACCAGGAACCTGGAGAGATTTGGGGTGACTGACAGGGTTCAGGTGATCTCTGGAGACGCCCTCGAAGTGCTCAAAGGCTTCAACGAGGAACTAGATGGGGCCTTCATAGGAGGGGGCTCCGATGAACTCGAGGAGATAATACGTTCCTTGGACAAGATGCTCAGGAGGGGGGCTAGGATTGTGGGAGACGCCATTCAACTCGAGACCGCCAACAAATTGGTGAAGTCCCTCGAGTCCTTGGGCTATAAAGTGGAAGTGGAATTGATTTCCATCAGCAAGGGAAGAAGAACCAGCACAGGGTACGCCATGATAGCTAGAAATCCTATCTTTATTATAGTTGGTGAGAAGAAATGAAGGTCTACGCTGTCGGAGTGGGACCTGGAGATCCAGAACTCGTGACCGTGAAGGCCGCCAAGTTACTCTCTGAAGCAGGCGTTGTGGTGGTTCCCTTCTCCTCAAACAAGGTAGCGAGTTTGGCGGAGAGGGTGATCTCCCCTTACGTGAGGGGAAAGATCGTCAGGGTTAAGTTGCCCATGAGGAGGGAGGTTGAGGAAGAAGAACTGAACACCATAGCCAACAGCCTCTGTTCGGAGCTGAAGGACTTCAAGGAGGCAGTTTACGTGACCTTAGGAGATCCGACGTTGTATAGTACCGTGTTCAGGCTCATTGATAGGATGCCCTGCGTGGAGGAGAAGGAACTGGTGCCCGGAGTGACCAGTTTTACAGCCTGTGCCAGTAGGGCGAGCATGAGCTTAGCTTTAGGAGGAGACGCCGTGGCAGTGGTTCCCGCTGACAGGAGAGACGTCCTGTCAAAAGCCGTCGGCGTGTTTGAAACCATAGTGATCATGAAGGGTAGTATGGGACTGAGGGAGTCCATGAGGCTTTTGGAGGGATATGACGTGATCTACGCCAGGAGGTGTTTCATGGACGAGGAGACTCTCGGAAAGGAGATAGTAGAGGAGGACTACTTCTCCATGTTAATAGCTAGGGTGAGGAAGGATGCAAAGAGGTAGAGTCGTTTTCGTGGGCGCAGGACCTGGAGATCCAGAACTCATTACAGTGAGAGGGAGGAACTACCTTGAAGACGCTGACGTAGTGATATATGCAGGCTCTCTAGTGAACCCTGATATAGTGAGGAGGTGGGCCAGGAAAGACGCAGAGGTCGTTGACAGCGCAAGTCTGACGTTAGAGGAAATAACGGAGCTCATGATTAGGAGGGCAAAGGAGGGAAAACTGGTCGTGAGACTTAAGTCAGGAGACTTCTCCATATACGGGGCTCTCATGGAGGAGATCTGGGCACTCCAAGACGCCGAGGTGCCGTACGAGTTAGTTCCAGGAATAACTGCTGCCCTTTCAGCAGCGAGTGTTGCGGGAATAGAGTTAACCCTACCCAAGGTATCCCAGACCCTGATCATAACTCGGGGCTCCGCTAGGGTTCAAATGGAAGGCAGTATAAGGGATTACGCGCCCTTCGTGAATAGGGGAGCTAGCTTAGCCATCTACACTGGAGTCCACATCGTGGACAAAGTTGTCAGGGAACTCAAGGAAGGAGGAGTCACTGACGATACTCCAGTGGTTGTGGTGTATAAGGCAGGTTGGCCAGATCAGAAAATAGTAAGAACCACGGTAGATCAGCTGGTCTCTAGAGTTAAAGAGGAAAAGATATTCAAGGACGCAGTGATAATCGTGGGTAAAGTAGCGAATCCCGAGAGATATAGGGACGAAGTTAGGTCCAGCGTTTATGACCCAAGTCATGCCCACTCCTTTAGGCCCAAGAGGAGAGAGGAGTGAGGGCCTAAGCGTCCTGGGCTGAATCCTTTTTCACGTTGATAGAAATCTTTATTATATTTGTTTATAATAAAATAAATTTTTGTTGATAAAGGATGATCTCTCACTCGATGTGGGCTATGCCCAAAAGGGTGGGAGTGATTGCAGAGATGTGAGTCCCTTGCCGTTGGACTCTAAGGAGTCCCATGACCCACCTACCGTAAGTAGGTGGTTGAGGGCTAAGTCCCTATACTCGATCATGATTGAACATAAAATGAGTGAAATGAGAGCGTAGGGACAAACGGTCAGACCTGCGTAGGTCACTTGGGAACCTCGATAAATCTCCCAACTCTGTAAATATGGTGGAGCTCACTGAATCTCCAGGAGCTGGGACAGCTCCACCACTCCTAACCCTCATTATTGCCTCAACTAGCTTTATCAGCTAACAGCAGTTATGGGATTCTCCCTTAGGTACCGCCCTGTAATCTAGGTGAAATCTAATAACTGCTGTCAGCTAATTGGATTTCGCTTTAACTACAAGGGGTTCAGGCTTCATAGAATTTCATAATATTTAATATCAATTCTCAGCCCTTGAGCTTCACCGGAGTCGCGGGGAAACCCGTTACTCCTCCGCCCCCTTAGCGGGGTAACCCCAACCCACCTACTCCCAGTGGGAGTGAGAAAGAGGTGGGGAAACCCGCACATCTTGAGGAAGATGTTGAGGGATGCGTTCAGTTGTCTGTCCAGGGTGAAACCACACCTCTCACAACGAAAAGTCCGACCTTTCGGGAAACCCGTCCACATCTGGGGCAGGACTTGGAGGTGAGGTGAGGGCTCACCTCCTTAACTAGGGAGCCGTAAAGTGGGGCCTTGTGTTTAAGAACGCGGTGGATCGACCTCCATACAGTCCTGGAAATCTTCTTAGACAACTTGTCATTAGCGTCTTGGAACATCTTTTGTTTGTTCAGTTTCTCAACAGCAATCGTAGTGAGAGGGTACATCTCCAACAGTTTGTTCACAAACTTGTGAACGTAATCCAGGACGCGATTTCTTTCACGGTGGGAGTACTTCCTCATCAACAACTCCCCTTTCCTACCGTGCTTGGAAGCGAAGGACTTGATTCTACCCCTCTTCAACTCCATCCCAAACTTGAGGCTGTACAACTCCCTCATGGAAAACGTGACGAACTTCTCGCCGTCGTAAGCGTCCAGAGTGTAGAGGTTACTGTCGATTGCTAGATAGTCTAGGGGAGTTGACCAGGGTAATCTATGACGGAATGGTAGGTGAACTCTGTCCTCCTTTATCACGGGCTCACCCAGTTCTAACCATTTAACCCGTGGAGAGAACCAGGTGTGGGACCAGGAGAAGGTAATGTACTCGTACGGTCTTACAGTAATCCTAACACTCTCACCCTCAACCTTCCTCAGAGTAGACTTAACCCTTACGTAAACTCTCTTCAGTTTAGGTTTCCTCAACGACGCTTTTCCCTTCTCGGCCCTCCTCTTCCAGCTCCTCAAGATTGAGCGTCGCTTATGGCCTTGTCAGCGTAGTGGGAAGCTAGGACGTTGACCCCCTCCAGTTCATCCCTCAACGTCTTGTACACTCCCTTCTTCTCGGGGAGGGTTATCTTGACCTTCGTGATGACTTTCTTACCCCTCTTCACTTCTCTCCTCTCAACCTTGATCCTCTCCCACAACCAGTCTAACGCTTTTTGTAGTAATGTCTTATAGTTCTCTAGTAATATCCTGCTCTCCTCCCCCTCGTCGTTCTTCATGGAGTACGTTAGGTAGACGTACTCCTCCTCTGGCTGAAACGATTTAAGCCTTAATTTCTTCAAGGCACTTCCTCACCTTCTCGTACTCACGACTCCCCATACCGTACAGTTTCCCGAACGAGACCAAGATGGAAATTAAGTCTATCAACTCTTGTCCTGTTGTGTTGTCCTCCTTGTTCAACACCACGAGCTCACAGTTGTGCGCGCTCTGCATACCTCCTCTACCATCTCGAAGCCGAACCTCACCAGCCTGTCCGGGTAGGCTACGGCTTTCGACACTTCGTTGTTTACTATCATCCTCAGTTGAGGAACCCCCTCCTCTTCACGTTCAACGAAGATCCCACGTCCGTGATGACCTGCTCGTGGTCCTTAACGTTCTCCTCGAGGTACTTAACTTGCTTTGCCAACTCGTCCTTTCGCGATGACACTCCACCGTATAATACAACTTTCTCTTCCTCACAATTCCCATCAACTTTTCCACGTCCTCCCCGAACCTCCACTTCCCGGTCTCTAGTACAGGTTTAATGCAACCTTTCTTAACGTAGCTCTGCAACGTGCGGTAGGATATTCCCAGTTTTGGCACACTTCCTTAGGTTTCAGCATTACAATTAAACTTACATATAAAGAGTATAAACTTCACGGTTTGTCTGAGACTGTTGTCAACGGCTTTCCATTGGACTCCCATACTTTATAATCCAGTATGTGGAAGTGTTATCCGTGGATGCTAAGACCAAAGGAAAGGCGAGAAGAATAAAGATAAGTGAAAGTATATCTGCGTTCAAGGAAGAACTGAGGGCAATAACCTTTGAACCGATCTACGGAGACTCGGTTAAGGATATTATTACGAGACTTACGGCAAAGATTCAGGAGATCTCAGAGAAATACGACTACGACATCGAGTTTCCCAAGAAGGCTGAGGTAGAGACCGACGGCAACATCTACTACTTTGACTACCAGTTGAAAGTAAAGACTAAATCGGGTACAAAGAGACTCACCATGAGAGTGCAGTACATCATGTATGACCAAGAAGGTTGGGTAGGAATGATAACGGAAGTCGAGTGAAAGGTCTACATTCATCTAAACGACATCAGTTATGGACTTTAACGTAACTTAAAGATTTTCATCAGCCTGGGTGGTCAGCCTAAATGACGTTCGAGAACCTGAGGAACGCCTCCACGCTCCTCAGGTTCGGCTCCCCCACCAGCTCCCTGACGACGTTGTTGACGGTGAAGATCGTGAGGTGGCCCTGAAGCCTCCTCCAGAATGAGGAGTCCCAGGGCCTTGACGTCCCTGTGGAGCTCCTCGATCTCCCACACGACAGGCCTCCTCGATCTCCTCCTCGCTGAGCGAGGGGTCGGTCGTGTAGAGGTACCTGGCGTGTGTCATGGAGTCACGTTTACGTTCCCGGACTAGCAACTTCACCGTAATCGCTCGGTCTCCCAGGGTCAGGTCGGCGAAGTAGACTCCGGGGGGTATCCCACTGGGAGGTATCCCTCCACCTCCTCGAGGGTCCCCTGGATCGACTCGACCCTGAGCTCGGTTGGACCTGAGCTCCGACACCACGTTGTCCGTCACGAGCTTCTCGGACAGTACTGGAGTCGAAGACGACCCTGGCTACCGGAAGCGCCCCTTGAGCACGTCCAACATCCGGCCACCTCGATCTTGGTCTTAAACTCGGTGACCCTCACAAATCCAACATCTTCCTCACGGCGTAGGGGAAAGCTCTCACCATGAACGTCCTGCCCGTGGAGAGGTCCACTATGGCGACCGTGAGGAGCCTGGCCCTCTCGAACCTCCCGTGGGTGTGGCAGTAGATCCAGTGGTTCTCAGGGGCTCACGTCCTTCCCCTGGAGTACTCCTTGTGGTCCACGGTGTCGTCTATGATGACGGCTACCTGACCCTTCACGAGCCTGACAGGACCTCCAGTCCCTCCGCGCGTCGTCGAGTTCTCCCAACGCCCCCAGCAGGTTTGAGTAGTCCAACCTGAACGTCTCGGCCGCGTTCCTCACGCTGGCCCTCCCACCTACCAGGACCATGAGGATCAGTGCCAGTTAACCTTCCTGCTCCTCCCGTTCCATAACTGCTGTGGTTTATTAACCACGGTCTACCCTTGAGTTATCCTCAGCCCGGATGAGGCCCGCCTTTATCAGGCCCCTGAGGCTTTTTAAACGTGGCATAAACCTTAATTGTTTACGTTGAAGTTGATTTGTGGGATACTTCAATTTTAACGGAAAAGACGTGAAACTTACTTTTAATTAGACACTGGATTTTGAATTTAAGAAGATTCACTGGACTAAACGTCTAAGAAAATTGAACGGTCCCACAGAGCACACGAAAGTAAACAACACGGACTTCACGATAATCTCTGAACAGGATAGATGAAGAGTTGAAGAGGGATTTGGAAGAGTTTGGGACAGATTACGCGAGTTTAGTTAAGAATTAAACTCCAGCAAATGGTAAGAATGAAATCCTATGTAGCCCAAAACCCCATAGCATCACGTCTTCGACACGTTCACGTGACGCTCTCATGAACTTCTCCTTATGAACACTGCTGAGGCTATCAGTCCAATGGAGAACCCTGCTATGACCTCCAGGAGGAGGTAGTTCGTCTCGGTTTTAGGTTGCTTATACTTGACGTGTTGGAAGTCGGAACTTAATGCCTTACTGAAGTTGTAGCTTTTCAGAAAGTCGACTAACGACCTGAACTCCGAGGACACAGAGGAGATGAGCTTGTTCAATTGTGGAGATGAGACAGCATAAGACTCGGAGAGCGAATAGTTGCCGGGGAAATAGACCACATATAAGGGTTGGGTGACGTTAAAGAACGTTACCTCGCCGCTGGAATTAGTTAAACCTACGTACTCCTCCTTGAGTCCCAGTCCATGCGGAACCAGGATCTCCACCTCTTGATTCGAGAAGGTATAATTGCCGTATTGCAGGGTAACCTTTACGGTCGTGTTCCTCTGCACAGTGGATATCGTTGGAGGGACGGGCCAGAGCACAGAAGGTGAGTTAACTCCCCGGTTAATCAATGCAAAGGGAAGCTTAATGTCTTGTAGGTCTGGAGTGACGACCACGCCGTAGGCCGACTCTGCAGTGTCCAGACCCACTGAGAGGGCCGATGGGACAATGTTCAACTTGGTGGCATTGAGGAAGTAGAGCTCAGCGAAACCCACTGCACTCATGTCCACGACACTACCTCCCCCAGGTCCTCCCCAAACCAGCTCCAAATCGTTGGGAAGGCCAGCAATTGAAAGGCCCCCTAACCTGAACTGACCTGAAAAGGGCAGGGTTAGGAATACTTTCCTATCCCCGTTCAGGGAGTAACCGAAGCTTAATCCGCCAGAAGAGTTCATGAAGAGCGCCAGCGAGACCGGTAAGGTAACGTTGAAGGTGGGGCCTTGATAACAGTACACGCCCAAGTTCCTAAACGTAGTGGTATTGGAGTGTAGTGCCGTGAAAGGCCCAGTCAAGTTCCAGAAGTTGATAACCAAAGTGACAGTGAAGGTATCGTTGGAGGTTTGGTGAAACAACATGACGTCCTGGGCCCAGAAAGATCCGTTCAGCATGGCGTTGAGCTGAAGCGATGCGTTCCCGTAAGTGAAGGGTTGGCCGGAGATGTAGGACTCACCAATGTGGAGGTAAGTTAGGTTGGTCTGTCCCTCGACGAAGGTGGTTGAAATTGTGCCGGTGAGGGGGAAGAAGGTCACTCCTGTGGGGAAAGAGAGGGCAGGCTGAGAGAGAGGTAGAGTCTGTGCCGTGGAGGTCAAGGGTAAGACTATTAAGAGTAAAAAGGCTATGCCCGCCAGTCTCATGAACATGTTTTTATTGTCCCGCACAATAAACTTTTTCGTGGCACATGCTTACGTCATTCCAGTAATAATCATAATCGTGGTACTTATAGTCTTAATTGCCACCGGCTATATATACGATCCCATAGTTGACGTTCCCTCAGCGGCCCTAATAGGATTCCTAACGTACAGGATGATATACGTAATCGCAAAGACCAGGAAGAGGAATCTGTTCACCTATCGCGGAAAAGTTGGGAGAGCAGTGGATGACATACCCAAAGGCAAGACTGGCTACGTAGTAGTTGAAGGGGAGTATTGGGTTGCGGTGGGTCTGGAGGATATAAAGAGCGGAGAAGAAGTGGTAGTCGAGGAGATGAGAGATTTAAAGCTCTTTGTTAAAAAGAAAGCTAATGAAGCTCTCGTATGAGGCAGTGGAGAGACTGACTGGATCAGGCAGATACAGTCTAGTGGAGAATGAGGACAGTGTGGTCCTAATTTACTATCCGCCTACCGCTGAGGAGGCATCTGGTCTTCCTTCTGAGACACTGAGAACTCTGGAGATCAGGCTTAAGAGAGGACAGTCTGAATACGAAGTACTGGGGGCTCAGGTGAAGGAGAACGGACGGGTTGTTAAGGACGTTACTCCTCAAGAACTCGAGCTCTGGCTCCAATTTGTCGAGGGTTGAAAACATGTACATCTTCGTTTATGGGAGCTTAAGGTACGGCTTTGAGCTGCACCACTACCTTAGGAGGGCCAGATTCGTCGGGCTCGCCTTTGCAGAGGGGTACGACATGTTCAACCTGGGAGGATATCCAGGTGTAGTTAAGGGAGAGGGCCGAGTGTGGGGAGAAGTATACGAGGTCGACGAGAGGACGATCTCCATCCTGGATCAAATAGAGGACTTCAAGGGTGAGCCTGACGATCTTTATGTCAGGGAACAAACTAGGGTTTACTTCGACGAGAAGCGGAGTTTTTACTTGGACAACGTCTTTCTCTACAGGTATAACCAAGATGTTGGCGATAAGGAGCCCATAGTCGGAGGAGATTATTCTCGATGGATAAGGATGCCGGTGATAACGAACTATTTTGCCTATGCTGAGAACACTAATTATGAGGTGTTAGAGGAGAGGGGAGTAAGAGAGGTCCTGAGGGAAGTCAATGCGATCCTCCCTGGATATAGGCTGATTTTTAACATACCCTGCAAGTACGGGCTTTGTGCCAACCTGAAGGAGGATCCTGAGGGAAAGGTCTGCGGTTATATTTACATGCTGACCGAGGACTCCCTCAACTCCTTGGACAAGGCAGAGGAGCACATAATAAAGTACCTAAGGAGAGTGGTCAAAGTCCAGGACCAGGAGGGAAAAACGTACTTCGCTGTAGCCTACCTCTCCGACTTTAAGGAAAACTCGGGCCCCCCGTCCCCTCAATATAAGGAAATAATAATAAGGGGCCTCAATAGGAGATGGAAGGGGGAGTGCCTAAGCACTGGCCTGTGATGATTACTCCCCAGCCGGAACCGTGAGGAGTCCTTTAAGTTCTGAGCACAGCGTTGAAAGGCTAGGGCTGTCAAGAGTTAAGTCGGGGTCACTGTCCTGTCGACACTCAGGCATTGGACATACGCATATCTTCCCCAGATCAAGGGTGTCTTCTCAGGATCAGGGATGAGGCAAGAGTAAAATTACCCGTAGGTCTTAGCCTATCCCTTCGCAACCTGGGGCCTCCCAGCCCTCAGACTCTTTGTAAATCTTATGAAGGACGCTCAAGGAGACTTACATCCTGGTCTTCATTTCTGAAACTGCCCGTAGAGCCTGTGGAGTTCTGCCTCCTTTCACGAGCAAGGCGTTGCTAACAGTTTCGATAAACTGTGAAGTTTATGTCCTTGAAATTAAACAAAGTCTACCAGACCGGATGTGGATGGGTTTTCCTAAACGGTGTGGCGATAACCTCAAGATGTTCGGGTTTCCTCATCAGGTTCACCTAATGGACGGGGGTTGTCCCGATAAAGGGGCAGAGGAGGAATGGGTCTTCCCGGATCCAGGTGGCCCAGGGCCGAGGGTTAAACGGGAATTCATGAAATTTCAATGAGGCCCAGCCCCATTAGGTTCCTTGCCTATGAGCTCAAGTAGCTCCACCGGGAGATCTGAAAAGCGAATGTTTAACTCCCCGGTTAATTGACTGAGTTAGCTACCTAGTCCTCGGGATATCGTTTCTCTACGTGACTGATCGCTTATACCCTACTACGTCAAGTTCAGATGAACCAAAGTACTTTACCCCTTCAGTTTGTACGTGACTTTGTTTAACTCCCCGGTTAATTTTTAGACGTAACGTTGGAGCTCCTCAATCTTCTCAGCTAGCTTCACGTCTAGTTCAGTGACTCCTCCCTCGTCATGGGTGGTGAGAGTAACTACAACTTTGTTATAGGAGATGCAGATGTCGGGGTGATGATCCATGGAGTCCGCCACGGGCCTGACGAGGTCTACGAACTTGACCGACGCCGAGAAATCCCTGAACTTGAACTCCTTTACCAAAGAGCTGTTCTCGTATTTCCAGCCCTGGAGTAACTTCAACCACTCCCTTATATTCTCCTCAGAAAGTTTTACCATGTAGAGCATTAGACGTAGTAACTTATTAGGGTTTCCTAGATACAGTATATATGCAGTGTTTCTAGCGTATTACGAACCCTAATATGAGTGACCTGAAATTTTAAATGAACAAATGTTCATAAATAAAGAATAAGTATGACCGGTTTCGATGGTATTAACGTCCTGTGATCCTGTCCCTGTATTCAAGCAGCGTTTCTCACTCCCCTAATCATATGCTCTCACTTTACTAGTTTGTATATCAATGTCACGTCCGTCCAGAACCTCACTTCACGTCATCAGAGGAAACGACGGAAATTCACGGTCTCTCTCTGGATATTGGAGTATAAATGGCAGTGGAAACACTGCAGTTATACTGTAATAGATTGATTTGGTAATAACGCATTGAGACTTAAAGGGGATATTACTGAGAAATAGAGGAAACTACATTTAACTAGGTAAACGTATGAAACGGCGTGATCAGAGAGGCTCTGAAGGGAGGGAAGGGTGAGGTTATAAAGAACCCCAAAGTGTTCATAGATCCCCTTTCCGTGTTCACCGAGATCCCCTTTCGTGAGGACGTCATAAGGGAGACTGCAATAGCGGTGAGGTATTTCGTAAAAAACGAGGTCAAGTTCTCCAACCTCTTCCTGGGGCTAACCGGTACGGGGAAGACTTTCGTGGTAAAGTACATCTACAACGAAATAGAGGAGGTCAAGAAGGAGGACGAGGAGTACAGCAAGGTTAGGCAAGTTTACCTGAACTCCAGGGAGGTTGGGGGAACTCCGCAGGCGGTCCTCTCGGTCATAGCTGAGAAGCTCACCAACAGTATCGTCCCTAGACACGGCGTGAACTTGGGGGAATACGTGGAGAAGATCAAGGGAGTCATGAGGGGAAAGAAGGCCATAATCTACCTGGATGAGGTAGACACCCTCGTAAAGAGGAGAGGGGGTGACATAGTGCTATATCAACTCCTCAGGGCCGACGCAGACATATCCGTGATCATGATCAGCAACGACATTAACGTCAGGGACTACATGGAGCCGAGGGTCCTTTCGTCTCTGGGTCCTTCGGTTATCTTCAAACCCTACGACGCGATCCAGCTCAAGGAGATATTGGCCAAGTACGCTGAGTACGGGCTAATAGGGGGAACCTACGACGATGAGATACTCTCCTACATCGCGGCAATATCGGCGAGGGAGCACGGGGATGCCAGGAAGGCGGTCAATCTCCTCTTCAGGGCTGCACAGCTCGCTTCAGGGATAGGGTTCATCAGGAAGGAACATGTGGATAAGGCCATAGTGGAATATGAGCAGGAAAGGCTATTGGAAGCCATCAAGTCGCTTCCCTTCCATTATAAGTTGGCCCTCAGGGCCATAGTCGTGTCCGACGACGTGGTGACAGCCCACAAGATCTACACCAAGCTCTGCGACAAGCTCAGGCAGAAGCCCCTGTCCTACAGGAGGTTCTCCGACATAGTTTCTGAACTGGACATGTTCGGGATCATAAAGATCAAGATAATGAATAGGGGGAGGGCGGGCGGGATAAAGAAGTATGTGGAGGTGCAGGACAGGGATAAGGTGATCAAGGTGTTGGACGAGAATCTGAACGAGGAGATGGGATATGGCTACGAGGACGCCAGTTTGGATGATGGTAAGGAAGGTTGAGGAGAGATTGGAAGAGGTAAGGAAGAGGAGAGAGACGTTGGAAAAGGAGCTTAAGGGCCTCCCATCAGGTCACGTAGAGAGTAAACTGGTTAACGGGAGGACGTACTACTACCTCAGGTATTGGGAGGAAGGTAAGCTGAAGAGTAAGTACCTGGGCAAAGATGCTAAGGAGCATTTAGCAATGTTAGAGAAAACTAACTCAATGAGGAGAGAGATATCTGTGTTAAGGGAGGAGGAGAAGCGTCTTGAGAAGGTTCTCGAGAGGATACTGGACGCTCTGGGAGTAGAGGAGTCAAAGTGAAAGGCCGATTAACCGGGGGGTTAATTGAGCTCTTATCCTTGATCAGCAGTTTTGGCGTTTCCGTTTTTATGGACTGAATCCTTTTTCACATTAATAGAAATCTTTTTGTATTGTTTATAATTTTTTGTTGACAAAGGATGGCCTCTCACTTAATGTGGGCTCTACCCAAAAGGGTGGGAGTGATCCGGGATGTGAATCCCTTGCCGTTGGGCTCTAAGGAGTCCCGTGACCCGCCTACCTTGAAATCGGGTAGGTGGCTTGAGGGCTAAGCCCCTACACTCCATCATGAATGAAGACAAAATGATTGAAATCAAAGCGTAGGGACAAACGATATTGAATGGGGTTCCTAGGTCTTGGGTTGACCTCCTCCTTCAACCTTCTTAGCACTGTTCATCAAGGCTAAGGCCGTGGACAGGGTGGGATATATCTCCCTCTCCGCAGGTACAACCACTATCAGACCTCCCTTTTGTGAGATATCAGAGAGGGTCTCCAGAAATCTAAGTTGGAGGGCAACTGGATTGGCCTGATAAGACTTAGAGGCATCGGCGAGAATCGTAGAGGCTTGTCTCTCGCCCTCGCTCAGTATGACCTTTGCCCTCCTCAGTCTCTCCGCCTCAGCTTGTTTCGCTATGGCTGTCAGGAGGTCTGGTGACAACCTTATGTCCCTCACTGTCACTGCAGTGACCTTGACTCCCCAGGCCTCCGTGTAGGAGTCCAGGATCTCCTGTAGTCTTTTGTTTATTTCCTCCCTCTTGCTGAGGACCTCGTCCAGCTCCATTTGACCTATTATGTCCCTTAGGGAGGTCTGGGATATGTTCAGAACGGCTTGATTGTAATTGGAGACCATTGACACGGCCTTCAGAGGATCAACCACTTTGTAGTAAACTACGGCGTCTATGGAAACGGTGACATTGTCCCTCGTTATGGTAGTCTGAGGGGGTATGTCTACGGTCCTAACTCTCAGGTCTACCACTAGTGGTTTATCTACAAAAGGTATGAGGAAGATTATACCAGGGCCCTTCAGCGCCAGTATCCTACCTAATCTGAGCACTACTGCTCTCTCCCATTCTCTGACTATCCTGAAGGAGAGTGCCACGAAAATCAGTATTATCACTAAAAGGAATACCAAACCGACGACGTCAGATATTAGAGACATACTTTATCTGTCGTCCTAGAATTAAAAAATATTCGCTAATAGCAGAGGTTCATAAAAAAGTTGAAGAGGGATCTCGAGGTCGAGGGAGACTGTAACGCTTCTACGTAACTACTCGTTATTTTTAATCATCTAAATATCGTTTTGACAAGTTGTGTTTATGTAGTATCACCGAAGTAGCTTATTGATGATCCCCCTAACTGATGACGGGCACTGCTCACGAGGTTTGGGGAGTGATGAAAGTGTGGATGGGAGGGTATTGAAGTTTCCCTCGACTAGCCCCAATTAAGGGTGACCCTGTATGATCCCTTAAGAGGGGTGCCCGTGGTGGAATTAGAAGTAATTAAAAAGGAAAAGTTACGCCACGGGTAAACACAGGCTCTATAATAACGATCGTTTTGGGACGACGTCCAGACTCCTCAGAACTTGATTAAAGGGGTTTTAGGCTTCATAGGATTTCATAGTATTTCGTGTCAATCCTCAGCCCTTAGGCTTCACCTGAGTCGCGGCTGGCCCGTTCACACCTCCCTTAGCGGGATGACCCCACTCAACGTGTACTTCGTTGGGGAAACCCGCACACTTTGGGTTACTGTCACACCCAATCAGGGTACTTCCACTTCATCTGGTGTGATCGTATATTTATTTCTCATTAAATTAATAATATAAACTTCATGATATATTAGAAACTATGGCGGTAATTGTAAATCGGAAAAAGGACGCGTCTCAGAGGGTGTGTATTATATTTATAAGCTCGTTGGTATACTCGCTGGTAGTTAATGGCTTCACTCCCATGAACCTCGCTATATCCTGGGTGACTTTTCTGGAGGAAATGGCAGTGAGTATTGACCTCTCCACAAGGTCTGCAGCTTCAGTCCACCCCATAAACCTGAGCATTAGCTCCCCACTCTTTATTATACCTGTGGGGTTCGCCACGTTCTTCCCTGCGTACTTGGGGGCGGTGCCGTGTATGGCCTCGAACATCCCACCTGAGTCACCGACGTTTGCACCACCCAACAATCCTATGTTCCCTACCAATGCACCTGCAGCATCGGATATGTAATCTCCATTGACGTTCGGGGCTAGGATTATGTCGTATTCGTCCGGTCTGGTTATTATCTGTTGGAACATATTGTCTGCTATCCTGTCGTTTACCAGGATCTTCCCAGGCGGAACCTGACCGTTATACTGCTTAGATATCTCCTCTTCGGTCACCACCTTATCCCTGTACTCCCTCTTAATGAGATCGTAGGCCCAATCCCTGAAGGCACCCTCCGTATACTTCATGACGTTCCCTTTGTGCATGATGGTCACCTTCTTCCTTCCGTGGGCTATGGCGTAATTCATGGCCATCCTGGTTATCCTCTCCGTCTTGAAACGACTTATCAGCTTGATACCTATTCCGGTGTCGTCTTCCACTTCAACCTTCAGTTCCCTCCTCATAAAGTCCCTTATCTTCTTGGCCTCCTGGGTGTCATAAGGGTACTCTATCCCCCTATAGAGGTCGTCCGTATTTTCCCTAAATATTACCATGTCCACCTTCTGGGGCTCCTTGAGAGGACTCTCTATCCCCTCTATATACTTCACCGGCCTTATGTTTGCGTAGAGGTCCAACATCATCCTTATGGCCACATTGACCGATTTCCATCCCTTTCCTATTGGGGTCTCTAGGGGACCCTTGAGGACCACTCGGTACTCGAGGAGAGCCTCCTGTGTCTCCTTGGGAAATCGGTCACCTTTCACTTTCTCCCCCTTCTCTCCTGCCAACACTTCCATCCACTTTATCTCCCTTTTGGATTTGTACGCCTTCTCCACTGCAGCGTTTATGACCTTGATGGCAGACGAGACTATCTCAGGCCCTATTCCGTCTCCCTCAACGTAGAGGATTATTGGCTTATCAGGAACCTTCCATTTACCTCCCTCAAATGTGATCTTCTTCCCGTCTTCAGGAGTCTTCATGGGCTTAAGGAAGTTACCTAAGTTTTAACCTTTGCTATGGGTTGATGCCCCATATAGCATGTCTGCTCAGCTGATTTAAGACTAGCACTGGCACCAAGGATCTATAAGGCTCAGTGAACCAGAAATGGGTCTGTGTACCCAATTCTGCCAACTTATGCGTCTCCTGGCATAATCATGGGGAATGATCGCTGGGTAGTTTGGTCGATAAACGAAACAGTTTTTCATGAATTCAGCATAAAACTGACTAAGTATCTGGGAGCTGAGAGAAGAACGAAAGGGGTATACGAACTCTGGGACTTAATATTAACCACAATGGGAGTCAGTCAAATTCCCTACGTTATAGAGACTGTAACGCTTCTACGTAACTACTAGTTATTTTCAATTACTTCTAAATATCGTTTTGATTAAGTAATGTTCATGTAGTATTACAAATAGTTTTTATTGATGATCTCCCAACCGATGACGGGCACTGCTCACGAGGATGGGAGAAGTTGGATGGGTATTGAAGTTTCCCTCGACTAGCCCCAAGCACTTGAGGGTGACCGTGTATGATCCCTTAGGAGGGGTGCCCGTGGCGGAATTAGAAGTGACTAAAGGATAAGTTACGCCACGGGTAAACACTCCGCCACCCTGAACCAATCTACAAAATAACTTGTCACTCTAGCTCCTTAACCCATGGCTGAAATTACCAGATACATCTCCAGGTCCATCTCGTATCCCATTTTTACTATCATTTCTCTTTCACCTTAAGCTGTCTATAGTGTCTTAACTTTAAAAGGACTTGCAAGGGTACTTAATAGACAATTGTCTAGAGATGAGGATAGAGGTATCAGGAAAATCTCCACGTGGGTTCCCGATTGCTCCATCAACTTGGAAAAAGTTTTTCTTATCCATATACCGCTAGACGGATATGCTAAAGGAGATTTTGGTACTTACCCTACTTCTCTCACAGGCGATGCCACTCTTCAGTCCTCACTCTGATTACGTCTCCGTTCTTCCCCATAACCAATTGGTTAGCGTGACCATAGTGGAGAGGCCTAACAACTTAGCTCTTCTGCAAATGTACGTTCAGGAACATAAGGTTCTGAACGAATCGCAAATGGAACAGCTCTTTATTCCCAGGGACAAGATCTCGTCTGTCACATCGTATCTTTCTAAGTTCGGAATATACACAACTTCTTACCTCAACGTCATAGAGGCGACGGGCACTGTGGGACAGTTTGAGAGGGCATTGGGTGGAGAGTTCGTGGTGATCAAGTTTCACGATAAGACCTTCTACGAGTATCAAGGAGTCACGTCTCCCTTAGTATCAAACTCGTTGGTGTTCTCGTCTAACGTTACACAGGCGTTACTGGAGAGACCTGTGACCCTGTATAATATAACTCAGGCCGTAGCCTTCTCTCAGGTCACACCTAAGCAACTGCAGAAAGTCTATAACGTTACTCCGCTCCTGTCAAGGGGGGTGAATGGAACTAACGTTACCATAGGGATACTGGACTTCTACGGAGATCCCTACATCCAACAGCAACTGAAGGACTTCGACTCCATCTATAACCTGAGCAACCCTCCATTCTTCCAGGTGCAGAGCATAGGGGCTTACAACCCCAATGACGGGATAACTACGGGATGGGCCCTGGAGATCTCCCTGGACGTGGAGTACGCCCACGTTTTAGCCCCAGGTGCAGGTATAATATTGTACGTCGCCAACCCCAACGTCTCCCTCCCTGCAGCCATAGCCTACGTGGATAAACAGGATAGGGTTTCAGTGCTGTCTCAGAGCTTCGGTATACCTGAGATATACGTAGCTTTAGGCCTCGTACCACTGTCCATGATTCAGTCCCTCACATACGAATATTGGCTAGGGGAAGTTGAGGGAATAACGTTCGTTGCCTCCAGCGGAGACGCCGGAGGAAACGGGTATAACTTTTACCTCTCTCCTCTGGGAGACCTGATCCTTCCAGCTTCAGATCCCTACGTTCTATCCGTGGGAGGAACGTCTGTGTATTACACAGACCAGGGATCTGTTCAATCCGCGTGGAGCGGAGAGAGCGTGTACGGAGCCACCACTGGGGGATTCAGCGTGATTTTCCCTTCACCTTGGTATCAAGGACTGGAGGGTCAAAGGATGGTTCCAGACGTGGTGGCTGACGGTAATCCATTCACCGGTGTCCCCGTCCTTTACTATTACAACAACACGTATCTTGTTGGCGGAACCTCGCTGTCCTCACCTCTAGTCTCTAGCATAATAGCTTTGGCCGATCAAGTACATGGAAGGTTAGGGTTCGTAAACCCCTTGATATATAAGCTCAACGGGACTAAGGCCCTGGTACCGGTAACCTATGGTTACAATACCCCATATGTGGCCGAGGGAGTACCTAACCCCGTGACTGGACTGGGCTACATAAACGCAGGATACTTTGTGAAAATGATAACGAGGAGTGGAGGACTCTCCGTCGCTGTAGATAACACGACTTACCTAGACGGTCAAACGGTTAGGGTTATAGTTAACGCCACTGGTCAAGGTCCCCTAACTGCCTTCATCTTCAACGGTACTAAGGGGGAACAGATCAACTTAGTGTTTAACGGCACCTACTGGATCGGGGAGTTCAAGGCCTCGGGTTCTGGAGTCCAAGAGGTTGTAGTACAGCAGGGAACCCAGGAAGCAGGTGCCTATTTCACCGTAGGTTTGCAGGGCCTCTTCCTCCTTCCTCAGGTTGCAATATACCCAGAACCTGGCAATCTCCCCGTGTTGGTTCAGTTGACCTATCCTAACGGGTCCGTAGCCACCTCGAGTGCACAGTTCAGGGCAGTACTCTACTCCTATGATCCGGTCACAAATTCCCAGAAGGAGGTAAGTAGCGTCGTACTCAGCCATCCTTTGACCTTGAATTTCACGAGATATGGAGTGCAAATTTCTAACGCTTCAAATTACGTCTTTGGCTCCTTTAATTTCAACTCCTCAATGGTGGGAGGCATTTACGTGGTGAGGGTCCCAGGGGTGTTCGGGTTCGACGAGTTCGTAGGTGGTATATACGTCGTCCCCTACGTAGTTCCTGGGGTTGCAACCGAACCGGTAGTCGTGACGCCGGGACAGAATTTCACGTTGGTAGTTTTCGCGGAGACCTTGGGATCTCCGAACGTCACGGTAGAGTTCGTGAGCGATAACAGGAGCGTTTTCAATACCACAGTGAACTCCGTTGAGACTAACTTCGGCCAATTTTACGTGTTGGAGATGTCCTTGCCCAGCAGTGTTCCACCTGGATACTATTACCTGGTAGCCAGAGCCAGTTATAACTTCACGAATTATACTGCGACGGGAGTAGGTGTAGCCCAGATCTACGTGGCTCCCTCCTCACTTAGGGTGTCTCTCCTTGGACTTCAGGAAACCGCACTTCAGAACTCCACCTATACCGTCAATGCCGAGATTACGTATTCCAACGGAACCCCAGTCAAGTATGGCACTCTAACAGCCTTTCTGATACCCTCCTACCTTCAGGACTCATTCGACACCCTCAGCATAGGCTTCTCTGTACCAATGGAGTATGTGAACGGAACCTGGGTGGGCAACTTTACCCTGCCCTCGGGTACTACTGCCAATAGTTTGGGACTCTCCCCTTATGCCCTATCTGGCGAGTGGCAAATCTACTTGGATGGCGTCTCTTATGATGGCATTCCCACGAACACGTCATCTGTCTTGGACTACGTGACATTAAATGTGGTTCCTCGACCCCTAGCCTCGTTTACCCTCATGCCCTACGTCTATACACCGTTTTTCAACGGAACCTCTGGCTACAATCTCTACGTAGTTAACGCCAGAATCATAGGGCATAATGCCACGCTTGTCAATTCCGTGGTCTATAATCTCACTGTGATAAACGCCACAGTCAGCCTGGTCAATACCCAAGTGTTCCACTATTCAATTGTAAACGGATCGATTCTAAACAACACGGCAATAACGCCATCACAGATCCTGACGACATCCAATGAAGTTCAACACACGCCCTCCCCAACTTCACAAGTTCAAAGTAACCAGAGTAACGTGTACGTGAGTATCGCAATACTAATTGTGGGACTAATGGTGGCTTTGTACATCTGGGTAAGTGAGAGGAGGAAAGGTTGAGAGCGATACTATCTAGTGGGGAAGGGTGACTTACACGTCTGTCCATCCTTCGCGTCCTGGACCTGAGAATGCAATGGACGGGGGTTTGTGATCCAGCAGTACGGGGCTTTTCGTTAACGGCCTTGAAACCAAGACAAAATCTTAAAAAGTGATGTGACCCTCAATTTTCTCTGGTCAGCAATTGTGGGAATCTTAGGGAGGTAATACAGGAAAGTCGGTATTAGCGAGAAGTTTTTTGACGTCGTCCTGCTGAGAAGGTGCGGAAGGACTGATCGAGTTCGCTAGGGAGAGGCCGGTCAGGGAGATCAACAGGTTGGGCGTGGTCAGGGGAGGAGCAGGAAGGTTAATTAGCGCTAGTCCTCATGATCCTGATAAAAATCTTTAAGTTACGTTAAAGTCCCATAACTGCTGTACCTTAAAATGTGCGGGTCTCCCCACCTCTCTCACTCTCACTGGGAGTAGGTGGGTTGGAGTTACCCAGCTGGGGGGGGTAACGGGTTTCCCCGTGACTCCGGTGAAGCCCAAGGGCTGAGAATTGACATTAAATATTATGAAATCCTATGAAGCCTGAACCCCATATAAGTAAGGGTGAAATCTAATAAGTGTTGCTATCAGTTATATTGTTCGATGCCCACGTATTTCCCAGTAAGGAGGATGGGGATAACCCTAGATGAGGAGGAGTTCATAGCCAGGAAGCTCGCCCAATACAGAACGGAGGATGGTATACTTGACCTGGGCTGTGGTAACTGCCTCATAACTAACAGGCTGTCGAAGACTTGGGGAAAGAAGATAGTGGCTGTTGATCTGTGGGACGAGTTCCCCATGCAGCTGGCCCTCCAAAACGCTAGGGAGGAGGGGGCTTCAATCGAGGTGGGGAAGATCGAGAGACCTACCCTGAGGCTCCCCTTCCCTAATGGGAGTTTTTCCTTCGTGTACTCCGTCATGTTCGTCTACAACCTCAGGAAAGAGGAGAGACAGAATCTGTTCTCAGAAGTTAGTAGGGTCTTGAGCGACAAAGGCCTGTTTTTACTGGTAGATCCAGTCATAGTGAGAAGGGAGAGGAGAGAACTGGTGGGGTTCCAGCAGGTGAGCTACCAAGAGGAAAATGCCCTCTTCTATCTCCTAAGCAAGAAAGGGTGAGCACGAGGGATTTGGTTTTTAACCGCACACTACTGCTCTATCAGGATGTCAGAGGGTAAGGTACTAATAGGGGTGATAGGCGGGTCAGGGCTTTACGACCCCGGGATATTTTCCAATGTGAAGGAATTGAAGATTTACACGCCTTACGGTGAGCCAAGCGATTTCGTCACCGTAGGTGAACTTGAAGGCAGGAGGGTCGCTTTCCTTCCCAGGCACGGCAGGAGACATAGGATTCCCCCTCACAGGATAAATTACAGGGCTAATATGTGGGCCTTGAAGGAACTCGGCGTTAAGTGGGTAATCTCGGTCTCTGCCGTGGGAAGTTTAAGAATGGACTATAAACCGGGTGACTTCGTGGTCCCGGATCAGTTCATTGACATGACAAAGGGTAGAGATTACACCTTCTACGACGGTCCAGTGGTGGCTCACGTCTCCATGGCCAACCCCTTCTGCAATCATCTTAGAAAGTTAGTGATAGAGTCTGCAAGGAAGCAAGGAATCACTGTTCACGAGAGGGGAACGTACGTTTGTATTGAAGGCCCAAGGTTCTCCACTAGGGCTGAAAGTATCCTATGGAAAGACGTGTTTAAGGCAGACATCATAGGAATGACGTTAGTCCCTGAGGTCAACCTGGCCTGTGAGGCACAGATGTGTTACTCCACCTTGGCCATGGTTACAGACTACGACGTGTTTGCCGACAGACCTGTGACGGCAGAGGAAGTATCGAAGGTAATGGCAGAGAACACGGCTAAGGCTAAGTCGTTACTGAGAGAGGTGATAGGTTCCCTGCCCGAGAACCCAGACGAGGGAGAGTGTTCCTGTTGCAATTCCCTGAAGACGGCCCTGATGTGATTAGGAAGTTCTCCTCATCTAAGCTCTCCCTTGGGAACTTTGGTGTGGTGGTTTACGGGGTGGGCATGGATCTCCCAGCCTATACTCTATCTCGAGCTGTTGTGGCACTTCTGGGAAGGACGGTCAAGACCATGAGCCTCTACGATTTCGCCTTCCTGGACTCCCCTTACGTTGATCAGGAAGACGTTGTGTTCATGGTCAGTGACGAGGCCGAAGTGAGGGAGGTAGTGGACAACTATCACGTCCTGGGCGTTAAGGGTTACTTGCTAACCTGCCTAAAGGAGGTGAAGGTTAGAGGGGACTTCAAGGTCACGACTCTCCACGGAGAGGCTTGCCAGGTGAACATGGCCCTCTCCCTCCTCTCCTGGGTCTCCTCCACGAGTGAGACCCCGAGGGCGAGAAGACTTAGAGAGGAATTGAACCTCTCAGACTCCTGGGACTGGTTCTCAGACAAGATCACGGCCCTGAGAGGAGGAGAATACGTGCTCTCTCCGGTTCTCCAGCCAGCGAGGTCAGTAATACAATCAGAGCTAGGTTTCCCAGTAAAGACATTTTACGATAAGTACTTTTCTGACCCTATCGTAATTTATACTGGTGTGGACTCTATGACTGCTAGAAGACTGATCTTTAAACTGAGAAGCGAAGGAAAGAACGTGAGGGAGCTACAGCTGAATACTGATCCTCTCACTGCTCCTATATATTTAAGTATAATGTTTTACATTTTAAAAAACAGTTCAGGAAGCTGATGGGTCTTGGATCTTCTGGAATATTGGTTCAGGAGTAGGACGATCATAGATGAGTTGGTTGACAAGTTCGTAAAGGACTCCAAGGATTGGGAAGTCATGGAGATGTCAAAGTATATCATGAGGGACGGGAAGAGGTTCAGGGGTACCTTAATGTTCCTCTTTAACGGTGCCTTAGGAGGACAGGAGAGCGAGGCCTACGCCGGAGCTCTCGCCACGGAGATCCTACACTCGGCCTCACTTGCCTTGGACGACATAGTCGATTACGATGAGGTGAGGAGGGGGGCAAAGGCTGCTTGGGCAGTTTACACAAACAGGAAGGTCATATTCGTGTCCAATTACTTGATCCCTACGGCCCTAAACATTATATCAACCTATGGAGATAAGGCCCTGAAGATCAGCATAGAGCTCTGGAAGGATACAGCGATAGGCGCCCTTAAGGATATGTACGGAAAGGACAGCGACTATCTTGAGACTGTGGAGCTGAAGACGGCCTCCCTCTTCAAGTTGCCTGCTATGCTCTCTTCGTTCTCCTCAAATAGGGTGGATCTTCTAGAGAGACTACTGGACGCAGGCAAGGATCTGGGAATAATATATCAGATCGTGGATGACTACGTGGATTGCGTGACCCAGGATACGGAAAAGTTGGTGGGAAGTGCGAGACAGCTGTTCAACCTCACATCTGGTAAAGTGGAGCCTTTCGTGAGACAGAATTACGAGAGGTTAAAGAACCATTACCTTGGCATAATCAAATCCCTTCCTTTAACTGGAGAATATGGGGACTGGCTTGTAGCTCTTCCGGACTTTTTGGCGTTCGGTCTGTTGGGAGAGGCCGGAATAAAGTATAAAATGTTTTAGAAGCCCTTCCACATGAGTGCAATTGCTTAAAATAGCAGTAATACATGAGTCTCAGAAGATCACGGAGGCCTCCAAGCAACTTCTTATGGAGATAAAGTCCCGGGGTCATACTGCCTACTACATTAGAGTTTCCAGAATCAACGCCTATGTGCAGGGAGGAGTCAAGACGAGTTACTCTGGGAGGAAATTGGAACTGGATGGGGCTCTCCTGAGGAACCTCGGTTTCCTCACGACCATCGAGCAGATGGTCAGGAGGATCGATATGCTCAGGGAAGTTGAGAATTCTGGGGTGAAGATGATGAACTCGGTTTCTTCCATGTTACTGGCCAGGGACAAGTTCGCTAGCATATCCACGTTGGCAAAGCACGGTGTAGACGTCCCTCCTACGGCCATTGTCGAGGAGCCCATGGAGATAATGAGGCTAGTGCAGGAGTGGGGTGAGGTAGTCATAAAACCCCTCATCGGGAGTTTGGGGTTGGGCTCGGTTAAGGTGAGCGACCCAGATGTGGCCTTCAGGATAGCCAGGTCCATTCTATCTGTGAATCAACCGGTTTACGTCCAGAAATACGTGAAGAAGCCCAACAGGGACATAAGGGCATTCGTGGTCGGGGAGAGAATGTTGGGGAGTATATACAGGATGTCTCAGGATAACTGGAAGACGAACGTTGCACAGGGCGCTCTCGTGCAGGCCATGAGTCCCCCAGAGTTAAGTGAGGTGGAGGAAATAAGCGTAAAGGCGACGAAGATCCTAGGCCTGGAGTACGCGGGAGTAGACATCGTGGAAGACCTGGAGGGAGGTTACAAAGTCTTGGAAGTCAACGCAGCCCCTCTATGGAAGGGTTTCCAGGCAGCCACATCCATAAACCCAGCAAAGCACATAGTTGACCTCCTCGTAGAGAGGATCAGGAAATGAGGACAAGCTAAACCGTCTGAGCTGTGATGTGGAGCTCTCGCCCTGATCCTACGTGGGATCGTCGTCCAAGAATTTCTTCTCCTTAATGGTCCTCAGGACAACCATGGTATACGTAGATGTTACACCATCTAACTTACCGACGTAATCCAATACCTTGGCGAGTTCCTCCCTGGATTTCACTCTAACCTTAAGTAGAGCATAGAACTCTCCTGTGACGTCGTAAATATCAAAAATCTCTTTACTCTCTGACAGCTTCTTCAGTATCTCCTCGTACTTCTTGGGCTCAGCCTTTATGAGGACGAAGGCGAGCACGTTTAACCCGATCCTGTCCAGATCAACGTCAATCCCGAAGTTCCTGATCACTCCCTCGTTAACTAACCTCTTTACCCTCATGTGGATAGTTGATTCGCTGAGGTTGAGCATCTTGGCTAGCCTGGAGAAGGGAGTCCTAGAGTCCCTCTGTAATATTTTTATTATCTTCCTGTCTACGTCGTCTAAATAGTAATGCTCGTTCATATTATAGCACTTCCGAACAGTTTAATAAGATCTAGCTTCCCAAAATCGCCCATAGCGAACTTGATCACCAACTTGGGATCTGCCTTGAGTAATACTCTTTCTAGTCCTTTCACCGAGTTACTCGCCTTGGCTCTCCTGATGACGTCTGCGTGAACCTTGAGTGTCCAGTAGATCTTACTCCTCCTCATCTCCTTTCCGAAGTCCTTCCCCTCCAGGAGAGAGTCCGCCATTATCTTGGACGTAATTATTGAAGGTCTTATCCCCTCTCCAGTCACGGCGTACACGGCTCCAAGGGCTTCTCCAACGTACCTACCGTTCAACCTATCCTCTATGATCCCGTTGTCCGCAACTCTAGCTCCGTGGAAGGACATTATCTTCCCTCTGGTCAGTCCTTTCAGTTTCTCCATGAGGAAGGGGATCTCAGCGTATCCTCCAACTCCTATCTTAGCTCCATTTGGGTCAGGAAATATCCAGCCGTAGCCCAGAAGGTCGGAATAGAAGTACATGTCTACGATCTCAGGGTCGAAAGGAAGGTCCGTTATGTACTGAATTGCTGGGATCGTAGCCCCCTTGTCGAGGCTATAGTGTCCCGTCGCCACAACTACCCTGTCCACCTCCTCCACCTTCCCGTTCACCTTGAGTTTCCCTTCTCTATCAAAAACTACCTTGGAGTTCAATCTTAGCTCTACCTTCTCCCCGAGCCTCTTGAGAAGGAGGGGTTTATTCACTATGTATCCCAATCTTTCCCTTCCCCTCACCTCGGAGACCAGCTTGTTGTCCAAAAATATCCTGAATCCTCTTATCTCGCTGTATATAGCCTCCTTCGGCAACTCCAGGTAGCTCTCTATTCCCTTCAGTACGCCCCAGGCGCAAGGTTTCTTCCCCACGTCCTCCAATCCCTCGTAGACGGTAGCCTGTATCTTAGTCCCCTTAAGGAACCAGGCTAGGGATATCCCTGCAGGACCTCCCCCTACTATCCCCAACCTCATAAGAAAGGCACCTACTTCCTGAAGTAGAGCAAGGCCAGGAAACCCATTGTGAGAAAACCTGAATAGAGTATAACTAGTTCATAGAAATTGTGAAGGAACCTTCCCACTATCGCCCCTATAAGGACCACGAGAACCAGAGCTAGGTAACCGTCACCCAAGCTGAGGACCTCCTTGCTCAGTACTGTCTTCCACACGCCCCTAGTGGCGAAGTAGAACGAAACTAAGAACGGGATCGACTCGATCAGCGCCACGAGACCGTAAAGCCTCGAGTGTAGGGGTAGTGCTAAGAAGACACCGAACGCTAGGCCGAAGGAGAAGACGCCAGAGAAATAAAGCGATATTATGCTGTTTGTCCTGCTCTCCCACGGCTTATAACTCATGAGGAGATATGAGACTATGACAAACCCCACCGTAGACGCCACAGCGAAAGCTAGGAAACTCTCAACCAGTGCAGGGATGACAGGTAGGAGTATGAGCAGAAGCGAGATTCCAGCCACTTCCCAGTCCTTCATGCTAACCGCCTAATAGGTGTTGTTAAAAAATAAAATATCTAATGCTAACATGCTTGTTGTGAAGTTCACTGTTCCAGTGCTCGTGATCCACGGGGGAGCAGGGTCTTGGAGGAACTCGGCAGAGGACAGAGTGAGACGAGAGATAGGGGAAGCTCTGGACAGAGGTTATGCCGAATTCAGAACGGGGAGCTCGCTGGAGGCTGTCGTGGAGGCTGTGTCGTACATGGAGGACGTTGGAATTTTTAACGCTGGGATTGGTAGCGTAAAGAACTCTGAAGGTCAAGTGGAAATGGACGCCGGGGTCATGTACGGGAGGGACATGTCAGTGGGAGCTGTAGCATCGGTGAGAGCTAAGAACCCAGTGAGGGAGGCCCTGAAGGTACTGAGGGATGGGAAGCACGCCCTCATGGTGAGGACAGTATGGGAGGATCTGAGAATTGAAGGGGTAGAGCACGGTTCCGATACTGTGGGAGCAGTGGCTCTTGACGCTGAAGGTGGTTTAAGTGCTGCCACGAGCACTGGGGGAATAAGGGGAAAACTCCCAGGTAGAGTGGGGGACTCTCCCATCCCTGGAGCTGGGTTCTACGCGACTTCAAGGGTAGCTGTTTCGTGTACAGGTGTAGGGGAACTGATCCTGAAGATCCTTCCTTCAAAGGAAGTCGACATGCTGAGGGGGATGGACTTTCCGCTTGAAGAGGCAGTTAGAGCAGTGGTTGGCAAGATGACCTCGACTTTCGGGAGTGGTAACTTCGGTATCATCGCCTTAGACTATCAGGGTAACTCTTCGTGGGGTTTCAACACCGAGGCTATGCCCAGAGGGGTAAGGTGGAACCAGGGTAAGAGAGTCATGTTTTGGGAGGGAAGCTAGCCTTGAAGATCCTGGTCATAAGCAACATAAGGTTCCCTGAACCACACATCGAGAGCGTTCTCTCAAACGTTATAAAGAAGGAGGAACCAGAGACCATAGTTCTCAATGGAGATACTACGCAATGCTATTGGGACTACGAGTGTCCGAGGGTGATAGATGTGCTTTACGTGATAAGGAGTATAGCCCCGTGGGCCCAGTTGGTTTACATTCAGGGGGACATGGACCCGCACGCCATAAAGTGTATCATGGCTGAACCCAGGTACAGGGAGGAGATAATAGGCACCACCATGTATATTGCAGACGTCTCTTCGGCGAAGTATTACATAATTCACGGGCATCAGGGCGACATAGATCAGCTGAGAAAAAGTGTGGGTGCCGGCCCATGGGACTGGTTAGTCATAGGCCAGCATAAAAGGCTAGAGGTGGACAAGTTGGCTAGAGTCATATATGCGGGCGGCATAACTAGGGATTATCCCCCTGAGGCCCGTGGATATGTCGTCATAACGGACTCCTCCCATTATACCAGGAGCCTCAGCCACTGAAGGGATAAGTCGAAGCTCTGACTCTTTCAATGATCTTAGCGTCGTAGAGACCGTCCAGAGGGTCCCCGTCTCCTTCCCTCCAGACCACGTAGTTGTCTGCTACCATCATGTTCCTTTCCCCCTTGCAGAAGAGAACTTCTTGAACGAAGGGTGTCTTCCTGACCTTCATGACAGCCTTAGCGAGTTCTGGCGTAAATTTATTATAAAATACCTGAACTATCACAATATACTCTTGGCGTGGACAGCCTAAAAGGTCAGGGAAGAACGTGGGAGGTATGATCTCGTACTAACTTCCATTACTAATATTATTTCCTCCTCATAGGGTTCCCCATGGATCATCTTGCAAAGAGACTGCTCGTCCTCGTGTACGTTAACGAAGAGGAACTAACTGAGACCTTGAGGAGAGTCCTCAGGGATGCTAGAACGTCTGGGTTCAGAAAGGTGATCGTGAACGTCCTCTCTCAACTACCTCACTGGCAAGTTCTAGCCAACAGTAGGGAGGCCATACTCGATAATATAGAGCTGGGACTAGAGATATATACGGTAAACCCGGAGGAGGTCGCCTCATTCTTGGAAAGGAAGAAGTATTATGAGGCTGACGGACTTTCCCTGTACTGTGATGAAGGCCATAAATATCAGCTCAACAAGATAATAGGTACTCTTCCTGACAGCGTTAAGGTCAATATCGTGAAGAATTCCTGTAAGTAGTTTTTTATTTTGGGCCAAGAGTATCCATGCAAGTGATATTTTTGAAACAACTTAACTATGATATCCTGATAATAGGCGGAGGGTTCGCAGGTTCCACGGCGGCGTGGCACTTATCGCGAAAGGGTCTGAGGATTCTCCTCATCGATAGCAAACCTTGGAATAGAATCGGTGATAAACCTTGTGGAGACGCAGTGAGCAAGGAACACTTTGACAATCTCGGAATGCCCTATCCCGAGGGAGAGCAGTTGGAGCAGAAGATAGAGGGGATAAAGCTTTACAGCCCCGACATGTCCACAGAATGGACAGTCAGGGGTGAGGGATTTGAGATCAATGCCCCTCTGTACACCCAGAGGATCCTGAAGGAGGCCAGGGATAGAGGGGTCGACGTCATGGACCTCACGACAGCCATGAGGCCCATATTCGAGGACGGGCATGTACGGGGCGCAGTGATATTCGACAGGAGGTCAAACGAACAGTCGGAGGTGAGAGCTAAGGTAGTTATAGAGGCCACAGGGTACTCCAAGAGCTTCAGGAGTAAGCTCCCTCAAGAGTTTCCAGTCACGGAGGACCTTGACGAAAGGGATGCAGACATAGCCTACAGGGAAGTGGCTTACACTAAGGAGGACATAGAGGAGCCTGGGTACCTCAAGATATTCATCAATCAGACCACCTCCCCAGGAGGCTATTGGTGGTATTTCCCCAAGGGGAGGGATAAGGTAAATATAGGATTGGGCATCCAGGGAGGGATGGGCTATCCGAGCATATACACATTCTACGAAAAGTACTGGAGTCAATACGGACCTGACGTAGATAGGAACAAGATGATAGTCAAGGGAGGGGCCCTAGTTCCCACCAGGAGACCCTTAGATACCTTGGTGTGGAACGGGATCATAGTAGTGGGCGACTCCGGCTATACAGCTAATCCGGTTCACGGTGGAGGAAAAGGATCAGCCATGATATCGGGATTTTGTGCCGCCAGGACTGTGCTTGACGCCTTCGAGAGGGGAGACTTCTCCTCAGCCAGTTTATGGGAGACCAACATATGTTACAACCAGAGATATGGGGCGAAACAGGCTAGCCTGGAGCTCTTCAGGAGATTCCTTCAAAGGCTCACAGACGAGGACATAAACTACGGCATGAGAAAGAAGGTAATCAAGGAGGAGGACCTGCTGGAGGCAAGCACGACTGGTGATCTCCACCTGTCAGTTGCTGAGAAGGCCATGAGGGTTATAGCTGGGATAGGAAGACCATCTCTTCTTTACAAGCTCAAGAACGTATCCCAATACATGAAGGAGATAAAGGAGCTGTACAAGAACTATCCCGAATCGCCGGAGGGTCTGAAGAGGTGGAACGCTCAGGTTAAGGGCCTGATATCAGATTTTGAAAAGGCCATGTCCAAGTAATATCAGGAATAAGAGGAAATACGGAAAGATGATGGGTATCCAAAAGGTCTTCATTGCGGTGTTCCCTACCTGTTCCAATCCTTGAACCATCACTGAGACGAACTTCCCAATTATTTTGGTTTTTATAGTTATTATTTTATAACTCGCTTCGACCTTTTTGATGTTGGAGAGAGCCATCTCTGTAGCTTCCTTAAACGCCTCCAGCATGGCGTTACAGGGGCGAGCCGGACTATACAGGTTCCCCCAAACGCTGGCAGTACAGGAGTGGTCATCTGGGGTGACTAGGATGACCCTGTCAAACTTGTCCTTAAACAACTCCCGCGCTTTTCTGCTAGTCTCTTCATCCGCGTTGTTGGCGTAAACGTAGAGGACTAAGATCCTCTTCGCCCCGTCCCCTATTACAAGTGCCTTCACCCTGTTGTCGCACACGCCTTCGCAATTTGCACCGATCCTAGTTTCTCCGTATCCAACCTGTAGCTCCTTTTCGTCCAGGATAAGTTTCTTAGACAGGAAAGACTTGAGTACAATCTCGTCCTTGTGTCCTATCTCTTCCTTAAGCGATTCGTTATGACAATCAACGATGAAGTTTCCAGTTATTAGGGACTCGTCCCAAAGGGTTCCAGGGAGGTCGTCTATCCCCTTACCGGGCCTCTCCGCAAACGAAAGGGATATCTTGTCGAAGATCAGCGATGTGAAGACGAACTGAGATTCATTGAAGATTCTCAGGCCCTGAAACTTCAACGGCGTCCAGCCATCGTTCAGCCCGGAGGCTATAGCTTGAGCGACCTTCATGGACTCCCTACTTGAGGGGATGTCCAGCTCGTGACTTCCCGGTCCGTGAAATACCAAGATCTTGTCCTTGAGGAGATCCTCAAGCTGATATATGAACCCAGAACTACCTACCCTTCCGTACATCCCGTAATGGATCCTGGGTACTAGGAGCACTACCTCTCCCAGCTTTAAGGAGAGAACTGAAGTCTGGAAGCCGGTGGAGATCCTCTCGAGGAACGCCTCAAGTTCGTCCTCCCTTCTGTAGCTGAAGGCCTTGAGGAACGGTCTCACTATGTTCAGTGAAGGGAATCCAGTTATCTTCGTTCCCTGTCTATTGATGAAGTCAAAGTAAACAAACGAGAAAGCTCCCACCAACAAGTAGAAGACTAGGAGTGGTATATCCAGGCTGAGGCCAACGAGGGTATATCCAGGAATTAGCCCTGTGAACACCGAGATGACTGTAGAGGCCTTCTCCCCATAATCTATTACCAGAGTGTAGGCAACCAGGGGGGAGAAGAGACCGAAGGAGTAAGGGAGGGTAGCCGGGAAGAATGAGAGCAACAGGTAGAGTATTCCAAATAAACCGGTCAGGAATAGGGAGGTCCTAATCCTCTTCCTAAAGGCTAAAAGGGATAGTCCAGCGTAGATGACGAATCCTAGGATGTAGCTCAGACCGTCTGAAAAAGACCTAAGGATAGCAAGGAAAGACTCGCCACTTACCCAAAGGACTAGGTTCTGCGTCGATGGCAGTCTTATAAGCTTGGAATAGTAACTCCGGGTTAATTTTTCTGAATCCACAGGGTAAAACAGGTGGGGCGGATAAAAAAATGACCGAACTAGATTGGTCATCTCTCAAGCCCGAGAAGGTGGTCAGAAACGATCTGGGCGAGTGTTCTATGTTTTACGTAAGCTTAAGCGGGTTAGGAGATTTCCTGATATTTCACTTCCGAGGGAGAGTGGATTACGTTAAAGTGATGAGGCCGTTCCCTGGAAAATGGGACTGTCTCAACGCTCTCTATAATCCCTCGGGACTGTTTGCCTACGATCTGGGAAGAGGGCCCTTCCTGGAGGTAATTCGTAAGAAAATGGAGGCGATAGGAGTTGCTGAGGGATTATGAACTGATAATAAGCGACGTTGATGGAGTAATAATAAGGGAAGGAGAACCAATTTGGGAGAACATATTCGCCCTCAGACAGTTGATGGTCGAGGGGAAGACCGTTATCCTGGTGAGCAATAACTCTGGGTTCAGTAGAATCCTCCTATCCAGGCAACTCAGCTACCTCGGGTTGCCAGTGAGCCCTGGAAGAATAATCACCAGTGGCCTCGCCGCCGCCCTCTACATGAGGAGGACGTGGGACTTTCGGAGGGTCTTCGTCATAGGAGAGGAAGGGCTAGTCGAGGAGTTGAAATCCCAAGGATTCGAGGTATTAACAAGTTCTGAGGCGGAGAGGGAGGTACCAGGTGCAGTAGTACTTGGACTAGACAGGCTGGCCACCTACGACAAACTCTCCGTTGGTATGAGATGTATATCGAAGGGTTCCAAATTTGTGGTGACTAACATGGATAGACTCTGGCCTTCCCGTGACGGGTTGAGACTGGGAGCTGGGGCGTTAGCCATGGCTATCATCTACTCCCTAAGGCGAGAGCCGGACTTCGTTGCAGGTAAACCTAATAAGTGGATCATCCAGGTGGCCATGGAGATGGCTGAGCTAAAGGATCTAAACAAAGTAGTCGTGATAGGGGATCAGCTGGAGACGGACGTGAAGATGGGGAACGAAATGGGTGCAGACACTGTCTTAGTTCTAACAGGGATCTCCTCGCTTCAAGACATAGAAGCTACAGGGATAAGGCCTAAATACGCCGTGAGAACGCTATCTGAGATCCTGTGAAGAGGGAAGTTAAGCAATTCTTATAATTGCACCAGTTACGTTTTTTGTATGGATAAACTCCATTATGACGCAGTAGTGCTCGGGGGAGGACTCGCGGGACTCATGGCTGCGCACGAGATCGCCACTGCAGGTTTTAAGGTCGCGGTGGTCTCTAAGGTATTCCCAACGAGGTCGCACTCTAGCTCCGCCGAGGGAGGGATAGCTGCTTACGTGCCTGGCAACTCCGATCCCAACGATGACCCAGATTACATGACCTACGACACAGTTAAGGGCGGAGATTATCTGGTAGATCAGGACGCGGCGGAGCTGCTTTCAGTCAAATCTGGGGAGATAGTGGATTTGATGGAGAGGTGGGGGACATTATTTAATAGGCAACCAGACGGCAGGGTTGCCCTGAGGTACTTCGGAGGCCAAACCTACCCCAGAACGAGGTTTGTTGGGGATAAGACTGGGATGGCACTCCTTCACACGCTCTTCGAAAGGGTCTCAGGCTTAGACGTGGACTTCTACAATGAGTGGTTCGCAGTGGATCTGGTGACAGATGAGAGAAGGGTAACTGGAGTGCTGGCCTTAGACATGAAAAACATGGATCCAGCCTTCTTCAAGGCTAGGGCGGTAGTAGCAGCTACCGGTGGGATGGGAATGCTTTACGCTCATACCACTAACGCCTACATAAACACGGGTGACGGATATGGTATGGCCTTGAGGGCAGGTGCCGCAATAAAGGATCCTGAGTTCGTTCAGTTCCACCCTACGGCCCTCTACCCGTCGGACATCCTAATAAGTGAGGCTGCCAGGGGTGAGGGAGGAATATTGAGGAACAACAAGGGAGAGAGATTTATGGCAAAATACGCTCCCAAGAAGTTGGATCTTGCACCCAGAGACATTGCCTCCAGATCCATCATGATTGAGATAAGGGAAGGGAGAGGATTTCCCGGTGGTTATGTCGGATTGGATCTGACACATCTGGGGGAGTCCTACATAAAGGAGAGGCTGGCCCTAGCCTACGAGGCAGCAATGAACTTTGCTGGAGTGGATGCAACCAAGGAGCCTATACCGGTGAGGCCAGCACAACACTATTACATGGGGGGTATAGACGTGGATACCAATGGGATCAATACCGACCTTCAGGGCCTCTTTGCAGCAGGAGAGGCAGCTTGTGTTTCCGTACACGGGGCTAACAGACTGGGCTCAAACTCCCTGCTAGAGACTCTGGTGTTCGGCAGGGAGACCGGTAAAACCGTAGTGGAGTACCTCAGAAAACATGAAGAGGTCTCCTCTCCCTCCTTGGACAAGGAGGCAGAGAGGTTACTCAGTGAGGCTTATTCCTTTGTCAAGAGCGAGAGTGGAGTTCACTTCGGGGAAGTCCTGAACAAACTGAGAGGAGTCATGTGGGACAAGGTGGGAATATTCAGGGATGAGGATATGTTGAAGAGTGCATTGACAGAAATAGAGAAACTAAGGGGACAAGTTAGGGAGATGTACGTGACCGATAAGGGCAAGACATACAACACTGAGTTCTATAACGCCCTGGAACTCAGGAACATGCTGGATTTAGCCGTAGTCATAGCTAAGTCAGCCCTCATGAGGACGGAATCTAGGGGGGCTCACTTCAGAACAGATTTTCCTGAGAGAGACGACAAGAACTGGTTGAAGCATACCTTAGCTTACCTGAAAGGTAATCAAGTGGAAATAGGTTTCAAACCGGTAAGGATGACCAAATGGAAGCCGGAGGCAAGGGTGTATTAAGATGGAGGCTCAAACCTTGGCTACGAACCTGGAGCAGAGGGAAATAACGGTAAGGGTCAAAAGGTTTAACGAGGACAAGGGAGAGTTCTGGAGCGAGTATAAGCTCTCCGTGGATAGGTTCACTCAGATCACCGAAGTACTTAGACGGATAAAGACGGAGCAGGATCCAACGTTAGCCTACAGGGCATCGTGTCATATGGCTGTGTGTGGTAGTTGTTCCATGAAGATTAACGGAGAGCCCAGGCTTGCGTGTAAGACCTTAGCCCTAGACGTTGTAAAGAAATTCAACACCGACGTCATAACCCTAGAGCCCATGGACTACTTCAAACCCTTGAAGGACCTCATTGTGGACATGGGGGATTTCTACACACGCATGTTCAAGGTCAAGCCCAGGCTATATCCAGCAGAGGAGGTCGTCAAAGGAGTTGCAGAGCAGAGGCTGAAGCCAGAGGATCAAAGGGAGTTATGGAAGTTCGCCCAGTGTATATGGTGTGGTCTATGCGTTTCGGCCTGTCCGGCTGTGAAGGAGGATGAGAGATTCTTAGGACCAGCAGCTCACGCTAAAGGTTACAGGTTCTTGGCGGACCCAAGGGACACATTGTATGAGGAGAGACTAAAGATCCTTCTGGACAGCTCCTGGAGATGTACTTACTGCTATCAATGCTTCCACGTCTGCCCAAGGGACGTAGAGCCCGTGACCACAATAAAGAAGACCAGGGCTCACACGAAGTTCTCCAAGGAGAAGACAGATGTGATGAGTACAGGAGAGAGACACGTTAAAGCAATATATGAGAGCATCAAGGAGACCGGGATACTACAGGAGGCCAAGGTATACATATCCACGTATGGTCTTGCCACAGCCATTACAGACATGCTTCACACCATGAGAAATGGGAAGATGAAGTACGCGCTAATAAGGGAGAAGAAGGTAAATGAGATAGAACAGATAAGGAAGCTCCTGGGTGATTGAGATGAAAGTAGCTTACTATCCAGGATGTGCAACTCACGGCCTCTCCAAGGACGTTGATATAGCGACCAAGAAGGTGGCAGAACTGTTGGGACTGGAGTTGGTGGAGGTAGAAGATTGGAACTGCTGCGGCGGTGGGTTTCTGGACGAGTATGATGAGAGGGCCCACGTAGCACTCAACCTGAGGAACCTCTCTAAGGTCGAGAAGATGGGACTGAAGAAGATGGCAACCCCTTGTAGTGTCTGTCTTAACAGTCACAGGTTAGCAACTGCAAAATTCAGCGAAGATAAGGAGATCAGGAAGGAGGTAACCCAGAGACTTCAATCAGCTTCACTTCAGTATAACGGTACAGTGGACGCTGAGCACATAGTCTGGGTATTGGTGAGAGACGTAGGAGTCGAGAGGATAAAGTCCATGGTCAAGAGACCTCTGACCAACCTCAAGGTAGGAGCGTACTATGGTTGTCAAATGCTGAGGCCAGAGCAGATAATGGGCTTCGAGCCAGCTTATAATCCTCACAGCCTCGAGGACCTGATATCAGCCACTGGAGCAACTCCGGTGAGGTTTCCCATGTCCACCTCCTGTTGCGGTTTTCCTCTAATGGGTAGTAACCCTAAGGGAGGGCTGAAGCTGGCATACAACGTCTTATCCTCAGCTAGATCGGCTGGAGCGGACTTGGTGGTTCATCCCTGCAGTCTTTGCCATCTTCAGATGGACGTAACGCAGTTTAAGGTCATGGAGGAGTTCAAGACTGGATGGACTATGCCTACCATCTATGTCACTCAACTGTTGGCCATAGCCTTCGGGATAAGTCCTAAGGAACTTGGGTTGAGCAGGATAGCATTGAAGGCCCTGGAGGAGAGGGGGATAACTTGATCTCTCTGGAGAAGCTTAGGGAACTCGGAATTGAGGTCAAGGAGTGGAGAGAGGTTTACGAACGACCTGGAAGGGATCCGTTCGCCAAGGAAGCAGAGTATAGGGTCTCAGACGTCTTCTGGGGAAAGTTCCACCTGAGAAATGATGGCGACCTTTACGTATTGGTCATCTCTAAGATACCCTTTAACTGGAAAGAGAGGCTAAAGGATATGAAGCTTAAGGGGGAGGTAGTAGATGCAGCCGGTGGAGTGATGTGGATCAAGGAGGAAGAGGAGTGGTTAGAGCAAGACTTCAAGACCCTTAGGGACTACCTCGAGAAAGTCAAGGGTGAAAGGAAATAGGAGAGGAGGCCCTAGCTTCACTCTGCCATGGTTCCATGGCTGTAGGCTAGGTATGGCTGACTTTCCTGTTTCCGTCAACTTAAAAATTTTTAGATCTTGGAGAGTGCCCTGTCCAAGTCCTCCACTAGGTCCTCTACGTCCTCAATACCAACTGACAGTCTAAGGAGACCATCTGTTATACCAGAGGCCTTCCTCTCCTCAGGCGATAGAGTCCTATGGCTCATGGTGGGTGGGTGGGATATCAACGAGTTAACTCCACCTAGGCTCTGAGCCGGAATTATTACCGAAGTGGACTTCATAACCTTTACCGCGGCCTCTGTACCCCCTCTGACCTCAAAGCTGACTACACCCCCATAACCCTTCAGAACCCTGGTGGCAACCTCATGCGTCTCGTGGCTCTTTAGCCCAGGATAGTAGACCCTCTGAACCTTAGGGTGAGACTCGAGAAACTCAGCTATGGCCATGGCGTTCCTGTTTATCACGTCCATTCTGATCTTCAGCGTCTTCATGCCCCTAATCACGAGAAAGGCCGGGTGAGGGTCCAGGGAGGTTCCTAAGGTCCTCCTCATCTGATCTATAGCCTTAACTAAGTTTCCATCACCTGCCAAGAGACCTGTTATCACGTCGTTGTGTCCTGCGATGAACTTGGAGGCACTGTGGATCACTAGTTTGGCCCCGAACTCCAGCGGCTTTTGATTGATCGGCGTAGCGAAAGTCGAGTCTACTATGAGGGTAGATCCCAAGTCCTTACACGTCTTGCCAAGCTCCTCCAAGTCCACCACCCTCACTAGAGGGTTAGTTATGCTTTCCACAAAAACTATGTCGTGCTTGTCCTTCGCCATCTCGATCATGGATTCATTGTCTGCAGGGGCAACGCTCACCTTCACTCCCCAACTGGACAAATAATCCTTAACGAATCTGACGCTCCTACCGAACATATCTACATGAACGAGGATCTTGCTCCCTGGCCTTGACAGGGTGAGAAGAGACGTAGATATGGCTCCCATCCCCGAGGAAAACGCTAATCCTGCTTCTGCTCCCTCCAGTTCAGCTATCTTCTTGGCCAGTTCTAGGACAGTCGGATTGATCTCTCTGGAATATCTATATCTCTCTCCCTCTGGGTATAAGAAGGCGGTAGTCTGATATATTGGAGTTGTTATTGCTCCAGTCGTTGGATCTATGGACTCTCTGACGGACTTAGTTGATTCTCTCAATCTGAACACCTCCTGCAAGCTCAGTCTCGATGAAGTCACAAGCGAAACCGTTCTTCTTGCATACATTGTCTGCCCTGTCCTTCAATCCCATGATGTCAGTATATTTATCATAGAAGACCAGAACGGAGGGACCGGCTCCACTCACACAGACTCCTATGGCGTCGCTCTCCAGTGCCACTTTCTTGACCTCAGGATAGTGGGGATACATGGGGGTCCTTGCCTTCTCCACTATCTCGTCGTTAAGCCCTAACCTTATGAGTTCTCGGTTTCCACTTTCAAGGCCTAGGATCAGAGATGATATGAATCTAGCATTTTGCACGGCATCGCTGAGGTTCACCCTATTGGGAACGAGCTCTCTGGCCTTCCTGGTCTTTCCTTCCATGGGCTTCACCCTCGGAATTATTAGGAGAAGATTGAAGGCAACCCTAACTGGGATCTGAGCCACCCTAATGGGAGACGTTGAGACCACGGCTACCACTCCACCAAAAAGGCTGGCAGCTACGTTATCGGGATGAGGGGAACCGCTCACTGCTCCCTCTCCTAGCATGGCGTATTTGACTAGGTCTTCCCTTCTCAAACCCAACCCTAGCAATTCATTGACTGCACTGACTGCTGCTGAGGCCGAGGCCCCACTACTCCCCAACCCTAACCCGAAGGGAACTCCTTTCTTAACCTTAAGTCTGACAGTGACTTTGAGGCCCAGGTCCTCGAGCATAGACAGTACTGCTGCCCCTGCAGAGTTCCTATGGGTTTCTTTTGGAATACCGTCCGACGTCTCTATTAGGACTCCCCTTCCCTCGTTATTAACTATCTCCGCCTCCACTTCATCATGGTACGCTTTATGTGCCAAAGAGAGAATATCGAAACCTGCCCCTAGGTTAGCGGAGGAGGAGTAAGCCCTTGCAACCACTGAGGACATAGCGTTAAACTTCTGCGTGAGGTAAAAGGCTTTGCTAGGTTTGACCTTCAGAAAATATTCCTTTCAAGAATTTCATTTTTTCGTCCCTTATCACCAGTTTTAGTCTCTCCTTTGTGAGCCGTCTCCCATGTATGAATCCCTCTGGGGCAACCACTTCCGCCCTACCTACGAAAATCGAGGCAGTGGAGGGAGACTTCAGCCTTACAGATGGGTTCCTCACCAGTGAGGAGAGCCCAACCCACTCTTCGTAACCTATCTTGGGGCCTTTCCCATTAACTAAGATCCATCTCTCCACGTCCTCCCCCTCCACATTGTCGCATAGCAGGGTACTGACCAGGAGAACGTCACCGACACCGTACTTAAGGGCCTGACACGCAGGCACTGTTCCAAGCAGTATCTTCCTTCCAGGGACGTCTCTCCATCGAGCATCGTCCTCTCCTATTATGACTTGTCTCCTATCCAGGGCCTTAATGGTCACTTCTACCCTCTCACCCTCCTTAACCTTGGTATTGGGAGGCAACGTCACGTATCCGTCTGAGAGGGAGAAGGTTCCTATCATATAACTTTCGAAGGGAATTGGGATGACATAAAAATCGTCCCCCCTCTTTAAGACATAGACCGGCAGACTAGTAGTCCTGTGTCTGTCAGCTACGAGTGGAAGTATGGTGGTTGCCTGTATCTTTCCTCTTGTGGGAGTTCTCATTGCCTCACTGGTGCCGTCCATAGCCTTAAGGTAACTCATCACTATTGAATCAAATATCATGACGGTAGCCACAACGTTTCCCGACAGTCCGAAAACGGGCTTTCCGTTAAGGACGGCCAAGATGGTGGGTTTTCCGGGCTTGAAGTTCACTCCATGAATTATTAACTCCCCCTTCTCCCTCAGGACTTGGTGGACGTAATCCTTCTCTCCTGCACTGGTTCCTCCAGTGGTTATTATTACGTCGGCTTTATTCGTAGCCTCCAAAAGTGTCTCCTCGATCTTATCCTTCTCGTCAGGCAGAAGCTCTGCTCCCACCACTTCATATCCCTGTTCCTCGAGCCTGGTCCTCAGGAACTGGATGTTACTTTCATATATCTTCCCAGGCGGTAACTCTGAACCCGGCTCTACCAACTCATCTCCAGTAGCAATTACGTAAACTTTGGGCTTAGCGTAAACCCTTACCTTGGATATTCCCACAGACGCCAACGCTCCTACGTCTTCAGGTGAAATGACCTGCCCTTGGGACAACAACTCAGTCCCCTTAGGTACGTCGCTACCAGGCCACGCCACGTTGGATCCAAATCGTACTACCCTATTCACTACTATTCGATCTTCCTCCCTAGTCACGTGTTCAACCTTCACTACACTGTCAGCACCTTGAGGCAGTAGTGACCCAGTGTCGACCTCAACCGCTTCTCCCTCGCCCACTACCAGGTCTTTCCATTCACCTATGGAGATCTTGCCTACGATCCTCAACTTTCCGGGCGTCGACGAGGACATCAAGGCGAAACCGTCAACAAGGGATCTGGCAAAGGGGGGGTTGTCGACAGGAGACTTCACTGGCCTAGAGGCTACCTTTCCCACGGCCCTCATTAAACCCACTTCTACTTCTTCCTTCCTAGGAGGAAGACGATCCATGAACTTCCTTAGAGCATCCCCAATAGTGGGAAGGTTCTCCTCAGGTACAAAAGTCCTCATTACAAAGGAAAAAGTGCAAAACGAACTTTTAAATGGATATTAGGGCAGCCTGTTGCAACTGTTCTAAGACCGCTACGATAGGCCCCCTGATTTGCTCCTCCTCTATCTGAGCCTCTTTGCTAATTTCTTGGATGATCTGTCCCACCGTCCTATCTCCATCGCACATTGCCCAGATATAGTAGGCTACAGCAGCGACCTCATATATCTTGTCGTCAGACAACTTGATGATATACTTCTCTCCATCTTCGCTCTTGTCTACGTATTCTCCTTCCCTTCTAGGCTTCCTATCCTTTATGTCGTCGTATGACATGGTAGACTCGAATCCTTGTTCGGGGCCTTGTCCTCCTTGATCTCCCTCTTCATTCACTCCTCTTCCTCTCCTTCTTCTCTGGGCCTTCTCCTATAACCACCGCCGAAGTTACCGTATCCACCTCCCCCGTAGTTCCTTCTGCCTCTTCCTCTGAAACCCCTTCTTTGTGGAGGAGAGTCGTCGGTGGGACTCGTCTCCGGCACTTGGTCTGCCTCTGGGACTGAGGCCTCGCTTGCCTCACTGATCTTGGATCTACTTCCTGCGTTCAGTTGTACCTGGCCCTTAAAAACCGTGGTCCAGGCGTTCTCAACTTTAATGACTTGACCCTCCTTTACGGTATCGCCTTGGCTTCCCCACAACGTCAGCTTAACTCTTCCGGTATCGTCCCCAACCATGACTTCTCTGATTGTTCTAGGCCCATTCTTGGTCTGAACGACCTTTTGTTCTCCTACCTCGAGAACTCGGGCGGTTACTTCTATATTTTCCATACCGCCCTTTAGATTACCTATCTTCTCTTCCATGTATCTCGACTCACACGTATTTGTTAGGTTTTATTTTGAAAGGACTGGTATTTAAATTAGTTGGTAACATATGCGACCCTCTTGATTACAGCCTAGTTAGGTACTAGTATCATCGCATATGACGGCTATACAAAGATCACTTTGTGTTATCAGGGTTTGGGGGCAGAAGACCCCATCCGTAAGGGTAGTTCACCTTGACAGAAAAAGTTACGTCTTCTATGACACATAACGCTTCGATCTCCTTAATACGTTACGAGCTCCAGCGATTCGAGCTGAGGACTCGGAGTTTGACCTTGACGGCGAACGTCGGCACGTTACCATCATCGTGGGTTAACGACTCTTAACCTCTGTTTATAAGCTACCAGAGTATAGTCATAATTGGGAGAAATAGTGAGTAATAGGCTCCTTGAGCTCCCCAAAAAGTTCCTCGAGGATCTTTACGCACCTTTCGTGGGGAGGGAAGAAGAGGCAAAGGTCCTCACTTTGGCTCTCCTTACTAAGGAACACGTCGTGCTCATAGGGGAGCCAGGTACAGCAAAGTCGGCCCTAGCACGTAGGGCAGCGGAGCTCTTGAACGCAAAGTTCTTCATGTATCTCCTCACGAAATACACTGAACCTGCAGAGCTCTTCGGAGCTCTAGATGTGAACGCCTTGAAACAGGGGATATATAAAAGGATAACAAAGGACAGATTGCCCGAGAGTGAACTTGCCTTCCTTGATGAGATATTCAACGCCAACTCAGCGATACTCAACGCGCTCCTCTCGCTACTCAACGAGAGAGTGCTTTATGATGGTTATAACGTAATAAAGGTTCCCCTCAGGACACTCATATCCGCGAGCAACAGGGTACCAGACGAGCCTGAACTAGAGGCCCTTTACGATAGGCTACTCCTGAGGCACTACGCAAAGCCGGTGGGAGAAGACATGTGGAAGGATCTGATAGAATCCTCTTGGGAGATCGAGTTCACGGAGAGGTGGAAGGTGAGAGAACCCATAATGTCAGTTCAGGATTTGGACAGGATATACTCCATGTTGCCCGAGGTAGATTTGAGTCAGATCAAGGGGAAGCTCCTGAAACTTTACGCCATGCTGGAGGAGAAGGGGGTACACTTAACGGATAGAAGGAAAGGGAAAGTGCTAAAGATAGTCTCTGCACATGCCCTCCTTAACGCTAGGACTAAGGCGACAGAGGAGGACCTTATAGTGCTAAAGTACATAGCCCCTAAGGAAATAGACGACTTCGAGAAAGTGTCAGCTCTTCTTTCAGAGGAACTGAAGACGCCCATAAAGTACATGAGGGAACTCAACGAGATCTACAACAACATAAGGGAGGCCGGCAAATATGTGGAAGCAGCTTCAGAGTCGGATCCGAGGCTCATCGACCTTATTAGGAGTCTGAGGGCCACTAAGGATAGGGTAATCTCCCTAGGCAAAGAGAGCGGGGACGAGAAGGTGGAAGAGTTTTCTAGGGAGGTAGGTTCTGAGATCGATAAGCTAGTGGAGAAGGTGGGCAGGAAGCTGGGGATCTACACATGAGCGGGCTCCTCAGAGGGGTGGATTATGATAGCCCGATCGTGAAGTACAGGGGAGAGAGAATACTTCATACACTGAAGAAGGTATCTGGGAGAGACACCAATATAGATCCCAACTTCCTCATTGACACTTATTACGTTCATTATCTTCCCCTTCCTATTCCAAAATCTAAAGCTGAGATAGATCCCAGCGATAACATAAAGTACTCCCTAGTGGACATGACCATGTCGTCAGAGATAGTGAACAGGAATAGGAATTACTCTGTAGCCAACTCGGCAGTCAGTATGGCACTCTCGGTGAGCTACGTCCAGAACCTGATTGAGGAGCTGGAGAGGATAAGGAGAACATCTCAATCTCAGGAGGAAAGGGAGGCGGCGGAGCAAATCTTGAACGGAATCATGAGGGGTAGCTCAGGAAGAGAGGGAAGGAGAAACGAGAGCCAGCAACAGGAGAATCAGGCTATGAACAAACTAATGAAACAGGTGCACGAGAAGGCCATGGCCAAGGCGACGGAGGACGCTAACTCTGTCAGGAGTATGCAGAGGATAGTGGGAGGTAACGGTGCGGGCACAGGATCCGTGATGACATTCGAGGGCGACGTTCATGAGGTATTAAGGCTGGCGAGGAATACCGAGGTAAGGAAGATCTTAGAATTCCTGAGTGGAATACCTAGGTTAGGTAGTTTCTCGAAGAAGAAGACCACCAGGTATTCCAGGGGGGAGCTCTACGGGTATGAAGAGGGCTCTGATCTAGAGCGTATAGTTCCGTCGGAGCTGGCTCTACCTGAGGAGCTGTTCTATGTGAAGTTAGCTGAGAGCCAGCTTCTCTTATACCAGAAGCAGATTAAGGAGACTTTAGGACCCATATATCTACTCTTGGACAAATCGGGTAGTATGGACGGTGAGAAGATCCTCTGGGCGAAGGCAGTCGCACTTGCCCTCTATAGCAGGGCGAGAAGAGAGAACAGGGACTTCTACTTAAGGTTCTTCGACAACATTCCCTACCCCCTCATCAAGGTCATAAAGAACGCCAAAAGCAAGGACGTCCTTAAGATGGTGGAATACATAGGAAAGATAAGGGGAGGTGGAGGTACTGACATATCGAGGTCTGTGATGTCCGCGTGTGACGATATTAAGGACGGGCACGTAAAGGGTGTAAGTGAAGTCATAATCCTAACTGACGGTGAGGACAAGATAGCTGAGACCACCGTCAGGAGATCGCTAAGGGAGGCTAACGCAACATTGGTCAGCGTCATGATAAGGGGAGACAACTCCGATCTGAGGAGGGTATCAGACACATACTTGGTTGTTTACAAGTTAGACCAAAACGATCTACTGAGAGTAGTCGAGTCTTAGAGAACGGATTTTATCTCTTTTCTGAGCTCCTCTTCGAGCATGAGCTTTATCTCGGAACGATGTATCCTCGTGAGGTGAAGGAAGGTGCCCCTTTTCGTGAAAGGGCCCTTTCCACAGAGCCTGCAATACAGGAGAGAGTTCTCCTGTGTCACAATCCAGAAACTTACTCTATCGACTACTCTTTTCCCCATATCCTTCCCTGAGAATCCCATGACCCTGATAAACTCATCCTCTTTAACCTGAATACGCGAGGCCCTCTTCGCGGCCAACTCCACGAGCTTATCCGCGGTTATTGAGACTCCGCTATCCATTGTCTATCCCATACCGAGGAGATTCCCACCACAATTGCGAAGAGAGTTACCATGCGTTGCATCTTAATGATTATTCCGCTGGTTTCCAGGAAACCGCCGAACTCGTTAACGTCGAGACCCAGAGCCCTCATAACCCTCTCGACCCTCACCTCCATCTCGGGGAAGTTATAGGGCACGTTTCCCTCGTCTAGACTCCTCTTCACTTCGGTCACCAGTTCAAGGGTGGTTGCCAGTTCCTCTTCACTCACCTCGTCAAAGATATCAAATATAGGCCTCTTCAGCCTCGAGCCTACCGCCTCCGCCATCCCAGGCACGTACGTCAATGGGACCAGCGTCAAGATCCAATTATCCACGTATTTCCTGACGGTCTCTGAGACTTGAAGGGACCACTCACCCAGCCCTTTTATTATCGAAGCAGCGGCCATTATATGGGCTGCGGCTTCTCCTGCTCCAGCTTCAAACTCTGAGGTCAGGTTACTCCTGTTCTCAATATCTATGCTCAATCCTACCCACTTAATCATGTTGTTCTAGACTCCACACGTTTAAAGTGATGAACGTATAATACCTCCCGTCCTAGTTCAGAACCCGCTGACTTAGATCGCTTAGCCAGGAAGTTCAGTGGAAGGTATAAAGAGGAAAATCGATTTTAAGGAAACTAATGAATGTCTTCATATTTGGTGTAGGTGGAGGGGGAGATGTAGTCTCCGCGTTGATCCCCTATCGACAATTGGCCCGGAGAGGTCACGTAGTTTATCTGGGAAGCGTAGTTTGGGAGAGGAGAGTTGAGGACCCCATTCCAGGACCCATATGTAACGACTCCTGGAGGGAAGTGGAGGTTATAAATAGGTGGGTCTCTTTAGTGAATGAGAAGAGTTACGCGGTAAGAGGAGGTCGGCTTATAATACCACAAATAGTTAGGGTCGCCAAGGTTCTTGGGACAAAGCTCTTCTCCCTTTGTCTCGAGGGTGGATCTAAAGGTCTTTTCACTGCACTAAGGGAAATTTCCCAAAGTCACAGTTTGGACGCCATAATAGGTGTCGACGCTGGGGGAGACGTACTTGCAATAGGAGATGAGGAAGGTCTGAGTAGTCCTTTGGCCGATTCGATCTCGTTGGCCTCCCTAGTCAGACTGAAGAGGGAAGGACTGAACACCTCCCTACAGGTAGTAGGCTTAGGAGCTGATGGCGAACTAGATCCAGCTTACTTGCTTTCCAGGATCAGCAAGATAGCCTCCATGGGAGGTTTATTGGAGGTGGGAGGACTGGACAGGGACATGGCACTCCTACTGGAAGACGTTCTCGCTAACGTTAATACTGAGGCATCTAGGATCCCTCTTCTGGCTTTCAGGGGCACATACGGGGAGATCACCATCAGGCAGGGATTGGCAAAGGTGTTCGTATCTCCTCTGCAGGCTGTTTCCTTTACTCTAGATCCTGAAGTTGTCATACGGGACTCCATGACGGCAAAGGCAGTATACGAGTCCAACTCGATTGACGAAGCTGACACTTCCCTCAATAGGCTCAATCTCTACACCGAGTTGGACCTGGAGCGGGACATCTACGCCATGTTCGGGGAGAAGGCCTCCGAAATACCCCCTGAAGTCGTTAAATCGTTGAGAAGTAGGAGAGTTCAGAAACGTTTTTAACAAATGAAGGAACCATACTCACTGTGAACACCCTTCAGGTCCTTAAGGAACAGTACGGTTTCACTGAGGAGGAATTGGAGTACGCAATCAACAGGGCCAGAGGTATTATCATGGGGTTTGCCATGGAGTACAGGGCGAGAATGGTCCTAGAGTCGATGAACTTCGTGAACATAAGGTCAGTGGATCTCCCCACCCACGACCTCGAAGCTGAGAGGGACGGGAACAAGTACTTCGTTGAGGTTAAGGCCAGCAAGAGATCACCTACGAAAGAGTACAGTGCCTACAAGCTGGCCATGATAGCAAGACTCAACGGCACACACCTTACTCTTCTCATGACTCCTAGGCCTAGTTTGCTTCTGACCGAGGAGATCCTGAGCGAGCCCAAAAGGATCTTATTGAACTTTTTCAAACTTGCCCTAAATAACAAGTTAGAAGACCTCAGGAGGTTCATGGAGGACGAAAAGAATAAGAAGATAGTAATGTTTTATGATAAGGTGGTTCAAGCATACCTACATGACACGCCTTTGAGAACGGAATCTCTTTACTAGAGACATCTTACACTCATCTATTGTCAAGTAATGGGGTATGATGGTCTTTCCTGATCATTTGATGAGTTTCTCCCTACCTGTCCTCACTTTCGATAATCTGTACCTCATGAGTTCCTCCTCGGCCTTGTTGAGGTACTTATAAACCGTGGAATGTTCCCTGCCCTTTATCAGGAGCTCTATGGCCTTTCTGGCTATGGGTAACTGCTCGTACGTGCCCAGCATGACCACGAAGTGGTCACCCACGTGTATTCTGACCCCCGTATACTCCTGAATTATCCTCTTAGTTTTGCCATCCTCTCCAATTATTCGTCCCTTGACCCTGATTAGGGACTCCTTCGACCCGAGGCTCTCCTTGAGGTCTATTACCTCAAGTATGTAGTCCTCCCCCATGAGCTTTAAAGCCTCCTCTGAAGGCACTCCATATCCCACTGCCTTTATAACGCTCACGACTTTCATGGCCTCATAGGGGCTTACGTTCTTAGCGTCCACAATGAAGTTTTTCCCCCTAGGTTCATACTCCACATCAACTCCACTTATCTCTTTAAGCCTAGGGATCAACCTCTTCACGTCCTCTAGTTTCTCGTCCGGAACAGAAACGAACATCGAGTTATTCAAAGCCAAGCCTGGCTAATATTTCTTCCACGGCCAGTACATCTACTCCCTTGGAAGAGAAGAACCTATTGACGTTCTCAATATCCCTACGCAGTAAGTCCCTCGCCGTCTCGTCCTCAACCAGGATAGCTTGGCCTACGTCTATGAGATAGGGCAATCTGTTCACTATCATTACGTTGTATTCGCTCAGGTCACCGTGGACTAGTCCAGATCTCTTCACTGAGAGTTCCACCTGGTTCAAAATTTCCCTGTAGAGCTCCTCGGTTACCTCCTCATCTTCCAGTTCAACTAGTAGTGGGGCTCTAATACCGTCCTCGCCCAAGAACTCCATCGCCAGCACGTTCTTGTATAAGAGGAGTGGCTTCGGAACTCTCACTCCGTTCTCGTACATTCTCTTGAGGTTGCTGAACTCTTTCCTCGCCCAAGTGTATATGAGTTCCTTGGTACCCTTGCTCTTCAGATTCTTGAACCTAGCGTCTGATGTGGTGTACTTGACTACAGCTCTCTTATGGGAAGCCGTCGACGTGTAGTATATCTTCAAGGCTATGTATTCGCCCTTAAGGGTTCTCGCTGGATATATCTTGGCCTCCTTTCCTGAAGCTATGGAACCCAGTACTACATCTATTCTCAGTCTCCTGCTTACCTGGAGTACTGCCATATAAGTAGTAGAGTCTATTGTCGAATCTACCGTCTTGAAAAGATCCTCATCTTTCCTCCTCTTCTCCTCCTTCCTTCTCTCTATGGGTCTTCAGCCTCTCAATTGGTCTATGATCTCCCTGTTTATTACTTTCTCCTCCACTAGTTTCTTGATTTCGTCGTTCATATACCTGTACACTATATCTGCCTTATTCGGCTGGAAATCCCACGGTGCTGCCAGAACAACATCTCCCTCCTTAATCCAAGTCTTCTTTCTCATCCTCCCAGGTATCCTTGCAGTTCTTTCCTTACCGTCGAGACAGGACACGATTATGTGCTCTGCCCCTAACATTTTCTTCACTACACATATGACCTCTCCTTCCCCCGGTTTAGGGACGTCCCTGGTGGACTGAACGTTCTTGTCCTTCTTAGGCAACTACTTCGACACCTTTGCGTTTAAAGGGAAGGTCAGGTATTAAAGCTTACATTAGCTCAGGTCTTGTGAGTCATCCAGCCCTGAGGGATCGGCTCCTCGTTCCTGCGTCAAGAACAGCAGACACGAAAAACCTGAGCTACATACGGAGTAATTCTCGATGGTTCAGGGGAGAGGTTTAATCAGCTCTATCCCTATTGCAGTAGAACCTCCAGTACCGTGGCATATGCTGGCTATGCCTCTCTCACCTTTCATCCTGCTCAACACGTTTATGAGAGTGGTAACTATTCTAGCTCCGCTGGCCCCTATGGGATGACCTAGAGCTATCGCTCCCCCAAACACGTTTAGCCGTTCATAGGGAACTCCGAGGAATCTGTGCATTAACACGTTATTCACCGCAAAGGCCTCGTTGTTCTCAAAGTAATCGAAGTCTTTCAGTTCCATGCCCAGCTTAGTCAGGAGCTTCCTCACTGCCTGGATTGGAGCCTCGGTAAACCTCCAACTCTCAATCCCCACCCACGAGTGCCCCATTATCCTCGCTATAGGTTCAATCCTCCTCTCCCTCACTGCCTTCTCGCTCATGAGCACCAGTGCTGTCGCCCCATCTGAGATCTGCGAAGAGTTGCCCGCTGTATGCAAACCTCCTTCACTAAACGCTGGTTTAAGGGAACTCAACTTTTCCAAGCTAGTGTCTGGCCTGAAACCCTCATCCCTCTCGAGCCTCCCTTGAGGCAAGCTCACGGGAACCGTTTCATGAGAGAAGAAACCCTTCTCCCAGGCTCTGGCAGCTCTCCTGTGGCTCTCATATGCCACCTCATCCAGCTCTCTCCTAGATATGTCTCTCTCCTTCGCCACCATGTCTGCCTCTTGCCCCATGAGCTTGAGGTTGAAAGGGTCAGTCAACCCATCAAATAACATGGTATCTATAAACTCCACGTTCCTCCCCTGCAGTGATTTAATTCCCCACCTTAGGTCAGCCCTCAGGGCAAACATGGCCTGGCTCATGCTCTCCATCCCGCCAGCCACCACCAAGTCCGCGTCACCTGACTTGATGATCTGATAAGCGTTGGAAATACTCATCATACCCGAGGAGCAGACCATGTCAACGCAGTAACCGTCCACATTCCAAGGGATACCTGCCTTAAGAGAGGCTTGTCTCGCCAGATCTTGCCCGTGTCCCGCCCTGAGTACGTTCCCCATTACTACTAACTCCACTTCCTCAGGTTTCACACCAGACCTCTCTAGGGCCTCTTTAATCACAAGTGCTCCCAACTCCTGTGGTTTTACCTCCCTCAGCGACCCTCCGAACTTCCCTATTGGTGTCCTTACAGCTGAAACCACATAAACTTCAGGCATAACAACATCCCTGTATAGAACAATTTAAACTTTTTAAATAATCATCCCCCTCAAGTCAAAGAACGAGGAGTCTATTATCTTCACGTCATACCACCTCCCCAATTCCACCATGTCGAGGACCACCGGTATATAATTCTCCGTCCTGGCTAATACGCTTTCTCCCTTCCCTCTCTCGAGGGCTAGAACTCTCATTTCCCTTCCAACGTACTTCTTGTGAACCTCAAGGGAGAGTTCCTCGTAGAGCGACACTGCCTCCTTTAGTCTCCTCCTCTTGACGTCCCCTGGAACCTGTGGCATCATGGAACTCCTCGTGTTGGGCCTCAGGGAGTACATGGCTATGTGTATCCTCTCAAACTTGAGCTCCCTCATGAGGTCTAGCGTGTCCTTGAACGCATCCTCATCTTCACCGGGATGGCCTACAATTACGTCCGTTGTAATGTTACTTTGAGGAATTCTGGACCTTATCTCCTTTACGAGAGCCTTGAACTCTTCCACTGTGTATTTTCTGCCCATGAGTCTGAGGACCCTATCGTTACCGCTCTGAACGGGGATGTGGAAGAACTTGTAGACCTTCGGATGAGACCAGGCTTCTATGATCTCATCTAAACGTCTCATGGCCAGATCAGGGGTCATCATTCCCACCCTTATCATGAAGTCCCCTTCCACCGAAGAGATCTCCCTCACCAGGTCTGGCAGTCCCACCAACCCCCCTAGATCAAGTCCGTACGCTGCAGTATCCTGCCCCGTCAACTCTATCTCCTTAGCTCCCCTCCTAACGGACTCCTGCACCGCTTCCTTTATAGCCCTCATGGAGTAGCTCCTCAGGATCCTCCTGGCGAGTTTCGTGATGCAAAAATTACAGTGGCCCGCGCAACCGTCAGCTATCGGTATCACGGCTATGAGACCCTCATGAACCTTGGGGAGCAAAGTGGGAGGTTTGCTTCCTATCTCTACTACTCTGGAGTCCCCTTCAACAGCCTTCACTACGCTCTCAAGGCTCTGCGGCCCTATCAGTGAAGCCGATGGGGCCAGGGAGGTGACCAGTGCAGGCTCCGCTCCAGCAAGACAACCTGCTACTACCAATTTCTTTCCGGTGGATACGAGTTCCTTAATTCTCTTCTTCATTTTCTCCTCGGTCTCCATCCTCACAGTACAGGTATTGATGACTATCACGTCGGCTGAACTTATGTCGTTGGTAAGCTGATGCTTTCTCTCCCTAAGTAGGGACATCATGGTCAGGGTATCCCCTTTGTTCAATGTGCAACCGTAGGTCTCGAAGTATACCTTCATGCTCGTTACACATTTAATCGTGTAGTTATATAGAGTTGTTGAACTTCATGTCAGAGAACAGAAAAAGGTATCAGGCTCTGCTGGAGAGGCTTTACGTCAAATTGCCGAAGAAGGGTGGGGCAAGTGAGACCCAAACCCTTCCAACCCTCAGCATCATTAACGTCGGGAATACTACCATTATAAGGAATTTCGGAGAATATTGCGACAGGATACGGAGAGAGGATAAGCTCTGCATGAGATACCTCCTTAAGGAACTCGCTGCAGCAGGCTCTATAGGAGAGAACGGCCAGTTAATAATCCAAGGGAAGTTCTCCTCTGCCATTGTCAACACCTTCATGGACAGATTCCTGAAGACTTACGTACAATGTAGCACTTGCAAGAGCTATGATACAGTCTTGGTCAAGGAGAAGAAGATATGGTACATCCAGTGCTTGGCTTGTGGTGCTAAGACCCCAGTGAAGCCACTGTGAGACAATGAGGGTTGTACTTAACGTAATAAGGGGAGAAGGTCACGTTTTCGTAAACATCTGTGAAAGGGAAGTGCTGGGAAAAGTGTTCAGGGACGGTAGGGCAATCCTAAATGTGAACCATGAGTTCTATGGGGGAGAAGAGGTAGACGTCAACTTTGCCTTCGATCTGGTAGAGGAAGCCACTGTGGTAAGCCTAGTGGGAAATCAGTTGGTTGAAGAGGCCATAAGGAGGGGACTTGTACATAAGGATTCCGTTCTATCAGTGTCGGGGATCAAATTTGCTCAGATATACAATCTGTGATGGAAATGGCGGGTAAGTTTTGCGTAATGTGCGGAGCTGAGGACGTGCCCTTAATCGATAGGATGTGCCCTAGCTGCTACATTAAGAACAGGAGTGTCGTGATGTTTCCGAAATTCCTGAGGGTCGAAGTGTGCAGAGTGTGCGGTGCCAGGAAGGAATACGGAAGGTGGGTTACACCTAGTCCCGATTCAGACCCAGTGACTGAGGCCGCTGAGGAAGCCCTGATGAACTCCTTAAAACTTGACCACAACATCAACGATTATAGAGTGGAGATAGGAACCCAGCGTTCTGATAAATTTGGGGTGCGTCTCCCTGTGAGGGTGGAGGGGACTGTCCTGGGAGAGAAGTTCAACCTTTATCAGGAGGTACCGCTCAAGGTTGACTACGTGCTCTGTGACTCCTGTATCAAGAGAAGGGGAAAATACTACGAGGCCATAGTCCAACTGAGGGGTAGGGATGACGTCATGAGCTGGGACGTGAGAAGGTTCTTTGAGTCGTTCTTCTCAAAAGACGAGATGTCCAACTTATCCGACGTAGTGGAGGGAAAGGAAGGAGTTGACTACTACTTCATCAGCAAGACGGTTGCCAAGAGGCTCGTGACGAAGGTGATGAGTGAGGTCAGAGTTGAGGTAAAGGAGAGCTATCAAAACGAGAGGATCAAAAGGGGTAAAAGGGACGCCAAATTAGTTATATCCCTGAGGCTATGAGGTTGGGGATAGACGAGGCAGGAAGAGGATGCCTCATAGGCCCCATGGTGGTAGCGGGAGTTGTGCTAAGCGAGAAGGGAATGGGTAGGCTCAGGGCGGTAGGAGTAAAGGATAGCAAGAAGCTTACTAGGAAAAGGAGGGAGGAGCTCTTTCACCTCATTTTGGAGGAGAGTGAAGCAGTAGCAATAGCTAAGGCCCTTCCAGATGAAATAGACACCAACAACTTGAACGAGTTAACCTACAGAAAGGTCTTGGAGGTCATGAGGGCCTTATCTGCCTTTCCCATAGACACTGTGACCGTGGACAGAGTAGGGAAGGAAGTTGAGGTCATAGAGGAGATATACAGGTTAGGGCTTAGACCAAATGTAGTGTATCATGCTGACGAGAATTTCCTGGAGGCCAGCGCGGCCAGCATTGTGGCCAAAGTCGTCAGGGACAGGATAGTATTGGAGCTTAGGGAGCAATATGGCGATTTCGGGAGTGGTTATCCATCTGATCCCAAGACAAGGAAGTGGGTGGAGAGGCTTGCAAAGGAAGGAAAACCCCCACCAACCATTATAAGGAGGACTTGGAAACTATTACAGAAGAGTGCCCCCCAGTATTACCTAGAGAAGGTGGTTTCACTTGGTAACTAACTTACCTGCAGAGGCTAGGAGCAAATGGTTGCGAGTTATGGAGGCCAAGACACCTGAGGAGAAGATCCGTGCCATACAGGACTTCCTCAGTAGTGTACCTAAGCATAAGGGGACCGAGAACCTAGTCTATTGGGCCAAGAGAAGGTTAGCGGAGCTGAGGGAGGAGGCAGAGAAGCAGAGAAAGAAGTCAAAGGGGGGAGGCATCTCCTTTTTCCTTGAGAAGGAAGGCGCAGGTCAGGTATTACTTCTGGGGAGACAAGACCTCAAGAATTCCCTCATGAGATCCCTCACGAACGTCAAGGCAGAGCCAAGAGACCTGCCAGTTCCGGCGATGACGTATTATGAAGACGTAGCCATTCAATTGGTCAATCCGCCACAGCTCATCCTTGACTCCAGGTTGATAGTGAGCAAGATCTTGGGCCTGGTGAGGAACGCGGATTCCATCCTGTTCGTCGTAGAGGACAGGGACGAGTTCACTAAGATGAAGGAGTTCCTGGAGAACAATAACATAATACTAGGAAGACCCAAAGGTAGGGTAGTAGTGGAACGTTCCAGAAGTAGTAAAGAGGGTATAAGGATCGTGATGATGGGAAAGTTGGTGGGGACAGATGAGAACGAGGTAAAACATTATTTGGAGAGTTTTGGGATAAAATCCGCAATAGTTAAAATTTTGGGCGAAGTTACCCTTGATGACGTTGAGAAATCTCTTTTTGAGGCAATCTCCTTCAAGCCTGCAGTCGTGGCCTCTCAAAACTCCTTCTCTTTTCCTCAAGTTCCTGTAGTTCAACTTGACAAGTTGGACGACCTCAGGCGTGAGCTGTTCGTGAGCCTCGACATCATAAGAGTGTACACTAAGGAGCCCCTCGAGGAACCAACCAAGGATCCCATGATCATGAAGAGGGGTTCTACAGTGCTCGACGTTGCCAAGAAACTTCATAGTGCCCTCTCTGAAAACTTCAAATATGCTAGGGTGTGGGGCAAGTCAGCCAAATTCCCCGGCCAAAGAGTCGGAGAGGATCACGTGCTCGAGGATAAGGACATAGTTGAGATTCACACTAAGTGAGAGACCATTAAGTGGGTCTGTTCTTCACCTAGGGAGTTTCATACTCAGTACCTTAGGGTCCCTCTCTCGCTTTCTAGCTTCCCAAACCTTCAATGGAAATTAACTTCCCTTGGGCTGTGAGGAAAATTCGAGCCCGATCTCCTCTGCTTCATCTCGTAACTGAGTCAAACCAGCCTGATGAGGAAACACTCTCGTCGTAAGAGGAACCGTGTTAGGGATTACGTGCATAAGTTTGTGAACCGTTTACTGTGGATGTATCCCTAACGTTGTTTGCCCCCACTCCATTACCGTAGACCCTAATTCAGCTCACCGAGGATGAGAGTGAGCATAACTGAGTAGTCCAATTACATTATGATTCTGTTTGAAAGATACAGTATTCATTTTTCAGTCAAATTGATAATAGAATTAAATGTAAAAGTTCTCTAATCAATAGGTTTACAATTATTAGAGAGAAATATAGTTGATTCTTAAGGGCTGTATAAGGGAGCACCGTGAGGACATCATTATTTATAATGCTGTTTAGTACACAATTAATTTAGTTAATTATGGCCCTTAAGCTACCCAAGAGAGGAAAGACAAACAACATGGTCAACTCTGGAGGTGGATTGCTGGCTAGCTTTTACGGGTTGGGTATAGTTCAGTCGATGGCCAAGTCGGTCGAGAGAAAGTTACTCCTAGCTGGGATGAATGTAGATCCGAGGATTTTCGCTGCACAGACCTTCTTTTATTTATTACTCTCAACCGCGTTTTCAGGTATATTGGCGTTCTTCGGCATCTACGTGCTTGTGAAGCTTTACTTGGTCTTCAGACTCGCTAAGTTCGTCGTATTGGGCCTCATGCTCCTCGTCTTTGCGATAATAATACCTCTGGTCACCTATCTTCTGCTCATCGTCAATATCTCCCAGTCCATCGAAAACAGGAGAGTTGGTATAGATGCTGAGACGGCAGCCTTCTCCGCAGTCTTCACTATTTTCTTGAAGAGCGGACTGAGTCCTAGGATACTATTTGAGAGGATATCGAAGACTGCTGCGTTCAACTATGTCGTTCAAATGACATTGTATGTTTCCAAGAGAATAAACTATCTGGGGGAGAGTGTAGAAGATGCCCTACTTAATGCAATAAAGATCTCACCTTCCAAGATGTTTAATGACTTTCTTGTAAGCTATGTGACGGCAGTAAGGACTGGTGCTCCGGTTGTTGAGACTGTTGAGGCTAAATCCAGGGACATCTTGAGGCAGTTGGAACTCGCAGCCAGCATAGCAGCTGATAAGCTCTCAGGAGTTGGAGAGACGTACGTAATATGGTTGGCCTCTGGTTACATAACCTTCTTTCTGATTCTTTTGCTACAAGCCCTTTTCCCAGGTCTAAGTGGCTCAATTCCAGTTCCGGCTTTCGGGGCACTTCTAATACTAATTCTTCCGCTTGTGGACGGAGTCTTCATCCTATTGGCAGAACAGTCCCAACTGAGGTTTCCCGAGAAGAAGCTATCCTCATATAAGGTCTTCTACATTTCAGTGGGTGCTGGAATTGTGGTTATGATAATACTCTTAGGTCTTACTAGGGAGCTGAGAACCTTCTTCACCTTAAGTGGAGGTTTGTCTGATGTTACGCCTGTAACCATAGCTATGACCATCGGTTTGCTAATAGCTTCCCTTCCACCAGCTATCATAACCTCAAGAGAACTCAAGAAGGGTACTGGATACGATCCCTATGTGGTGAACTTACTCAGAGCCATCTCTGAGGGCATAAGGGCGGGCCTATCACCAGAGGCAATAATAAGGAACGTTAAGGACAGCCGAGAGATGGGCAAGCTTTCAACGGTGCTAAAGAGAATATATGCCTACATTTCTCTAGGTTACCCACTAAAGGATGCGTTCATGAAAGGTGCTGAGGAGATAATGGACTTCTCGTCTAGGATCTCCATAATTTCCTTGGCTGATATGATAGAAATAGGTAGTTTAACGCCAGATAGTATAGAGAGTTTAGCAGATCAGATCAGTAATCAGATAAAAATAAAGAGAGAATACGAAAGTAAAGTAAAGATACTTCTATATACACCTTACATTGGGGTAATCATCTCAATAATAGCTGTGAACCTCCTGTCTGCCGCGATCCTCGGTCTCATCACCGGGAACGCCTACGCGTTCTCCACAGGGGTTTTGGGTCAGGCGAGGGTGCTCCTCCCAGAGGCAGTCTTCATTACCTCAATAGCCTCAATAATCAATGCATTCTTCGCTGGATTGTTGGTGGGAAAGTTGGGGAGAGGAAAAGTGGCGTCAGGGTTCTTTCACGCTGGAGTTATGACAATTATGACTGCCATTCTGATATTAATAATTGTTCATGTGCATTTCACTTTCGGTCCTGCAGTTCCTCCCACAGGATAGGAATAGTTTATAAAGAATAAACCACCATTTTTCTAATGTGAAACTTACTTTACCTAAGTTCGGGGACAGGTCTACTTCCAAATCTATTAGCTCAATGGATTATAACCTTCCTATAAGTCTATATCCCATAACTTTACCCTACGAGGAGTTGCCAGAGATAGTCTCCGAATACGAAGTAGATCTGATGGGCATAATCCCGGAAGACGTCAAGAAAACGTTCGTGAACAATAACTTGGAACTATCAATAGCCAATCCTCACACGTTCATTGTCTTTGATCAAGACAAGGGGATATACAAATATGTGTTAGTTGAACCACCAATAGATCATAGTGTTTTCAACGCTTACCTAACGCTAATTAAGGAGATAGAGAGGGCCCTCCTCTCTAAAGAGGAGAAGATAGACGTAGCAAGGATCGTTTTGGAGACACACTCCAAGATGCCTTCCACAGAGCTCATTCAAGGCCAGGTGGGAGGAGTTTATAAACTCACCACTAAGGGGAAAGTGGCCCTTTACTACCTTCTGAGGAATATGTTCGGGTATAATGTCCTAACTCCACTCTTAGCTGACTCTAAGGTGGAAGACATTTCATGTAGCGGTATCGGTTTACCTTTATTTGTATATCACAGGGAATACGATTATGTACCCACGAACCTCATCATAAGCCCTACAATGAGGGTCTTGGACAAAGATATAAGCGGTCAGGAATTACTTGACCAGCTAGTTCTCAGATTGATCTCACTCTCTGGTAAAACCCTCTCAATTGCTAATCCCATTTCGGATGGCATACTCCCTAAGGGAGATAGGATAGCGGCTACCTTTAGATACGAAGTTAGTGCCAGGGGGTCATCCTTCGTGATCAGGAGGTTCAGTGAGAGGCCTATCACCATCCTGGACTTGATAAATAGCGGTGTAATGTCTCCGCAGACTGCCGCCTACCTTTGGTACTCTATTGACTTAAGGATGTCCTTCATGGTTATAGGAGTAACTGGAGCAGGAAAGACCACAGTTCTAGGTTCCATCCTTAACTTAGCTAAGGAGTCCATGAAGATCGTTTCCATTGAGGATATCCCAGAGATAAGGTTAGCCCAAGAGAACTGGGTACAGCTTTACGCTAGACAAGCCTATGGGGAAACGAGCAAGGAAATAACCCTCATGGATTTACTGAAGTTATCCTTGAGGTATAGGCCAGATATAATCGTTGTAGGTGAGATAAGGGGTGCTGAGGCCTATATCCTCTTCCAGGCTCTCTCCACAGGACACGGAGGTGCCACTACCTTCCATGCATACGATACAGAGAGTGCTGTGAAGAGGCTGATGAATCCGCCCCTTAACATCCCGCAGGAGTGGATACCCATGAACAACATTGTCATAAACGTTAGGAGGCTACCAGTCTTTGTGGGTGATAAGCTGTTATTGAAAAGGAGAGTGGTTGCTGTGGACGAGGTAGTCACATCCTCAGATTACAGGAGAGTAGTGACGTGGGATCCAAAGGTGGACACCCAGACAGTAGATCTAGATAACGCGAAGGTCATGAAGACTAGGTTAGAGGAGTCTGGAAGGGCATTGTCTGAGGTTAAGGAGGAGATTGAAAAGAGGGCACTTTATCTCAAACTCATGGCGGCGTCTAGGGATATAGTTCAAAGTCCAGATAGTTATAAGTTAGTTAAAAAATATATAATCAAGTACAGCTTAAGACCAGAGGAGGCAATGAGAGAGGTAGCCAGAATGTCGTCACTGAAGGTTACGGTATAGACAGCATGAGTAGTGAGACTACCACCAAGACCAACCCCATGATAACGTCGTCCCTGATTGAGAATATACCTATAATGTAATATGTCCACGATATTACCTTCAATATGAGAGGCGTCTCTTCATTTCCTTTAGGCCTTTTCGGAGTTACACTCCACTTGAAGTTGATCCTGAGCAAGCCCGAAAGGTACCCTATAAGTGAGGCTGCAAGTATCATGACTGGCAGCCTAAGGTCGCTTTCGACTGTCCTCGAACTAAGGGAGAATATTAGGGCTGAGATTGCGTAGATGCCAAAAGACGTTGCAACTGCCAAAAGCGAGGGTCTGAACCATATATCAAGTGCACCCACCACCAGTGCAGTTAAAAGGAACAAGGGATATATTCCCCACTGGTTAGCGTAAACAAATCCCTCTAGACCCCTACCTCCTTTAGTCAGCATCTTGAGACTCGATCCCAAAAGCTCTCCAGATCCATAGGCCCACCTCCTAATTTGTTGGAAAAGGTCTCTCCACGTGAAGGGAGCCAGTGTTTCCACGACGATGTCGTGTATGTAACGTACTTGATAGCCGTGTAGAAAGAGCCTTATTCCCATGTCCAGATCTTCGGCGACTTTCCCCTCATTCCATCCTCCCAGAGACGCAAGGACTTCCCTCCTTATAGCGAAAGCCGAGCCGTTGGGAAATATTGGGAATCCCCTCACGGCTCTCCCTAAGAATAGGTGTTCCATTGAGTAGTCGGTCATTTGACTATATAGCCTTTGAAGTCTCCCTTTGGATTCTCTAACCTTCAGTCTTAGGGCCACTGCATCCTCCCAGGGCGTTCTAGAGAGTATCTTAAGGAAATCTCTCTCGACCCTAGCCTCAGAGTCCAGGAAGACCAGCACCTCACCTTTGGCTAGAGATACCCCATAATTCAATGCCCCAGCCTTTCTTCCTGTGGGAGCTTCTCTCCTGACTATCCTGAAGTTCTTGGGTACCTCCAGCTTCTCTATCTCTCTAAATCTTTCTGGACTGTCGTCTGAGACAATGATGACTTCGAACTCAGGATACTCCAGACCCTTTAGGTTTTCAACTAAACTGCCAATTACCTCAGGATCCTCGTCCTTTACTGCAATAATTATGGAATAAGTAATTTTCTTATCCTCGCATCTCTCCACTCGCTCATCATGGGGTGAATATAAAGCCTGGAGTATCAACCACGATGAGGTTATCAAAGAACTAAGGATAAGGATAGCTCCTAAAAAATCCATTACTGTTTCTTCCTCTGAACGGCTTTCATGATCTTCTCCTTCGCCTCTGAAGCCGTTCCCCACCCTGAGATCTTAACCCACTTGCCTGGCTCTAATTCCTTGTAATGCTCAAAGAAATGGACTATTTTGTTCTTCGTGGGCTCATCTATATCTGTGACGTCCTTTATCCTACTGAACGAAGGATCCGTCTTATCCTTAGGTACTGCAATTATCTTTTCGTCTGTACCCTCCTCATCCTGCATGTGGATTAACCCAACGGGTCTGGCCTCTATTACTGTCCCAGGAATCAACGAGTAGTTACCTAAAACCAGTACGTCTATAGGGTCGCCGTCTTCCTCCAACGTCCCTGGTACGAATCCGTAGTTAAATGGGTAAACCATTGAGGTGTAAAGCACTCTATCTACCTTCACTATTTCTTCCTCCTCGTCGTACTCATATTTTATGTTAGATCCCATGGGTATCTCTATCAGGACATTAATGACGTCAGGGGCCTTCTTCCCTGGACCTACCTTCATACTAATCACCATGAAATGGTATCAAAGCCTTTAAATTATTTTTCTGAATCGTTGAAGAGAATTTTCTCAAGCCTGGGCTTAGCGGACTTGAAGGGCTCCTCCTCCCACATCTTCGAGAGAGAATCCTCATACGTCTTAATTATCTCCTCTACCTTGAAACCCATGGCCTTATATCTCAGGGCCTGCTTTAGGGTAGCCACTTCCTCAGCCATCTTGGCTATCCTACTTTCCAAGGACTTCCTCTCCTGATATTCTGCGAAGAGATCTCTCGGCATTCCCAGGTGAACGAAAGCCTCCTCTTCAGCACGGTTCTTATCTATTCTCTGTGTGGCCCACTTGGGGAGATCGCCCAATACACTCTCGCCTATGTCGTGAAATAGTGCTATGACAGTTGCGTGCTCTGGATTAACATTTACTCCTATCTCCTTCAGCTCCTCAGAAATTAGGTAGGCTATCACTGCGGCCTCGAAGCTATGGGAGGCAACAGTCTCTCCCAGTGCTGGGGGGACCCCTCTCTGCATCCAGCCCGTCCTCACCAAGTTCTTACATGCCTCTAAAGCTCTCTCCAGTCTCATGGCTTCCACTCCTTTAGTAATGAGTCCAATGAGTCCATCATCTCCTGGATGGAACTGGTCCAGAACCTTATCATGGCTTCCTTACCTACTGCTCCTCTATCGTAAATTACGTTTGGGATTCTGCCGTATTCTGAGTATACGTATTCCACGAGCCAACCCATTGTTTTCCCCTCTCCATGAGGGGGTTCTTTAGTTCTGTCCACCTCTACTACATCATAACCGATCTTTCGGAATATTCCAACTAGCGTAGAATCGTACCTAATGTTCATCAGGGTATCAGCCGTTTCGCCTTTTTGGATTATTGAAAGTAGTAACCTTGCCGTGTGGGTGGGGTAGCCGAAAACAGGAGGTAGACCTACAACTACCCTTCCATCCCACCTCTTGATTATTCTTCCCCTGAACGTAGCGATGTCCTGTAATCCCCTCACGTAGTTCGGCGTCACTCCGTGGGCTAAGTTTGATTGAACCTCTGGGATCAACCTATGGAAGTTCTCCCTCCTCTCCACGAAGTCTGCAAACTCCCTCATCTCCTCAAATACCCTATATTTCATCGCCTCTATTTCCAGTCTCGCCATAGGGTCAACAGGCCCTACGCCCTTACCTATCTCTAGTCCAGAGTATATGGCATCCTTGATCAGCGAACTGGCCCTCTCCAAGGCCCTGTACTCATCTAGACCCTTAGCCATCAACGCTGCCATGAGTGAGGCGAAGACGCTTCCAGTCCCGTGGGTGTGCCTCTGTTCTATCCTGGGAAATTTCAAGACAAGGTAGGACGAACCATCGTACACCACATCCACCACCTCCTCTCCCTGGAGGTGGCCGCCCTTTACTACTACGAGAGGAACGGAGTACGTTTCGTGGATCTTCTTGGCAGCTCTCCTTGAGTCTTCCACGCTCCTTATCTTCTCTCCTGAGAGTGCCTCAGCTTCCGGCACATTTGGTGTCACTACTCTGGCCTTTGTGAGGAGGATACTCTTGAAAGCGTCCAAGTCGCCTATTAATTTGGTGCCGTCCTTGGCATATATGACAGGGTCCACGACCATCGGCTTGTGGTAGAGTAGATCGGACACTACCTTCATTTGGTCAGCATCCAGTATCATGCCTGTCTTCACGGTCCTCACGTCAAAGTCCTCCAGTATGGCACTGAGTTGTGAGGCCAGGAACTTGGGACTGACCGGTAATATCTCCCTTATTCCCAAGGTGTTCTGAGACGTTATGGCAGTTATGGCTCCGACTCCGTGAACCCCTACGCTTTCCATCGCCTTAATGTCACTCTCTATTCCGGCCCCACCGCCTGTATCGAACCCTCCTACTGCCATGCTGACCTTCTTCTTCACTCTCTTCTCACCCTGGTGTTCCCTGCTACCACCCAGTACTCTCCGTCATCTCTGACTTCCAGCTTCCAGATCCCCGTAGTATGCTTAACCAACTCGATGGAATCCTCAACGGCCCTTATAGCCTCCTTTCTGCCCTTCCCCAATACCATGATAAGGATCACGTCGTCTCCAGGCTTCATCTCGTCAATGGCGTGAATTATCCTGATGGATACAACGTCATTATACTTCCTCTTGATCTCCTCCTCGATCTCTTTCAGTCTCGCGGCAGTGTACTCTTGGTATGCCTCATAGCGTAACTCGTGGACTGTATGTCCCTCTACCTTTCCCTTGACGAAACCTATGTAGACGACCATTGAGCCCGCTTCTGGAGGAGCTTTACTGTGGAAGTCCTGTATTTCCTTCATCACGTCCAACTTTCCTATACGTAATTCTCCTCCTGCAGGAGGAGGGAGAACGGCGACTTCGTCCCCATCCCGTAAAGTTTCGATGTTCGTCTTTCCGTTAACGAGAACGAAGACCTTCACTCCACCCAATCCCTGTCGCAACGCCGAGCTAAACCTCTCTCCATAAGTCTTCCCCAGTTGCTCCAACAGGCAGTTCAACTCCCTACACGTGGTTTCCACGATTTCCTCGTGCTTGCCAGTGAGATCCTTAACGAAGGCGAAATACCTCACCTTTATCTTGATACTCATCATGTAATATTGGCCCGTCGATCTTTTTTATCTTCAATGGGTTTGGCGAAGGGCCGGAATACCTCGACCGTGAGGCGGGAGATGTGGAGCACCACCCCGATCAGCAGTTTCGTGACTTTCCCTTAATTAGCGCCCCTTTTTCAAGGGAAATCTAATAACTGCTACCCGATTAGCCATACAATGAGCGGAAGTGATCGCACCGACGCAATTCCATAAGACCGAAACTCTAGATAGGAGCGTTATCAAAGAGGTACTTTGTTTCGGGGACTCGGTCGGCTAGGTTGAACAATCTAAAAACTTTTTTCCGACTACAGTCCAAGTATTGGTCATGAAGTATCAGGGAGAAGTTAAACTGGACGCGGATAAGTCGACCATTTGGAACATTCTAAGCAATCTCGACATGGTCTCCTCCTGCTTCCCAGGAATAAAGAGCGTAACTAAGGAAGGAGATACCTACAAGGTCGTTGGGACAGCAGGTATAGGCTTCATAAAGGGGGAGTATAAGGCAACAGTAACCTTTAAGGACATGATACCTATGGAGGGAATGACTATCCTAGCCAAGGGAACGGGCCTCAATAGTAACGTGGACATCATGGCAAAGGTCAAAATCGAGGACAGCAAGATAGCTTATGACGCGGAAGTGAGAGTGGCGGGAGTGCTCGCGTCCGTAGGGGCCAGGTTAATGGATCCAGCTGTAAACAAACTAATAAGTGACCTATTTGACTGCCTGAAGCAGAGGGTGGAGAAGAAGTAAGTCTAAGCTCTTCATCGCGGGATTGAGATTCCCGTCCAACTCGATCTTCACACAGCCGTTTCAGAGCGAGGAGTTGAGAGACCCAATCTTAGGATAAAAAGGTTTGAATGGACAGGGAGTGCTGAGGGCAGAAACTCATCAGACGGGAAATCTTTTCTACCTACGGATTAAGTCATATACTCCCATTTTGGAACAATTCCTAGAAAGAGGAGAATTAAAGTCTCGGTCAGATATACACAAGGTTCCGACAACCACTCCTTCACCTGAGGTAAGATGAGGACAGAGGATGTTCAACCCTTAAATCCAACAGAAACGTCGAGATCGTGGAACTTAAACTACGTCCTAAAATTATATAAGCCTCGAGAAAATGAAATACAGTAATTCGCGTAGGAGAACTTAGGGTGTAGCTAGATGAGTAAGATAGGAGGCGTAGAGAAGGTTCGAGACAACGACAAGGCGATGACATTCCTTTCCGATTACAGGAATCTCTTGGAATGTATTCCTGGAGTGAGGAGGATGGAGAGCGGAAGGTTTGTAGTGGAGGCCAGCATAGGTCCCATGAGGGTCGAATTGAGCGGGGAAGTTAAGGAACATAAGGTAACAGGGAGACAGGTCACCAACCTAATGGAGGTCCTTGGGCCAGGACTCACACTAGTTATCAAGACGATAGTTGAGGTCGGAGACAACGAGCTTAACTGGTCTGCAGATTATGACATTTCAGGAGCTTTAGCGAAGGCGCTTCAGAATACTATAGGTAGAGAAGCCGAGCGAGTGTCAAGGCAGATAATCTCTTGTACGGTCTCGAAGATAAACGCTAAGTAACGCACTACCCAATTTCTTGGGTCTCCTGAGGCACTGAGGTCTTCCAGGACATTAACGCCTTCAACGTTAACGGACGTGAGGGGCTTAACGCCTTTGCTAACAGTTTCGATAAGCTGTGAAATTTATTCTACGCAGCAGTTATGGGACTTTAACGTAACTTAAAGATTTTCATCGGCCCAGGTGGTTAGCCTAAATGGCGCTCGAGAACCTGAGGAACGCCTCCACGCTCCCTAGGATAAAGTATCACTTTCCTCTTTCTAACAATACCCATTAACTTCTCTACATCCTCCCTGAACCTCCACTTCCCGCTCTGTAGTACTGGTTTTATTTATCCCTTCTTTACGTATTCTCTGAGTGTTGCATAGGATATTCCTAAGCGTTGGCGGACTTCCTTATGTCTCAGCATCATATAAGAGTTTATGACGAAATGATATAAACTTTACGGTTTGTCTGAAACTGTTGGCCACGGCTTAGTCAGACTGGATGTGGATGGGTTTTCCTGAAAGGTGTGGCTATAACCTCAAGATGTGCGGGTTTCCCCATCATCCAGCCCTTATGAATAGTTCCACGCTTAAGGGGGATAGGAACGGTCCTCCCAGACTCCGGTGAATCTTAAGGGCTGAGGATTGGCATCAATTAATGAAATCTCGTGACAAACTCCACTCTCTCGTCACTCTACTCTGGTTATTATTCCCAAGCCTCTGGTTCTTCCTTCCCTGAAGACGAAGATCTGGCCGGGCTCAACGTATTCGGGTCTGAACATAAACGACATCTCGACGTCTGAACTGTCCCCAGATCTGAGAACACCCTTTGAGATCTTGGAGAACCTTATGGCCTGCCTGATGGTGTAGAGGTGCATGGTAGCCACATACCCCTCCCTTATGGTCGTCGGATGGTGAAGGACTATCACCTTACTCCAGAAGTTCCTTATACCCTTAGGAGGGCTCTTAGTCAAAACCATTCCCTTCCTCAGGCTCTCCCTGGTTACCCCTTGAAGGGCGAAGGTGGCTATAGATCCCTCTCCGACGCTTTCCACGAAGACTTTGTTCAGCTGAATGCTCTTGATTTTCACCTCTATGAATTCACTGAGTTTGGTGGGCCCTACGAAAAGTTGATCGTTCACTGATACCTTTCCTCTTATCACCGAGCCCAGAACCACTGTGCCTACTCCTGGAACGTTGTATATCTCGTCTAAGTAGACTAACGTGGACCTCTCAGGTTTGACCCTCTTGGGAGGCAGCATGTTCATGAACCTGAGGAGGAGGTTCAGTCCCTTCCCGGTCACGTTGGAGACCTTGAATATGGGTACTACTCTGAGAGACCTGATCCCTATTATTCCGTTGAGCACATCTCCCTCGTCGTCTACCTCCATGGCTAGCCTGTTGATGCCCGGTATCTTCAGGACATCCTTTATTTGTCCGATCACTTCCCTCACTCTCTCATCGGGGAACTTGTCCACCTTAGTTATCACCACAAATATGGGGAACTTCAGCACTGCGGACACGGCCAGGTGTTCTCGGCCCATGATGCTCAGCCCGTCGTCTGCTCCCACCACCAGCATCACGTAGTCAACTTCGTATCCCAGGAGTCCCTTTAGAGTCGTCCTGAGGTATCTTTCATGTCCTCCCAGGTCGATCAACCTGATTGTCTTGGAACTCTTCAACGTCACCTCAGCTTCGTCCAGGGGATCCCTACACGCGGGGTTCACTGCTTCGCCCCTCTCGTTAAAGCCCAATAACCTCATGGTAATTGACGAGGTTCTCCCGCTTATCACCTCATGAAGGTATCTGGCCACGGCGCTCCTCAACGCACCGTTCCCGTCATCTAGCTTGCCCAAGATTAGGGTGCCGGTGAGCGTGCTCTTCCCGGCGTTCACGTGGCCCATGACGGCCACATTCACCTGGATGGGAACTTTATCCCTCTGAAACCTCACTAACACCTCAGCCACGTAAAGTCCCTTCTTGAACTCCACTATCCTCTTGTGAGCTACCTTGGAGTTTATCATTGAGGCTATTCTCTCTATGGAGTTTAGCGTCTCCTGTAGGTCTTCCTTGGAGAGACCTATGGCGTCTCCCTCGTCACTGACCCCTACTACGTATATGGCCTCTCCTCCTCCCTCCTCAATTCTGTACTTCATCTGCGAAGCAAGCTGTTGGAGCCTGTCCTCACGGAGATCGGCCAGAATAAGCTTATATTCTATCTTTCCTATCTCACTCTCCCGTGGGAATTTCATATCTCCGAATCGCTCTGCGATATAATGTGCGGTTCTACCAAATAAGCTTTGGTTGATAGCCATGGAGCCAATACTAATCATGAACGAGAGGCTCAAGTGTCCAGCCTGTGGAAAGGAGACCTTGTCTGCAAAGGATTACCTCTACGAAACACCCCAAGTGGGCAAGCTGGTACTCTCCAACTGGGAGTGCGAAAGCTGTAACTTCAGACTGAGGGACGTAAAACCCTACGAGACTCAGGAACCCATAAGGATAGAGTTGGACGTGGAGTGCGAGGAGGACCTCTCGTCCCTCGTTTATAGGTCGGCATTCGCCTCGGTGAACATACCTGAGTTGGGAGTGGAGATAGAGCCCGCGTCGGCCTCCCAAGGTAACTTGACTACCGTGAGAGGACTGCTGGAAATAGTCAGGGACAGTGTTGGAGGGATCTGTGAGGGGGGATGCGAAAAAATCGAGCTCGCTATGGACGGTAGAACAAGGTTCAGGTTGGTAATAGATGATCCTTCAGGAACGAGCTTCATAAAAAACAATAAGGCTAAGGTCACTCGATCTTTATCTCTTTTCCAGCAGTAGACTCCTTCTTCTTGAGTATTACTTCAAGAACTCCGTTCTTGTAGTTAGCCTTGGCGGAGTTCTCGTCCACTGGGGCAGGCAGCTCCACCTCCTTGTAGTACTTCTTGTCCTGGGAGTTCGCGGTAATTATCAGGTTAGTGCCGTTTATCTTTACCTTGATGTTGTCCTTCTCAACCCCTGGAACCTCAGCCACGACCCTGATGGTGTCTTCCTTCTCTATGACGTCCACCAAGGGTTCCCTCTCCTCGCTGAGTAGTGGTCTGTTACCCAGTCTCTTGACGTTTCCGAACTCTTCAACTATGGGCTTGCCGTCAGGACCTAGAGTTACCTTGAATCCGTAGACGTAGGGGCCATAGGTTTTCACCTGTCCCTTCTCCGCTGCCTTAAAGAACTCCCTCTCCATCTCCTCAAACTCCTCCTCTATCTGTTTGATGAGGTCGTCGAAGTAACTAAATATATCCCTTCTCTTCGTGGGCATTGTAGATCCCACTTTAAATACTTGATTAAGAAAATTTAAAATTTACTCAGAGGGTTAGAGGGGAATACTTACACTGTATAGATCTACTAACGACGAGGTTCTCCTGGTAAGGGTCCATAAAATTCAATGATGAGCCTCTTGAACGAGCTCCAGGAGCACCCCCATGACGCTCTTCGGATGAACGAAAGCTACTAGGTGCCCTCTAGCACCTCTCCTAGGGCCCTTATCAATTAGGTTCATACCCATGGCTTCCATCTCCTTAAGGCTCTCACTTATGTCCCTCACCTTTACTGCGAGGTGATGCATTCCTTGTCCCTTACTCTTAATGAACTTTGCAACGGTGTTATTTGGATCATCGTGATTCATGGGCTCCATCAATTCCACCGCAGCTACTCCGTCGTCTCCAACCAGGAACGCTACCCTTATCCCCCTGTCCGGAAGATCCTCCTTGTGCACGAGCTTCATTCCCACCTTTTCGGTGTAGAGTTTTATGGCCTCCTCCAGGTTGTCCACGGCTACTCCCACGTGGTCTATGCCCAGAGTGTTCATGGGGACATTTATGTCCTTTTACTTTAAAAGTTTGATCAAAAAGCAAAGATTATATACCGTTTAAACAAAGCCATATAGGGTATTCTCTTTGGTCTCAGGGGAAAGGGTTAAGGAATGGGAGAACAAGGTTTTGGCTACATGGCTCTCCAAGAGAAAGGAGAGGAAGTCCAAGTTCATCACGCCCTCAGGAATTGAGGTCAAACCGTTATATACACCCCTGGACGTCAAGGGTGATTACGAGGAGAAGATAGGCTTCCCCGGCGATTATCCCTTCACTAGGGGGATCTATCCCAACATGTATAGAGGGAGGATATGGACAATCAGACAGTACGCAGGTTTCGGATCTTCAGAGGACACAAACCTCAGGTTCAGGAAACTTCTCGAAGCGGGCCAGACCGGGCTCAGTATGGCCTTCGATCTCCCCACTCAGCTGGGACTGGACCCAGACCACGTTCTTGCCTATACGGAGGTGGGAGTGGTGGGAGTCTCAATGTTCCACTGGAAGGAGATGGACCTGGTCATGAATTCCATCCCCCTGGATAAGGTTTCCACGTCCATGACCATAAACGCTACTGCCATGGAGTTGCTCTCCATGTACATTGCCACCGCTGAGAGGAGGGGGATAAGCCAAGCTCAGCTGGACGGAACCGTACAGAACGACATCCTAAAGGAGTACATAGCTAGAAAGAACTTCATCTACCCGCCCGAGCCCTCAATGAGATACGCTGTAGACATAATTGAATATTCATATAAAAATGTGCCCAAGTGGCATCCCATCAGTATAAGCGGATATCACATCAGGGAAGCCGGTGCAGACGCGGTTCTGGAAGTGGCTTTCACCCTAGCAGATGGGATAGAGTACGTGAGGAGGACCCTCGAGAGAGGTATACCGGTTGATGACTTCGCCCCCACGTTGTCCTTCTTCTTTGCCGGTTACACCAACCTCTTCGAGGAGGTAGCTAAGTTCAGGGCAGCCAGGAGGATGTGGGCCAAGATAATGAGGGATATGTTCAACGCCAAGAAACCGGACTCCATGACTCTGAAATTCCACACACAGACTGGAGGTGCCGAGCTCACAGCCCAGCAGCCCGAGATAAACATAATCAGGACAACAATCCAGGCATTGGCAGCTGCCCTAGGTGGTACCCAGAGCCTTCACGTGAACTCTTACGATGAGGCTGTAGCACTACCCAGCGAGAAGGCAGCCAAAATAGCCATAAGAGTTCAGCAGATCGTGGCCTACGAGAGCGGGGTCACCGAGACTGTAGACCCCCTCGCCGGCTCATATTATGTGGAGTGGCTCACCGACGAGATAGAGGAGCGGGCGTGGAAGGTCATAGAGAGGATCGAAGGTATGGGGGGTATGATGAAGGCCATAGAGAGGGCATACCCCCAGGCCGAAATAGCCGAGAGCGCCTACAGACTCCAGAAGAGGATAGAGGAGGGGGACATGGTTAAGGTGGGAGTGAACATGTCGTATGAGCCAGACTGGATAGGTACCACCGAGGTCTTCAGGGTCAACCCAGAGGTTAGGGAGAGGGTCATCCAGAGGCTTAAGAAATACAGGTCTGATAGAGACGAGATCAAGTTCAGGGACTCGTTGAATAACCTCAGGAAGGTAGCTGAGAAGGAGAACGTCAACATGGTACCTTACGTCCTCGACGCCATAAAGAAGGGGGCCACAGTCGGGGAGATTAGCTCTACCCTGAGGGAGGTTTGGGGAGAGTACAGGGAGCCTATAATATTCTAGACGTTCTTCAACGCACTCCGAATTTTGAAGTATCTCTCCTTTCCGCTCACTGGTACCTCCGGGTTACTTCTGACAACGTCCCATTTATCCCAGGGGAAGACTATCCACTTTCCTACCTGCTCGCCGTAGTAGTCTGGTATCTTCCTCGACCAAGGCTTGACGTATAGGGCTGCCGTCCTTATCGTCTTCGGCGAGAACATGGAGACCACGTTGCTCACGGCCTCCAGCGTCTCCCCGGTGTCCGAGACGTCGTCCACGATGAGGACGTTCTTGTTCTCCAGGTCGTTGATGTAAATAGCCTTAATAACGGGCCTATTTTCCGTTGTACCTACGCCCTTGTAGAACTTGATGTCCACGTATTTTATGTTCTTGGTGTCCAAGATATCTGAGAGCAACTTAGCCGGTATTGCACCTCCCGTCAGTACGGCTATTATGGCGTCAGGGAAGAAGCCATCCTTGGTCATTTTCTCAACTATCTGGAACACTCTATCCTCTATCTCCTCCCATGAAGGTATAAGGAAATCAACCATTGAGTATCACCAACGGTATCTCCATCTCTTCCTTGAGCAGACCCCCGTGATGCCCTTTAAGCTTTCTGTAGTTTCCGTCTTCCCTATAATCAAAGATATAGGAGGCCTTGTCCAAGGGTACAGCCACGAAGTCGGGGAGATACTCCCTGTCGGTAATCCCTCCCAGGAGTGGAGGTATCTCCTCACCTGCATATACCTTAAGGTTGTATCTCTGGGAGAGGAAGACCTTCATGTCAAACCTGGACTTAAGGAAGAGGGCCCTGGAGTCTCCATAGGGAGGCAACTCCAGCAGGGACATGAGCTCCTGCTCCCCCCTCACCTCCACCACCTTGTCCGTCTCTATGAGTCCGTGATCCGCAGTTATGAGGGCTGTGTAATCCCCCCTTTTCTTGAGAGCGTAGTAAAACTTCATGAAGATCTCCCTGGCTGCCTCTAGAGTCGAGGGATCGTAAGGTCCGTACTTGTGGGCTAACGTATCTACGTCAGGAATGTAGGCGTAGATGAACCTATAACCTTTCCCCATGAGTGCCGTGAGCGAGTTACCTGCATCCCAGATATTGAAGTACGTCCTTGTCTCCTCCACTTTACCGTGGACTACCCTCGTGAACTCGGTGTTTTCTATTCCCTGAGGTAAAACGGCCGCTGTTCCCTTTTCCACCTGGGATAAGTACCCCTTGGCTTTAGGAAAGGCGCTCTCGAAGGGAACACCGTTGCTCAATGAGTCCCTTATATTTGAGGAGGGGTGCGTGTACCTGAGGCTGTTCACTATTCCTCCGAGTCTCTTTACGAAAGTATTATAGCCGAGAACCCCGTGGTCTCCTGGGACCCTTGCCGTGAACAACGTCGTCAGGGAGGTGGAGGTGGTCGAGGGAAAGACGCTGTGAATTTTCCTGGCCTCCTTGACTTCCCCCAGGGCTTGGCTCATGATATTCCAACCGAAGCCGTCCAAGAGTAGTAGGACAAGTCTGTTGGCTGATACCTCTATCCTCCTTTGACACTCCACCTTCGTTCCCAACCAGTTCGCTATCCCACATCCCAGGCTGTACAGGTTCTCGTTATAGTTAGGTTCAACAAGTTCCATGACGATTAGTGTTAAAAGGATCGTTATAAGATATCTTGATGATGACTATCCCTGAAGTTTTGGTGTTCATGGCCTACTTCGCCATGGGCCTCACCGCAGTGGCTGTTGGGCTGTCCGTGGTACTCCACTTCACCTCAAAGGAGTGACGGGATCACCATGTATGACGTCATCGTCGTGGGGGGAGGACATAATGGCCTAGTGGCCTCAGCCTACCTCGCCATGAATGGGCTCAGGGTGGCAGTGTTCGAGAGAAGGGACGTGGTGGGAGGAGCCTCTGTCACTGAGGAGTTGTGGCCTGGGGTAAAGGTCTCCACTGGGGCTTACGTTTTGAGCCTCCTGAGGCCAAGGATAATACGTGATCTAAAGCTGGAGGAGAGAGGGCTGGAAATCATCACGAAGGATCCAGGTCTCTTCGTACCTTTCGGGAGCGGGAAGAGTCTCTATATCTGGAACGACGTGGATAAAACCAAGAGGGAGATATCAAAATTTTCCACTAGAGATGCCTCAGCCTACGAGAAGTGGATCAAGTTCTGGGAACCATTCTACCTACTGGCCGACACTATAATGCTCAACCCACCCCCCTCCATACAGGACTTGGAGGCTTTAATCCCACTCCTCAAGTCTGTCAGCACGGAGAGTCCCAAGGACCTCTTGGAGGCACTTAAGACCTTAGTCCAGGACGCATCTTCTCTCCTGGACACCTTCTTCGAGTCAGACGAGGTCAAGGCGGCCCTCGTTGAGGACGCGGTGGTCGGGACCTACGCCTCTCCTTCCACGCCGGGTACTGCTTACGTCTTAGCCCATCACGTCCTCGGAGAGGTCAACGGTGTAAAGGGAGCCTGGGGCTACGTGAGGGGTGGAATGGGCGGAGTTACCGCCGCCATGAGGAGAGCCGCGGAGTCGTTTGGAGTAGAGGTTTACACGGGTAGTCCAGTGGAGAAGATACTGGTTAAGGGAGGCAGAGTCACGGGAGTCTTACTGAAGGGAGGGAAGGTAATAGAGTCCAGGGTAGTTCTCTCCAATGCAGACCCTAGGTTCACCTTCACGAAGCTGTTGGAGGGAGTCGAGCTGGATCAAGAGTTCGTGAGAAAGGTGAGATCGCTCAAGGGAAGAGGAGTTTCGTTCAAGGTCGTGGGCTACATAGAGGAGTTGCCCGATTTCGGTCATGGAAAGTCTCTATCCCCAGAGCACATAGCTTCTGAGCTGATACTTCCCTCAGTCGACTACGTGGAGAAGGCCTACCTCGACGCCAAGGTTAGAGGGTTCTCCAGGGAACCTTGGCTTTCCATAAATATTCAGTCGTCAGTCGATCCTACCCTAGCACCTCCTGGGAAGTTCTCCTTCTCCATATTCGGGCAATATCTACCGTACAGGCAGGGACTCGATGAGATGAAGGATGAGATATATCAACTCACCATGGACAAGATCAGGGAGTATGCACCCAACTTCAAACCTGTAAGGTATGAGGTCATAACTCCCCTCGACATAGAGAAGAGGTTCGGTATAACTGAAGGTAACATATTCCACCTGGATATGACCCCTGACCAGCTTTACTCGTTCAGACCCATCCCAGGGTACGATTACAATACACCGGTCAAAGGCTTCTACCTTTGTGGCTCAGGAACCCATCCAGGAGGAGGGGTGACAGGGGCCCCGGGATTTAACGCGGCTATGAGGGTGATCAACGACATGAGGGCTGGAAAGTCATGAATGTGAGATGAGATCCCACCCCACCGTCGTGAACAGTAGGCTATGCATCTTCGTTTGTTATAGCACTCTTTCGACGGTTGTCAACGGCATGACTCTTCGCCACCTTCAATCATTTCTAATTACACCTCAAACAGTAGTTATTTGACTTCCCCTTAACTGACGTCCTGTCATCAACGGAAATCTAAAAATAACAGTAGTTATGGGACTTTCCCTTAAATATCGCCCTGTAATCAAGGCAAAATCTAACAACTGCTGTAAATAACTACTACTAAAACTAGGTTAATCCCGGCGAGTTGAGGGTAAAAGAGCGTGTTTCCTCGAGGAGACGCCCCTGTGGGAAGTAGTTTAAAGTAGAACGTGTTGTTTTCAATCAGCCAAGTTCGGATTTCCTTTACGCCTGCTTATATACACGGATTGAGAGACTCCACAAGGGCAAATGAACTATCAGCTGACAATGATAATCCTTTTTATATCCCTAGGGATAATAATGTACATACTTATGGGACTGTTTAAAAGATTTACTACCAACTTCAACGCGAGCGATAAGGCATCGCAGGTTCAAGCCAGGTCTAAGAAGAGGGACGATGAGGAGAGGAAGGTAGCTTGGAACGACATTGGAGGCTACGAAGATGTTAAGAAGGAGATACGGGAATATGTGGAGTTTCCTCTGAAGAACAAGGACCTGGCTAAAGTTTACGGTCTCAGACCTCCTAAGGGCATACTCCTTTTCGGTCCACCAGGCTGTGGCAAGACCCTAATGATGAGGGCTCTAGCTAGTGAGGCCAAGCTGAACTTCATCTACGTCAACGTAAGCGATATAATGAGCAAATGGTACGGTGAAAGTGAAGCAAGGCTTAAGGAGCTTTTTGCCAACGCCCGGAAGAACGCACCTTGTATCCTTTTCTTCGACGAGATAGACACAATCGGAGTAAGGAGGGAGACGCATAGTGGGGACTCCGTCACTCCGAGGCTACTATCACTCATGCTCTCAGAGATAGATGGTCTTCACAACGACGACGGGGTGATAATAGTAGGTTCAACGAATGTACCACAGACCCTAGATAAGGCCCTCCTAAGGGCTGGAAGGTTCGATAAGTTGATTTACATAGGGCCTCCCAACAAACAGGCCAGAGTGGAGATCTTGAAGGTTCACTGTGGGGGGAAGCCCTTGGCCCCGGACGTGGATCTAAACAGGCTCGCTGAGATGACAGAGAGGTACAGCGGGGCCGACCTAGCCAACATTTGTCAGGAGGCAGCGAGAAAGGTCGCCATAGAGGCCTTAGAGTCCAAGACTGAGAGAAAAATAACCATGAGTGACTTTCTGGAGATCATACAGAGGTACAAGCCTAGCATAACACTTCAGATGCTGGAGGAGTTTGAGAAGTTTAGGTTAGACTTTGAGAGGAGGGCGAGAAAGTCGGAGGACGGTGGGAAAGAGGGAGAGGATAAGGTAACGCTGGATGATATAGGAGGATATCAGAGGGTCAAACAGGAACTTAGGGAGCTACTAGAACTTCAGCTGAAGTATGCTAAGCTCATGGATCAGATGAAGGTCCCACCCATAAGAGGGATACTGCTCTACGGCCCTCCAGGAGTAGGAAAGACCATGATGGCCAAGGCCTTAGCTAAGACGATAGACGTGAAGCTGATATCCATAAGTGTGGCTGAGATAATGTACAAGGGATATGAGGGGGCAGTCTCGACAATAAAGGAGGTTTTCAATAGGGCGAGGGAGAACAGACCGTCCATAGTTCTCCTGGACGAGTTGGACGCCATAGCCTCGAAGAGGTCGCACAGGAGTAACACGGAGTCGTCAAAGATAGTGAATCAGTTACTTACGGAAATGGACGGTATCAGAAACCTAAAGGAGGTCGTCGTAATAGGGACGACCAACAGAATAAGAGCTATAGATCCTGCCCTCCTCAGGCCTGGTAGGTTTGACATCATTATTAAGATGGGCCTTCCGACCACTGAGGAAAGGCTTGACATATTGCAGAAATACGTTGGTTCAGATAGCTGTGAAAAAGTGGACTGTAAAGCGATAGCGGAAATAACTGAGGGATACACCGGTGCCGATTTGGCCGCTCTCGCTAGAGAGGCTAAGTTGAGAGTACTCAAGGACGTGATAAGGGGAGTTCAGGGAAGGAATCTAGAGAAGGAGGATCTCCTTGAGGCACTTAAGAAGGTAAAGCCCTCAACCCAGAAAAGATCCTCCTTAGGAGAGAAGAGTCAGGAGATACGACAACACTCTTGATGGTCGTCACTCCCTCGAGGTTTATATCTATGCTCTTTCCCTCCAAACTCATAGGATTTATGGATACTTTCTTACAGAAATTTGATGAAGAGGCAATGTCCACGTTCCTCAACTTGTTCCTTATATCGAAGAACAGGTAGGCCCTCCCGGTACACGTTAAGAGCATATCGAGGGAGGCCGAACCTAGATTCCTGGTCTTGTAACCGCCCTCTATGGCGGAGAGTATCCCCATTGCTTCCCTCAACCTGGATCTGTCGAAATAGGATAACACGATCCTCGTCCGTGGGTTCGAGATACCTGTGAAAATCCTACCGTCTACGTAAGCTCGTTCCTGATCGTATGAATAAGTCCTCCCAGAGAAGATTTCGCTAACTGCCCCGGCCACTGGGGATCCGTCCCTCTTGAATAGAGCTATGGAGACTCCCGCCCAAGTTATGCCGTTGAGGTAGTTGGTGCTACCATCTAAAGGATCTATTACGGCAACGTACTCAGACCCACTCCTCTCGATGAACCCGGTCTCCTCTGTGACTACGGTGATTCTTAAGTCTTCCTTCCTCAAGTTCTCCAGGATGAAATCCTCCGCGAGTCTGTCCACAACCTTAGTTGTGTCGTCGCCGTGAGTCCCAATTACCTTGTCCAACCCCTCCCTTCCGCTCAATTCCCTGAGGTAAGCAGAGGTTTCCTTGGTTATCTTCTCCAGTAACTCTCTCATCCCCTGAACCCTTTCCTCTCGTTCAGATAATTATACGCACTGTGTGCGGCCACAGCGCCCATAGCCGTCGAAGTAGCTACTTGTCTAAAACCTATCCACATGTTTGTGCAGTCCCCCGCGGCGAAGACACCTGGCAGGTTGGTTCTTGTCCACTCATCAACTTTTATGTAGCCCTGTTCGTCAGTTTCCAGATCATTGACCTCGGCGAAGTCCTTAGGTGGCTCAAAACCTATCTCCACAAATATTCCATTGGCCTCAATTTCCCTGACTTCACCTGTCTTCAGGTTCTCCACAACTACCTTCCTGACCAGTTTGTCTCCCCTTATCTCCTTTACCCTGGAATTTAGGATGAACTCGACGTTGGGTTTCTCCTTGACCAATTTCACTATTATGGGCTGGGCCCTGAACTCCTCCCTCCTATGGACTAAGTAGACCTTTGTAGCATACCTGCTCAGGAGCTCCGCTCCGTCCAATGCTGAGTTTCCTCCTCCAACCACGACTACTGGCCTGTTCTTGAAGAGTGGTGCGTCACACACTGAACAGTAGGACACTCCCCTGCCCAGGAACTCGTTTTCACCGGGAACGTTGAGCTTCCTCCTCTTGGTGCCTACAGCTACAATGATCGTGGAAGCTCTGTACTCTCCCTTCCTCTTCGTCTTTACGATGTACTCCTCCCCCTCTCTCTTGAACGACTCCACTCTATCCATTAGGATGGGAACGCTATACTTCTCCACGTGAGCGTTGAACAACTTTATCATTTCCGATGCTTGGACTCCTATGAGCCCTAGGTAATCGTCTACCTCTCCAGCCTCTGTGAGCTGTCCCCCTGGAGTTTCGCCTATGACCAAGGTCTTGAGCATGTATCTGGCAGCATAGAGGGCTGCACTGTACGCAGCGGGTCCTAGACCCACTATTATTGTATCAAACTTGTCGCCTGGTCTCACATTAGAAGCTCTGGGGATGAGACTCATAGCCACGTTTTTGACTTTGGGAGTATTAAATGTTTCTTGAGTGAGTTTTCAACGCAAATAATTGGGCTTAATCGTATGAATATTAACGACAACCCTGAATGACTGAATGAAAAATGCGAGCGTTACTGGTGACTGGAAAACTGGCGTACCCTATCCTGAGAGAGGCAGTGAAGCAATCCCAGGGAGACGTGGACATACTCGTTCTGGACTACCCTGTGGCCTCCCTAATGAGTGTCAGGTACATCTTGGAGAATCTCAGACTAAGAAAGGAGGAATTGAAAGAATACGATTTCGTGATATTACCCGGGCTCGTTTACGGAGACGCAAAGGTCATAGAGAGGGAGCTTGGAGTTAAGGTATACAAGGGGACAGAGAACGCCTGGGACGTAGTTCACGTCCTCGAGGCCCTGAGGAGGGGCGTGAGCCTCTCAACTTTAGTCCCGGCTGACAGAATTCTTGAAAAGGAGATGAAGAGTGAACAGGGGAGGATTTTGAGTGAGATCGAGAGTAAGGCCATAATTGCCTTTGAAGCAGGCGTGAAGATACCCTTGCGACCCCCTCCATTTCGAGTCTTCCTGGAACTCGATCCCAGTTGGTCCATGGAGAAATGGGAGGAGGAATTAAAGAGAGTTAAACCCTTTGTGGACGTTATAGTGGCTGGCTTTCCCGTGGGTTTCGACGACCCAGAGGAGGTCAGGAGAAGGATAAGACATTTACTTGACTTGGGGTTAGTAGTAGGAATAGACAGTGATTCACCTAGGGTAATAAAGGAAGGAGTCAGGACAGGTGCAACCTTCGCCTTCAATCTAAACGAACTCAACATTGATGACCTAGAGGAAGTCAAAGGAGGTGCAGCTTTCGTTGTAGCTCCGTTCTCCACAGATAATCGAGCAGGGACCGTTATAGAGCTAGTCAATATGGCCAGGAGGAAAGGGTTTACAAGGCTCATGGCCGACCCTATTCTCTCTCCTCCCCTAACTGGTATGGTGGACAGTCTCGTGGAGTATCTTAAGATAAGGGACTCTCTCCCTGACGTACCTCTCCTTATGGGTACACTTAACGTGACGGAGCTGATAGACGCGGACAGCCACGGTGTCTCTGCATTAGTGGTGAGCATGGCTGGCGAGATAGGCGCGTCATCCCTCCTGGTGATGGAGAAAGGAAAGACGAGGTGGAATAGCTGGGAAGTCAAGGTGGCATCTCAAATGGTGTCCATTGCGATGTACCAAAGGAAGCCACCTAAGGATGTGGGCCCGAACCTACTCATCCTAAAGGAGAAGAAGAGAAAGTTGGAGAGGCCTCAGAGGGTAGGTGAGTTGATAGAGGTAGGCAGAATTGAGCCCAACATGGATCCGGCAGGTCACGTAAAGGTATACGTAGAGGATAGAAGGATAGGGGTCTCGTTCTTTGGGAAGAGGGAACTCACTGTCGAGGGTAAAGATGCCCTATCCGTGGGCAGGAAATTGCTAATGGAGACCGAGATCTCCAGAGAACACGCATTGTACATAGGTTACGAGCTAGCTAAGGCGGAGATTGCCTCCCTATTGGATAAGACTTACATACAGGACAAACCCCTCTTTAGGAGGATAGCAGATGATAGTCTCGGTTCCCAAGATCAGTCTTTTCCACCTCAATGACGTCATCATAGCTATAGCCCATCTCCCGCTAATCGCTCAAGGAGGAATGGTGGAGAAGTTGAGAAGCGATATGAGATTGTCTTCCTGCACCGACCCCCTGATTTGTTTACCGTCAATATATGGAGGAGTGATCATTTTCAAGGGTACAAAGCCTTTGCTTAGGGCCGAGTACGATGGTTTCTTTTCTTTAAGAGGAGAGGATTGCAGGTTGTCCGTGAAAGAGTTCGTGTACGCGACAAGAGAAGGTCGTGAAGGATGTCTTAAAGTCCAGGAGGGAACTCTCGTCCTAAGTCCAAACCGCCTTGAAGGAGGCGAGAAGGTGGACGTGATCGGACTAAGGTTTATAGTCGACTAATTAAGAGCTATGATCACTGCAGGTGTAATACTCATGGTACCTCTGTTAATCGTGTACTTTACAGAATAATACTCCTTTCCTTTTATGTAAATAAAATGCGCTAGGTTCTGAAAAAGGAATAGTTTCCCAGAAAAGATCAAGTTAACGGAGTGCATCTTGAGGGTAGAGAAGAACGTTGACATCCTGGGGGATGAATCGTTCTCCGTATCAACAAAAATATTTTGTATTCGTTTATGACAAGCTTTAGTGATAAAATATGAGTTCTCACACCACGTTAGCTCTGCCGTGGACAACAGTTTCCGATAAACCGTAAAGTTTTCTTATTTGTTGATTTGAAAACATAAATACAATCACACCAGATGGGTGAAGAAATCCCGATTGGGTGTGATGGTGAACTGAAGATGTGCGGGTTTCCCATAGGACCCGTTGGGTGGGGTCATCCTGCTAAGGGGGCGGAGGGGTGTGAACGGGCCAGCCGCGACTCAGGTGAAGCCCAAGGGCTGAGGATTGATATTAAATATCATGAAATCCTATGAAGCCCGAACCCCTTGAGCCCCGACCTGAAGGAATGTGGAGTAACACGCTCGATGAGCACTATAGGCAAACCAGGAGTGACTAGGGAGTCCAGAGTCAAGGGTACTCTATTAGAGCGTACGAGTCTTTTCCCTCATAGATCTTGACGATCACCTTAAACTTCTCACCGAGCCTCCGATGGACGCTTTTGGCTATTTCGAGTCCTATGTACTCCACTGTGGGGAATGGGTGGTCTATCTCCTTGATCTCTAGCCTGAATGGAGACTCTACCTTTATCTTTGGGATATCCCTCTTGGGGACAATGAACTTATGATCCCACTCCTTCACCACCTCCTTCACCACCTCCCTCAGGACGTTAAAGTCGACCACGAATCCGCTATTCTCGTCTACCGGTCCCTCTACTTCCACGTCGATGTTGTAGGTGTGGCCGTGGAGTTGATCGTCCTTGGGCGAGGAGAGGGTGTAATGAGCAGAGTCCAGGCTGAACCCTTCTATGCCGACCCTCACTTTCATCTAAACCCTCACCATGTTTTTCTCAAAGTGTTCCCAAAGAGCCTCCGTCAAGTACCTTATCTCGTCACAGATAGACCTTATGTTCTGATCCTGGACCAATTGATCCACAAGCTTGTTTACGTTAATCAGGAGGGGGAAACTCCCCTCAGCTAACACTCTCCCTTCGTACCTGAGCTTCTCGCCCAAACTTGTAGTTCCGCCGTATTCGCTCAACCTATACACAGTGTAGACTAAGGCGTTGACGTTTACTCCCTCCATACCCTGAGCTTTTTCCTCAATCTCCCTGACCAGTGTGTTGGAGAGGTCCTTGATCAGATCCACCAGGCTGTCCATCACTTCTAACCTGGAACGGAAGGATGGATCACTCAAGAGCGATCTGAACTCGGTTCCCTCTAAACAAGAGGAGTTGCACGGTACTACGGCCTCGACTGCACCTACTGTCATCGATGGTCTCTCCTGGAGGTACCTTTGGAGCCAGTAATCCATAACTTTAATTCAGCCTCGTGAAGGTATTAAACATGACCGTCGAGCGATTTATATCAACCCTCACCGAGGCGATTTTGGACCACTACGGGGAAGGATTGAAGGGAATTGTAGTCTCCAAATTTCAGGATAGGTACCTCCTCTTGATAGTCCTAGAGGGAGTAGACGCCATATCGCTATTGATGAGGGGCGAAATCTTCAACTACTTCTACAACAAGGTCAAGCGTTCTCGTGAGGGGCTCGAACTGGTTGAGAAGCTAGGAAGAAACCCTCCAGTGATGGGAGTCGTCATAAGCCCCAGGGAACTGAAGCACAGTTACCCATTGGTGATAATGAGTCTGACGATTGGAGGCATAGCCTACGATCCAGAGGGCCTTCTCTCCTCCGTGAAGAGAGACTGGAAGGTCAAAGACTTTCAGGGCAGGAAAGTTATAGACCTGATAAAGATAAATAAAGGTGAGGTGGTGGAGCTGTGAACAATAGCTCCATGGCGTCTGAGTATATCTTGAGATCCATGCGAACCCTCAAGGAGTCTAGCGATGCCTTCAACGACGGAGACATGTACTATACGGCGTTGAGGTTATCCGAGACCCTTGAGAACATGTCTAACGTCCTGCTATCACTATATGGAATCCTAGACATATCCTTCTCTCCAGTTGAAGTATTGGGTTTCCTGGAGATATCCAGGGAAATAGACCAGAAAGTTAAGGGAATCATCAACGAGATCCAAGATCTGTGGAGACAACTCTCCGCCCTTAAGATGCTCAACGAGTCTCCAACTAAGGCTCCCTCAGTTCTGGCTAGGGGACAGGAAATGAAGTTAATCTTGGACAGGGTCACTTCGTTATTCGACAAAGTACAGGGCATCTTCGATGACTTCCACCATTGACCTAGACTCATATACCTGCTCCTCTGACCCGTTGGAGGCACTGGGACTGCTGGCGAACGTAGATGTGACTTTCTCGATCTCTAAGGATAGTCCACTCCTGTCCTACGTTTTTAAGAGATATAGAGTGGAGATTGTTAGAAAGGAGGGCGAGAAGATATTATTCAAGATCCGTTCAGATGGCTCTCCATCTACGATCGACTGAGGAGGATGTTCGGTTTTCCGTTCTCCAAGGACTATTATTCGGCGTCTCTCCTAAACTTGATGATAAGGGAGGATCTCACGAGGGAGCTCGAGATCATCAGAGGCAAAGATGTGGCAGTGGTGGGGGCAGGGCCTTCGTTAGTGGATCACAGGGAGTTCGAGGGGGAGGTAATGATTTCGGCCGACGGGGCAACTAACTATTTATTGTCCCTGGGGATCGTACCTGACGTTATAGTTACCGATTTAGACGGCATAACTCAATTTCCAGACTCGCTCTACGTGGTGCACGCCCACGGGGACAACTACCATCTCCTTCACAAGGTCTCAGAGTTGAAAAGAGTTGTAGGTACTACCCAGGTCCCTCCCTTCGGCAGACTGAAGTTGTTCGGGGGGTTCACGGATGGGGACAGGGCGGTGGTGTTGGCCAGAGCTTTCGGGGCTAGGAGAATAAGGCTGTACGGAATGGACTTGGACTCACCTATGGTAGGGAGGTATTCTAAGCCTTGGTTAAGCTCTGACTCTCCCGCCTCTCACCTCAAGAGACTCAAGCTACGGGTGGCCAAGGATATAATCAACGAGGTTATAGGGAAAGATTTATAAAAAGTCCTTCCCAATTCATGTTGGTGCGTATAGAGGGATGAGTGTTCTCCACTAGGAGAATTAGAATATTCGATACGACACTCAGGGATGGGGAGCAGGCCCCAGGAATAGACCTCACCGTGGAGCAGAAGGTGAGGATAGCTAGGCAGCTTCAGAGGCTGGGAGTGGACGTAATAGAGGCAGGTTTCCCGGCCTCCTCGGAGGGGGAGTTCATAGCCACCAAGAAGATCTTAGAGGAGGTAGGCGATAGCGTAGAGGTGACCGGGCTGGCCAGGGCCAACAAGAACGATATAGACAAGGGTATAGAGGCCGGTCTCTCCAGCATTCACGTGTTCATAGCTACTTCTGATATACATCTGAAATACAAGCTCAAGTTGACCAGGGAGCAAGTCTTGGACAGGATCTACGAGTCCGTTAGATACGCTAAGTCCCACGGATTAGTCGTAGAGTACAGCCCAGAGGATGCTACCAGGACAGACGAGGACTTCCTAATCCATGCCGTGAAAACGGCAGTGGAGGCGGGGGCAGATAGAGTTAACATACCAGACACTGTGGGTACGATGTACCCGTTCAAGTTCTACGACCTCATCAAGAAGGTAGTTAACGCCACTTCTGGCAGAATTGTGAGTGTACATTGCCACAACGACTTCGGCCTAGCCACGGCTAACTCGCTGGCAGGAGTTCAGGCAGGAGCTAAGCAAGTCCACGTTACAGTTAACGGAATAGGTGAGAGAGCAGGTAACGCCTCCCTTGAGGAGGTTGTGATGGCTTTGAAGAAACTGATGGACTACGAGGTAGGCGTTAAGACATGGCTACTTTACGACACCAGCAGGTTGGTATCTGAGCTCAGCGGAGTCCCAGTGCCGTACTTCAAGGCAATAGTGGGCGAAAACGCTTTCGGCCACGAGGCGGGCATACACGTGCACGGAGTCATAGAGAACCCTCTGACCTACGAGCCGATGTCACCCGAAGAGGTAGGTAACTTCAGGAGATTAGCTTTGGGTAAACACAGTGGGATTCACGGACTGAGGAAGATATTAGAGGAGGATGGGATACACCTCGACGATGAGAAATTAAAGGCGGTTCTCCAGGAAGTCAAGAGGATGGCAGACACAGGAAAGAAGATAACAGCAGAGGATGCCAAGAGGATAGCATCTAAATACCTGAACACATGAAGGACTCCGCATGATAAGACTTTATGGGCATTCAATGCTCGTTGTGAACGGAGAGCTTGTGATTGACCCCCACGACGGAGGGAGCATAGGCCTTCCTCCTCCCGAAATAGAGAGGGTAAAGTATGTCCTGATTACGCATGATCATTACGACCACAACGCCTATCAAGGTCTTATCTCAGAGGAAGTTAAAATGAGTCTGGAGGGCGAGTTCGCGTTTGACGGCTATAAGGTTAGGGCGACAAAGGTGAACCACGACAGGGAAGGAGGAAAAAGGAGGGGAAAGACTAGTATGTACGAAATCAAGTATAAGGGGATAACACTCCTTCACATGGGAGACGTAGGGGAAATTCCTAGAGAGAGCATACTTAAGTCGTTTAGTCCGGACGTACTGGCTATCCCGGTAGGTGGTCTTGTGACTATCGATGGAAAGGAAGCAGCCGAGTTGGTTAAGATCCTCAACCCTGACATAGTGATTCCCTTACATTACTGGGTTAAGGGGCTCTTACTTCCTTTGGATCCACCAGACCAATTCCTCCATGAGATAAATTATCAACAGATCAAAGGAAAAGAAATAGACGAAAATAATTTAAAGAAATACATTTTCCTTTTATAACTTCATCCTTTCCACTCTTGCAACAGGGACGGTTTCCTTACTCATCTCCTCTTTTACCATGCTCTCGATTGCTTTCCTTATGGCCTCGCTTCTATTGAGGCCATATCTTATGGCGTACCTATCTAAGAGCTCCAAGAGGTCCTCCTCCGCCTTAAAAGTCACGACTCTCATTGTGCACCTATTTCTATACTTGTAGTACGGAAGGTTTAAGTATTTTCTGTATCGATAACACCATCTTAATACTTCAAGAGGACTACTATAAGAGGAAGATTAATATAATTGTTCCCCTGTCTTTTTTATTAGAGGAAATAACAGTGCCCACAATACACTTATCGATTCCAGAATGGATGTATGACGAGCTTAAAAGGAAGGCTGAAGATATGGGTATACAGGTTACCGACCTGGTGAAATTCTACATCAAGAATGGTCTGGAGGGTGTGCAGCAGTCTAATCCAAGGAACGAAAATACAGATAAATTGGAAGAATCTATCGCCTTTCTAGAAGCCAAGGTGGCCCAGTTGGACTCTGTAGTAATGGACTTAGTCAAAAGGCTCAAGGTATTTGAGGAAGCTGAGGAAGACGAGGAAGTGGAGATAAAGCAGGACTGAACTCCACTTCTGTCTGAGTTGCCCCCCACACCTTAAATGGAGAGTTCCCACTCCTGAGCTCATTGTTCTCTGCATCGATTCGGGAGGGAACTTTCCGCTCTTAAAACATCCAATAAGACAATCTGTCGGAAACCCAAAACAGATTTAATCTGCCTTACATTAGACGATACAAGGCCTATGGGAATGTGACCCTGGGTACCAGGGTAATATGAACATAGGTGGGTCCCCTAAATTATAATAAACGGATGATGTCGCAGAGACGTGCTGATCGATGAAGTGGGCTAAAAAACTGATTTACATGGAGATCAGAGTCACAGTCCTTATTATGTGGGGATTCCTCCTTACCTGTCCTATTACTTTGTTTAGTTCGTCTAGATTCGCACCTTCGACTTCTAATACCACATCGTATTCCCCGTAGACTGCTGTGGCGTCCTTGATCCCGTTTAGCTTCTTCATCTCGTTCACTACATCCATTTCTTTCCCTATGGATGTAATTAATAGAACGTAGGCTTTTAGGGAGCCCATACAGTAAATGTCTATCATACAATTAAAAACTTATTAGTCCTTCACCTCAGGATGAGCCTCTCTGGATCGAGGAGGCGAGTAGTTGTGTAAATTAGCAGAACAGATATCAGAAATGTCGATAAGAGGAGGATCAGGCTCTGAGTGCCAAGACCGAACACGAAGTCCAAAAGCCCCGCTACTATTTGTACGTAGGGAATGAAGTAAACTAGGACCAAGGGGAACCCAAGTGAGCCAAAATTCAAAATCAGTGCTGAGAACGAAGCTAACATACCAAACCCAGTGACCAGGAAATTGATGAGCTGCGCGTTCCTCTGTGATCCGCCCATGAGCACAAGGAGTAGTAGACTTATCGATCCAGTTAGGAGGATCATGAGGAGGTAGGCAATTGAGACCATTCCCGCCAGGGATAAGCTCAGTTCTCCTATGTTCCCGACAAGGAGTGGAGCAAAGAAGGAGAACGCAACTAAGCCCAGGAGATCTCCTAGCGAAGATATGATGCCCAACATCATGGCTATCACTAGCTTGGATATGACCAGTTCAAAGGGCGAAACAGGCGAAGCCAGTAGTGCCTCGAGCGTCTTTCTCTCCTTCTCTCCCAGGATACCGTCGGTCAGGAAAAATATTACAGGTGTTGCTGCTGGGAAGAGAATAAGGGAGACCACTCTGGTCAACTGGCCCAGTCTCTCCACAGATCCTGTAGTTGGTCTCTTCTCTGGGCTTATGTATCCAAGCTTCAATACTAGGGGATCTCGTACGGCCTCAGGATTTACAGGAGTGTGAGCCTCACGGGACAAAGTGGATATCCTAGTCAAGGAAACGTTGACCGCTAGCTTATAGAGACCGTCGTTAACGATGTTCACAGCATCGCTCTGTGAAGAGACTAACGTTATTTCCTCCACATAGGCTGTGCCGTTCATGGAGGAGATGTTCTGTGCAAATCCTGAGGGGAAGATGACCTCTACGTCCGGAACTACGGAACTACCGTTGTTTAGGTACACCTTGGCTCCCTGTTGCTCAGCGTATTTTTCGAGGAAGTTAACGTAAGGGATGTTGGCAGTATCGTTGTTTATCAACAGCACTATGGGGGGTTGTGAGGCCACTGATGCGTAAATTATGGCTCCCACCAAGGGGAGCAGGAGCATGGGTAAGAGGATTGAAGTCAGGAGGAGTCTTCTGTCCCTCTTCAGATCTAACCACTCCTTTCTCACGAGGTCACTTATCATTTCCCTCACCTATCAGCTTCAGGAATGATTCCTCCAGATTCCCGGCTCTAGTAAGTTCCACTATCTCTCTCGGTTTACCTATTATTATCTGCCTCCCCATGTTGAGCATCATGACCCTATCACAGAGGTACTCTACTTCCAGAAGATTATGGGACGACAAAATCACTGTGGATTTCCCAGACATGGATCTAATTGTATTCCTTATCCTGACTGCAGATTCCACGTCCAAAGATGAGGTCGGTTCATCCAAAATAGCCACTACAGGATGTACCATCAGTGTCCTTGCTATGAGAAGTCTCCTCTTCATGCCCCTACTGTACCCAGAGACCTTATCATATATTCTTTGCCCTAAGGAAGCTATCTTTATACCTCTCTCGATGAACTCCTCGATCCTCTCCTTTTGTCCCCCGGCGTATAGTTTGGCGTAGAACTCCAGGTTCTCTAGACCAGTGAGCCTATCGTAGGGGAAAGAATCCTCAGGCATATACGAGATAAGTCCCTGTTCCTTAGCTCTCCTAGGAGTATTGCCGTGGATCGTAACTGATCCCTCATATTTGGTGATTATCCCAGCCAAGATCCTTAAGGTTGTGGTCTTACCAGCTCCGTTGGGGCCCACGATCCCAAAGATCTCGCCACTCAGAACGTTAAAGTTCACGTCGTGGAGTATTAGCCTGCCATCGACCTCCCTGGTCAGAGAAGTAACACTGACTATCGGCTGAGGCTCAGTCATACGACATTATTCACGGCTAACTAATAATTTAACGTTTTTAGAAATACACGTGTTGATAGGGGGAGTTAGGGACAGAGTAACGGAGGCCCTTCTGAAGTACGAGAAGGCTAAGGTAGTGTTGGAGGTAGCTCTCTCAATAACTGAGGAGAAGGGGAGGGGAGAAGTAGGGGACTTCGACTACAAGACGCTGGTGGAGAGGTTGAGAGAGAGGGGTTACAATTTCGATCCGAAGATGATCCTGAGGTCGCTTGAAAAGGACTACGCGGTGATCGAGACCTCGTACAAGTCCTCAAATCAACATTGGTGGAAGTTCGTTGACCTGGAGGCAGTTAAGGAAACCTTAGGAAAGGAGGAGGAACCCGAGGTCATGCTAATTAGGGCTCAGGCTCACTCCCTGAACTTAGACGAGCTGGAGAGAAAACTACGTTTTCTGGCAGGGAGAGGTCTGAGGACAGAGGCTGACAGAATGCTCTTCAGGAAGATCGCGTTCAGCGACCTCCCTCTCCTAGTTGAGCTCCACCGAAGGGCCGTTCAATATGAGGAGACTCAATACATAGTTACCAAGGTGATGAGGATTTTAACGCTGGCCACAAAGATAGCTACGATGGGAAATGCAAAGGATGACGGTAAGGGACATCGTGAAGATGAAGGGGAGACAGAAAATAACAATGCTGACGGTATACGACTACTCCATGGCCAGGATACTTTCTGAAACAGATCTCGATATGTTCCTAGTGGGAGATTCCCTAGGGATGAACGTTCTGGGTTTCCCCTCAACTCTCCAGGTCACCATGGATCATATGGTTCATCATACCAGGGCTGTAGTGAGAGCTAATCCAAGACAGATGATCGTGGTAGATATGCCCTTCATGAGCTACGAACTCTCCAACGAGACAGCAGTGAGAAACGCCGGAGAACTGGTAAGGGAGGGGGCTGACGCAGTGAAGCTAGAGGGAGGAGTAGAGATGTTCGAGAGGGTCAAAAGCATTGTGAGGGCAGGCATACCGGTCATGGGACACATAGGCCTGACCCCTCAGAGGTATCTGGCCCTGGGGGGATATAGGTTGATCAAAGACGAAGAGAAAATCCTAGCCGACGCAATGGCACTCGAGGAGGCGGGCGTATTCTCCATTGTCATAGAGAACGTCTACGCAGAGATCGCAAAAAGGGTGACAGAAGAGGTGTCCGTACCGACCATATGTATAGGTGCTGGGCCTCACTGTGACGGACAGGTCCTGGTATTGCACGACCTACTAGGCCTAGGGGACATCTCACCCTACTTCGCCAAGAAATACTTAGATCTCAAGACAGAGATAAGGGATGCCGTAAGGAAATACACGAGTGAAGTCAGGGAAGGAAAATTCCCGTCAAGGGAGAACTATAGGGTTAGGGATAGTTGAGCTAACCTCTCCGACATATACCTCAATGCAGACCTCAAGTTGTCCCTATTGTGGAACCCCTTAATCAAGCGTTCCAGTTCTTCCCTGTCCTTGTTCCTGACATCCTGGACTTTCTTCTTAAGCTCCGGGATTGCCCTGACTACGTTATCGACTATGGTCACAGTGGCCGTAAGTGAAGTCCTGGAGAGAGGGTTCAGGTCTATGGCTATGACCTTCTTTTGAAGCCTCACCAAAGCCTCGGTTCTATCTCCGTCCTCGAGCCCTAGGAGGACGACGTCTGCTGAGTATATCCCCTCTTTACTTACCCTCCTTCGCTCGCTGAAGAGCTCCGGTATGGTCTCAGACGCGTTTTTTCCTACGCCCAAGACCTCTTCCGCCCCAGCCTCCCTTAATTTCCTCTCTATTGCCCTCTCCCTCTCCTCATCCCTATAGAAGAGGTTTACTTCCAGTTTAGCAGGGATCGATTTAGCCAGGTCGACTATCTCATGGGCTGCTAGGGCGGCCATATTGCCGTTAACGGATATCACTGGGCTCTTGGCTGTCACCAACATGGCCGCTGACACTTCAATAGCCCTGAGTGCGAAGTCTTGCGTCCTCTCGCCTAACAGATAATCAAAGCACTCCCCCCTCCCTTGAGCTATCAACCCTTGGGGTACTACCACGTTCTCCATCATGCCCTCCACCACTTTCTCCCTGATGAGTAGGGATTCCCTCCTGGGATGGTTCTCTGGTATTATTCCACGTAAGCTCCACGCCTTGCGATCCTGTGCTTTATCCATGAATCAGACTCCGGTTCATTTAATTTAAGAATTACCCCCTTCTTCCTGAAGGAGCAGGGATATGGGGATTGAAAACCAAGAGCTTCGGCAAATCTCTTGGAGATTGTGAAGAATGAGGAGAGGGAAGGGTCTCTCATGAACTCCTCCATTAGCTTTAAGGCTAAATCCAATCTTCTGACGATTCTGGAAGTGGGAAGCGGGGCTAAGGGTTTGGAGTAGACAATCCCCTCGCTCTCGAACACCTTGACTTCTCCGAGGGGAGGTAAACCAGGTCTCATCCTACACACTATCCCGTGACCGTAGTACTGTGAAATGACGTCACCAAGACCGTTACCGGAGATGACCTCACTCTCATGCGCCAACCTGACTGCTACTTCCTCAGGAATCCCTCTAATCTCGGCTACCCCCAGAGAGTAGGCCAGACTCACAGACGCACTCATTCCGTATCCGTACCCCAGAGGGACGGCTGAGGTCATGTCGACCCTGACCTTGCCTAACTTCATCTCGAGATACTTTAGGTTCTCAAAGTTCACCTTCGCTCCGTTAATGTATACGCCTTCTCCCTCACTGACACGGGCGTGACTATAGGGTTCCAGAACTAAGGCTATTCCCAAGGATCCAGCCTTAGACGGTTCCTGGTGGGGAACTGGGTACCAAACACCGGATACACTCAAAGGAATTACGACATCCACCATGTGTTGGGCGTTCGGCCACGTATTTTTAAATTCAGTTGAAGAAGACATAGTTCAGTAATGCTATTCGACGCGTCAGTGTTCAGCAGGGCATTGAAGTTGATGGGTTCAGAGGCTTTCAGGAAGTTTATGGTACAAGAGGGGAGAGAGATCATCGTAGGAAGAGGAACATCCCTTTATGGAGGCATTCTTCAGTTTCAAAATCCGAGGGCTATCTCACCCCCAACCAGACTTGAGGATGGGAGTATCTATAGGGTCGAGTCCTCTGACGGTCCTTACTCTAGGCTTACAGTCCCTGCAGGGGTAACTTTCAGGGAACTCATTGAGAGGCTCTCCAGGGAGGACATATTTCCGGCCCTTTTCCCTGTATATGTGGAAGGGACTATAGGGGGTTTCGTAGCCACCAACGGCTCAGGGTTCGGCAGTTACAAGTTCGGATTCGTCAATGCAAAGAAGAGGGTTCATGAACTCAAGGATCCTAACTACGTCTCGGTCCTCGGAGTCAGGTATCCGGAAGTTGTGGAGTCAACCAAGGAATCCAAATTCTCGTGGTCTGGAGTAATAACCCAAGAGGGTGCGTATTACTACATCCCAGAGGCCTACTCGGACTCTGTGCAGGAGAAACGAGGATCCTTGAGCACAGCCGAATTGGTTAAAAATATAACGAGTAGGACCGAAAAGATCATCAAAAGGGATTATTTACCCGTATGTCTCAGGTCCGAATACCTTGAGGTTATAGACCAATTTCAAGCGGAATGGGGCGTAGGCTACATCGTCAACTACAACTCCCCCGCGAGGTATTATGTGAAGTGTGGATCTGTGGAGGAGTCAAGACTAGAGGATCTATTCTCTTACTTGAGGAAGAACCCGAGAGTCCTCCCCTTCCCTAACCTCATGGAGTACACTGAGCTCCATAAGGCCATCTTAAATAGGGCCGAGTTTGAGCTTAAGGTTCCCAAGAACTTGGGCCAGTTTAGGTTACAGTACCAGGAGGCCCTTAAGTGCGTCAACTGCAGTCTCTGTCTGAATGCTTGCCTGGCCTACAGGGTTACCCAGGATTACACTAGATCTCCCCCTGGAAAGTTTGCTAGGTTAATATCTGGAGATCAGGAGTTCGAGCAGTGTTTCGGTTGCATGGAATGTCAGGATGCCTGTCCCGTTGGAGTAAAGATAGCCTCAGTTACTGAGGTTCTCCCCAGGCTCAATAAGACGAAGTCTACCCTGAATGTGGAGACACCACCTGTAAGTCAGAGAATAAGGGAGCAGGAGAAGCTCATCGAGAACACTTACAAGAACAAACCTCCCTTCATGCTGTTCGTTGGCTGTGCATCCAAATATGACTTGGATGGCCTGGAGGGATTCCTTCACTTCCTTAGAGATTATGGGAACGATCTATCTTACTCTCCCAGGGTCAAGTTAATGGACGGACATTGTTGTGGTTTCGAGAAGTACATAGCGGGAGATGTGGAGGGGGCTAAGAGTGACGCAATCAGGATAAGGGAGATGAAGGATAAGTTGGGTCTCCAAGGGGTTTACTTCCTTTGCCCCGAGGGTCTCTACGTGTATAACAGCTTGAGTGGAGACAAAGGTATTCTCGCATACGATCTGGTAAAGGACAAAGTGAAGGGAAGGGTACACGTGGGTTGTTGGATGAGGAAGATGGGCTATTCTGGAGGAGATAACGAGTGTGCAGGTACGTTCCTGACAGTTTACTCAGGGAAGTTGGTACAGCTCAAGAATAAGGACGTATTAACGATCTGTCCCTTCTCGACGTGGAAATACAACACAAAGTCCGTCTACTCCACTTTCCTAAAGAGGGACGTCCAACAGGCGAGTCTTCCCAAGGAGGAAATCCTGGTGGAAGAGCAGGAGTTGGTGTCTTGGATGATGGAGGCCTTCAAGAACGCAGTGATACTCTCAGCTGATGAGGTGGCTGACAGGGCGAACTCCTGGAACCTCGGAGGGAAGAACTACTTCGTCCTTCTAGCCACACCCGTCATCAGGAAGAAATTCGTTAACTTGATGATACAGAGGCTGAGCACTAGTAAGGAAGTCAAGAGATACTTCTCAGTCATACTGGGAAGTGCTGGTACTCTCCAGGAGAAGACCTCCAGATGGACTGAGGTGCTCAACGGAATTAATTTCGATGAATTGACCGAAGAGCTAGTGAAGAGAGTTTTGAACTCACCAAAGCTAGAATACGGATCCAGGGACCTGGTGAGCGGTAAGGATTTCAGAGAGGTAATAAAGAACGACGTGCTGAAAAAAGTCATAACTCCGAGCGTACTGCAGGAGATAGTCAGGAACGTCGCGTATATGTGACCTTTAGTCGAGAGGGCAGGACCAACTTCATCACGTTTCTCACGGGGTAGACATTACGTAAGCATCGTGCATTCCTCATCACGGCGTGTATACTCTGCCGACGCTCACTATGTTCAGAATTACTGCCGTTGTCAACAGTTTCCGATAAGCCGTAAAGTTTATATTATTTCATCATAAGCTTTTATACAATGCTGAAACCTAAGGAAGTCTGCCAACGCTTAGGAATATCCTATACGACACTTAGGGAATATGTTAAGAAGGGATAAATAAGACCAGTACTACAGAACGGGAAGTGGAGGTTCAGGGAGGACGTGGAAAAATTAATGGGAATTGTGAGGAAGAGGAAAGTGGTATTATACGCTGGAGTGTCATCGCGAAAGGACGACTTGGCAAACCAAGTTAAGTACCTCGAGGAGAACGTTAAGGACCACGAGCAGGTCATCACGGACGTGGGACCTTCATTGAACGTGAAGAGGAGGGGGTTCCTCAAGTTACTGAGGATGATAGTAAACAACGAAGTGTCGAAAGTTGTTATAACTTGCCCTTATACTACTCAGGCAAGATGGTGCCATGAAGCAGGAAGCCCCGTCTTGAGGGGTGAGTTCACCAGTGTCAAATGGAGAGTACAGTTCGTCAATGGACGTAGGTACGGTGGTTTTAGCAGCTGGAGAAGGTAAAAGATTCGGCCGAAATAAGCTATTGATGACTGTAGGTGGAAAGACCATAATAGAGTGGGCCATATCTGCTCTACCTAGGCCTAGAGTGGTAGTAGTCGGTAGGTATGCCATTGAGTTGTTTCCAGTCCTCAAAAGTGAGGTCGTGATATACAACCCAAATTGGGCCAATGGGATGTCCACATCTCTCAAGCTTGGAGTCAGGTTCTTTCAAGATATGGACGGGATTCTAGTAGCCTTGGGGGACATGCCTTTGGTGAGTGAGGGAGTTGTCAAGAGAATGCTGGAGGCCTATTCCTCCTCCTGTCTGGCAGTGGTGCCGACGTATGAGGGAAAGTTGGGAAACCCAGTAATCCTTTCCAAGAAGCTTTTCCCAGAGATATGGAAACTAGAGGGAGACACAGGAGCCAGAAAAATAATAAGAAATGTTAAGGAAATATGTTTGGTTCAAGGAGACGAGGGAGTTCTCATCGACGTTGATACAGAGGCTGATTTAGCCGAAGTCTCTCGGCGGCTGTCTTGATGGCCTCCACTATATTTTGATAACCTGTACATCTGCACAGGTTTCCTGAGATCCCTTCCCTTATTTCCTCCTCTGTGGGGTTAGGGTTCTCCTTCAAAAGCCATACACTCTGCATTATCATCCCAGGCGTACAATATCCACACTGAAGGGCGTGCTTCTCCCAGAAAGCCTCCTGAACCGGGTGGAGATTGCCATCCTGTGCCAGACCCTCCACAGTGGTTATTTCGCTGTTGTTCGCCTCCACCGCCAACAAGGTACACGACTTCACCGATTTACCGTCCATGATGACTGTACAGGCTCCACAGTTCGAGGTGTCACAACCCACGTGCACCCCAGTGAAACCCAATTCCCTGAGGACGTGAACCAACAGCCTTCTCGGCTCCACCTCAGTTTCGTAGGGCTTCCCGTTCACTTTCAAGGTTATCTTTACCTTCTGATCCTTCTCGAAGAGCTTCACTTCAATCACCTTTTTAGTGCATCAAGGAGAGCTCTCTTAGTCATAACTTTCACCATCTTTTTCTTATATTCTGCGGTACCCCTGATGTCGGACGTTGGGTTAGCGTACTCCATCGCCTTCTCTGAGACCTTCTCTATCAGCTTCTCGTCAGGGGAAGCGTCCAGAAGCATCTTCTCAGCTTCATCAGCTCTGACAGCCTTGTTGTTAACAGCTGTCAGCCCTATCCTAACGTCCTTCACAACTCCTCCTTCCTTCTTGAGGAGCACCGCAACTCCCACTATCGCAAAATCCCCGGCCCTCCTCTCCAACTTCTTGTAGGAAAACGAGTATCCATTGAAGTCCGGAACTACAACTTCCGTCACTAACTCCCCAGGTGAAAGGTCAGGGGTGAACATGTCCTTTGCGAAATCTTTGAACGATTCCTCTCTTACACCTTTCCTTCCCTTTATTCTGACCACAGCGTCCATGGCGATCAAAGAGGCAGGATAATCTGCGGCTGGGTCCAAGTGAGAGATCACCCCACCTATTGTTCCCATGTTTCTAACCTGAGGATCTGCGACCGTAGATGCAGCTTCGCTCAACAACGGTATTCCAGACTTGAGTATCTCGTAATGGGTGGTCAGCGCCCCTATCCTTATCTTTCCCCCCTCTCTGCTCAAGAAGTGCAATTCCTTGAGTCCCTTCAATTCTACAAGGTAGCTAGGTCGTATGATCCTGAGCTTAAGCATGGGTATTAGGCTATGACCTCCAGCTAGGGCTTTGGCGTCCTCGTGTTGCTCCAGGAACTCCGTGGCCTCCCCCAAGCTATCTGGGATTACATATCCGAACTTTGGAGGATACATACTGGTATGAAACCTCCACGCGTATAAATATTTTAGGAGAAACCTTTTCACCAATACACTCGACCCTAACCGCGGTTGTCCCCCCTCATGAGGGGTGGACCACATGTACTTATTTTTAAAGATCGATCCCCCTTGCTATAACCATGCACGGAGCTAACTTCGTGGACTAACTTCGTGGAGGTATCTTGAGTGAACCACCTCGCCCTAGCGGACGGGGCTTCCTGCTTCCTTGCCCAGCGGGTAGAGGGAGGAGCTCCACAGGCACTACAGGCCACCAGTCCTGATCTCTTGAGCACGTTCAGGGAAGCGTTGTAGTCAAGGTCTGTTACCCAACTGCAGAGAACACGGGATCTGCTAAGGTCTAGTCCTTCACGTGTCCGCACCTGGCACAGGCCTTGGAGGTACATGATGGTTCGACGAGGACCAGTTCCTTGCCGTACTTCTCCACCTGGTACTTCAGGACGGTCTCGAGCTCGTGGAACGCGACGTCGCGGAGCCT
>Ga0080006_1187159_pt1 | contig 116904 bp, 107 predicted proteins | sample RS3BMetagenome_FD_69209 | JGI IMG/M metagenome (GOLD analysis project Ga0080006, IMG submission 69209) | Ferric oxide microbial mat and aquatic microbial communities from Rainbow Spring, Yellowstone National Park, USA - RS3B (SPADES... ...
TGATCTCCTTCACAATGGTGGGTACACCATTGATCCTTTTCTTCCACCTCAGAACAAGGTAACGATTCTTTCCGGAACGCTTGAACGTGTAGTATGGCATAGAATGAATAGTGTACCCACACTAATAAATATTTGCATATACAGTAATTCAGAAATAACCATATTAAAGGACAAAATAAGACCTGTAATCTTTATCAAAAGTGTGTACCCACACCATAAGGGTGAGAAAACATAGAATTATGTGGAGTTTACGGGAATGCTCTGATGGATAGATGTAAAGTCACGTTACATTTGAAAATATTATTTTCGGAATTATAAATATTAATTGTTCCTCTCTATAAACTATGGAACTATTATAAATGATAATTTTTTGATTCAATAAACAAATTTAAGTTAGGATTTATTTGAATAGATAAAAAAATTGAAGAAATATTTTTATAAGATGTCATCTATATGTACTTATGGAAAAGAAAAACAGGGGAGTTCTTCCAATTTCTAAAATATTGGCGGCTATAGATGGCTCAAAACCTTCCATGAGAGCATTAGACATGGCAATAAGCATGGCCAAATTGATGAAAGATATGGAATTGGATATTATCCTTGTTGTCCCCTATCCTGTGCAATATATTACTGGTGAAAATCCGACGGGCGATATGACACTTCTGGAAAGACTAACAACCCTGAAAGAAAAAGGAGAGAGTATTCTTAATCAGGCAAAAGATTATGCTGTATCAAATGGAGTAATGAATGTCAATATTTTCCTGAGGCAGGGAGACCCTGCAAAGGAGATTTTGGAATTGGCTAAAGATAAAAATCCAGATCTTATTGTAATAGGAAATAGAAGGAGAGGATTCATAAAAGGAGTGTTTCTGGGATCAGTCAGCCAGAGAGTAGCAGCAAACTCCGAATGTGCCGTACTTGTCGTAAAATAATTTATTTATATTAGATATCATTGTTAATCCATGAAAGAATTTACAAATTTTAGTTTAAACGAAGGTTCTCATGTGAAGATTTATCTCAGAGCTGGAAATGATATTAAGACTCTTGAAGGAATATTCATGGGACTTTCTGATACAATGCAACCCTTGGTCTATATAAAGAGTGGAAGCAGGAATTTTCTTATAAATATGCTTGACATAATTTACATTGAGACAGAAAGCAACCTTGACAAGGTTGAAAATAGCAAGAAGATGGATTATCTTGTTTAATCAATTCCTATGAAAATATGCCAAAAGAAATGGCATAAAATTTTTTTATGATATATTGTTATTGAAATGTTGAGGATTGCCATATATACAAAAAATTTCAGGGTTTATTATAGGATAATATCCCTTCTAAAGAAGATGGATATTTCATTTTCCTCCATTACAGATGGAAACAATCTTAGGGCTTTTGACATTGTTTTTTCTGATGAGTTTATAGAAGAAAAAAATGTTATTGTAACTGATGGATCAAACGAATTCAGGATAAGGCAGATCATATTCGGAGCAAATTCTGAAGAAATCGTCGTAGGTATAGATCCTGGACCAACTCCGGGCATAGCTACCCTGGCTGACAATTATGTTATAGATAAAAGAAACATATACAGTTTCGAGGAAGTTAGAAAATATGTTCAGGATGTTCATAATCAGTGCATATATAAACATTTCAAAATAAAGGTTGGAAATGGTGATAAAATAAATAGAGACAAAATAATTAAAGCACTTAGAGGATTTCAATATATTCTTGTTAATGAAAAAGGCAGTTCAAAAACAATAAAAAGAGGAAATGATTGGGAAGCTGCAATTAATATTGCAATGAGCGATAAAATAGTGTAATTTTATTTCTTCCATTTTGGCTTATTCTTCCTTGAATAATAGCTTCCGATGAATATCACGACGATTATTATAAGTAGAAATGCAATGATACCTGCGTATATATAGTTCATATTTGGATTTCCTGACTGAATTTTGAGATTATATGATGATCCGTTGACAAATTTCACAATTGAATTATTTATGTTTATTGAAACCGTATAAATACCGGGGGATAAACTTCCAGATAACCATTTATATGTAACATTCTTGGTTGAATTTGCAGTTATATTTACATTAGATGATCCAATGTATTTACCATTCACGTAAAATGACACATTTAGGCCATCGACAGAGAACTTAGATGGATTCTTTATGACAGCATGAAGCAGTGTATACTTTACAACATTGACAGGTACAGTTTCATTATAATAGAATATTGAGCCACCAAGAGAAGCCCTTACCTGGAAGAATAGAAGAAGTGTTGTTGGGACGGTCGGAGCTGTCATGTTAAATGTAATTGGAGCGAAAGTTCCGTTGATATATTGTGGACTAACGGGTGATGCACCTGTTAGATTGTAGCCAGTGGGTATCATAACTATTTGATATTCTGTAAATATATGTTCAACATTCACAGTATAAGTGAAATTCGATCCTTCCGCCACCTGGGATGGCCCGTTTATTGTTATAGAACCTGACGCAATATTGATATTAGTTGCGCTTGCATAGGTTGAAAATGCCATAATAAGTATCAATCCAATAACTACAAAGGTAACTTGTTTATTCATGCCCTTGCTCGCCTCCTGAAAAGAATCATTGATATACCTACTGCCAACACTATAAACGCTGAGAAGCCATATATGTAGTAATTCTGTACAGTGGCTGAAAAGTTCTCTAATCCTGTTCCCTCCACATTTGCATACTTAATAGAGAGTGCCGGAAGTGATGGGACTACTTTTATAACTTTGCTATAGTTTAAATTACTAATTTCTACATAAATTGTTGCGCCGTTTATTTCATTTACTGATGAACCTTTTATGACTATTGTTGTATTGTTGAAATTAGATGGTTTTAAGGTGATATTGTAATAATTCATCCCGTTTATTGTAACATTAAGACCTGTTTTCATTAGATCCGCAGAATTTAATATAGATACTGTTACATTGGTATTAGAGTTCCCCTCATTGGTTATTTTTAAAGGTAACTTTACTGCTCCATTTGTTATCTGACCGCTGGTATCATTAGCGACGATCTGTATGTTATTTATTGTTGGTACATTAACATTAACATATACATCCTGGTAGGTAGATGCATACATCACTCTTATGTCAAGTGAGTAGTTTCCACTCGGCTGCCCGGCTGGAACCTGAATGTATATTGTATCAATTCCGCTTGAATGAGGCAGAAGTGTCATATGCGCACCTGAAATCTTGAAATTGGAAGCATTTTCTATTGTAAATGTGAGTGGAATATTTGAATTGCTCTGAATCATAAGAGGGAAACTGTAGTTCTGATTGGGTGCAACAGTTGGGCTTCCTGCCATGGATATTAGGTTAACCTTCACAACCTGGATTATATTTAAATTGAAAGTAGCAGATGATATTCCATTAATAGATACGGATTGTGTAAAAGAGTAATTATTCATATTGCCGTAATAAAGACTTTCAGCAGATCCAGTGAAATTATATGTACCATTTGGCAAGTATATAACTCCGGAGGAGGGTATTAAGAAATTCATTTCACCTTTTATTATTATGTTTCCATTAAATGTTGTATTGTTGATAAAAGTCCCATAGGATAAGGGATAAGCATTCTTGAGAGTGACATTTACTTTCGATTTAGGAGAATTAATATTCAAATACCCGATAAATGCACTGTGTCCGTAATTCACATACAATGAATACAACCCATATTTCAGAGATAGAGGTGTGTTTGTCAGTATCCCGCTAACATTCTCTGGCCCCTGCAAATTGTATTTAGCTCCCGATACTATATTTCCATTCAAATATGGATACAGAGATACCTGTGATTTGAGTTCTTTTAATGCGGCATTAAGATTTATAACTGAATATGAAGAGATATAGGCAGAATATGAAGCATAATATTCAAATGAACTGTTAACATAACTGCTGACTGAGAAATTGTAGAAACCTGCAGGGAGGTATATCTGTGACTGGTTCCAGTAAATTGGTCCATATTGCGAATTTATTAATACTTTTGAATTTATATCTGAATTTATGTTTACAAGATAGGCATGTTGTAATGTTGGATATAATGTAGTATTCCCAGAGAGATCTATGTTTTCAATAATTGCCTGACCATTAGAGACTTCATATAATGTATAATTTCCAGGGGGGAGCATGGAAAGAGGAGAATTTGAGACAATACCGCTATCATTGAAAATTTGTATATTTCCTCCCGTTCCAATAAAGAGTGCAGCTTTCAAAGTAAGACTGGTTGAAACTAATTGTCCATTTAAGGCAGATTGTATTCCTACTTCACTAATTGAAGATGTTACTGATAAATTGTTCGCCCTGAATGATATTTTATATATACCTGGCAATACATAGACGTTGAGCGTATGTGTTCCATTAAATTCATAATTCTGTGGTCCTGACATTATTATTGTAATATTGTGATCACCCGGATAATTCATTTCCAGAGTAACGCTGACAGGAAGGAGTTTAAGTGATACATTGTTTTGGTTAATACTACTAACTGAATAACCTGGTGATATAAAATTCACATACTGGGGTATTACTCCATTTGGCAGGAATAAGCGATATTCCTTTCCAGTAGTTACAGGATACTCGAAATAAGGCTGATTATCAACCATTGCTACTGCTATACCTTTGATACTTTCACCGCTATATGATACATTACCGATATACGTGTATCCGGGTACACCCTGAAGGCTTATATTGTCTATAGATCCTGAAACATAATACACATCGGAAGCCACATATAGGGACGAATTAAGAGTGAAATAGGAGTAGAATCTATACTCGCCCATAGGAAGGTATACGGAATAGAAACCAGATGAATTGGAAACAATCTGGAAAAGGCCGCTTCCGTTGAAAATATCTATAGGTGAAAGGGCTGCTATTTGACCACTATAGGCCACGGTTCCTCTAACTAAAGTTGCCTGTTGAAGATTAATACTTTGATTAAAATTATTAGAGATGTTCAATAATTCTATATAGGAATAATGCTGTCCATTGTAGTAGGCATTTATATAAATTGAGTATACAGAAGCTGTAACATTTGTTGATAGAACACCTGCTTGATTCGTGAACATGACTCCAGATTGACTGTAATTAAATTCATTTTCATACTTTATGGCAGACTGTATTGGCTGTCCATTGATATAAGTTTCAATTTTTAAATTATAGTATTTAGTATACTGTATTGTATAGCTACCATTTCCATTTTGAGGTACTTTTACAGTAATATTATCAGAGTATATTCCGCGTCTCGCTACAAGATTATATGTACCGGCGGGAATATTCAATGTTTCATTTGCTGCAGTTGTGCTTATGTTCATCGTGAAATTGTTCCTTCTAAGGGTTATGTAATTTACATTACCTAGCTGCACATTATTTGAAATATTCAGCTTTAGCTTTCCATATGGAATTGCAATATCCTTAGATACCTGAGAAGATGAAACTGACACATTTGTAATGTTACCGTAAAATTCTCCATATACATACGCAGATACATTATATGAGTAAGGAGCTATGTCGGGAATATTGTAACTACCATTACTTGTTGTATTCACTACAACCTCATTATTGAAAGTTTTATTGTAGAATATAAGTGTTCCATTAACCGATAAGTCAGTATTGGGGATGAAGAAATTCGTATTAGCAAGGTTAAGATAGGCCACTCCAGTGATGCTGTGTGTAGAAAGGACGAAATTGTGCGTTATATTCCATGTTGGCTGACCGGTCAACGTATAGCTTGTCCTGTCAGCCTGAGATTCGGATATTGTTATATTAAATGTGTTTAATGTGGTTGAATCCACCATAAAGAGGGAATTGTAACTTCCTGAAGAAAGGGTTACTGTATCATTTCCAGCGACAGCATATAGAGAATAATATCCAGAGGCGTTGGTTACTACCGTATCGTGGGGTATTCCGTACTGGTCTGTAAGTGTTACCCTCACACCCTGTATAGGTTTACCAGAAGTATCCAGTACTCTCCCGTGAATTATAGCCCCTGGAAAATACTGAACAAATACTACATCACTTGGCAAAACCTGAGACGCTGGGGGTGTTAAATCCACGGTCCCTATCTTATGCTTAAGGTAATAATAACCCTGTTCCAGAGAAACTGGTTGCCATGCGTTAGAATGGTTCTGATAGTCGGTATAAGGATTCCAGAATACAGTTTTATAGGCAAGCTCAAAGTTTGGCTCTCCCCACGCCTGCATTGGTATATAATATTGCATATTGCTTGTTATTCCCGGTATTCCTGAACTAACTCCAGCAACATTTGGAGGATATCCTATGAACATTCTGTATATTGTAGAGTTATAAAACATTGGAAGATAATTTATCGAGTAATTTACCGCGGTATCACCCGGAGGGAAATTCTGTAACGCATAAGTGTTGCCACTTGTATCAGTAACCGTGATATTAAAGAATGTTGTAGGTACTATTTCTCCCTGTACATCCACATACGGGAAATCTCCCAGGTACGCAGGGGCGTAAAATATTCCTGTATTTATACCCGAGAACGGGAATAACCTATAGTCCACGGCTATATAACTCATATTAAATCCTGTTGCCTGAACCAGGGCAGTATTGAGATTGATAAGAGTACTGAGTGGGAAAGTATTTGATAAATAACCCTCCATTAGAATATATTTCGCATCTCCAGCCTGAATGCCCTCCCTGGGCCCATAATATTTAGGATTTGAATATATCTGGGAAATTAGATTTGAACCATTCAATTCATAATTCGTAATATTCTGAATGGCTCCATTTCCAAGATATTGAGATATAATTGAGTCTATAGTTGCATTATTCAAATCGTGGTTTGCAACATAGTAGTCCAGAATTCTGGATATGAATATGGATACTATCTGACTTTCATTCTGTGCCATCAATATTTGTGCTGCAGGGAATATTCCATCCTGGAAATTATCAGCCATTACTGGATGATCACCCTGTTCTAACGTCTGGAAACCATAATCCCACCATGATACGAATGCGGGGCGATCTGCAGGAGGCTGCGATGTATCTTGATTTTTAAACCAGTCTAAAGCCCTTACCCATGGACTGTTTGGAAGATCCAAGGATACACCAAATGCACCGAGATAATAAGGCGGCGTATAATTTTGTGGTCTCAGTATGGATGGGGTTGCATTGTATATCTCCCTATCATAAGTTGTTTTATTATTGAAAGGTATTCCAGAATCCACTGCATAGAATGTTGTTGGTACTACAAGTAAAAATACAACTATCAGTATTGTTGCATAATGGGCAAATTTTAATTCCTTCCTTAACACATGTTTTACAGGCCTGTCTTTTGATTTTTCAATAACATCCTTAAATTGAAGCATTTCAAAGACTTTAACGAGCACGAAGCCAGTGAGTATTGATATTGCCGTGGCTCCAAAATAGAGGAATTTGGAAGCTATCATGCTTATGAATATTATACCCGCAAAATAAAGCAGAGCAAGTGTCATATTGAAATCTTTTCTCTTTATCCAATAATAAATCAGAGCACCTATACCAATGATTGAAGCAAAGAATTGAATCGGCCCGAATTCCATAATATCCTCCCCCAGTGGTAGGGCCTGAGCTTCGGCTATTGTGGTATAAATTTTATTTTTTATGAAATAATGTTGTCCCGATAATATAGATTGTATGATATTGGGATTAACCTTATCTATTAATGCTATAGCTGCTACTGCCACTATTATATACAAGGAAATTGAAAAAACCCAAGGTTTCCTTTCAAGTAATATGAAATATATCGAAGATATTAGAAGGGCTCCCCATATTATTAAAGGATAATCGAATCTTACAGCTATGAATCCTGCAACGTAATACCAGGGAAAAGCAATTATGAACCCGGCGCCGAAGAATAATGTTGCAATAAAAATTGATAGTGCGCTCTTCTTTCTGATCGTATAGATGAACAACTGGACCAATCCTGCTCCTGCCAATATTAGAACAAGTGATATTGACCCATCCCACGTGAGCATTGATGCAGCTAATGATACTGCAGCGAGTAAGGCGTAAATAATGGATAATTGATTCTTTCTAAGGGTAGATGCAATGTTAGAAAATGATCCATTGTCTCCCAAAACAAAATTAAATGTGTTCACTGCCCTGAGATAATAATATATAAACATCAGACCAAACAATGCGGTGAATATATCAAACAAACCTATTGTAGCAATACTCTTCATCATGGTAAGAGGAGATAGTGCAACCAATATAGCTCCTATTATCCCTACTTTCCTGCCAAACAATTCTTTCCCGAGAAAATAGGTTGGAAATACTATTAAAGCCCCACCTATGGCAGTGCTCATGAGGAACATCGTCATGGTTGAGGCATATACTCCACCGAGAAATGGTGAAAAAGCATAACCTAATAATACTGCGAACCAGTGGAAGAATGGTGGTCTAGGATTCTCAAGTCCAATTGGATAGTTTAATAATGGATCGAATAGAAGCTGATGGTGTGTTGATAGAATATACTGAATAATTCTCATGTTGTAATATGCATCCGATCCTCCTGATACTGCATAATGACCCTTAATCGCAACACCTATTATGAAATAGGAGCTCAAAAAAAGGGATAAAAAGAAGGTTAGTATAAGTACTATGCCTGTTCTAACCTCTGTTCCTATATCTTGTGCAGTACTGAATAGTTTATTTATTCTGGGTAGTGAAGCCATCAATTCCACCTAAATGTCAAGCTATAAGGAAATGTCCATTAAAATCTTTACTCAAAGAATGAAATTATTAAAAGAAATAATATTAAATGCTTAATTTTTTTATATATTCTACCAGCTCTTCTATGTTTCTAAAATTATTAAGACAGGAATTACGATTGCACAAGTTTAGTCCATCTCCGATTTTTGGCAAGAAATGATCTTTTTTTGTTATACCGTTTCTATTTTCTTTAAATTTAGTCACATCCCTTTCTTCAATCTCCACTTTATAGATACTCTCACTGGCCATCATGAACGTTATTAAAGATATAGATGCAATAGGATTCCTGCTAATTGAATCCCTTGCATTATTCTCAATTGAAAGAGACAACCCCATCATTTCTTCTATCCCTGTGAGAATATATAATTTATTCAGTACATAATAGAGCAATGATTTTCCTGATGGAAATATCGTATCATATTCAATTTCTGTTCTCACAAGATTTATATCCCATTCTTTCTGTGTATTGTAAAAAATACCTTTTATTGGGTCATAAAATTTTTCCTTTATAGAATTTACAATTTTAATTGCCTTATTAAGATAAGATTCATCAATAGTTAATACATACATTTCCAGATATAGATCAGAAAGATATGCATAATCTTCCAATTGACCCTTGACGCCTTTTTCATCCTTTCTGATTGTTCTTAATACATCTCCCCCGTTAACAAATTTTTCTTCTATTCTTTTTATAGCCTTTTCCAGGAAAGAGATGTATGAAGGGTCCAGGTAAGAATAATGAATCATAGCTCTTAGTGTAAGACAGTTCCATGATAGAATTATCTTGTCATCTTTTCTTATTTCTCCCCTCCTTTCTCTGACCACCCTCAATTTCATTATTATGTCTCTTATTTTTTCCTGATCTTCTTTTGAGGGATTTACATCTCTCTTTCTTATAATTATTTTCCCATTATATTTGACGCTGAAATCAAAGAAATTTCTAAGGTACACAATTTCATTTTCGTTTAAAATTTCAGATATTTCTCTCATGTCCCAAAGATAGTATAAGCCTTCCTCACCTTTGAAATCTGAATCAATTGCACTTAAAAATAAACCGTTGATATTCATGTCCCTTAACAGAAAATCTATGATATCTCTTGCTATATTCATGAATAAAGGTTCATTGTATGTTTCTGTAAAAAGAACCAGTGAATCGAGAAGCATTCCCTGATCGTAGAGCATTTTCTCGAAGTGAGGTATCTCCCATTTCTCATCAGTTGAATATCTGTGGATTCCAGAACCCACCTGATCATATATGCCACCGTTGATAATTGCTCTGAGTGTTTTCTCCACCTTTGTTCTGTTTGAATGACTTTTACTATATTGATCGTAAATCATTAGGAACTGAAGGTAATTAAAATTAGGAAATTTTGGCGACGAACCAAAACCCCCGAATTTCCTGTCATAAATGCTGCCTATCATTTCATTGATTTCCTGGAATGATATTTTTCCATCTACGGATTTTGATTTGTTTGCAATTAAAGATAATATTTCATCTGAAGTTTCTAAAACCCTTCCTCTTTCTTCATTCCATATTTTGGAAATTGACTGTAGTATTTCTAGTAGTCCAGGCTGATTCTCCGATTCTCTTGGATAAAGAAAGGTGGAAACAAAAAATGGCCTACCATCAGGCATCGCAATCACATTAAGAGGCCATCCACCTGAACCATTTATTATCTGCGAAGCCCTCATGTAGAAATCATCTATATCCGGTCTCTCTTCTCGGTCCACAATTACTGGAATGAATTTTTCATTCACCAGATCAGCTATTTCTTTATCGTTGAATGCTATTTTCTGTTCAACATGGCACCAGTGACAGGAATAGTAACCAATTGATATAAAAAGGGGTTTATCCTCCTGTTTTGCCTTCTTGATTACCTCATCGCTCCATATATTCCATCTTATAGCGTCATTACTGTGCAATTCCAGATAAGGGCTTCTCTCAAAATTATTATCATTCATTGAAAGCGCATTTTTATCTGGATTTAAATCCTTCTTAGGATTCCTAACTAAAGTGCATATCTTTTCTTCGAATAATCATATAATCTTATCCACAACAGGTAAGATATTATTACAATGATTATGACCATATATATATCGACTGCATCCGCGTAAAGAAGATTTCCACTTGCGATTGCCATATCTATCATTTTCATGAGGCCAAATGATACTGAGTATGTTTTTCCGCTGACTGTTATATATTCTCCAACCATTAGGCCCGCCCAGTAGCTTCCCACCGCAGACATGGATCCCGTTATCAGGGCAGGAATAATTGATGGAAATATAAGATACCTCAATCTCCCTATCCATTTAAATTTGAATGTCTTCGCAACCATAACGAGTTCTGATGGTATACTTCTTACCGCACCGTAAACGTTGAAAAATATATATGAGGCTGCAGCCAGATATGTTATTATGAATACATCAAAATTGAATGCAAAATCAAAATTCATAAATTTCATAAAATATGGAGTTAGATATACAACGATAAGAGGGAAGAATACAGGAGCAGGTATTGCATAGATAACTTGCATTAACCCGTTAAGGGTATCACCCTTCCTTCCATGCGTAGCTGCAATTATTGCCAGTGGAACCATTGTGAGTAGTGAAACCAGATAAACAATCAAAATCCTAAAAAGATCATACAGAGTTCCAAGAGTAGCATCAACAAGAAAAGTTCTATTAATAACGTAAATTACAAAAGCCTCCGAAAAGCCTGATTGACCTATAACATATATGCTTATAACAAGCATCAGGATAAGAATGAGACCGACTACTACGTTCACAGCCCTTTCTGATAGTCTGAATTTGTCTCTTATTCTTCTGTTCGGTATGTAATTAGAAATTTTGTTTATAGAAGCAAATACCTGAACACCAGCCATAACAATCTGGTTTGTTCTCTGGGCTACAGAGTTTATAAGATAATTTCTTCCCTTTGTCCTTTCTGTTTCTTCCTGGCTTTTTTCCTGTTCTATTGTGAATTTCTCTGAATAGCGTATCAATGGATTAATAATTAAATAAAAATTCAGAAATATTCCTATTATAAGAATTATTAACATTATTATTTCGCCGGGTATATTATCCTGGGAAGCGAGCTGCAGGGCAACTTCTCCAATTCCAAATACATGAAAATTCTTAGGGCCAAGGTATATTACTTCGCTCAGAGTTATGTAAAATAATCCGCTTGCAAAACTTGGCATCATGTTTGCAACTATCTTAGGAAAACTTGCCGGAACATACAGATACCTCAATCTCTGCCAGAATCCAAGTTTAAAAACCTTGGTTGCATCTACCAGTTCTGTTGGTATATGCGTAACCGCCTGGTAAACTCCCAATATTATATTCCATAATAAAGCTGTAATTATGAGAAAATCGACAGCTAGTTCTATTCCCAAGGATCCACCTATGTCAACAAGAAATAGTACCAGTACGATCGGGAAAAAAGAAATTACGGGCACTGCCTCGAGCACATCTGTTATAGGTATAATAATCATTTCCGCAATTCTGACTTTTGCAGCAAGAACTCCAAATATTATTGCGAGGATTATTGAAATAAACATCAAATACCACAGTCTCACAAATGTCACTGAAATAGCCTCGAGTATCAGAATTATCAGGGATAGTGAGACCATAGGGATACCTCACGCTTATTATTTAATCCTAAAAAACTATTTTGTATTTTTATTTTTATATTTAACACAATCCAAAAAAATTTAATAACATTAATTACTGAGCCAGTTAATGGATTTCCTCTACCTTGATCATATAGGAATGGAATACGACACAGAGGGAAAAAAATTAATATCAATAAAGGATGTTTCATTTTCTGTTAAGAAAAACGAGTTTGTTTCCCTTATAGGCCCTTCAGGCTGTGGAAAATCAAGTATTATAAAGATGCTTTTGGGGCTTATAAAACCGACAAGAGGATCAATTTATATGAATGGGAGGAAACTTGGTGAAAATGAGGAAAGAATTTCCGTAGTTTTTCAGAACCCTGCTTTATTTCCCTGGCTTGATGTAAAGAAAAATATAGAAGTGGCTCTTGAACCCTTTATAAAAGACCCTGATAGGAGAGAAGAGGTTGCATTAAAATATATAAAAATAGTAGGTATAGATGGATTTGAAGAAGCATATCCGAAGGAACTTTCCGGAGGAATGAAGCAAAGGGTATCTATTGCAAGGGCTCTTGCAACTTCACCTGAACTGCTTCTTCTTGATGAGCCATTCGTCGGATTGGATGTTTTCTCTGCACAGGCTATCAGGGAAGAGTTACTTGATCTCTGGGGTTCTCCAGATCTCCCGCCTAATACAATTCTGATGGTAACACATAATGTGGATGAAGCGGTTCAGATGAGTGATAGAATAGTTGTTTTAAGCGCCAGACCCAGCACGGTCCTTGGGGAGATGAAAATAGAATTGCCTAGACCCAGGAATACCAGATCAGATGATTTTTACAAGACTGTCGATGATGTCGTGAAATTAATGTCGTCGGCCTAATCTAGTAATATTAGCTTGCCTTCGTCGCTGTCATAGTTAAGTAATTTTGCATATCTTCCCCAGTTTAGAACCACCCTCATTAAATCTTCATTATTTCCCGAGGGGAAATTATCTTCCAGAAATCGCTCAAGGTCTTCCTTCTGAATTTCATTAAAACCAGACGATTTTATGTAATTGATTATTGAATTGAAGGGTTCTACATTCCTTAAAGATTCCTTCAATATTTTTTTTCTATCTGATACATTTGAATTTAGGAATTTCTTTCCGAGATCAGTTATAATCACATCTCCATTTGAGACTGATATTAACCCCAGACTCTCGGCATCATCCAGAAGATTCATCAATGTTGTTCTTTCCTCATCAAGTGAATCATCCAGCTTCGCTATATCAACAGGTTTATCCATATCCTCCAGTATTTCCATCAACCCAAGCAAACTACCTACTCCGGTACTTTCTATACGATGCATAATCTATTTCATTTATCATTATAACTATTAGTTTAAATTCATTACGGTTTCTTTTGATCTAAAGGTTCCAGAGAGAATTGCTTTATCGTATAGTTTCTAGGTGATGAAAATGGTTTGAATTCTTTGCCATTTCCTTTATAGAATTTGCTGAAAAATTCAACATAAATCAACCTTGCACCTTGAATGCCCGGTTCAAAGACAGCAATGACTAGATTCAGCAACTGACCTATTATTAGTATTATTATACCAAAAATCACCATGAATATAGAATGCCTTAATGTACTCATGAAAATATCATCAAACACAAGAGCAAGGATTACGGATGATAGGAGAATTCCGACAAGCCTCGTATATGATAATATATGGCTAATTATGGTAGTAACTTCAAGCAGTGCCTGTGCTTTTTCTGCATAAACAACTATAGCCAATCCTGCAAACAGAAGCACGAATGAAATCAGTGAAACATGATTAACCATCGGGTTAATATTCTGTCTTCTCAAAACACCAAGACCAAGTATAACTATACCATAAGCTAACATTAACCATCCTATTTTTCCAACCGCCTCTTTTTTGTGACCGTGCTTTGCATTGACAATGAATCCAAAAATAAGACCGATGCTTACCATCATAACCCCTATGTATCCACTTATCAGCAGAAGCAATTTCAGACCAGCAGCTGCCAGTACATTGAAGTGTGGATATGGAAGGGTAAAACCGAAATAGTTGTCAAATAAAATTCCCAGAACTATGGCAATTATGGATCCAGGTATCATTGCTCTCCCAAGAGTTTTTAAACTTCTTAAGCTCATCATACTCAATACAAATTTTCCAATTGCCCTTGGTACTCTAGATTTTTTGGGAGGATGATCCACCCTATGGATAAGCCATATAGATATAGCTAGTATTACTATACCGTAACCAACATCTCCTATCATCAAACCAAAGAATATTGGAAAAATGAGTGCGAATACCAGTGTTGGATCTATCTCTGTTGACTGTGGAAGCGAATAAAATCTTATAAAAAATTCAAAGAATTTGATTCTTCTTGGATTATTCAAGGCTGTTGGTGGTGTTTCATCTGATTTTACTTCACCAATAATCACAGCCCCGCCCGTTATATCGTTTAAAACATTCACCATTGGGTTGAAATCTACTGCAGGCACCCATCCTTCTAGGACTATTGTCTTATCTGTTCCTGATAATTTTGAAACTACATCCATTTTTTTTAATTCAATATCAAGCTGTTCCCTTATTGCTACAACATCTGGATAATATTTTTCTGAGAGCTTCATTATTTCCGAGTTAACTGACTCGACCTGGGAGTTTAAATCCCTGATTTCATCATTAATTTTTCCAAGTAAATCATTAACTTTTCCATTCTCCTCAGGTATTGACAGGACTTCTCCACTATAATTCCTGAATATTTCACCTGCCTTACTCTCCTCCGATTTTTCTATTATAATGATGGAATAGTCAGGCCCCCTGATGATAGTAGGATTTAGCGATTTTATCTTTTCATTTAAGTCTTCATTATTTCTAATAAGAAAAGACACTATCCTTTTACCATTCAGATATGATACGTCACCACTGTAAAAAGTCATCTTTTCAAGCGTTGTTTTCTTTAACTCCAATAATTTTAATTTTGATTTTATTAAACTTTCATTTTCTCTTAAATTTTTTACAGGTTCAAATATATCTATATTGTTGATTGCCTCCATAAGAGATGATAAGGTCGGGAAAGATTTCTTGTTCTTGACTTCCACAGGTATAAGCATATTTTCTAGACCCCTTATTTTCCTTGCAACTTCATTTATCTTGTTATAAGATGCTCCTGGAACTATATTCTTGAGATAATCAGAACTTACTGTCACTGGTTCGATCTGCATTATGCCCATATCGTGCAGCGCAGAGAGTATTATCTCTTCGTTATCCTTTGTGCTTATTATTCTCGTTCTCTTCATTTTTAAAGGGGTCAGCATTTATTTCACTCCAATATTACCTTCATCATTTCCTGAATTGCCCTCTCTGATATTTCATTGTGAAGCTTGCCTATATCCTCATCAAATTTCTTCTTCATTGATATGAGTTCAATTTCAAGTTTTTCCTTTTCTTTCCTCACAAATTCTTCATACATTTTCTTGGCATTTTCTTCTGCGTTCTTAATAATCTGGGATGCTTTCAAATTTGCCTCTTCTATAATTCTTCTGGCATCCTCATTAGCTTTCTTCAACCTTGCCTCTGATTCCATTTCCTTTTCCTTTATTTTCTTCAAAATTTCTATGTTATCATCTGTCATAATACCATCCTCAGCACCAATGCCAGCATCACCATAAAAATGGCAATGTTTGTCAGGTAAAATAATCTTGTAAGAAGGAAAAATTTCTTCTGATTATCATTTATGAAATTACTCAACTTCAACCTCCTCCCTTTCTTCCATCTTTCCTTTGATCATCTTCAGTGTAATGAATATCTCCCTATCCATTTCATCCAATCTCATTTTAATATAATTAGAAGTGTCTACCAGCCTGGGAATAAGGACATTTTCGATAGAATTTGTTCTCCTCTTTGTTTTATCAATTTCTATGAGGAGTTTTCTCATTGATATTTCTTTTTCTGCAATCGTCAGGATAGAGTCCATTAAAGAGATGAAATATTTCCTTGTTTCCATAAGAGAAGTAGGAAGTGAAACAGTTTCATACAGTTCATTAAGGAATGTTTCGCCCTTTCTTATATTTACTTCGGGTATTTTCACTCCCATGACATTCTTGGAGCTTACTCCAACCATTAGATTTGGTTGCATATAGGCGGCATTTTCTATTACTATTCCTCCGGCTATTATCTCAGACAGCCTTTCACTTTCCATAGCGGTCCTAATGGATTTAGAAAGGTCTGCTTTCATGCCCTTTACATCCTTCGCTATTTTGAAGAATTCCATTATTAATGACGATCTTTTAAGCTTTAGAAGTTCAAGACCCCTTCTTGCTAACCTTATCCTTGCTTTCGTTTTAAGCAATTCCATTCTGGTTGGCCTTATATTGGAAGTCTCCAATTCATTTCACCCATTTTCCATATTTCTGTATATGCTCCCTTTTCACCCTCTTCATTTCCCTCTCTGGTAATGTGGACAATAATTCCCAACCCAAGTCCAATGTCTTTTCAATCGATCTATCCTCATAGTATCCTTGGCCTACGAATTTCTCCTCAAATAGTGATGCAAATTCCAGATACTGCCTATCTTCTTTTCCCAGAGCCTCCTGTCCTACAATTGCACTTAGACTTCTCAAATCCATACCTCTTCCATACGCTGAATAAAGCTGATCAGCGACTCCCCTGTGATCCTCTCTTGTTCTTCCATTACCTATGCCCTGGTTCATCAATCTTGAAAGAGAGGGAAGTACGTTAATTGGTGGATATATTCCCTTCCTGTGAATATCTCTGCTGAGAACAATCTGACCCTCTGTTATATATCCTGTAAGGTCAGGAATAGGATGTGTCATATCATCGGAAGGCATTGAAAGTATTGGGAATTGTGTGATAGATCCATTTCTGCCCTTAATTTTCCCAGCCCTTTCATATATTGTTGATAAGTCAGTATACATATAACCTGGATATCCTCTCCTTCCAGGAACTTCTTCCCTTGCAGCCGATATTTCTCTCAGGGCTTCGCAATAATTTGTCATATCTGAAAGAATCACGAGGACATGCATTCCCCTTTCATATGCTAAGTACTCAGCTGTAGTAAGCGCAACTCTGGGAAGTATTATTCTCTCCATTGACGGATCAGATGCTAGATTGAGAAATAGCACTGATCTCATCAGGGCTCCTGTGCTCCTGAATTCATTGATAAAGAAGTTGGCCTCCTCTGATGTAATACCCATTGCACCGAATACCACAGAGAATCCTTCACTTGAGGAAAGAACTTTTGCCTGTCTTGCAATCTGCGCAGCAAGCCTGTTATGTGGAAGCCCGGATCCTGAGAAGATTGGCAATTTCTGCCCTCTTACTAATGTATTCATTCCATCTATGGTAGATATCCCAGTCTGAATGAATTCTGAAGGTTCTTCCCTGGAATAGGGGTTGATTGCATCTCCCACAATTTCAACCTTCTCGGATGATACCACAGGACCCATACCATCCCTTGGTTCTCCAAGACCATTGAAAATTCTCCCAATCATTTCATCAGAAACAGATACCCTTGCAGTTTCCCCGAGGAATTTCACAGATGTATTTTCAATATCCAACCCGGTTGTTTGACCGAATACCTGCACTATTGCCAGACCTTTCCTTGCTTCAAGAACCTGACCTGTTCTTCTTTCACCATTTGATAGCCTTATTTCAACAAGTTCATTATATCCTACATTATCTACCTTTTCAACAAACATCAGAGGTCCTGCTATTCTGGAAATAGTCTTGTATGTCACATTTTCATTCATTGTTTATCGGCCCTCCCTTTAATCTCATTTTCCATTTCTTTCAAAAGATCATTGAAATATGTATCAATATCCTTTTCTCTTACTTCTTTAAATCTGGATAACTTTTCCTTGAATGGCATTGACTGAAGGTCAGCTACGGTAACACCTTTGGAAACGGCGTATTTTTCCATTTCATCCATCTTCAGTATACTGCTCAGCATAAGGAACTGTTTTTTAAGAGAGCAGTATGTATCTATTTCATCGAATGCACTCTGCTGTAGAAAGTCTTCCCTTATTGATTTTGCAATATCGAGGACTTCCTTTTCGTTTTCAGGAAGTGCATCATACCCCACGAGCTGTGCTACCTCCTGCAATTCGCTTTCCTTCTGTAGGATCTCCATACTTCTGGTATATGCAATGAACCATTCTGGAGATACATTATCTTCATACCATTTTCTCAAGTCACCAGAATATAATGAATAACTTGTTAGCCAGTTAACTGATGGAAAATGTCTCCTCTGTGCAAGGGATGCATCGAGTCCCCAGAAAACTCTTGTCACTCTCAAAGTGTTTTGGGAAACTGGCTCCGATATGTCTCCTCCAGGTGGAGATACTGCGCCTATAATGGTTATTGAACCAGTTCTGTTTTGGCTGCTTATTATTGTTGAATTTCCTGATCTTTCATAAAATTCAGCCAGCCTTCTACCAAGGTATGCTGGATATCCTTCCTCACCTGGCATTTCTTCCAATCGCCCTGATATTTCCCTTAGCGCTTCGGCCCATCTTGAAGTACTATCGGCCATCAGAGCTACATTATACCCCATATCCCTGAAATATTCGGCAATTGTCACGCCCGTATATATACTTGCTTCCCTAGCCGCCACTGGCATGTTTGAAGTATTTGCAATTAGAACTGTTCTTTCCATTAAAGGACTTCCCGTTCTTGGATCGGTTAATTCAGGGAATGTAGTGAGAATTTCAGTCATTTCATTTCCTCTTTCACCACATCCGACATATACAACTATATCAGAATCAGCCCATTTTGCAAGTTGATGCTGTACAACAGTCTTTCCAGATCCAAATGGACCTGGAACTGCAACGGTTCCACCTTTCGCAACTGGGAAGAATGTATCGATGACCCTCTGTCCTGTTATCAACGGTATATTAGGAGGGAGTTTACCTCTAACTGGTCTTGGCATTCTTACTGGCCAGTACTGTCCGAGTGTGACTTCCTTTATTCCTGTTGATGTTGAAACATATGCAACTGTTTCCAGGGGTTTGAATTTACCTTCCATTATATCTGTTATTTCTCCTTCTACTCCTAGCGGTACCATTATCTTGTGATCTATAATTGACGTTTCCTTGACAATACCGACAATATCACCAGATTTTACCTTGTCCCCTTTCTTAGCTATCGACTTGAAATCCCATGTTTTATTTAAATCAACAGGATCAGGATACAGCCCCCTTCTTATGAAATCACCACCCTGAGATTTAATTACATCAAGCGGTCTTTGGATACCGTCATATATAGATTTCAATATTCCAGGAGCCAAGAGTACAGAAAGTGGTCTCTTGGTCGATTCAACTGGATCTCCTGGTTTTATGCCACTTGTATCCTCATAAACTTGAATTGTCGAAACATTGTTTTCCATCCTTATAATTTCTCCCACCAGTCCCATTTCTCCTACCCTAACCACATCGTACATTTTCGCGTCCTGTATATTTTCTGCAGTTACCACAGGTCCTGCTACTCTCAAAATTTTTCCCATCTTATAAACCTCCCAAATCTAATTTAATTCCAAGCACTCTTCTTGCAAGCTCGGATATATTTTCCTCCTTTTCCTGCTCCGATACAGGAATAAATACTACCAGTGGACTTACACTGGTATTCAATATATTCAAAAATTTCTTGTCAATAGAGTCAATAAAAGTGTTTGATACTAAAATCAGTCCATAAATCCCTGAAAAATAGAGTTCCTTCAGTTTATCAGAAAAATTGTCACTGGAAGCAATGAAAACATTCTCCACTCCCACCAGCTTAAATCCTATTGCAAGTTCCCTTTCACCAAGGAATGCAATTTTTCCAAATTTATTTTTTTCGTCCAGCTAAATCACCCCAGATTTATTGATATCATTTTGATTGTTTCCTCATCTATTCCATAGAACTTGCTCATCGCTATGGTTCTTACATCTTTCCACTCTGCTTCCACTCTCATTAGAAAAGCCATTATATTATTAAGGGACAATGAACTCATTTCAAATATTTCTAGGAATTCCCAGTATATATTTCTGTTCAATTCGCCTTCTATTCCAACTAGCGATCCTCTTCTCTTATAAAAATCCAGGCCTTTCGTTAGATCGAAATAACTCTTCAGCTTCTGGGTTACTTCCTCCACAGACTGACTTTTGGAAATATCATCCATAACCTGAGAAGGAAGACCTCCCCCTGTGAGAATATAATCTTTCGGATCCTGTTCCATTGAGTATTCGAGGAACCTTAAAATAGTCATTATATTCTTTATATCAATTGTCTTCCTAATGAACCTGTAAATAGGACCTTCCGACCCTGTATAGAATCTGAATTTCTCCTTCATTAAATCGTAATAGTATAGATCCAGAGAAAGAAGTAGTGAAGATAAATTATTTGATTTCCTGAAATCATCCAGATAAGTGAGTAAAGCCTTTCCATAGCCAAACTTAAGTGTATATGATACTATGTCTTCAATCCTATCCATTCCCAGGAGATTTTTATAATCATTGGAATCCATGAGACCTGCGAATAATCCTAGGGGCTGATTATTCTCAGATACTAGATACATTTCAGTCTGTTCAACCTTATAATTTAAATTTTTTGAAACCATTATGGTTTTAAGATTCTGTATATCCCATTTTGTAAGGTATGATACAATGAGATCCTTCCCATTCTGTGGAGTTACTGTTAGAGCAAACCTGTTCTGTCTGGCCAGATGCCTGTTATTTGCAGCCTCCAATAATTCCAATCCCTGGTATGTTTGCGAATAGGCTGAGAAATCTTCCCTATAACCTCTGTCATTGAGGAAATTTATGAAATCTGAGATTGATGATAATCTTAGCATATTTTCATAGTCGCTCCTATGCAAAAATTGAGTCTTTTGAACTTTCAATGTTCCATAGGGAAGACCATATACACTTTGCACATTATCACCTGATATAGCTCCTTGCTATTTTGAGAATTTTCTCTCTCCTTTCTTTCATTATCTCGCTCAGTGTCGAGTCTATGAATATTTTACCGTCCCCTGAAGTAACTATAACCCCTCCTATTGGATCTATATCCTTTGTTATAACTGTTACCGGAATATTGCTCCCCTTAACCTTATCAGCATCTTGTGGATTAACATACACGACTGAGCCAGGCCCAAGTTTCTTCCAACTGCCCTCCACTGCTCTTATCAGGAATTTTTTATATTCTTCTGTTTTCTTGAATTCTTCGATTTCAGTCCTCAATCTATCTTCATATTTTCTCTCAATTTTCTCTATTTCCTTTTCAACAAGGTTTCGACCTTCCAGAGTGAGGGAGGAAATTTTTTCTCTTCTTATATTTTCAACATCTTCCTTGGCTTTTCTGTTAAATTGGTCGAATATTATTTCACTTTTTTTTGTAGCTTCATTTAATATTGCATCAGCTTTGCTCCTTGCTTCTCTGATTATATTCTCCTCTTCCTTCCTGGTTTCTTCCTCAATTCTCTGTAAAATTTCATTCAGGGGCATAAGCTCACAGGATGCCTAAGAGCAGAATTAATCCGAGAACAAAACCGATTATCCACAGCGTCTCCGGTATAACAAAGAAAAACAAGACTTGACCAAATTTTTCAGGTTTTTCAGCAATTACACCCATACCGGACGCTCCTATTCCGCTTTGAGCCATACCCGTACCAATAAGCCCTCCAGCCATCGCTATAGATGCGGCAATGGCAAGGTAAGCACCAATTAAAGTTACCATAGGTATCGGGGGGTTATATTTATTTAAATAAAAGCGTTTTGGAGACAATTTATTTTAATTAAATGTAATTAAAGGATAATTACAAATATTGAAACAGTTTTTACCTTTAAGCGAGTGTAGTGTAGCGGTATCACAGGAGCTTCCCAAGCTTCTAACCCGGGTCCGAATCCCGGCACTCGCATAGAAATGATTGCATCAGAATTTTTCATTTAGGTTTTTATATAAATTTATCATCATTTCCGTTCATTTTTTAAACTATGAATAACTCATTTTTCAATGGGATTGATGAACGCTAGAAATGTAAATGATTGGGTAGTAAAAAACATTCATAATTTGAAAGAAGGTTATGTCATTAGAGTTGAAAATCATAAAAATGATAGATGGCTGGAGATTCGAAGATTGGGAGATAAATATTCACTGAAGGAGGTAGGTTATACCAATAGAGATGTAATGATGAATGAAAAGGAGCTGTTTTCATCATTAAATTCAATAATTGACTACGAATTCCCCAGATCCCATATGCTAAGGGTAAAGATGAGAGCAGAAAGAAGAGAAACTCTTAAGAAAATAATTGGTAGATAATAATTAATTTAGCCAAACAAAAAATTCTTAAATATGCTATATTGATAACTTATCAGTGATTAAAATGGAAGAAATAGTGGCTTCTATTCCAAAAATTGGAGATAAGGCCCCTGATTTTCAGGCGGTAAGTTCTCAGGGAACAATAACGTTGAAACAGTTCAGGGGAAAATGGGTGATCCTTTTTTCTCACCCCGCTGATTTCACGCCTGTGTGTACAACCGAGTTCATAGAATTTGCAAAAAGAATGCCTGAATTCGAAAAAAGAAATGCCCAACTGATAGGGCTCAGCATCGATTCTGTATATTCCCATATCGCATGGACTCTCCAGATTGAAAAAATGACTGGAGTAGAGATAAAATTCCCAATAATTGCCGACCTTAGCATGGAGGTTTCGAAACTGTATGGCCTAATTCATGAAAAGTCAAGTACCACTAGTACCGTTAGAGCTGTTTTCTTCATTGATCCTGACGGCATTGTGAGAGCGTTAATATATTATCCTGCAAGCACTGGGCGAAATATAGATGAAATTCTCAGAGTTCTTGATTCTTTGACTTACGTGGATTCATTCATGATTGCAACACCTGCTAACTGGAAACCTGGGGAAGATGTTATTGTCCCATCACCTTCAACAGTAGATAAAGCAAAGGAGAGGATGAAGGATAATTCACTAAAAGTAATGGATTGGTTCCTTGCAATGAAAAAAGTTCAAAAATAATTTTTTTATATTATTTTATAAACAATTGTTATTTCAAGAAATATTATTGTAATTAATAATAAGGATGATTCAACTATGCCGATTGTTTTTATTTTTTTAACTTTTTTACCAACTACTATCCTGATCAAGGATGTCATGTAAAATACAAATGATGGATTCATTAAAATAAAGAGTATCGTGATAAAATTGTAAAGTAAAAGATACGGTCTCTTTTGGATTATTGCTCTAACAAGAAATTCTGAACCGAGCATAAAAAGGAAAAGAGTTCCTGAGATTATTATAAGCTTATAGCCAATTTCCAACCAGGTCATGGAGAAGAGCAAAGTGTATCCAAGAATTCCAATTGCAACTGAGATGAAATTCATTCTTTTTCTTGCAAAATATAATCTTGTCAAATAAGCGGTGAAAAATAATGCATATGGCAATATAATCCATATATTTTCAACAATCGCAATTATAGAAGATATAACGATTAAAATGATGAAAATAATATTCTCGTAATTTTTTAGCAATTTTGGTAATGGAATATCAAAAATGAATAGACCCGCCCAGATTGGGACCCAAAAAATAATTGAATACGGGTCCCTGTGCAATAATATCGCATTTAAAACAGCTGTAACTCCCAAAATGATGGATGAAACCACGTTTCCATGTTCGGCAGGTTTTCTCATTTTTCCTCTATCCTGATGCTTATAAAATAGAAATTTCTTTTGTAACAAAATTTTCTCAGATATCTTTTCTGGATATCTTGAGAAGATAAAGGATTAAATACTCGCTCTAAATATTTAAAAGGATAAATTATGGAAACAGATGTTACAAATCTCATCGGACTGGATGTTTATAGCGATAAAGGATACAGGCTTGGAAGCGTGGATGACGTAATGATGGATGTTGACACTCAGACCATATATGGATTGTATATCGAAAGAACAGAGGGTGGTCTGGTTGAAGATGGCGTGCCAGTTTTGGTACCCTATAGGTGGGTTAGAGCAGTCGGAGACGTAATTCTCCTCAAAAGATTTCCAACATTCGTGTCTGTTTCTACAACAGAATAAATTCAGGGATGTGTGAAAACACCCTCTTTTTCATTTATAATATTTACATATCCGTATCTTTCAAGCTGATGCACTTTTCCTATATCATTTAGTGCATATAACTCCAAATAACCTTTATCATTGGTTCCATCAGGTTTCATTATTTCAAAATTCACAAATTTATCTTGTATCCAGTGTATTATCGGAATCCCCTTCTTTATTACATCTGTATCATTATTCAAATATTCTATGGAACTATCCTTGATCAAAAAGTTTCCAAGATCCTTTAACCTTATCTCCTTTCCATTGTATTTTTCGTAATCTTCCCTTGTTATAAATATATCCCCACTTTTAACATCGTATTCCCTGAATGATGTATGCTCATTTCCTGGATAAACTGGTATCCTTGATTTCAAAGTCCCGTCGTATCTGAATTTTAGAGCCACTGGATTCTTTACGAAGAAATGCCTCGGTGAAAATTTATCTATTATCTGCCTGTTGAATGCATAAAAATTTTCCCAAGAGAAAAGTATATCTACATCCCCTATCCCTGTCTCTATCCAATAACGCCTTATAGCTCCTGGATTAAAACCTCTCTTTTTTAATGCTACCAGAGTACCAAGTCTTGGATCATCCCAACCAGAGTATTCACCTGATTTTATTCCTTTCTTTATAATTGATGTCTTCAGAATGGAATTCTCTATTGACACCTTACCATAATGTATATAGTACGGCATTTTCCAGTTAAAATAATTGAAAATATACTTCTGTTTTTCAGTATTTGCAAGATGGTCTTTTCCTCTAATTACATGGGTCAAACCCAGATAATGGTCGTCTACTGCTACAGAAAAATTCATCATAGGATATACCCTGTATTTGTTGCCTTTTAGAGGATGTTCTATTTCCAATATTCTGAAAGCTATGAAATCACGGATGGCAGGATTTGGATGCGAAAGGTCAGTTTTTATAACTGCATAACCCTCTCCCTTCTTTATTTCTCCGTTAAGCATCATTTTCCATCTTTCTAAATTAATCTGTGGTGATTCTTCCCTTTCCTTAATTGAAAGACCTTTCTGCCTTTTAGATTTGAATTCTTCAGTAGGACTTGTAGCTACATAGGCCTTGCCCATTTTTATGAGCTCCTCCATCACATCATAATATATTTCAAACCTGTCAGATTGTATTACGGTATCTGTGAAATTTACATCTAACCATTTAAGATCATCTGCTATCATCTCATATGCATTTGGATCAATATTTGCAGGATTTGTGTCTTCTATCCTTAATATTAATTTTCCGCCATATCTTTTAACATATTCATCATTGAGGATTGCCATTCTTGCGTGGCCTATATGAAGAGGCCCTGATGGAGATGGAGCCATTCTCATAACAACACCTGATGATGGAATGTCTGGTAAATCGGGAAGCTTCCTCTCTTCTTCCTTTTTTTTCTTTTCAAGAAATTCTGGATATTCCTTTGATACTATTGCCTTTTGCTGATCCTGTGTCATTGAATTTACTATCTCTATAGCCTCCCTTATTTCTGGGATCATTTCCTTGAGATTCTTTTTAACCTCAGGGAAATACGCAATTACCTTTGATATGACAGAATTAAAATCTGCCTTTCCGTTATGCTCCATCGCATTGTAAGCTGCAAGAGCTTTAATTTTCTCTTTCATGATGTTTCCACCTCTATCACCTTCAACAGTTCTTTTATACCTTCTTCTGTAAGGGCAGATATTTTAATGTGATCATTATCCATTTTTAGAATGTCAGCTTTATTATCTACAGGTATTATTTTTTTACCCTGTTTATTCAGTTCCTGATATAGATTTTCCTGTTCCTCAATGCTGAACCCGCATTGCTCTGTTGGATCAAAAAGATAAATTATTAGGTTACCTACATTTTCAATGGCTGCAAGCGCTTTCTTTTCTATAGGATTTATTCTGCTTCTATTTAATAGTCCAGGTACATCCATTATCTGATATCTTCTATTATTGTGTATAAGGATTCCCACATTAATATCCTTAGTTGTAAATGGATACTCTGCTATTTCCGGTCTGAGATTTGTAAGCTTTGAAATTAGCATAGATTTACCTACATTTGGAAATCCTGCTATAATTATAACCCTATCCTGCTTATTAATGAACGGAATTTTCCTTAATTGTTCTCTTGCATCTCTTAATATGCTTAGAGATTCATCAAGATTTTCGATAACTGATGAAAATCTTCCATAGAATGATGACCTAAATTTTGCGACCACCTTTTCATCCCTTGCTTTTTTAATGCCTCTTATGGAATTGGTGGCGAATTCAGAAATTTTTTGAGCAGACCATTTCAAGTTATTGAGTGATCTGTCATATTCCCTCGCATTTACGAGGACATAAAGCATATCCTTTTCAAAATTATCAAGATCATCAATTTTTGGGAAGCCTTTGTATATTCTATTAATTATTCTCCTGGAAGTCGCTTCCATTATCTGAATCTTTTGGACTGAGACAATCTTTACCTTATCTACAAAATCAGGTTTATAAATATCCTGTATTTTATTAGTGTTGCGGAAACTCTTTTCTATAATTTCCTTTGATGTCAATACAGGGGGTATCTTATCTGGTATCACAGTAATACCTCTGAAATATCTATCTCTCCTAAAGCTACTGGCATCTTAAGTCCTATGCTTTTTAGTATCATTGGATTAACCTCTCCAAAGAAACCTCCTTCCTTTCCATTTATTAATATTTTTGCAAGTCGTCCGTTTACAAACATTGGAAGCGAATATTTTTCTATATCATATTGTTTTACATCAATATCTTCCATAAGCCCTATGAATATGCCCTTTATCTCAGAAAATGAGGCTTCTCTGTGCGCAATGGCAATTCCCAAACTTTCGATCTCATTTCCATTTCTGTAAACAGTACCGATTTCAAATATTCTCTGCGGGTAAGGATTTCTGTAATTATTTAATAATGATTGTATTAACGATGGAGCTATTCTGGTTCTTACATAATCCTGTTCACCGCTTAGTGGATTCAATATTTCAACTGCCTCATCTTTGAAACCATACATTTTATTAAATGAGCTATTAGTTAGCACATTGTTTACAACTTCGGTCATATCATATCCAAGCATAAGGAATCTTATCTTATTCTCCAAGTATCTTAAATTATTTGGTTTTCCGTAAGTCACAAATTCTTCATCCTTCATTTTAACTTTATCATACCCAACACCCTTGATTATATCCTCAACAATATCAACATTATGTAAAATATCAAATCTGTATTCTGGGATTATTATTTTATCTCCCTCTATACCATATCCCATCTTGCGCAATGACAATTTAATTTCTTCAACTGGGATCTTATAGCCAATTATCTCTTTCAGTTGTGTTTCAGGAATTTTAATCATTTTTTCCTTTATTTCAGGCGATTTTTTTCCATTAATAAGTACAGTTGATATTTTTCCATCAGGATATGATAGAGACGATAAAATAAGGATAAGTGTTTTATTGACTATATTTTTTATAGTCCCCGTTACATCAACAAATATATCCCTTGTGTTTTCATCTATAACGGTAATATTTGAATTTAGAATAGGCGGCAACGAAATTATATTTCCGTCCCTGTCTATTATTGCTGGTATCTTTTCTCCCACTAGATTTCGATATTCCAAGGCTTTATCATTACTATCCATGAACTCCTTTAAGGTCATTTCCTTGTTTAGCCCTAGTGGGATGAAATTATGATTCCTGTCAACCTCTTCATATCTTAGAGGGAATTTTACTTTTGAAAGGTCGTGCAAACCAATAGCAGATAGTTTTCTATCTCTCCCAATTGTTTTATGTAATTTCTCCTGATAATCAATTATATTTCCAAGTATTTTTTTTACAACCACATTATTAATTATTCCTGCTCCAAAATATGGTCTCTGAAAAGGTGGCTTGCTTTCAATTTTTAATCCTGATTCAATAATGTTCGGTTTATTATATTTTTCAATTCCCTTAAATGTCCTAATTGCCCTTGTAATTCCCTGAATAGAATAAAGATCAGGCCTGTCAGGGTTGAATTCCATTATAAATGCATCTTCTTCTATTCTTGCTTCCCCTCCTATGAGCCAAGGAATTTCCAAAATATCCTTGTCTTCTAATCCTGAATAATCTCTCATAATTTCCTTTTGGAATCTTACTAATACCATTTAAATCCCTATATACATTCACTATATTTTTATTTGCTAATTTTTTTACTTATAACATTAACAAAGTTTTTATTAATTTAAATATTCACGTGCAACGGGATGATATAGATTGAGTAAGGAAAAAGCCGCGAGGGTAGCAGCTAAGAAGATCAAGGACAAGTGGAAGACGAAAACTTGGTATACCATACTGGCTAACGATTCATTTGGAAAGAAAGAGATAGGATCATCTCCTGCCCAAACTCCTGAGGATATGATTGGAAGGATTTCTGAAGTTTCATTATCTGATGTAACAGGAGATTTCAAACAATCACACGTAAAATTAATGTTTAGGATAACTAAGGTGGAAGGGGATAAGGCTTTTACTGAATTTGAAGGGCACGAGATAAATCAGGATTATATTAGAAGGATGATAAGAAGAAGAAAGACGAGAATTGATTCTGTAGTTGACGTAACCACATCGGATAATTTTAACCTAAGAGTAAAGCCACTTCTTGTTGTGGACAGAAAGATAATAAGCGGAATTGAGACAAAATTGAGAAATAAAGTTGATGAATTCGTCAGAGCCAAAGCAGCTACAATGCCATCAGATCAATTCATAGTTTACATGTTTTCTCCTCAAATATCTAATGATATTTACGAGGAAATAAAAACAATTTATCCCACGAGAAAGATAGAGATAAGAAAGTCTGAAATTATTAGAAATATAAAGAAGCAGATGCAGACACAGCCTGAGATCGAAGTAGATGAAGAAGAGCAGACTGATGCCGGGGTGGCTTAGTCGGTAGAGCGTCGGACTCATAGGGAACAAACTGGGAAATCCGAAGGCCGCGGGTTCGATTCCCGTCCCCGGCATACCATTAATATGTTTTCATTGCTATAATATTAATAATTTTATGGAAATATTTACGTTTTGACTTTTATTCATTTTAGTTTTGTTACTGCTGGACATTGTATTTTAGGCTCTGTTTCTGTCATTTACCTGTAGATGCTAATGACTATCTCATAACTTACAATAAGATTAGTTAGGTCATAGCAAATATCTGGTCCTGTATTAATGCATTAAAATTATCTATTGGAATATTTAAGTCGTATACCATGAAAAAGAATGAACCATCGTGACCGAGTGATATACCTTCGTAGAGACCAGCGAATGATATGACACCATTTGTATAATTAAATCCTCTGAGCGTATTATTCGTAACTGTAATACTTGATTTGGAACTATTGGAGAAGGTAAAGCGTATTTCTGAATTATAAAAATCATTTGCCCCTGACGCATAAGAGAACTGAAGTACAACTATGATTATATGACCACCTGAACTACTATTGTATAAAATTTCTTTACTCCCTATTATTGCATATCCTGGAGGATTATTATATGATCTCACGATTTCAGTAAGATTGGTTCTCGTTACGTTATCAGCTGTTTTTAGAGGGATATATCCCAGATGGATGGTAGTGGAAGTCTGCTTATGATATTGAAAAACTATCATAACAGATGTCACAATTATTACGACTATTACAACTACCATTACAGCATAAAGAATAGTTTTTTTCGATTTCGGAGGAGAGATTATATTATTCTGCTCTTGTTTACCTTGATCCAATGATCTTTCAGTATTTTCCATTTTCATGATGACTATTATTTTATTAATAAAAATTCTTCTCCTATGAGAAAATATGTTCTGACGATTTTGTAAAAATGTGTATCTGGAGATCACTAGATTGTTGACAAGCGGAGGAAAATAATATCTATTGATAACAGCCTAGTCCATAATTTATTTGGTCAGTGGTCAATCTTCACGATATTGAACTTCTATATTCAAGCCACCAGAGGGATTTGAACCCTCGACCTGCTGATTACGAATCAGCTGCTCTTCCTGCTGAGCTATGGTGGCATTGGAGGTCTATGTACTGCATATATATTTTAATTTCTATACCTTTCCCAATTATGAATTACAGGAATATTTCCCGTTTTATTCTATTTTTTGAATTGAAAGATTATAGCATATGTTTATATAGAAGAATAAAATACTGAAAAACGAGGTGTTAAAGTTCAATGATGCCAGGACAACCAATATTTATTTTAAAGGAAGGATCGAAGAGAGAATCTGGAAAAAATGCAATGCAAAACAATATTAATGCTGCAAAGGCAATTTCCGATGCAGTAAAGACCACACTTGGTCCAAGAGGCATGGATAAGATGCTGGTCGATTCTCTCGGAGATATTGTAATAACAAATGATGGGGTAACCATTTTAAAAGAAATGGATATAGACCACCCAGCAGCTAAAATGATGGTGGAAGTCTCAAAGACCCAGGATCAAGAAGTGGGAGATGGAACTACAACTGCTGCTGTTTTAGCGGGAGAATTATTGAGGAAAGCAGAAGACCTCCTTAATCAGAATGTTCATCCAACTGTTATAGCTTCTGGATATAGAATGGCAGCCGAAAAGGCGAAGGAAATACTCAGCGGAATTTCAATGCCCATAAAGGATGATGAGAAACTACTTCTTAAAATAGCCAACACAGCTTTAAATTCCAAGAGTGCTTCAACTTCTAAATCAAAATTGGGAGATATTTCAGTAAAGGCAGTATTACAGGTCAAACAGGAAAGAGATGGTAAGGTAATAGTTGATATGGATGATATCCAACTTGTTAAGAAGCAAGGTGGTGCAATTGATGACACACAGTTAATCCACGGAATAATAGTTGACAAGGAGAGGGTACATCCCGGAATGCCCACCTTTGTAAATAATGCAAAAATTGCACTTCTCAATTTTGCTCTTGAAATAAAGAAACCGGAATTTGATACTTCAATCAGGATTGAAGATCCACAGGCTATTGGCAGGTTCAAGAAACAGGAAGAAAATATTCTCAGGGAAATGGTAGAAAAGATCAAGGCAAGTGGAGCAAATGTTGTTCTTACTCAAAAAGGAATAGATGACCTTGCAATGCACTTCCTTGCTAAAGATGGAATATATGCAGCAAGAAGAGTCAAAAAGAGTGATATGGATAAACTGTCAAAGGCCATAGGTGGGAATATAATAACCAATCTGGATGATCTCACACCTCAGGATCTTGGATATGCTGAAAGAGTGGAAGAGATTAAGATAGGGGAGGATCATCTTACATTTGTTACAGGATGCAAGAATCCAAAGGCAGTTTCAATACTCATAAGAGGAGGAACTGAGCACGTAGTAGATGAGATAGAGAGAAGCATTGTAGATTCACTGCATGTAGTTGCAGCCGCATTGGAAGACGGAAAGATAGTTCCTGGTGGAGGAGCCGCAGCAACAGAAATAGCACTAAGACTGAGAGAATACAGTGCCACAGTTGGAGGAAGAGAGCAGCTTGCTATAGAGAAGTTTGCAGAAGCAATGGAGATAATTCCAAGAACCCTCTCTGAGAATGCTGGTCTTGATGCAATCGGAATATTAATTGCGTTGAAGAAAGAGCATACCGATGGCAAGAAAAACTACGGTGTCAATGTATTCACAGGGAAACCTGCAGATATGGTTGAACTTGGAGTAATCGAACCTATAAGAGTCGGAAGACAGGCTATAAACAGTGCTACGGATGCAGCTGTAATGATACTGAGGATTGATGATGTTATAGCTACAAAGTCATCGGGAGGAGGAATGCCTAAGACTCCTGGCGGTCCTCAGGGCGGATCTTCCGGAGAGGATTAAACAGTAAAAATTTATTATATTTGTTTTTTCTTTACCTTTATGTACGCAGGAAATTATAATACATCATCACCGGATATGATCGTAGTAAGTACCCCGTATGTTCCAGGTTACAAAATTACTAATGTTTTGGGATTCACTTGGGGTCTTATTGTACGATCCAGAGGACTTGGAGGGAATGTAGTAGCATCATTAAGGACCATCGCAGGTGGAGAAATAAAGGAATATACACAGATGCTTGATCAAAGCCGTTATGAAGCTTTAGAGAGATTAAAACAGCACGCTAAAACCTTGGGAGCGAATGCAGTAATTGAAGTGAGGTTTGATTCTTCAGAAATAGGACAGGTAATGTCTGAGATATTAGCATATGGGACAGCTGTTATTGTTGAAAAGGAAGCTTCACCATCACAACCGGTCTCCTTAAGATAAATGCCTGTCTACGCCCCACATAAAATTATACTGTTTGGTGAGCATGCAGTGGTATATGGATACCCTGCCGTATCAGCAACAGTAGACCTTTTTTCAAAAATAACACTTATTCCGAACAGAACTGGAAATATTTACAGTTCCTTTGTAAATAAGACCCTCAATTATTTGGGAATAAATGATGTAATGGTTAGGGTAGAAACAGATGTACCTTCCGGTTCAGGTCTCGGAACATCATCTATGATAATCGCTGGTATTCTTTACCACGAAAGAAACTATGATAAAAAGCAGCTTGCCAAGGAAGCATTCGAAATTGAATACTCAGTTCAGGGAATGGGAAGCCCCATTGATACTACAACAATAGTGGCTGGGGGATACATAATGACCAACGGAAATGTGGGCATACCTCTTTGGGAGATAGAAAAAAATGACAAGAGATGGAAATTTTCAAACGTACCTGCAAAAGAAATTGATGTCATAATTGTCTATACTGGACCTAAGGGATCTACTAGAGAACAGGTAGCAAAGGTTAAGAAATTCTATGAAAGGGGGAGATTTGCGAGGGATGTCATGGAAGAGATAGGAACCATTACGTATGAAGGTGTAAAACAGCTTATGACTGGTAATTTGGAAAAGTTGGGAGAGTTGATGAATGAAAATCATTCGCAGCTAAAAATATTTGGAATTTCTACTGAGATTATTGAAAAAGTTGTTAATATAGGAAGGGAGTATGGATACGGTTCCAAGCTTACAGGGGCTGGCGGAGGTGGAGCTGTCATAATAATTCCCAGAGACAAAGATAAAATCATAAAAAAATTAAAAGAATTGAATTTAATATATTTTGTTACTTCAACTACCAATGTAGGAATTTTCAAGAGACCTTAGAGATTGAAACAACGTAATCTCCATCGTCCAAATCAATAATTTTCACTCCCTGTGCATACCTTCCTTTTACTGGTATATTTGAAACAACTACTCTTATAGTCTTTCCCATTTTTGTGATTACAAGCATTTCGTCATTCTCATTTACTGATACTATTTTTACTGGTTTTCCTGTTCTCTCCGTAATTTTAACAGCTTTCATACCCTTGGCCCCACGATGCCTCATGCTAAATTCTTCCATCAGTACCCTCTTTCCTAGACCCTTTTCAGTGATGAGAAGAAGCTCATTTCCTGATATAGGAGCGTTACAGGCCACCTTGTTATCTCCAGCAAATCTGATTCCTATTACTCCGGAAGCTGTTCTGCCCATTGCCCTAAATTCTGATTCATCTACCAGTGCAAGTTTTCCATCCGTTGATACTAATGCTATTTTCTCAGAGCCCGTGGTTGTGAAAACATCTCTGAGTAGGTCTCCTTCCCTGAGCCTTATTGCAATTAGACCATTTGATCTAATATTCACAAATTCTGAAATTTCAGTTTTTTTAACCCTACCTCTTTCTGTAACAAACAGGAGGTATTTTTTTTCATGGTCAACTTTTTCTCCCATTATAAATACTATTTTGTCATTAACATTTTCAAGAAGTGTTGATATTAATTTTCCCCTGGATCTTCTCTCTCCTTTAGGAATTGCATATGCCTTGATCTGGTAAACCTTTCCTGCGCTGGAGAACAGATATATTCTATCGTGAGAATCACAGCTTATTATTTGTCTTATTTCTGATTCAGGGTAACCTGCAAATATTCCCTTCCCACCCCTTCTCTGCTGAGCAAATGTGTCCATATCCATTCTATTAAGCCTGTTATCTTCTGTCAATATTATGGTGTTATTTTCGTGAGGTATAAGTTCCTCTTCCGTAGTTTCAACGTAGCTGTCTGTAATTTCAGTTCTTCTGGAGTCACCGTAAAGTTCCTTTATTTCCTCCAGTTCATCTACTATTATTTCCCAGCGCCTTTCCTCCTTAGACAGTATATCCTCATAATCTCTGATTTTCTCATAAAGTTCCTTCATTTCATTCTTCAGATCCTGAATTTGCATTGAGGTAAGCCTCTGTAATTTTGTATCAAGAATTGCATTGGCCTGTTCATCGTCTATGGAAAATTCTTTCTTGAGATTATCCCTTGCATCCTTCACTTCCTTTGATTCCCTTATGATCTTAATCGTAAGATCTATCTTATCCAGGGCAATTATAAGTGCCTCAAGAATATGCTGTCTCTCCTTTGATTTTTTAAGGAAGAATTCTGTTCTTCTTCTGACAATATTTTCCCTATGTTTCAGATACTCCTCCATTATTTCTTTCAGGCTCATGGTCTTTGGAACTTGATCAACTATGACAAGGTTGATTATTCCATAAGTTACATGCATCTGTGTATGCTCATAGATCTGCTTAAGTGTTACTTCTGGATTAAAACCATTTTGAACCTTAACTACTATTCTTATTCCCTCCTTGCTGCTTTCATCCTTTATGTTCTGAACCCCATCAATGATGCCCTCTTTAGATAATTCTGCCATTTTAGAAAGTAATTCTGCCTTATTAACTTCATAAGGAACCTCATTGAAAATTATCTCGTTCTTCTTAATTTCTGCCCTTGCTCTAAGGTCCAGTTTTCCCCTCCCTGTTCTATATGCATCCATTATTCCATTTTTCCCCAATATTACCCCACCAGTAGGAAAGTCCGGGCCCTTAACATACTGTATCAGTTCTTCTACGGTAGCATTCCTGTTATTTATAAGATATATTAACCCATCAACAACTTCACTAATATTGTGTGGCGGCATATTTGTTGCCATACCTACCGCAATTCCTGAAGTGCCATTTATTAGAATATTTGGTATTTTTGATGGAAGGAATACTGGTTCCTTCATCGTACCGTCGAATGTTGGGACAAAATCAACTGTATCATATTCTATATCACCAAGAATATCACTTGAAATTTTTTGGAGTCTTGCCTCCGTATATCTCATTGCAGCTGGAGGATCACCATCCATGCTGCCAAAATTTCCCTGCCCCTGAATTAACGGATATCTCATTGAAAAATCCTGTGCCATTCTTGCGAGTGAGGAATAAATTGCGCTGTCCCCATGAGGGTGATACTTACCCATTACTTCTCCTACTATTCTTGCAGATTTTCTGTAAGGCTTATCGAAAGTTAGACCCATTTCATACATTGAATACAGAATTCTCCTCTGGACAGGCTTTAAACCGTCCCGCACGTCGGGTATAGCCCTTGATACTATGACACTCATTGCATAGTCCAGATAGGAATATTTCATTTCCTTTTCTATAGCTCTAATCTCAACCATAATAATCACACATCTATGTTCTGAGCCTCTTTCGCGTGGCTCATTATAAACTCCCTTCTTGGCTCTACCTCTTCACCCATTAAAAGTGAGAATAGATAATCAGCTTCTTGCGCATCGCTAATTGTGACCTGAAGCAGTTTCCTTGTCTCAGGATTCATGGCAGTATCCCAAAGTTGTTCCGGATTCATTTCACCCAGCCCCTTGAATCTTTGGACTACAGGATTGTTCATCTGCTTTACAAGTTCATCCTTCTCGTTTTCAGTATAAACATACTTTACTGTAGTACCCTTTTGAATTCTGAATAGAGGGACCTGAGCTATGTATATATGTCCATTGATCAGGAGGTCCTTCAAATGTCTGTAAAAGAGGGTGAGGAGTAGCGTCCTTATATGACTACCATCAACATCCGCATCTGTCATAATAATAATTTTTCCATACCTTAATCTGCCAGGATCATATTTGTCATTTGGACCCATGTTTATTGCCGCAAATAAACTTTTTATCTCATTATTTTTTAATATCCTGTCCCATCCAGCTTTCTCCACATTCAGTATTTTACCTCTAAGAGGAAGAATGGCCTGAAATGACCTGTCCCTTCCCTGCTTAGATGAACCCGCAGCAGAATCTCCCTCCACAATATAAAGTTCAGTCTTTGTTGGGTCTTCCAACGTGCAATCTGCTAGCTTTCCAGGGAGTGTAGCGTTCATTGTTGCTTTAGATCTTGCCATCTCTCTTGCACTTCTGGCCGCCTCCCTAGCAACTGCAGCCTGATATGCCTTTCTTGCAATTGATTCTGCTGATTTAGGATGATCTTCAAAATAAAGCTTCAGGTATTCTGAAACTGCACTGAAAACCATTCCTTTGACATTGCTATTACCGAGTTTTTCTTTTGTTTGACCCTCGAATTGAGGTTCAGGTATCTTCACATGAATTATTGCAGTGAGTCCTTCTCTGACATCTTCACCCGTAAAGAAATCATCAGAATCTATTATTTCAAGTTCCTTGGCAAAATCATTCATCACCTTGGTAAGTGCTGCCCTGAAACCTGAAACATGAGTTCCACCCTCTCTCGTATTAATATTATTGACAAATGCAAGGAGATTCTCATTTACAGTTTCGTTGTATTGAAGAGCGAATTCAACTACTCCTGAATCTCTCTCTGAAATATTGTATATTATATCATCATGAAGAACTTTTTTTCCTGAGTTTATATTCTTTATCATCTCCACAATACCGCCGCTATGTTGGAAAGTCTCTTCTTTCCCATTCCAGTTCAGTGTTATTGAAAGCCCTTTGTTTAAATAGGATAATTCTTCTATTCTATTCCTAATGATCTCGGAAGAATAATCCGTAGTTTCCATTATTGTATCATCGGGCTCGAACATCTGCAATGTTCCTGTTGGTGAATCTATATGAAAATTGCATCTAATGCTGCTATTCCATTCTATTTTATTCCCAACAATTGTTCCAACCTTTAATACGTCTGTTTCCTTTTCTCCTTTTGAGTATCTCTGGTAGTAAACGTATCCGTCCCTTTTTATGAATACCTCAAATTTTGAGGAAAGAGCGTTAACAACATGTACCCCTACGCCATGTAGCCCACCGGATACTTTGTAAACTTTTTTCTCAAATTTTGCTCCTGAGTGGAGTTCGGTCAGCACAATTTCAAGGGCTGGCTTATTGTATTTAGGATGAATATCGACAGGAATGCCCCTCCCGTCATCCTCGACCGTTACTGTCTTTCCACTTATTGAAACATATATATTTCTACAGTAACCGGCCATTGATTCGTCAATGCTGTTATCTATAACTTCATATATGAGTTGATGCAGGCCCCTGCTGTCTGTACTTCCTATGTACATTGCAGGTCTTTTCCTCACAGCTTTAAGGCCTTCAAGAACTACTATATCCTTTGCGGAATAATCGTCCATTTTTTCACTTTAAACCATAATGTTTCTATATATTTATAATTTTCAATATACCATTTTTCTTGATACATCCAATTCAATATTAAAGGTATTTTGTAATAATTTATTTAATTAAAATTATAATTATTTCTTCCCTTTTAATAACCTGTCCTTTTATAATAATATTATAATTAATAATTTTCTTTCTTCCTAATTTAAATAACGGAATATTATCAAATTCTTCTATATTAAAATAATGAGTAAAAATCTTATTCCCTCTCTCAAAAGTATTTGATTCAATTTCCTTACCCTTTCCATATCTGAAATCATTAATTGTGAATGATTTTATTGCAACTTTTCCACCCTTTTGCAGTATTCTGTAAGCCTCATTCATGGCAATTTTTCTATCCTCTTCTAAAAGATGATCCAGAGAATGAATGAAAAGTATATTTGAAAAAGTTGATGCTTTAAAGGGAAGGATTCTGATGTCACCCTGTATTTTGGTATTGAATGGATAAAGTTTCAATGCGTTCCTTGAAAAATCTAGGCCTATAATATTATCCAGTAGAGGGGTATCTTTCCCGTTCCCACAACCGGCATCAAGTGCTCTGCCTTCCCCCAATATGTGATTTTTAATTTCGTCAACCTCCCTGGATGACCCTCTCCATAGCTTCCCCCGTTTCCTGTATTCTATTTCCCAATATTTTCTCTGCATTTCAAATACATAACTTTTTTAACTAATTGGTTTTTACCTCAACTTATGATTGAATGGGATATTATCAAAGACCTGATTGAAAAAGATCCTTTCATCAAATATTTAGGCATTAAGATCAATGTTGTTGATACGGGAAAGGCTGAGGCCATTCTTGACTTAAAGGAATATCATATGAGAACAGGAAATATGATGAATGGTGGAGCAATAGCAACTATGATGGATACTGCTGGAGGCACCGCTGTTATTACTATGAGTAAATCAAATCAAGTGACAACCAATCTCAATATTAATTATCTAAGACCTATAATAAAAAGTCCTGCGAGAGCTGTTGGAGAAGTGATTAAGGAGGGAAAAAGGGTTTATTTTGTGAAGATAAGTGTTTATGATGGCGATAATAACCTCTGTGCCTTTGGAACTGGAACTTGGTATATTCTGAGAGACTAAAATTATTAATATATTGAACACATGTTCGGAAGTGACCATTGAGCAAATAGGAATTGAAAGAGTTAATATCAATTCAAGAAGAGGATCGCCAAGATCATTATTCACTTTGTGGTTTGCGGCAAATCTGACAATTGCTGATTTTGCAATAGGATTCATACCTATTGCAATTGGACTTAATTTTGAAAGTGCTTTTATTTCAATTATTATAGGAAATATATTGGGGTCCATAATAGTTAGTTTATCAGCTATAATGGGACCTAAAACTGGTTATCCACAGATGATGGGTACAACAAATTCTATGGGCAGGAGTATAATGAAGTTTTTTGGTATAGTTAATTTATCAAATACACTTGGATGGTTCATTATTAATAATATACTTTCAGTCATTGCCCTTTACCTTATTATAAGGGTATATTACGTATTTTTGCTGCTTTTATTCGTGTTATTTGTATATATAATAGCTCTGGTAGGGCACGATTTTATTCACAAAATTGAAAGGATACTCTCCTATGTTTTAGGAATATTATTTCTTCTTATATTTATAAGGATATTTCTCGACGGTGATATGAAATTTGTGAATCCTGGACATGTTTCACTTGGAATTTCATTTTTTGGTATGATAGCGTTCTCATACAGTTACCTCATGAGTTGGGGGCCTTATGCTTCAGATTATTCAAGATATCTTCCGGAAAATGTGAATTTAAAAAGCGTTTTTTTAAACGTTTTTCTCGGTTCTTTAATTTCCACGACATTTGTTGAGTTGGTAGCACTAATAATCTCTTATGCGACCCTGAATTCATCGCCCTTATCATCATTGGCGCTGATATCTGGAAAATTTTATATTTTATCACTAATAACTATAGTTCTCGGTGGAATTTCTGCAAATGTTCTTAATCTATATTCTTCAGCTCTTTCCGGATTAGTAGGTGGGATTAGAATTAAAAGGACCAGATTTGTTGGTATAATAGCCATTATTGGATTGATACTTTCAATATTTTTCTATTCAGGATTTTATCAATTCTTTGAATCATTCCTATTCATTCTTGACTACTGGATATCACCCTGGGTGGCAATACTAATCATAGATTTTCTCGTTTTCAAGGAATTTAAACTGAATTTCCAAACTGGGATCAATCCGGAAGGATTATTTTCTTACCTGGGAGGTTTATCTGTTTCTATACCCTTTATGAATATTTCAATCGGGTCTTATTCATATACATTCCCACTATCAAGATATCTCGGAGGCATAGATATAAGTTATTTTATAAGCTTCATAGTGGCAGGTATAATTTATTACACCCTTAAAAAGAGACGACGGAACAAACATTATGTTTAAATAAAAATCATTGTTATTGTTTAAAGGTGAAGTCAGACGAAAACTGACGATGAAGTAGACGAACTAAATGATGTGGAAGAAGTACTGAGGCAACTGAGAGCTGTAGAAGAGGAGAAAAGATTTACAGAAATGGAAAATAAAAGACTCCAAGATGAGGTGGATAAACTTAAGAAGGAACTTAACAGATTAAAATTGCCACCTCTACTAATAGGATCTGTAGAAGATGTAATAGACGATAGAAGAGTAGTTATTAGAAGCAGTACAGGACCGAGTTTCCTTGTCTATACATCGGAGCATATACCTAAAGATAAATTGACCGTAGGTGCAAGAGTAGCACTCAATAAAGCTACACTATCAGTGATATCAGTTATTCCTGAGGCATATGATCCAACGGTGGTTGCTTCTGAGATAAGTGAAAAACCTAAGGTAACTTATGCTGATATTGGAGGCCTTGATGAGCAAATCAAGGAAATAAAAGAGATGGTAGAGCTCCCTTTACTTAAACCTGAAATATTTAAGAAAGTAGGAGTAGACCCGCCTACTGGAGTATTACTTGTTGGTTATCCGGGAACTGGAAAAACTTTACTTGCCAAAGCAGTTGCAAACAACACCAACGCGACATTCATTAGAGTTGTTGCATCTGAACTCGTAAGGAAATATATCGGCGAGGGGGCTAGACTGGTAAGAGAACTTTTTGACCTTGCAAGGAAAAAAGCTCCGTCGATAATATTTATCGATGAGCTCGACGCTATTGGATCAAGAAGGATTGATTCATCTACCTCTGGAGACAGAGAAGTCCAGAGGACACTTATGCAGTTACTGGCAGAAATAGATGGTTTTGAACCATTGGGAAATATAAAGCTGGTGGCAGCAACAAATAGACCTGATACACTGGACGAGGCCCTAATGAGGCCTGGAAGATTTGACAGGATCATTGAGATCCCGTTACCTGATAAAAGGGGAAGGACGGATATTTTAAAAATACACACTGGCAGGATGAACCTTAAGGATGTTGACCTATCTAAAATCGCAGATATCACCGATGGATTTTCAGGTGCTGATCTTAGGGCGGTTTCTGTAGAAGCTGGCATGTTTGCAATAAGGGATGGAAATGATTTCGTGACTCAGAGGGAATTTTTAAAGGCAGTTGAGAAAATAAATCTGCAGAGAAATAAATCATCACAGTCTGGTAAGAACTTAGAGATGTTTGTCTGATGAAAGAAATATTTGCCGATAATCTGTATGAGGAAAATGGGAAACTATTCACTGCTTCAAAATATCCCAAACCTGTCTATGGTGAAGATGTTATTAAAAGAAATAATGTATACTACAGATTATTCTCCCCTCTAAGAAGTAAATTATCTTCGTCCATCAAATCAGGCCTCAGACCTGAGATAAAGAAAAACTTTCATGTAGTATACCTTGGAGCTTCAACAGGAACCACAGTGTCCCACATATCAGATATGGTAAGTGATGGTTTGGTTTTTGCAATTGAATTTTCACCGATGCCATTCGTGAAACTTATGCAACTTAGTTCTGTAAGAAGCAATGTATTACCGATGCTTCTGGATGCATCTAAACCTCAAACATTCGGAATTTTTATTGACAAAGCCGATCTTGTATATCAGGATGTAGCACAACCTAACCAGATGGACATATTTATCAGGAATATGAAATTCTTCAGTGCTAAGCGCGGTGTTTTGATGTTTAAAACATATTCTATGAGGGCCGGATCATCTATAAATGATGAGATAAAAAAATTAAAAGATGAATTCAATGTACAGCAAGTGAAGGATATTTCTAGGTTCCATAAGGGACATTATGCTATTACCGTCACCAGTTGATATATACTGTTTTAACATTTGTAAATTCTCTAGAGCCATATACTGAAAGTTCCCTTCCAAGCCCGCTTTTCTTTATTCCTCCGAAGGGCAACCTCGGATCTGAAAACACTATGCTGTTCACATAGACCATTCCGGCTTGTATTTCTGGAATTATTTTCTCAGCCTCCCTCTCTGAACCCCATATAGACGTCCCGAGTCCAAAGGGGGTATCATTTGCCAGAGCGATTGCTTCATTAACGTTTTTAAATTTTCTCAAAATTGCAACTGGTCCGAATATTTCCTCCTGATAGTTTTCATCAGTCTGTACTATTGTTGGAGGGATTATATTCCCCTCCTCATTACCTAAAATCTCAATCCGTCCTCTATTTTTGAGATAACTTATCTGCTTCATTACAGTTTCTTTTTGTGATGATGATGCAAGAGGGCCCAGATATGTTGATTGATCCATTGGATCCCCTACTTTAATTTTGGAAAATTCTTCCTTCATTTTCTCATGGAAATCGTTGAAAATTGATTCTTCAACAATAAATCGTTTCGACGCTATACAACTCTGGCCATTGTTTTGAAGTCTTCCCATAGCAGCATTTTTGGCCGTTTTATCAAGATCTGCATCACGCAATACAATGAAGGGGTCTGATCCACCAAGTTCCATCACCACTTTTTTCAGTTCTCTTCCAGCAATTTCCGCTATTCCAGTTCCTGTTGGGGTGGATCCAGTAAATGCTACTCCGTCTACATATTTTATCATGGACGATGCTGTGTTTCCATTGATCACCAATGATTTGAATACGGGAAGTTCTATTAACTCCTCAATTTTTAGTGATATGCCGGTGACGAGACTTGCATGTTTAAGGACCACCCCGTTACCAGCCAATAATGCAGGAAATATTGCCCTTGCTGCCTGCCATAGTGGGAAATTCCAAGGTTCTATTGAAAGAACAACGCCAATTGGATCAAACCTAATATAACTTTTCTTTGCCTCAGTTGGTACATATTCGGGGGAAAATATTGAATATGCATTCTCAATTAAATAATCTATAAGTCTTATCGATTTCTTAACCTCTGATATACTCTGTGATATTGGTTTCCCCATCTCTTCTGTCATCAGTTTTGAGATGTTATCGATATTTTTTTCGAAATTAGGTTTTACTATATTCTTAAAAAATGATACCCTATCTTCAAGGCTTTTTGACCACTCTTTTTGCTCCTCTCTGACTTTATTTATCTTTGATATTGCATTCTCCACAGAATCCATTCCGTATTTTCCTATTATTTTGTTATTGTACGGATTCACTGTATCAATGGTCATTTCTTATCCCTCACTTTCCTTATTGAATCTTCGAATATTTCAATTCCCCTTTCAATCAGTTGATCTTCTATATTAAGGGGAGCCATAAACCTCATAACATTCGAATAATGTCCGCAAGTATGCATTAGAACTCCGTTCCTAAACATTTTATCCCTGAGGGCCGATGCTTCGGCAGTACCGGGCGTTTTATTTTTGTCAGAGTTCAATTCTATTCCTATCATATAGCCCTTCCCTCTGACCTCCCCTATCATTTCATTGCCTTTCTCAATATCGCTGAATCTCTTTTTAAGGTATTCCCCTTTATTTTTGACTCTATCAAGAATTCCACTGTTTTTAAGATAATTGAGAATCGCCGTTCCAGCTGCAAGACCTAACGGATTACCTCTATATGTACCGAGATGAAAAGACTGAGGTATATTGTCATAATCCTCTCTATAAACGATCGCTGAGATCGGTATTCCGCCACCAATGCTTTTTGAGATACACATTATATCCGGTTTAACCCTGTAATGCTCTGTTGCCCATATCTTACCTGTCCTTCCAACTCCACTCTGTACCTCATCAATAATAAGAGGAATGGAGAATTTATCTGAAACTTCCTTTAACATTGGAAGGAAATCATCAGGTGGCACTATATATCCCCCTTCACCCTGTATAGGTTCAACAAGAATTCCTCCAACAGGAGATATACCTGAATAATTATCTTTTATAAGATATTCAGTATATTCAACCACCGACTTTGATATATCATCTTTAGGAACTTTCCATGGGAACCTGTATGTATATGGATAAGGAATATGGTAGAAACTTGAATTTTCAAAACCTGCGTATTCCCTATAGTGATTGTTGGCTGTGGCATTAACAATACCACCTGCTACCCCATGATAGGAACCGGAGAATGATATTATCGTATTCTTCTTGGATTGATATTTTGCCAAGGAAACCGCTGCCTCACAGGCATCACCTCCAGTTACAGTGAATAACACTTTGGATTTGTTTTTCATTCCATCCGGCAGTGTGGAATCGAGAGTTTTCAAAAATTCTATCCTTGCCTCAGTGGGCATTTCTGTAATATGAGATATCTTATCAAGTTGCCTCTTTATAGCTTCAATGACCACTGGATTACCGTGACCCAGATTCATTACAGATACTCCTCCGAACCAGTCTATGAAAACATTTCCATCCACATCCACAACCGTTGACCCAATGCCCTTATCTACCGCAACCCTGAAAAATCTAGTGTATGACCTGCTAGAAGTTTCCATTTTATCCTGAATTTCTATTAATTCTCTTGATTTTGGACCTGGAATATCTGTCTTTAATATCGGTGCCTCTAGTATGCTAGACCAATTTTTCATCATTCTAATTAACCCCTTTTCTTTAATACTATTTTAGTATATTAACTAGTAAATACTTAGTCTAATTACAGATTTTTAAGAATTTTTTTCTTTCTTGATAGTAAAATGAAAAAAATATTATTCTTAAATTACCATCAAAGACAAACATTTGATTCAGTCATCTGTTACCGTCAATTTCAATGACTCTGGGAAATCTTCCTTAAGAGTGTTTAGAACCATAATTGTCTCACTTCTCTCTATACCCTCAGTTTTGCTTAATTCATTCACTATATATTCAAGTTCCTCTTTTGTCTTCGTTCTAATAAGTGCTACAAAATCATTACTGCCTATTACAAAATATACCGCCCATATTCCCCTTATTTTGGATATTCTCTTACCTACTTCCTCAGCATATTCAGGACCGTATCTGGCCTTTATAAGGGATACCGCTGTAAGCTGCTTCTTTATGAATGACGGCTCCATCAATGGTATAACTCCATTAATATATCCAGAATTTCTCATTTTCTTAAGTCTATTATGTACTGTAGATTTTGAGAGCCCAACTTTTTTTGAAATTACACTCAGATTGGTATCCTTGGAATCAAATATGGCCCTCAATATTTTTTTATCCATTGAATTTAGCAGTACCTCAGTATTTTTTTTAGTTGGCATAATATCTGTATGGAATTCTTCTTAATAAACATTATATTGGTGGATTTTTTCCATGACCGTACATTCGTTAGATTAATAATATTTGAATAAATAAAGTTTGAGTAGAGTGAAGGAAAAAAAGAGTATATGGAAAGAGAATAAATCAGAGATAATCATTTCAGTAGGAGTAATAATTGTAATTGTATTAATTTTCGCTTCTCTGACTGTTTATTCTCAAAATTGGCCCCCCGCGGTAGTAGTTGAGTCCAGTTCAATGCAACATGGTCAAAATTTTGTGTTTGGAGTTATAAATACTGGAGATATTGTAGGAGTAAAAAAGGTTAATTCATTCACAGACGTTATTACATATCTAGTGGCAAGAGAGTCGGGCGGACCTGTAAATTATGGAGAATATGGTGACGTGATAGTCTATGATGACTACTACAGGGGAGAACTTGTAATTCATAGGGCCCTTTTTTATGTTGAGGGATGGAATGGTGACACTCCAATATTATATGGAAATAATAACCCATCATGGCTAAATATTTCAGGAAGCACTGTTACCATATTTGATAAAGGTTTCAGGCATCAAAACGTTTTCATTGATCTTGCAAATTATGTAGGGCAGACTGGTTTTGTGACCATGGGTGATAATAACCCAGTTGCAGATCAGCAGCCAGGAAGCGGCATTGATAATTCCTTGGTCAATATGAGTCAGGTGAAGGGTGTAGTTTTTGGATACCTTCCAATACTTGGTACCCTTAAACTTTGGATAGAAGGAAAAACGCAATATATACCGGAACAGAGCAATATAATAATGGCACTGGTATTGGTTGGACTTATAGTATTTGCATTCTATCCAGGCAGTAGGAAAAATGATAAAAAAATAAATTGAAATTCAATTAGCAGATTCTGATTTTAATCTATTTATTTCTTCCAGTCTCTTTTTCCTAGATAAAAGGTGCCCTCTGATATTTGGATCTATAATCTCTGCAAGTCCCTCACCTAGAAGACTGAACCCCATAACTATTAAGAACAGGAAGAATGCGGGGATAAGACCTTCCAGAGGATATGTGTAGAAATTCGTAGAAAGTATGGATGCCATCATTCCGAGTTCCGGGGTTGTAACAGGGATTCCTATTCCAAGAAAACCTAAGGTTGATAGAGTAAGCATTGCAGTTCCTATATCCATGGTAGCATATATGAGCAGGCTCGTTACAATATTTGGAAATATACCCTTCAAGAATATTCTCCTAAATGGTGTGTTAAGAACCTTAGACATGGTGATGAATTCATTTGATGAAACCTGCAGAGTACTGCTTCTGACCAGTCTCACGTAGGGAGGCCACCACACAAATATTATTGAGAATGAGGCATTCAAAAGACTTGGACCTAACGTAGCAGCTATTGCCATTGACATTATCAGCGGAGGGAAGGCAAAAAACAAATCTGTAGTCCTCATTATTACTTCTTCTGTTAATCCCCTGAAATAGCCTGCTATTGCCCCCAGAAATAACCCTATCATTGCTGACACAAAGACCACGAATATAGAAATTCCAAGGTCTACTGGAAGGGCAGCTATTATTCTGGATAAAATATCTCTCCCCAACTCATCTGTACCAAAGATATGAGAGTAGCTGGGAGGGGAATTTGCTTGATACAGATTTATCTGAAGAGGATTATAAGGAAGCATTCTGTTCCCAATAATTAGGTAAAGAATTGCGGTTATTGTAAAAAATAATATAATGATGAACCCTGCAGCTGAGAGACCGTTTGAGAAAATTATTTTCAACGCAGATCTGATGGATGATTTCATTTCTCACCACTTAACCTGATCCTTGGATCAAGGACTGCGTACATGATATCTGCAATCAGATTTGCGGCAATGACAAAAACGGTGAATGTTATCACTACATAAATAAGGACAGGATAATCATCTGATGATATTGCGGAATATGCAAATCTTCCAATTCCCGGCCACGAAAATATCTCCTCTACTACAACTGTTCCTGTTATCAACCATCCGAACATTACAGCAATAACGGTGTTTGATTCTATTAACCCATTTCTAAGGATATGATTTCGGCTAACATATTTTTCATCTAATCCCTTTGCCCTTGCAACTTTAACATATGGAAGCCACTTAACCCCGAGGATCCCATTCCTGCTTATTCTCGTTACAATACCAAAGTTTAGAAATGCAAGAGTCAATGCCGGGAGGATGAGATGGTACATTCCATTGAGGAAATCACTGATATTCAAAGATATCAGGGAGTCCAGTACGAACATACCAGTAAACCTATGGGGTGGAAGTATATACGGTGAATACATACCTCCTGAAGGAAATATTGGAATATAAGATGAGAAAATCAAAATGGCAAGGGTCGACACAAGGAAAGTCGGGGAGGCCCATGCTGCCGTATAGAGCATCCTTATCAAGGCATCCTTTTTACTTGAGAAATTTATAGCAGCAATATAGCCAAGTCCTAATCCTAAAACTATAATTATCATAAGAGCAGCCAAAACGAGTTCAAGAGTGTTAGGAAAATAATATAGAATTTCAGAAGAAATTGATTTTCCGGTTACTGGATCAAGGCCTAGATTACCTGTAAAAAAATTTGATATAAAAAACCATAACTGCGTATATATTGGAGCATTAAGGTGATATCTCTGTATAACATATGCTATTGTCGATGATCTTGCCTTAGGACCTGCCCACAGTGCTGCAGGATTCTTGCTCAAAACATGAGAAATTAAAAATATTATAATTATTGTTCCAAGTATCACAAGTATGGATGAAGCTATCCTTTTGGCAATGTAGTATATCAGCTCTTTCCTGCCCTCCATACGAGCACCAGCTTATGTGTAATGAACAGTATTATAGAACATGAAATAACCTGCTCCTGATCCTGCAGGATTCGGTATAATTCCTGTCACATCGCTCTGTGTTATGCTCAAGAAATAAGGCACATATAGCCAGGGCATAACATATTGATTATACATAGTCTGTGTTATGAATGAGAAATTCTGTATGATAGCTGAGTTGTTAAAAGTGGCACTTGCATTTACGGTAGCATTGAATATCGATTCGTTGAAGTATGCAGATGTCCCAACATAATCACCATCGGCTAAAGCATCCACATAATCAATAGAAGCGCTATAATCCTCAGTATAGAAATTTAGGCCCATTGGATATTGTGTGGAATTTGTTGCATTTGAAAATACTTCAGAAGTATATGATGTCATTGTCAAGGGTGTTAGAACTATATTTATTCCTATAGCTGCGAGATTACTCTGAATTATTTGAGCTGTTTCTGTTTCAGAGGTTGAATCAGATGTATAAAGGAAGTTAACTGAGGGAAATTTTTTTCCTGATGGATTCAGAACAGTGCCATTGGGTAACGTTGCCCTATAGCCAGCCTGCGCAAGATATTCTGCGGCCATTGTTGCATTATAAGGGTAAAAACTCAAGCCAGCAATACTCTGATTATAATCTGGAAATCCAGGTGGAACTGGCCCTATCCATTGTTCAGCGTAACCGTCAAAGACGGTACTTATTATACCCTGATAATTTATTGCGAACGTTACGGCCTTTCTCACATCAATATTCTGGAATGGGGAGAAGGCATAAGGATCCATATAAACAAAGTAAGCATCCTGAGATGACCCGAACTGAATTGGTAAAAGACTTACATTAACATTAGGGATTCCCTTTAATGAATTATAATCCTGAACCGGTGCTTCTATTATTTGAGCGTTGCCTGATTTCAGGTCTGAAATCCTGGAAGAGAGTGATTTATATAATATTATTATTGTTTTTAAATAAGGAGGTTGTATTGCATAATTCCATTGACTCTGCGGAATAGATTTTGCCCAATAAGTAGGATTTTCTGTTAACGTCACTCCCTGTGAAGGAGTGTATGAGAAAATTTCATAGAATCCGGTTCCTATAGCATTGCTTTCCATCCATGAATTGGGTGCTCCAGCTTGTACACCACCATGGGCTTCAACGACTACAGGATCCACTGCAGCGGCCATTGGTGTTGTTAATGTCATCAAAAATGCATTATAAGGAACTTTTCCGTTGTAACCATACCCTAAATGCATTATTATTTCATATGGATTTACCACCTGTATTGACTGATTAGGATATTCCATGTAGTTTAAATCGGTAGGATTTGGATTTGTGTAGTTAATATCATTAAGAATTGATGCCGTTATATTGAAATTAACTCCATTCCCAGGGGCAAGATTTTGGCTCATTATCCAAGAAGGTGCCTGATCCATTATTATGGTTCTATATATAGAAAACCATATATCATATGATGTAAATTTATCCCCGTTGCTAAAAGTTACATTGTGCCTCAGATAAAAAGTATAATTCATTCCATTTGAGGAGATGCTCCAATTATAAGCTAAAACTCCAACAAATGATGTCATGCTTGTTCCGTTGGGGGCAACAAGACCCTGATAAACTTGATTCATAATTTCCCATCCTGGAGTCGTATATGTTACGGCTGGGTCAAGACTATCAGGGGGTAGACCCTCCTCAACAGTCAGAGAATTTTTTGTTTGAGATGTTGTGGTGGATGATGTTTTTTTCTGCGAATTAAGTTCGGTAATTCCAATTGCAAAAGCAGAAACTATTAGAACGACAACCACGATAATCACAATCATACTTTTTTTCGATACCATGATTATTCAATACTATACAATAATCTTGGATTAAAATCTTTTGTTTTTGCACAAAATTAGATTTATTTTATGAAAACATATTTTTTCATATAAAAAATCCATATTTAATTAATAATATAGGAAATAAATTTAAATAATATATGTTCTCCATGTTACCATTTTGAAATTATTACTTTCCTCTCAGTAAAGAAAAGTATATGATCCTTTCCACCTTGTGGATGAAGATCCCCGAAGAATGATTCCTTTAATCCTGAGAATGGGTAGAATGCTATTGGTGCGGCAACTCCTATATTTATCCCTATATTGCCAGCCTGTACTTTCTCTGTATATTCTCTTGCATAATGCCCTGATGTAGTGTAAATTGTGGAAGCATTTCCGTACCTGGATGAATTTATTATATCTATTGCTTCATCGAAATCATTTGCTGTTATTACTGAGGCGACTGGCCCAAAAATTTCTTCCTTTGCTACTTTCATGCTTGGCGATACATCGTCTATTATCGTGGGCCCTAGGAAGAATCCTTCTTTCCCTTTCATATCAATTTTTCTTCCATCCAGTATTATCTTTCCACCATCCTTTTCAGCGGATGCTATGTATTCTTTAACCCTTTCCATATGCTCCTTTCTTATTAAAGGGCCCATATCAATTCCAGGTTCCAGTCCATTCCCTACTTTCAGTTTTCTTGTTGCTTCTTCGAATTTCTTGATTACCTTATCGTGATTTTCAGGAAGAGTAACCAGAACTGATCCTGCGAGACACCTTTCCCCTGCATTCCCAAAAAATGAACCAATCAGGTTGCTCATATTTGAATCCAAATCTGCATCTGGCATCACCATTATGAAATTTTTAGCTGAGGCCCCGGCCTGTACTCTTTTACCGTTTAAAATTCCTTTTTCATAAACATATTTGGCTACTGGAGTTGATCCTACAAAGCTTATCCCTGAAATTTTTTTGTTTTCTAACATGAAATTGACGGCCTCTCCACCTCCGTTTATCATTTGCACTACACCATCCGGTATACCAGATTTTTTTATTATTTCCATTGACCTTTCCATGCTCATTGGCGTTTTTTCTGATGGTTTAACTATCACTGTATTTCCCATCATTATGGCATAGGGAATGAACCAAAAAGGTATCATAACTGGGAAATTAAAAGGGCTTATTATGCCAAAGACTCCTAATGGTACCCTGATCAGTTCTTCATCAACATCCCTTGCAATATTCCTATTATTTTCACCCATTATGTGATAGGTGGCTGCTGCAGCTGATTCTACATTCTGTATTGCCCGTATGATATCTCCCCTTGATTCTTCGACAGTTTTCCCATGCTCTGTTGTGGTGATCCTTGCAAGATCATCTATTTCTTCCCACATTATATTTTCAAGTTTGAAGAGAAACTTTATCCTGTCAGTAATTGGAACTTTGCTCCATTTTAATTGTGCTTCCCATGCCCTATCTACTACATCATTTATGTCCTCTCTTCTGGCTTCAGGAACAGTTGCAATTACTTTTCCTTCAGCAGGATTATATACATCATATTTTCCTTCACCCTCAGGTTCCAAAAATTTTCCATTCACAAAATTTCTGATTTTTCTCATTGTAAAACCTCCTTATCCGAAACAGATAGGCTTTCATCAACCACATCTATCCCCCTCTCTAATTCCTCTTCTGTTATTATTAATGGCGGGGCGATTATAAAATGATTTATCCAGGTACTGATATAGACCCCTCTTTCCATTGCATATTTTGCTACTCTGTCTGTCATCAGAGAATTTCCCTTCAATTTATCTATATAATTATTGAAAGGTGTTTTCATTTCTCTGTTCTTGACCAGCTCTACTGCACCAAAAAGTCCTATGTTTCTTACATCCCCTACCGATTTATGCCTTTCCTTTATCTCTTCAAGCCTTTTCCTCAATATTTTTCCAAGATCCTTGGAATGCTTTATGAGACTTTTATCCTTGTACTCCCTTATTGCTGCATATGCGGCGGCCAGGGGCACAGGATGAGCTTCATAAGTATGCCCATGTGCAAAATAATTATTTTCAAAGAAATCGGCTATTCTCCTGCTTGTAGCCATCAATGATAATGGAAGGTAAGCACCCGTTATTCCCTTTGCAGTAGTCAGTATATCGGGTTTTACAGACCAATTATCAACGGCAAACCATTCACCAGTCCTTCCCCATCCACTCATAACCTCATCCGTTACAAGAAGAACATCATTTTCCCTAGTTATTTCTCTTATTCTCTGTAGATAACCATCTGGAGGAACTATAACACCATTAGTTCCTGTCACTGGTTCCACCACAACCCCCCCTACATTACCTTCATTCTTTATCATATAATCAAGATAATTTGCACACGCAAGATTACACTCAGGAAAATGTTGTCCTAAAGGGCATCTATAACAATATGGTGGGGGTGCATGAAGCACTCCTTGTGATGAATAAAATGTATCTACTGCTATCCTTCTAAAATCCCCTGTGAGTGAAACACTTCCCATTGTTGAACCGTGATAGGAATTGTAATTGGAGATTATTTTAGTTTTTTTCTCTGAAGAAAAAAACATCCTTACAGTTTTTATTGCTGCCTCATTAGCTTCCGTCCCAGAGGATCCAAAGAAGTATTTTACAAGATTTTCAGGCAACACACTCTTTAATTCAAGAGCCACTTTTGCCCTAATTTCTGTAGCATAGCCGGGTTGTGCGTATTCAAATTTATTTAATTGTTCAATTATACTTTCCTTAATTCTCTCGTTTCCATGACCTAAATTAGAGCACATCAATTGGGAAGAAAAATCTAGGTATTTGCTTCCTTTGTTATCTTCAAAATATGAGCCATAGGCCTTTGTAAACAGAAGAGGCTTCCATCCATTCTGCCTTCTCCAAGTTCCATATGTTAGCTCCGAACTTATTGCAACAGGATCAAAAATTTCTTCTAAATTTTTTTCAACCATCAACAATATATGTGGATAAAGTATTTCAATTCTTCGAAATTTCAGGAAAAAGTATCTTAAATGTAATAAAATATGAAAAAATTAGTAATAAATTAATTCTCTCTATTATATTCTTTCAAAGATTCTTCAAAAGCTACAAGGAATTTATCGACATCTTCATCCGTATGAGCAACACTTGGTGGTAATCTTTCAGCGCCATCGGGATGATAATATATGCCTCTTTGTAACATCTTGTGCTGAATACCCTTGTATTTGTTCCAATCCATATTTACGCTTTCCCTATAATTTGTTATTTTCCTCTGGTCCGTAAATACAAAGGAAAGAACCCCTGTTTCATAGTTTACATAAATGTTCTCATTGAGATTATCACATATTTCTTCTATTCCCCTCCCCAGTCTTCTGGTAATTCTGCCCAGATGACTATATGCTGCAAAATCGTCTGCTTCGAGCAGCTTCAGATTGGCATTTGCAGCCACCAGTGAAATAGGGGATGAAAAATACGTACCACCAAATCCCACACCGTTTCCAATTAATTCCATATATTCCTTCTTGCCAGATATAGCAGATATCGGATATCCATTTCCTAATGCCTTTGCCCAGGTTGAAAGATCAGGTGTGACACCATAAAGTTTCTGTGCTCCTCCTGGACCAACTCTGAATCCTGTGATAACTTCATCAAATATCAATAATATATTATATTCATCAGCAAGTTCCCTGACTGCCTTCAGATAGTCACCCTCTGGTGTTATGACTGTTGAATTGGCCATTATTGGTTCTGTAATTATTGCTGCGATTTCATTTCCCCTTATTTTCAATATTTTTGTAAGACTTTCCAGATCATTCCATGATGCAACGACTACAGTATCCATCACCTCAGGGGGGATACCTGCTGAATATGGAAGCGATTTGGGGAACCATCTCAAACCAGATACAGGCGGTGGAGCTTCTACAGAAACTGCTGCATAATCATGAAGGCCATGGTAGTGCCCCTCGAATTTAAGAATCATATCTTTTCCAGTTGCAGCCCTTGCTATTCTTAAAGCATTGAAGGTTGCATCTGAACCGCTTAGAGCAAAAATTACCATGTCTTGAGTTGTCACGAATTTCTTAAATTCCTTCGCAAGCTTATATTCCAGCTCACTTGGTGCTCCGAATAGACTTCCATTCCTGAGAAATTTTCTTACTGCACCATTTATCTTTTCATTTGCGTGACCATTTATGATGGGACCAAATGCCATTAGGAAATCTATATATTCATTTCCATCCACATCCCATATCCTTGTCCCTTTTCCACTCTTTATATAGAGAGGATAAGGATCCCAAGAGCTCGTTCTCATAAGTGAGCTCGCACCCGTCGGTATAATTTTCTTTGCTTTCTTGAACAAATTCATTGATTTCTTAGTTTCGTACTTCTTAACTTTTTGTTGAATCCCAACCTCTTTATGGTTGGTATCATCATCTGATTCCATAATAACACATCCTTTACCTATAGACAGTAAGCTATTCCAAATGGGTATATTACTTTTTCTAACGTAGTGACTGTAGAATGGAATTTTTTCAGGTTTTTAGAATAATATTGGGATATTTTTCAGATTCAATCAAAATATTTATATGAAACATTTACTATATAGTATTATGAGGGCCATAGTAGTGGGTGGGATGGGCCTTACAGGTAGATGCGCTGTATATGACCTAATGGGGAATGAAAAGGTAGATGAAATAACTGTTGCTGATATAAATAGGTCAGTTGATTTTGCAGATAAAAGGGTAAAATACGTTAAATTGGATGCATCAGATCATGAAAATCTTGTGAAGGCCATGAAAGGTAATGATGTAGTCATAAACGCCGTACAATATTACCATAATGTCAACATTATGAAAGCTGCGCTTGAGGCAGGAGTGCATTATCTTGATCTAGGAGGCCTATATTACATTACTCTCGAACAATTCAAGCTTGATCAAGATTTCAAGGATAAGGGGCTTCTAGCGATTGCAGGAATGGGTGCTCAACCTGGAATTTCAAACATAATGGCGAGTTATGCAGCCAGTAAACTGGATAAAATTGATAAAATACTCATAAAAGATGGATGGGCAGACAAAACCAATTATCCCAAGCTTTTTTTCACTTGGTCTCCCAGTACACTCTTTGATGAGTTCACCCTCACGGCAATCCATTACGATAATGGATTTGTCCAATCAGAGCCTTTTTCAGCAAGCGAGGAATATGATTTTGGGTGGGAGGTAGGCAAGACAAAAATATTCAGGACAGTACATTCTGAACTTGCAACTATTCCTACAAGCTTCGCGGAGAAAGGTGTAAAATATGTGGAATGGAGGGAAGGTAGCATTGATATTGAGAAGTTAAAATTCCTAAGTGATATAGGATTCGGAAGAACAGATAAAATGAATATTGATGGAAATGAGATAGTGCCCAGGGATTTCCTTTTCAAGCTCCTGAAATCACAGGGGATGCTACTTCCGCCTGAGAATGTCCAGATTAAGGATTATGAAGTAACTGTTGTTGAAGCATATGGAATAGACGATGGTAGGGAAAAATCCGTAAAAGTGTCAGCTTATTTCAAGTACGACGAGAAGTGGAGGGTTTCAGCTTCTCAGAAGGAAGTGGGCGTACCTGCATCCATTGTAGCACAGATGATAATGAATGGAACAATTAAGGGGAAAGGAGTAAAACCAGCAGAGCAAATTGTTCCTACAAAACAGTTCTTTAGCGAACTTGCGAAGAGGGATATAAAAATAAAGGCAGAAGAAAGATATAACATGAATTGAGGCATATGATTAATATCCCCGGTGTGGTTTCACAAGAGACAGGATTGAGATCAGAGCTATTGCGGGTTAATGGCCTAACGGTAGATTTCGAAACATTTGATAAAAAGATAGAAGTTCTAAAAGATGTGACTCTGAAGATTGAGAGAGGGGAAGTTGTTACAATTGTCGGGGAAAGTGGTTCTGGAAAATCAACCCTTGCCCAAGCAATTATTGGAGTTCTGGATACACCTCCGGCTTTTGTGAAAAAGGGGGAAATCTATTTTGATGGGAATAGAATTTTTCCCACTAATGAAAAAAGGGTTAAATTCAGGGGAACGGGAATTAACATGGTTTTTCAGGAACCACTTGTTTCTTTGAATCCTGTTTATACAATAAGAAAACAATTACTTGAAGCTGCTGAAATTGGAGGAATTCCAGAAAAAGGAGGGGAAAGAGAGAAAGTAATCAGAAATACATTAACGGAATTGATGATAAGGGATGTTGAAAGGGTTCTTAATAGCTACCCTCATCAGCTATCAGGAGGCATGAGACAGAGGGCTGCTATAGCAATGGCAATAATTCAACGGCCTAAACTCGTGATTCTTGATGAACCTACAACAGGACTAGATCTCATAGTCCAGAGAAAGATAATGGGTCTATTACTTAACTTGAGAAGAGAGATAAATACAAGTCTGTTAATCATTACACACGATCTGGCTGTTGCAGCAAATATGGCAGATAGGATATATGTAATGTATGCAGGGAGGATTGTAGAATCAGGAACAAAGGGGGATATTATAAAGGATCCTCTTCATCCTTATTCCTTGATGCTCAGAGATTCTGTTCCCACGGGATTCAAGGAGTCGGGCCCACTTAAAGTTACGGAAGGTGCTCCCCCAGATATGTCTACCTTACCATCTGGCTGCCCCTTCCATCCAAGATGCCCTAATGTTATGGATATTTGCAGAAAGAGCGTCCCCCCATTAAAGAATATTGGGGATGTAAGAGAGGTAGCGTGTTGGTTATATGAAAAATGAGGAGATATTAAAGGTAGAAAAACTGAAAATACAATTTCTAAATAGAGAAAAATTAAAATTTTCCGCAAGAAAAACAGAAAGATGGAAGATTGTCCTGGATGAAATTTCATTTTCCATACTGGAAGGAGAGACATTCGGTATAGTGGGCGAAACTGGATCCGGTAAGTCAACTCTTGCCAGAACATTGGTAGGTATATATAAACCTAAAAGTGGCAAAATAGCACTGATGGGAAAGGAAATAAACTTCAGAAAGAGAGATGATCTACTCTACCTTAGAAATAATGTAGGGATTGTTTTTCAGGACCCTGTAGGCAGTCTCAATCCGAGATTGAAAATCAGGGAAATTATCAGGGAGGGACTTGCAATAGAGGAAAAACTTTCTAAAATGGAGCAGGATAAAAAAATAGATGAAATTTCAGATCTTGTGGGTCTTGCAGACAGCAAGCTTGATTCTTATCCAAATGAAATTAGTGGTGGTGAAAAACAGAGGGTAAGTCTAGCGAGAGCCCTCGTAAATAATAAAAAAATATTGATCCTCGATGAACCTACAAGTTCACTAGATGTCTCAATTCAGGCACAGATACTTAATCTTCTCAGAAAATTGAAGGATGAACTCTCAATTACATATATATTCATCACTCACGATTTTAATGTCATAAGATATATGTGTGACAGAATAGGTGTATTATACTATGGACAGATACTTGAAATAAGTTCTGTTCACGATATATATGAAAATCCATTGCATCCCTATTCATCTGATCTCATGAACGCAAATATTACATTAGAAACTGAAAATAAATTTGATTCGCAATACGAAATAGGAGAACCCTCAAGATCTGGGTGTATTTATCTCAATTCATGTGTGAAAAAATTTGAAAAATGTAATATCCCTCCACCTGAATTCAATGTAAATGGTAGATTAGTTAAGTGTTGGTTGTATGAATCTGGCAAAGTATAGTATTCATGGAAAAAAATTCTCATTTCTCCAATTTAACAGAAAATTGTTTCCATTAATAATTGATTTGTAAATAAAACATTAACATTATTAATCAAGAGAAGATATTACATATATGAGTAGTTCAGAAAAAGTATATGGTAATTTTATAGATAATGCGTGGAAGGACTCCATTAAAGGTGCAACTGAGAATGTTATAAATCCAGCAAATGGGAAGATTATTGCTAAAATTCAGAAAAGCTCCGAGGAAGATGTAAGGGAGGCAATAGATTCTGCCAGAAAAGCTTTTGACAAAGGTGAATGGCCTAGAATGATGCCAGCAGCTAGGGCAGAATTCATAATGAAATTAGCAAGAATACTTGAAGAAAGGATGAAAGTTTTCGGAGAAGCAGAAATGAATAACACGGGAAAACCAATAAAGCAGGTATTTGATTACGATGTTGCATACACTATTGATAACTTCAAGTTTTTTGCTGGAGCTGCAAGAGTTTCCGAAGGAATTGCAACTGGTGAATACATACCAGACGGAACAAGTATGTTAAGAAGGGAACCGGTAGGTGTGGTTGCTGCAATCACACCATGGAACTATCCATTAATGATGGTCGGCTGGAGGGCTATTCCTGCGATTGCAGCTGGCAATACCGTTATAGTAAAACCAGCTTCCTACACACCTATAACAACCCTTATGCTTGCTGACGCTGTAAAAGAGGCAGGAATTCCTCCTGGAGTTTTTAATGTTGTAACGGGACCAGGAAGAATTGTAGGCGAAGAACTTGCAAAGAATGAAAAGGTTGATATGATTGCATTCACAGGTTCAAATGAAGTGGGAAAGAGGATCTCCAGTCTCGCATCTGGATCTGTAAAAAGGCTCTCACTTGAGCTTGGAGGAAAGGCACCGTTCATAGTATTTGATGATGCAGATATTGATGCTGCCACAGAAGGTGCTGTTGTCGGGAGCCTTATTAACAATGGTCAGGACTGTTCAGCGGCTACAAGATTATATGTTCACGAGTCAGTATATGAAAAATTCAAGAAATTGTTGATTGAAAAAGTCAAGAAAGTTAGGGTAGGTGACCCTGCGGATCCAGATACGGACCTTGGACCGATGATCTCAAAGGATCAGCTAAGTAAAGTCAAGGAATATGTTGAAATTGGAAGAAAGGAAGGCAATATTATTCTTGATGGATCAGATTTTACAGCAGGGAACGAGGGATTTTTCATAAGACCAGTATTGGTGGAAACTGAAAATAACAAGGCAAGGATTGTCCAGGAGGAAATATTTGGACCTGTTCCTGTTTTGGTTAAGTTCAAGACGTATGAAGAAGTGATTGATAAAGCGAATGACGTTGTCTATGGGTTAGGATCTTCTGTCTGGACGAGGGATATAAGGAAGGCCATGATAGCTGCCAGGGACCTGAGATTTGGAACTGTGTGGGTTAATGATCATGCACCAATTCCATCAGAAATGCCTTGGTCTCCTATGAAGAAATCAGGATTCGGAGCATCTACTTCTAAATATTCACTTGAAGAGTTTACTACCCTCAAGCATGTGTATGTTGATCTGACCGGGAGCGTTAGAAAGAGCTGGTATTACCAGATTTATGGAAAGAAAAACTGACCTTATTTTCTTTATATTTCTATATTTGAAAAATCCATTTCCTTGTATATTTCTAATATTGTCCTCGTATCAGACCTTTCTATTTCAGGAATTGATGATAATTTTTCTAGTATGTGAGAATATTCATCTTTATTCTTTGTAATAGTGTAAACTATGAAATCTACATCACCTAGCAAAAAATATACAGAAACAACTCCCTTGATATCCTTCAGTTTCTGGGCTATGTTATCCTTGTAGTTTTGGCCATATTTACCTCTTATAAGTGTAAGGGCTGAAAATCCATAACCGAGCTTTGAATAATCAAGTGTTGCCGATATTTTCTTTATATAACCTTGATCTTTAAGATATTTGATTCTCTTACTTACTGCCGAAGGTGAAAATAAGCCTACCCTTTTTCCTATTTCTTTCAAAGAGATTGTTGCATCTTCTTGCAAAATTTTTAAAATCCTCCTGTCAAAATTATCCATATAGATATTAATAATAAACAATTTATTAATTTTACTATCGAACCTAATATTTTTTTCTATTTCTATCATAATTAAAAAAAAATTCTCTCATTTAGCCGAAAGTGAATACATATAATCTCATTTTCCTGGGTACATTTATGATTATCCTATGCTCCACGACATCTTTTCCAGCAAATAGATTATACATTCTTGAATAATCTAGATTCTTGCTCATTTCTTCTCCGTCTATTGAATAATTGAGAGTTTCTAAGCCAGACGGATCTATCACAGCATTAATTTCCTTGGCTCTGAAAATAAGATGTAATCTTGAATATTCATCATCCGGAGTTATAAATTCTTCATTTATATCCCAGTAACCTTCCAGAAAAACTCTTCCTATGGATATTCTCCTTGGTATGACATAATAGTTGCATTTGCTATTATAACAGGAGGGCCCATTAGCTATTTCGCCCCTGAGACTGCCAAGATAGGTTTCAGGCGTTATACCAAAATAATACGAAGGGTCTTCTTCCACTTTTGGCCTTTTATTTATAGATAAAAGGGAAGAAATGAATTCTGATAATTCCTCATAACCGCCTTCGCCGAAGTGGGTATGAACGAGCTTTCCATTTTTATCAAAAAGGTAATGAGCTGGCCAGTATCTGTTCTCAAATTCATTCCAGATTAGATAATCGTAATCATTTATTACAGGATACTCAATCTCTAATTCTCTTATCGCCCTTCTAATATTTTCAGGATTTTTTTCAAATTCAAACTCAGGAGTATGAATACCAACTATTTCTAAACCGCTGTTTCTGAATTCATTATATATTGATTTTAAAGATGGAAGCGTTCTAATGCAGTTAACGCAGGTATAAGTCCAGAAATCTACCAGCACAACCTTATTATTAAGGTCTATCGATGACCTGTTTAATAGCCTACTGGGATCAATTTTCTTTAATTTTTCTATCATTATACTTAAATAAAATTCGGTTAAAAAATACTTATGTAGCTTTATAATAATATAAAAAGCGAGAGGACTATGGTATTTAAAAAAATTAGATTTCCCATAAAATTTTCATATTGTGTATCAAATAAATTCATCCATTTTCTTACTCCATAAAATGAGATCGGTATAGTTATCACGGAGAAGACTGACATAATGGGATAAATATTTTTCAAATAATATAATATAATTAATAAATAGAAAATAATAAAAATTGCAGCTGGTACATATTTTGATCTTTCTACACCTAAAATTATCGGGAGGGTTTTCATTCCCTGCGATTTATCATAATCTATATCTCTGTAATTACCCAGGAAAAGTACTGGCACCAGGATAACTGAATACGGCACAGCAAATATAATTACGTTCATTGAAAAATGACCGCTTTCTGCATAGAACACCATCAAAGATATAAGCAGAGCGGATAATACTACTGAAGCTTCTCCCAGTGCTTTATATTTGAAACCAAAAGGGGGACCAGTATACCCATACCCCAAGATGAAACCGATAATTGCTATTATTAATTCATAGATACCATAAATGCGGCTTATTATTGAAAACATTATAAAATAAATCGCGATTGAAATAAATCCCCATATGAGAAGATAACCTTCACTGACCCCGAAATAATAAATTGGATGCTTTCTATATCTCGTATTAGGAGAATATTCCTTGTCATAACCATACTTATAATCAAAATAATCATCAAAAAGATTGGTTGCAGCCAACAATGGTATTATTGAAATAGATATCAAGAAAAATGGAAGAATTTTAAAAGTTCCAGTTAAATATCTAAAATAAATTGCTCCCGGTAATATGTATGAAATAAAAAGATAGAGCGGAGGGACTTTCCCACCTCTCGAAGCAATGCTCACTATCTTCAAAATTCCCTGATACACAGAACCAGATTACGATTGAACTCTAATAATTACTCTCCTCCACTAGTTTTATTATGATGTCATAAAATAATGATTCTTAAAAAAAGATATTATGAAATAATTTAAAAATTCAATAAAATAAGAAAAATAATTATGCCGGTATGCTCTCAGTTTTTTCTACTGATATATCTTCTCCAGCTGCATCCTCCAAAGGTACATTCTTAGTTTCCTTTAGGAATATTGAGAGTACTGCTCCTACAAATGATATAATGGCAAGCATCATGAGGACTTCTTTTAGCCCTATTAAATCCAATAAATACACAAAGAAGAAAGTGGTAATTGCGGCTCCTGTTTTTCCAGCTGCAGCAGATATTCCATGGCCGGTAGTTCTAAATTTCACGGGGTAAAGTTCCGCAGGCACTATGAATGTAGTCGTGTTGGGGCCCATATCAATAAAGAAGAATGTTAGAGAATAGAGCGCAAACATTATCTCAACCGGAAGCATGAAACCTGTTATTTTAGTTCCTTTCGCTATTATGAAAGATGAAACAAGGAAGTACAATATTCCCATTGCTGCAAATCCTAACACCTGTAGAGTTCTTCTTCCTGCCTTATCCATAAGTGCGACTGCAGAGAAGTATCCGAAGAAACCTACCATGAATGGAATTCCTGCTAGTACTATTTTAGACGAGAGACCTGTGGCGGGAATTATCGACCCTGTTATGGGACCTGAAAATATTCCAGTACCATAGAATGCGATGTCGAGTAAAAACCAAGAACCTGCTGTAACTATCAAAGTTTTCCAATAGTTTCTGAAAAATGTCGATGCTTTCGAAATATTTGTTTTGGCAGAAGGATCTATTTTAGCATTGGCCTTAATGAATCCCGCCGCCTTCGTAGCTTCCTTTGAGTCTTTCCTTACAAGTGCAGTATACCTTGGTGTTTCTGGCAATTTTCTTCTCATGTATATAACGGCTAACGCTGGAATTGCACCAAAAGCCAGCATAAATCTCCATGCTATTTCAGGAGGTAGTATTGCAACGGCTCCAAGACCTACTGCGACTGCTGCTACAGATCCTATTCCCTGATTTGCAAATACTAATGCGATTAATTTCCCCCTGTCCTTGGTATTTGAATATTCACTCATTATAGTTGCGCTAACAGGATAATCTCCTCCAATACCGAAACCCAGTATAGATCTGAATGCGAATAGAGACCAATAATTCCAAGCAAATGCACTTAAAATTGCTCCTGAAGCTAGTATTGCTGCTTCAAGTCCGTAAATCCTCTTCCTTCCAAATTTGTCAGCAATGGTTCCCCAAATAAGCTGACCGAAAATAGCTGCTATTATTGCAGAAGACCCAAGAAGTCCAGCACCTACAAATGCATTTCCAACTGTAACATGGAAACTCGTGCTATATTTACCTTCCAGGATTATCAGCACGATACCTATTATGAATAGATCATAGGCATCGGTGAAGAACCCCATACCTGAGGTAAACCATACCTTCAGATGATTAAAGTTCAGAGGAACATCATCAATGTCCCTGAATGCTTTCGAACTCATATTTCATAATCAACATTGATTTAATTAAAAAAATCAATATATGTTCACATTAATATCTTATTGTAATGTCTGCTATATATAATACGTATTTCTGATTTTTCATTTAAATATGATTCCAGTCCTTGAATCAATGTATACTTCATCTCCATCCATAATTTTTTCCCTGAAGATTGCTTTTTTTACAACGCACTTTGAATGTTTTAATATTGAATTCACAACTGTATTATTTGGGTTGCATGTGAATATCACGCCCTTGTAATCCATTTCAATCCATTTATCCTCGCATCTATTTATTATCAGTATATCCCCAATTTTATTTGGATCTGTAGTGACTTTTCCTGATACAGATTCACCTATAGAATATCCCCTTCCTATGAAGTCCCCAATAATTTCCACCCTTATATCATTTGTACCTCCAAAAGTGAAATAACCTTCTCCAGATGTGACGACAAGAGTCTCTCCTTTTTTGAAAATTTTAGTCTTCTTCACCCTCTCAATTATATCTTCATATGCCCCACTATATTCTTCCAAATGGATAGGATATACATTGTTGAAAAGACTCAATTTTTTCTCGAGCTTCTTATTTGGTGTAATAACAAATATCTTTCCCGTTGGCCTAAGAGAAGACAGCATCTTTACTGTATTTCCTGATCTTGTCATAACAAGTATATTTGAATCTATATCTTTGGAAATTATCTTGGCGGATTTGGCAAGTGAGAATGCAATTCTGTTACCAAGAAATTCTTCCGGCTCCTGGAAACTTGAAATATTTGATTCTACAAACCTCACAACATCATTAAGGTACTCCACAGCCTCTACAGGATATTTACCGATGGCTGTTTCTTCAGAAAGCATCAGAATATCTGCATTATCTATAATTGCATTTGTTATATCAGATACTTCAGCTCTCGTTGGAGTTTCATTAGATACCATTGATTCCAGGATCTGCGTCGCAACTATAGAAGGAACCCCATAAGCATGTGCTTTTCTGATTAGGTCCTTCTGTATAATGGCAACTTCTTTCAATGGTAGCTCCACCCCTAAATCACCCCTTGCTATCATTATCATATCCGATGATTTTATTATTCCTTCAATATTTTTTAGTCCAGATGATGTTTCTATCTTAGATATTATAAATTGATCTCCATTATAATCCATAATTATATTTCTTAATTCCTCCACATTTTTTGATTCCTGTACGAATGATAAAGCAAAGTATTCCACATCATTTTTGATACCTTCTGCCACGAATTCCCTGTCTCTTTCGGTCAAACTTCCAAGATTAAGTACTTTGCCAGGTATATTTACTCTTGAATTGCTTCTTATGAATCCATCAGTTGCTGATTTTACCTTTAATAATCCATCTATATTTGAAATTACAGAGAATTTTACCCTCCCATCATTAACAAGGATTGTGTCGCCTACTGAAAGATTTTCTATTATCCCTTTCTGATTAATTGAGAAATTTGTATTTCCAGAGTCTGTAATTTCATATATATTACCCTGTAATATTTTTTCTTCATTACCTTTCGACGTTAACATCCTTATTTCCGGACCCTTTAAGTCTATGAGCAATGATGATGCTATTCCATTCTTTCTATTTTCATTTATTTCATCCAAAACTTTTTTTGTCTCCCCTACGTATTTCTTTTCTACATGTGCACTATTTATTCTGAATGATGCTACACCAAGGTTAGCCATTCTTTCCATTTTTTCATAAAAAAAAGACACGGGACCTAAAGTAGCTATAAATCTTGCTCTGTTCATGATTAACTATAGTTTCTTTGTATAAAATATTATAATACCCCTCACTTATTTTTTTACCATTTTAATGAAATTTATAAGTGAGTTATGCGTAAATACAAAGAATGCATCATCTGTTATGAGTGAGGTAGAAATAACCCTTAACGCAGTTAAATGCCCTCTGTGTGACTTCAATCATAATTTCAAAGTTAAAATTGAGTATCAAGAAAACATCATTAATAATGAAAAAAATTTTGAGAAAAAATATTACAATTTTTTTATTGCTGAGGAAAAAGTTGGGGATAATATCGTTAAAATACCAGTATACGAAATAGATGGATATTGCCCTAAAAAGAATAGCCCCTTCAGAATCCTGGTTAATCCGAGGATACCTGTGGACTCAATACCAGTTAACTTCATAGTAACTGTGCTATCTTAAGTTAAGAGACTAATTGTCCTTTCAATCTCCTAGTTTTTCAATTTTCTTTTTACTAAAAAGGTTCTCCTTCAACTCTTTATCCAATGCTGGATCTTTTCTTCTTAGATATTCAAGAATCAATGAAAAATGTTCCTTTTCATCATCTCTATTGTGCATCATAATGTATTTCAATTCTTTATCCGTGGTAACGTCGGCACGCTCGTCATAAAACATTATGGCCTCTATTTCTTCTATTAAAGATTGCCTTGCTCTACTCAATTCCTTGACTTTTTCGCTTATATTTTCATAGACTTCATATCTTGGCATGATTATATTAATGGTAGATCGATTCTTTAACTCTTCTATTATATATCACTAAAAAAAGTAATAACTATTTTATTGCTTGTGACAATCATAGTATGTGGCGAATGATAACTACAATGTTACTCCTTGGGAGGTAACCGGTAAGGTCGATTATGATAAATTAATCGAACAATTTGGAACTCAAAAGATAAACGATGAACTTAGGGGTGAAATAAAAAAAATATCAAATAAACCACCTCATGTAATGTTAAGAAGGGGTATATTCTTCTCACATAGAGACCTCAATCTCGTTTTAAAAGATTACAAAGATGGGAAAGGCTTCTTCCTTTACACGGGAAGAGCTCCATCTTTGGGAATGCACATAGGGCATCTAATTCCCTTTCTTTTTACTAAATGGCTTCAGGACGCGTTTGATGTTAATGTATACATAGAGATAACAGACGATGAAAAATTTATGAGAAATCAGGATTATTCTCTAGAGCAAACAAGGGAGTGGTCAATACAAAATATATTGGATATTATTGCAGTAGGATTCGATCCTGATAAAACTTTTATTTTTCAGGATACTGAATATATAAAGAACATGTATCCCCTTTCTATAAAAATAGCAAAAAAACTGAATTTTTCTGAGGTTAAGGCTACGTTTGGATTTGATAATACTTCAAATATTGGTATAATGTTCTATCCTGCGCTTCAGATAGCACCGACAATGTTTGAAAAAAAGAGGTGTCTGATTCCTGCCGGAATTGATCAGGATCCTTACTGGAGGCTTCAGAGAGATATTGCTGAGTCCCTTGGTTTTTTCAAGGCTGCACAGATACATAGCAAGTTTCTTCCTCCTCTATCTGGACCTGAGGGAAAGATGAGTTCATCTATACCGGAATCCGCAATATATCTCTCTGATGACCCTAAAACAGTGGAAAGAAAAATTATGAAGTATGCATTTTCGGGTGGACAAGCAACCGTTGAACTGCATAGAAAACTAGGTGCAAACATTGATGTTGATGTACCCTACCAGTGGCTGTACTATTTCTTTGAGGAAGATGATGATTTAATTTCAAAGATTGGATATGAATATTCTAAAGGAATTATGTTAACTGGAGAAGTAAAAAAAATTTTGACTGAGAGGATAAATAATTTCCTTTCTGATCATAGAAAAAAAAGAGAAGCAGCAATTGGCGCCATAGATAAATTTAAATTTGATGGAAAACTGGCGAGAATAATGTGGGATAAAATACATGAATAATTTCACTAAATCATTTCTTATCGTCTTTTTTTCTGAGAATGTAAGCTATTCCGGTCCCTGCAATTATTATTATAATTCCTGTTAATAAGATTACATTTTCAGGTATTGAATTCAATGTATATCTTGAGAAATTATCATTTCTAATTGCTAAAGTTGATAAATAGTAGTTGCTTCCGTTTATGTTTATAATTCCTGTTCTAGGTGATGCTATAAAGCCATTTGAAATTTGAATTGAATAAGAGTATGAACCATTTGGGATTCTTATAGTTATGTAGCTTGAATTTGAGTAAAATGTCATATTAAAATCCTTTCCATAAAAAAATGAGCCAATAATTGTTATATACCAATAAGTTCCATTTTGAAATCCTTTTATGTTAACTGTAATATTATAATCAACTAAAGTCCAATTTATTATTAGAGATAAATAAGAATTGTTAACATTAAAAATTCCCTTAATAATATCTGATCTGAAACCTTGAAGAGGTATAACTGTGAAATTATAGACCCCATTTGGTAAAAACAAAATTATTGATGAGTTTGTTGAGTTATACTTAAAAGAGTTCAGATATATTGACCATTCCATTCCGGTTGGAAGCCCGTTTTCCTTAATATTTACTGCATATTCCTCCATATTTATAGTTAGATAAATAGTAACATTCTTTCCTTGTACATTAAATGAACCTTGGGATATCGATGATCTGCTATTTTCAAGATAAACTGAATAATTATAACTTCCATTTGGAAGGTTAAATGAGATATAATTACCATAAGTCGTGATATTAATTCCATTTGACAGATGGATGAACCATTCCAATCCTGCTGGGATTCCAGATGCTATAAATTCTACCTTGAAGAGATTTAGTCTAATTGATAGATGCTCCCCTGGATAGAGGCTTATATTATCTTCCCACTCTACTGTGCCATTATAATTTTCTAAAATGAAATTATAATACCCATTTTTACTATTGACAATTGATGGATAAAGTGTTATATTGATTCCTTGATCAACAAAATTATACTTACTACCATTTACTATTAAGAATCCGGAGGATAATGGGAGAGTAATATTGATGGTACTCAACTGGGTTTGATAATACAAGGTACCCAGATTTCCTGAACCGTTTTTAATTTCTGAAAAAATCGACCCATTTGATGAAGTATAATAGAAACCTGAAATTGCATTGCTTATTGTTTCTGCAGTATTGCTTCCAAAATTATAGGCATTTGGAACGTCCTGATAGTTATGGCCATTCCAAAATAATAGATTGATAAACACTTTAGATTTTAAATCGAAAGTATTCGTTCCATTTCCTGGACCACCTATTATTAACTCTCCATCGTAAAAAGTATAGCCAGTAGGCTCGTAATTATATCCATCAACTAGAAAAACCGGTTTCAAATCCAATTTACTCGTAAAAATAAATGAAACATTGTCATAAAGAATCCATCCATAACCATCATTGTAAAGGAACGCAACGTAGGGCTTTCCATTACCTCCTATACCGGTATTAACTAACAATTTTATACTGTACGGTGCAGAAAGATTTATTCCATTGCCGGCAAGGGATTGATTGGCAATGGAATAGTAATAACGGGTATTTACGGATGAAGTAACAGTACCATACCCTGATACTGAACTATTGTTCATCGACGATGAGGGGGATGAAAAATTCCAAATATTATCTACAAAACCGATATAATTATTTGAAGTATTCAATTCTGCAACATTCTGAATCCAATATACGTAAGATATGTTTCCGTTTTTAAAGACAAGATTTACATTCAATTGAAATGATGTCCACGCTTGTGATTGGTTGATAGAATTATTGTATGTAGAAAGACCCTTTACATAAATATTACCCATAAATGAACTAGTGGAATATTCGTACGGTTTATTGCCAGGACCTATTCCAAAGTCTGCAATTCCAATTGGGGCTGGTTCCTTCGAATATAATTCAAAAGGATTTACTGAAAATGATGTTCTATCTTTTTGTGTGGAATTTATTGGATTAAGAGGATGAGATGGACATTGCCTTCCATAAGTCTGGTTTATAGTTGCATTAATAAATGACGATGATGTGATCGACATAGAAAACAATATTATTCCTATAATCAATAATATCGATACTTGTTTGAATTTTTCCCCTCTGATCAACATCTTTTTAATACCCCTTAAGTTTATTCATCCTTTATTACTGTTATTTTAAAATTGTTTATTAAATTAACCTAGAAAAATAGAAAAATTCTATGTATATTAATAAAAGATTTTTTGAGAGTATTGTTCAATTAGTGCAATTAATACTTGACTGACATCCTTGTATAATCTTTTTGAGTTCCTGATTCAACTACACATAGCTGATACCCTCATGATTCAGGTATCCCGCCAGAGGTATCTCCACAGGCGTGAATTCGGGAAAGACCTTCCCTACTCTTATCATACCCATATCGAGTATGTTTATTGCAGCATTCAAATCTCTATCAATTGTAATCTTACATCCGTTAAAATTAATTATATTTTGCCCTTGGAAGAATAAAATTTCCCCACATTGACCCTTTCTTTGTTTTCATTATATGTGTAAATATTATCAGGATTTTCGTCCCTTGTAATTTTATGACTTCCGTCACAAAATGGTTTATTCTGTGATAACCCGCAGGCACAAATGTGCAACTCATATTCCATTATTTTTGATTGGTCTACTGTCTTTTCAATACCTTGTATATCCTTTATCTTAATCCTATAAGGTTCATTTTTTTCGTGTACAATAATTCTCATATTTCTTAATTTAATAGCGGTTAAAATATTTTGCCTTATAAACGAGATGCGGAGGGCCGGATTTGAACCGGCGAACCCCTATAGGAACAGATCTTGAGTCTGTCGCCTTTGGCCAGGCTCGGCAACCTCCGCTTGGGTTGAATAAAATAAAGATTTAAATTTTCTCGCTCATCTTCTGTATCCTGTAGGTTGGTCTAGGATTCCTTGAGGCATCAACGTCATCTATCCTTGTTATTTTAAGATTTGTAGGTTCCCGTTCTAGATCTTCGTGTTTCATGGTCAATGTCTCTTTTACTGTTTCTATGAATTTATCCATTTCTCTCTTTGTAGCACTTTCTGTCGGTTCAATCATAAGGGCTTCTGGTACTATTAGCGGAAAATATATTGTTGGAGCATGGACACCTTTGTTGATTAAATGTTTTGCTATGTCTCCTGCCTTTGGGAGATTTCCATCGTGAGATGATGCGACAAATTCGTGTTTCTTCAATGGTTTTCCGGGAACGGGTATAAATTGTTCAATTTTTCTCTTCATGTAATTTGAATTTAGTACTGCCCTCTCACAAGCATCTCTTAATCCTTCTTCTCCCATCATTTTGATGTACGTCCAAGCCCTTACAAGAACCCCGAAGTTTCCATAGAAACTTGCTACCTTTCCTATAGTTTTTGGAACATTATAACTGAGATGGTATTTTCCATCGTAAGTAATTATTGGAACTGGCAAGTAATCCTTGAGTTTTTCTACAACTCCCACAGGTCCTGAGCCTGGACCTCCACCTCCGTGAGGAGTGGAAAATGTTTTGTGAAGATTCAAATGAACGATATCGAATCCCATTTTTGCGGGATTGGTTTTCGTCATTATACCATTTAGATTTGCTCCATCATAATACAGTAGTGCTCCCTTTGAATGAGCATATTCCGCCATTTCCACAATTTTATCTTCAAATATTCCAAGCGTATTGGGATTAGTTATCATAAATGCCGCTGTTTTCTCAGTTACCGCTTCCTTAAATTTTTCCATATTCACGGTTCCATCTGGATATGATGGAATCTCTATTGGTTCGAATCCCGCCATTGCGGCGGATGCTGGATTTGATCCATGCGCGGAATCAGGCACAACAACCTCTCTTCTCTGTTCAAGTTCCCCCTTATCTTCAAAATAAGCCCTCACTATGGATAAACCGGTAAATTCTCCCTGTGCACCAGCAAGTGGTTGCAGGGTAATCGCATCCATCCCCGTGATCTTTTTCAAGCTTTCAGATAGCTCATACATAAGTTTAAGGGCACCCTGAATATCATTTTCATCCTGTAAAGGATGTAGGTATTTGAATCCTGGAAGAGAAGAGATTTCATCATTTATTTTTGGATTATATTTCATAGTACAGGAACCAAGAGGATAGAAATCTGTATCCGCTCCAAAATTCATTTCGGAAAGTTTAACAAAATGCCTTACAACTGTAAACTCTTCCCTGTCACCTATACCAATTTGATTTCTTTCCATTCCCATAGGGATATTAAAATCAAATTTTTCATCTTCATGCGGTAATTTTAATGTTCGCCTACCCTTCAGCTCCATTATCAAAGGTTCATCGAACACTGCCTGATGATACATTTAACTCACCCTCGTTAAGAATTCTCTGTATATATCAAAATCCTTATCTGTATTCCTCTCTGTCACATTGACCACCAGATTCGTTTCATTCCTATTCGAGAATCCATATTCCTTTCCAAGGTAATATCCCGGGATAAGATTCAATTTCCTTGCAATCCTGTTGACAAATGTTTTTGATCCCTTAATATTCATTAGAAATTCGTTAAAAACTGGAGAATTATTATAGGGTAAATTTACTCCGAATTCTTTAACCATGTTCATCAGTTTTTGAGTTCTTCCCATATTTATTTCCCCTATTTTTCTTAAGCCCGAGTCCCCTAAAAGAGAGAGGTATACCAGGGAGGATAATGACATTAGGGCTTCATTGCTTGTTATATTGGATGTTGCCTTTTCCCTTCTTATATGCTGCTCTCTTGTCTGAAGAATCATTGCATATGCCGGATTTCCTTTCATATCCCTAGCAGCTCCCATTATTCTTCCTGGCATTTTTCTTATATATTTCATTTTAGTCGCAAAAACTCCTAGTAATGGACCTCCAAAATTAAGTCCTAAACCCAATACCTGGCCATCACCTATAACGATATCAGCATCGAATGCTCCCGGTGGAGAAATTACGCCCAAAGATATAGGATTCACACCGGTCACAAAAATTCTTTCTTCTCCAATAATTTCTCTAATTATCCTCACGTTGCTATCTATTATTCCATACATATTTGGATATTCCAGATAAACTCCTCCAGTATTATCATTAATGGCTTCCTTCAATGCCTCAACATCAAACATTCCCCTATCATCGAATGGAATTTCAACTATCTTAATTCCTGGTCCTTTCGCATAATTTCTTATGACCATTTTTTTATGATTGTACATCATCTGAGGTACAATAAATTCATTTTTACCAGTTATATTGTTCATCATTCTAATTGCTTCACCGAGTGCAGCTGATGAATCATAGAGTGATGAGTTCACAACATCCATTTGTAGAAGCTCTGCCATCATACTTTGGTACTCAAACAATGCCTGCATTATGCCCTGTGATATTTCTGCTTGATATGGCGTGTACGCTGTTATAAATTCATTTCTAGAGATTATATTGCCTATAGCAGCCGGGACAAAATGATTGTATATACCGAATCCAAGAAATGAGTGCATATCATTGACGGTCCTATTCATTGAAGCATACTCTCCGGCAATTTCCCTGACTTCATCCTCAGTGATTCCTTTCGGCAATCCAACATTTTTAATCCTTATTGATTCTGGAATATCTTTAAAAAGTTCATCCGGATCCTTAATCTCTAATTCTTTCAGGATTTCATATAGATCGTTATCCATGATGATCCATACCTAATTAATTAAATAGATATAGAATTTATCAATGAACTATAATGGATAGGAGATACGTCCTTTTTATGACGAAGGCATTAAGGGGATTCATATACGGAGTATTTTCAGTTATAATATTCATATATCTTATAAATAATAATATTTCAGCTCCATATGCTGGCCTAATAGTCACTCTTTCAATTGTCCTGAATTCACTCATTACCTTCTTCATAACATCGAATTATGGTGATGGTTACTCAAAGGAGATCTTGATAATTTTTTCTATTTTACTTGCCATAGGAACCACAGGTCTTGTGTTTGTACAAGGAGGGTTATTCAAAGCCTTATTTTCAATAATAGGGGCCTTAGGAGTCAATCCCTCAGATAATACGATATTCTCCTCGTATGAACAACCTCTGATTTCCAAAATAATAGAGAAACAGCATAAGAAAAATATAATTTTTTCATATTACACTCTTTCAGGATATATTGCGAGTTCAATAGGTGCTGCATCTCTTTATTTTGGGCTTAAATATTCACTTCAAATCTCAGTAATATTCTCTATATTAACCATATTACTCTATTTTTTCATACCGCATATTGAAGGAAGAAAGCGCATCATTAAAGAACAGATAAAGGAAAAGAGTAAAAGAACGGCAAGGGATGTCAGTCTTCTATTTTCAATGGATGCAATTGGGGGAGGTTTCGTACTACAGAGTTTGATAGCCCTCTGGTTCAAAATACGCTATCACCTAAATATTTCTCAACTTGGATTAATTTTCTTTGTTGTTGATATAATAATTGCCGTAAGTATATTTATAACTCCAGCTATTTCAAAGAGAATAGGTCTGATTAGGACAATGGTTTATTCACATCTTCCTTCAAATATATTCCTTATCCTAATACCCATTTTTCCAAATGTTTATGTTTCGCTTTTATTACTCTTCATGAGACAGAGCCTTAGTCAGATGGACGTACCTACAAGGCAGTCATATCTGAATTCCATTGTGGACAAGGATGATAGGAGCTATGTAGTAGGAGTATCGAATGCTTCAAGAAGCATTGCACAGTCTTCCACTCCTTATATTTCCTCATATCTCATTTCACTTGCAGCAAGCTCTATTCCATTTATTGCTGGCGGATCTATCAAGATAGCTTATGACCTTTTACTTTTCAATAGATTCAGAAGGGAAAATGAAAAATATGATTAGAGTATTATATCATTATGTTATCTTTATGCTACATATGCGGTATGCCTGCAGGCAGAAGTTGCAAGATGTGCGGTAAACCAGTATGTAGTAGACATTATGTTCCTGAGCTGGACTTATGTGTCATATGCGCAGGGCGGTATCACGTTCAGCCTCTATCGCCTCGAAAGCTGCAGGTAATCCTTCCACATTCGACATCCTTGATGCCAGCGAAAAGCAAAGCTTCCAGAAGTCGATATTGACAGAAACCCCATAGTGCCTCAGATACTTGGTTAGAATTAGAATATTCCTTCTGCCTTTTGTATCCCAGTCCATCAGTAGTATAACATTATTATACCGCTGAGATAGCAATCTGCAAAAATTCTCAAGAGTCAGATTTCTCGGCAATTTTATTATTTCGCCATTGAAACCTAATCTTCTAAGGGCCCTTATGTCATTTCTACCCTCGACAATGATAGGAATACCCTTATTTTCCTCCTTTAAATAACTCAAGGACTTCATAAGATTTTCAAGATTATCCCTTGAACTCACTACATTAATAATATAATTTCATTCTTAATCTTTTTTAATAGCCTCTATTAGTATTTTATCGGATTTTTCATTGAAGGGCGACAAATCATAATCACCCCACTTTGATTTAATTTCAAATCCATTTTCATCGAGAATTTCAGTTATTTCCTTTAGATTTATAGGATAAATGATGAGGTCCCTCTTATGCGTATTTATGACTTGATCCTTCATAATATATTTATAGTGAAGTATATATCTATCATTTAACCTTTCTGGCAAAACTGTTAACATCAAACTCTGCTTTTTATCTCTATACGTGCTGATAGTATACTCCCTCTCCTCCAGTGAAAAACCATTCAGGATATCTATAAATATACTTGCCTCCATTGCAGTAACTTTATTGACCTCCGAAATTATTATTCTCTTTTCTTCATTTTTAAAAAGTAGTAGTGAATTTAATCCTATAATTACAAAGTTGAAAATGGGCTTGAATGGAAGATAGAATGCATCGCCAAGTATCTTTATGAAATTGTTCTTCCCATTGAGAAGCATATTAATATTATTATCGACCCCGATTCCTCCGCTGAAACTTGATATTATTCTTCCTGTCCCGCAAAATATTTCAAGAATTTTCCCTCTTGGAGAGATGGATTGTATTGTATATATATCATCTTTAAAATCACCATATAGTTTTTCGTAATATTCTGATTCAAAATTATAATGGTCTAATACATTCATTTTTTGTATCCTATTTTTCTCAAGAATTCTATTCTTTCCTTCTTATCTTCATTATTTTCAACTCCAACCGGGATCATACCATCCATGACTCCTAATACGCCCCGCTGGTCATGGTCTTCTGCCACAATCACATAGATAGGATTGGCAGTTGCTGCATATATATTAACCAGCTCTGGAACATTTCTTAATTGAGCCAGAACGTTTATTGGATAAATTCCTGATAAATGAATTATAAAGAAATGCCCAGCCCCTACATTCATTGCATTCTTAACAGCTTCATGCTCTATCTTTTCATCATTGCCTTCAAATCTGACTAATCTTTTTCCAGATGCTTCATTCATGGCTATCGCAAATTTTCCAGAAGGGACTGAATTTTTCAAGGCCTCGTAAATATCTTCCACACTTTTTATGAAATGTGTTTGCCCGAGTATAACATTTTCATCCTCCTCTTTTTCAATATATATTTTAAGAATATTCATAATATAAGATATTCATCAGGAATAAATTTATTTTCTTCCTTTTTTTAAAGGATTGTGAAAGCCTTACTCACCAGAAGAGAAAAATCCCATGAAATAAGGAATAATCTAATTTCAAATAATATAGAATTCTATGAAGAAACCAAAAATTTCTATACCCTCTTCATTTTTCCTGGAGATTATCCAGATGGTTTGAATGGCAGGATAGTTGATCTTATAAATGATGATGAGATAGATTCTATTCCTCTTAAAGGTCAAACATTCAAGATAGATGGAAATAGAGAAGTGATCGATATTTTCGCTCCAAGAATTATTAATAGAAATTTAAAAGTAAAATTAGAAAATCCAGATATTACTCTGGAAATACATAAATGGGGAAATAAGTATATAATCAATGTCTCCTAAGTCTTCCGTTTGACCTGATTGATGGTCTGGATTTCTCAGAACCTTTTCCTTTTCCTGATAATCCTCTGGCTTTCTTTCCTGAAGCGGTTAATCCCCTGTATACCCTCCCTTTGTGTTTATTAGATATTGTCCAAGAAAGGTTCTTGTCATTCTTTATTGAAGGATTGTTTGGATCAACCAACAATACTTCATAAAACTTGTATTTACCATCTTCAGCAAGGTAATATGAGTTTAGTGTAACAAGATTCGGGTATCTTTTCTGAGCTCTCTCCTCTGCGATCCACTTTTCGCTCTTTCCATGGGTGAGTTTGTTGTACCCATATCTTCTTGGTCTTCTACCACCCATTATTTTTTCCTTGTGAAGATCGCCTCTTTTTACTCTTACCCTAAGAATAACAAAACCTGATTTTGCTTTGTAACCGAGTGCTCTGGCTCTGGCTATTTTTGTTGGAGATGATAGCCTCTCAACTGTACCAGCACTTCTCCATTCTACCATTCTTAGCCTATATGCCTCTTTATGATCTTCCTTTAAGGTAATGAAATTACCAGCCTGAAATGAATAACTACTCTTTGCATCCAAGTTCTAACACCTGTGTTGATAGGGATAGTTATTTATTATATATTAATTTCTTTTTTCTTGGGTTGTATAATAGATATTTATATTAAAATAATATTTTGATATCATGAGTGATATAAGAATCAACCCTATTCAGGATAAAACACTATTGATACTGAAAAGGATACAGAGTCAGCTTAGCACGTACAGAGGGTATAAGGCAGGCGGCGATATTCTCATTCCGTCAAAAATAATACATGATGCAATTATGAAGAGGGCAGAAATTTCTTCCACCAATCTGAGAGCAGCCATAAGCAATCTGGAGTCCTACGGGAAAATGGAAGATAAGAAAAAGGGAGAGGAATTATTGTCCAGAATAGAGGGTGTAAGGAGCCTGAAAATACAGTTTCCCGATAAACAGATACCGGCTAAACAGGAAGATATAGAGAGACTTTATTCAGAAGACGATGAAGGTTTTGGGAATGCGAGAGAACTACTTGACAACATAAATAGTTTCAGATCAGCTTCTATATCTGGAGATTATGATCCAATAGTATATAATAAAATAGTTGAAAATTTAGAAAATATAAATAAATATCTGAAAATGAGGGCTGAATTTATCGGTAGATCATAATTTTATGAAGGCTCTCCCGAATATTTTTTTATTCTCCATATCATTATAAGCTTCATTTATCTGGTCCATTTTGTAAATTTTTCCGACTATAGGCTTGATTTTTCCTGTCCTGCTCCATTCAAGGGCCTTTATCATATCTTTCCTTGTTGAGCTGATACTTCCCCTGATTGAATTCCCTTTCAATATTAAGTTTCCCAAAGGAAGACTGACGGGGGTAACATCCACATTTCCTATAACGACTACCCTCCCACCAAACTTGAGGGATCTGAATGATTCTGTGAATGTTGGAGCTCCTACCGTTTCCAGTGATATGTCAACCCCCTCCCCATTAGTTAATTCCTTTATCTTTTGTGCCATGTTGTCCTTACTTACCACATGATCTACTCCAAGTTTCTTCAGAAATTCGGCCTTCCAATCGCTACTTGTTTCTGCTATTACTTCAGCTCCAAATGCCTTCGCAATCTGAATTGCATGAGCCCCTACTCCTCCGCCACTTCCTGTCACCAAAACTCTATTACCTTCCTTTATTTCCCCGACAGTTTCCAGTGCTTGAATTATCATCCCGGTAACACACGCAGAAATAACTGCTGCCTCCTCTGGAACTCCATCTGGAACTTTTACTAGACTTATTTCCTTTGTCTTTACGTATTTTCTGTAAGCGCCATTGATTATTTCTCCAAAGGTCTTCTTATTTCTACACAGGTTTTCCCTTCCGGACTTGCAATATTCACATTCCCCGCAAGGGATATATATAAGGCTTGCCACCCTATCTCCTATTTTGAATTTCGTTACTTTACTGCCTACTTTCCTTACTCTTCCAGAAATTTCATGACCCGGTACAATGGGCAATTGAACCCTTGGGAAAAATCCTTTCATAGTTAGAATGTCCCTATAGCAAATCCCTGTTTCTTCCTGCTCGATAATTAATTCATCGTCAGAAACTTCATCGTCTGGAATATTTTCAATTTTCGGAAATTCATTTATTTTATTTAGAACTGCAGCCTTCTGCATAAAGGACCATATTAAATAAAGATAAAAATTTATAGATTTTTAAGAACTTCATTTTTTGCATCGACCATATTTTTCAATTTCTGGAAACCAACCTCCCTGCTTCTGGTCCTCAGACCACAGTCAGGGTTCAGCCTCATCAATGATGGATCGAGATATTTCAAGGAGTATTCTATTCTATCTTTGATTAAATCAACAGGTTCCACAAAATCTATGTGAACATCTGTGACACCCACGCCCAAGCTGCGTTTTCTGCTCATAGTTTCGTTCACCTCAGAAAATCTTTTTATGTCGCCGTAGCCAGGTCTTTCCTTGCCTTTGTTTATTTTATCTCTGTTTGCAAACTCCAAATTGTATACGTCTATTTTGAGATCAGGAATGATTTTGAATATGAGATCATAGTCGGTGCTGTAGCACACATGCAGATGAGTCTCAATACCACCTATATTGGATATGCTCCCATTAACCGATTCCAGCACTATATCCATTTCATCAGGATGTGTCGTTGCCGCTGGTTCGTCGATTTGAATTTGCAGTTTTCCTTCACCCCATATATTTTTTAATTCTCTTATTTCTTCATTTATTATATTAGAAAAAGCTAATGCGAGATCCATTCTGCTTCTATAATGCTCGTTGAATGACCAATCCATAAGAGTGTAAGGACCTGTAATAGGAACCTTTATGTCCTTATCTTTAACGTTATTTTTAAGAAACTTTATTTCATCTGAATGAAAAGATTCCTTCTTCTTTAATTCTGAAATAACGCTTCCCTTGTTATAAAATCTATTGTCAAATGACCTGACAGGACCGTATATTTCAATACCATTTATCTTTCTCACTGGATGTTCATACATTTCCCATCTAAACATCTCTCCTCCGATTCCTATATTATCAAGTCCTGCCTTTTTAAACAAATCTATAGTTTCAAGGGTAGCTCTTTCAGCTTTTTCCAAAAATTCTTTGCTATTTAGAGTTTTAAATCTTGATGATAAATAATCAGGCTTTCTGAAACTGCCAATTTCTTGGGTTATTAGATTCATCTTCCCCAACTCCCCATCATCTCTATTTTCCTATCGGCTATTATTCTTGGAAGGAAATCGAGATACTCGTTGCTTGTTACAATTATCTCATCAAAGTCATCCTTATATTTTTTCATTTTTTCTAAAGCATCTCTTTCAAGGTGTGTATTAAAAGCATCAACAATCGTAATTCCAGGAATTTTACAATATTTAGAAACAACGTACGGATTATCTGATAAAATGGAATAAAATTTTCTAGCGAGAGATGAGAACATATTTTGATCAACTTTGCCAGATGTGACAAGCAATATTTCAACAGAAGGGCTTATTTTATCATAAATGCTGAAGTTACTAACATTCATTGGTTCGTAAATAACAAGAGATTTTATTGAATATTTTTTAATTATATCATTGTAAATATTTACCATCTCATCCCCCCTTTGTTTTCCTTCCCCTCTTACCCTGCTCATCTTAATGAAGGACTCAATTCCTGGAAGGAAATATAAATAATCAGAATCATTAGGATGGTACAGCGGTAGGGGAGGATTGTCCTTCAATGACCTGAATACGTTAATTTCTCCCAGTGAAATTATGTCATTAATTATAGGCATTCTGTAAAATGTATTTGTTTCCTTATATCTGGTCAATGAACCAAGGGTAATGCCTTCAATTGAAAGGGATAAAGGTCTCAATATGTCGTACCAGTTAAATAAGGGATCGGAGCATAATTCAATTCCATTTACCTTGCACATTTTGTAATATAATTGCGATTCTTCATACATCAATTCTGCGACTTCCCTTTCGCTAATCATATTTCTTTCCCATCTACTCAGACTTTTTCTAACTTTCTCACTCCTTGGATATAAACCATAAATCAGACTTCTTATTTCCATTACAAAACCTCCATTAATTTCTTAGCAAATTGGTTCTTTCCAAGAGGCATCAGATGGATTCCATCAATGTAGCCTTTTAGATCATCTACTGATTCGGCTATATAATTAATAAAGAAACCTTCGAGGTCAGATGAATTTAAAATTCTGTCTCGCATATTCTTAGGAATTCGCATATCGAGAGATTCTGTTATATCAAGCTGTGATTTTTTAAGGATAGGAATGAAGCCTGCAAGTAACTTGAAATTTCTTTTAGCTATCCAGTCCTGCTTCAATACTTCTGCATCAAAAATTGAGTGTGTTATAAAGAATCTTGCACCTTTTTCATACTTCGAATTCACTATTTCCTTTTCCTGAATACGGTGTGGATTCATTATAGCACCAACGACAATATTTTCATTGTACTCTTTCAGAAAATTCCTTCCTATTGATTGGTTTGCAATTTCCTCAATTGTTGATAGCACATCCATTTCCATAACCGGTTTTGAATTAATCCTTGAATCTATTGTATCTCCACCAATTATAAAAAAATGATTTATATTGAACTTTGCTGCCGTTACAACCTTTGAATAAAGTGCTAACCTGTTATTGTCCCTTGGTGTCAAATGAGGTATTGCAATTACATCTGAATCCCTTGTCACTAGCCAAAGTGCCATGATTGGATCTATTCCAGGATATCCTCTGGGATTGTTTGGTGATGTCATTGCGTCGACAGAATCGGTTAGATTTTCTCTGGCTTTCAAAAGCTCATCTATTCCGCTCTTCTTCGATGGTAGTATTTCCACAGATTTTATGAATCTTATATTCATTATATTTTTACGTGAACCCATTTGCAAATTGTTACATTCATTTATAGATATATAAATTTTTCTTAATTAATCAAAATACAATTTCTAAATTATTGAATAAATAATAATCGATTTTCAAACATTAATATTCCCTTTTATATTGTATATAATTATTCTTTTATTCTATCCTTTTTTAATTTATTGAAAGTTCCCTTTAATCTGAAATCATATTCAGCAACTTCACCGAATCCTCTTTTAATGATCTCCTTATTTATTAGGATTTTATTTTTCAGGTAAACGTAAACTTCATTTTTCCCTTTATGTTTATTTTTAATATTTTCTGATTTGATAAATACCATCTTTCCCTTTACATATTTCTTAAGATATTTTTCTGCCATCACGTATTTGTCTTTAAAAATTTTAACTCCGAGAAAACCCACTTCATTTCCATCCTCTAGCTTGATCCTGTCTGGACCAACTATATCCTTAACCTTTATTAGAATAACATTGTTTCTGTTTTCCCTTTTTCCCTTTTGAACGCCAAAATCTTTTACCAGAGAATTATTTTGAATTTCTTTAAATCTTCTAGAGTCTTCATTGCGTTCATATATAATAAAAGAATCATCATCAGGTCTTGAATATGATCTGTAATCAATTTTACTCTTTATTATTTGGATAAAATTACTGTTAATCTCATATCCAATAGAATTTCGATTCAATTCCTTTGCCACTTTCATTGTGGTCCCACTTCCGAGGAATGGATCCAATATTGTATCACCAGTCAAGCTGAACATCTTGATAAGCCTTTTAGGAAGTTCTTCAGGAAACATTGCCTGATGCTCTTTCTGTCTCTCTCCTCCAAATTTCCAATGACCTGAAAAATACTTCTTCCAATCTTCTTTAGAGATCTTCGATGCTTCCCTTTTCTCACTTTCTATATCATTTCTCTTCCCTGGTTTTTTTAATATAATGATGAACTCATAATCTATTTCAACTATACCGTTTGGGGGGTATGGATAAGAACCCATCACATTTGCACCGCCACTTGTGTTAATGGTAGTTTTCTTCTGCCAGATTATAGAACCCATGTAATCGAAACCAATTTGCTCGCATTGAGAAATAAAATATGCATGCAGAGGTTCAACCTTGTATTTACCATATATCTTACTTCTCAAGAATTGATCTCCTATATTTATGCATAATCTTGTTCCCGGCTTTAAGACTCTATAGCACTCTTTCCAGACTTTCCGCATATCCTGAAGATATTCTTGGATAGTTTGCCCATAACCTATCTGTGAGTCTGTTTCGTAATTCTTTATGTTCCAGTAAGGAGGGGATGTTACAATTAAATCCACTGATTCGGGTTTTACTTCATCCATGTGTCTTGAATCCCCAATTATAATCTTGTGAAATGTCACGATCCTCCCCAGCTTGTCTTTTTATTTATTGCGGATAAAATCTTTGGATAATAATCTATATTTATTTATCAATGCTATATATAATTTATTAAAAAATAGAAAATAAACGATTTATTTATTTTAACATTTTTCTAAGTTCCTTCTTGTCTGATTTCCCAGTACTTGTTTTAGGTATTGAATCTATGAATATTATTTCATCTGGAACCCACCATTTCTGTATCCTACCTACTTCCACGTACTTGTTTAGGTGCTCATAGACATCACTTTCTTTTATGGATTCATTTTTTACTATGAAAGCTACGGGTCTCTCTCCCCACTTCTCATGTGGTTTTCCTACCACGGCAACTTCTCCGACCCCCTTCATTTCGCTCAATGCATTTTCAAGCACAAGGGAAGGGATAAATTCACCTCCACTCTTCACAGCATCCTTCTCCCTGTCTACTATTGATATGTATCCATTGGGATGTATAACAGCTAAATCTCCGGTATGAAGCCATCCACCCTTCCAGAGTTCTTCTGTCTTCTGCGGGTCCTTGTAATAACCTTTTGTCAGCCACGGAGATCTAACAACTATTTCTCCCACTGTCTTGGCATCCGCGGGTACTTCCACCATATTCTGGTCTACCACCTTCAGATTCACCATCGGGACAGGAATTCCTGTTGTTATTGAGAAATGGAATTTCGTTTCATCATCAGCTCTGCTTATAGAGTCGTTGTACATAGCAATTGTTAGAAGTGGAGCAGTTTCAGAAAGACCATAAGCGCCAATAGTTGTGATTCCGAGTGATCTCGCTTTCATAGCCAGACCCTTTGGTAATGCAGCACCCCCTATTATGATCCTCCATCCCTTTAGATATTCTCTGTATTCCTCTAGGTTCGGTGCGGATAACACCATATAGAGTATAGATGGGACCATTGCTGAGAATTTTATATTTTCATTTTTCAGCAATTCCAGTATGGTACCGACTTCATATCTTCCAGGAAGAACATATTTATTTCCATTCAATAAACCCATATATGGAATTCCCCAGGAATGAACGTGAAACATCGGGACTAGGATCATAAAATTATCAGATCTTCCAACACTGATTGGAGAGAACTGCACTCCGTTAGCCAGTGCCATAGTGTGCATAACGAGGTTTCTCTGGGTAAAAGTTACTCCTTTGGGAAATCCCGTCGTTCCTGATGTATAGAATATTGTTGCGGTAGTGTTCTCATCCAGGTCAGGAAATTCATATTTCTCATTCTTAACTATATCTTCGTAATGATAATTAGGTGTCATCTGTGTTGATACACTGCCATTATCATCATTATAAACAATCCATCCTTTTATGAAATCAAACATCTGTTTATTCTTCTCAAGAATAGGCAGGAATTCATCCCTGACTATAACATACTTATCCTCTGCATGATTCATTGAGTAGTATATTAGTTCAGGTGGATACCTAATATTAACAGTGTGGAGTATTGCACCCATCATTGGAACTGCATAATAGGCCTCCATGTATTTGTCTGTATCCCAATCTATTACTGCGACCGTATCACCTTCTTTGACTCCAATACTTCTTAATCCTGCTGCAAGTCCATTCACTCTCTGAAAAAATTTTGAATATGTTATTCTCCTTTTATTTCTATAGACAATTTCCGTGTCAGAAAAATTTTTGGCGGTGTTTATGAAAAGGTTTCTTAAGTTCAAATTAAAACTATTTTTTTCAGGCATAAGATTAGAATGTGAATAGCAATATATTAACATTTCCACATTATGGAAAAATTTCATTATTTTCTGAATTTTTTTGAAAATTCTAAAATTAAACGCTATGATTTACTTTATATCTATATTTCCTATATGTATTATATGCAGGGTAATTGGAACAGGATTCTCAGAGTTAATCTTTCCAATAATGATATCTGGACAGAAGGACTACCTATCGAGATTTGGGAAAATTATATTGGTGGTATTGGAATTTCTGCATATATTTTTAATAAAATGGAAAAATATGTAGATCCCTTTTCACCAGAGAATCCCCTGATAATTATGGCCGGTCCTTTAACGGGAACACCCTATCCCAACACAGGAAGACATGAAATAGTATCAAGATCCCCCTTAACAGATTTGCTTGGGGAATCAAATTCCGGAGGTTTTTTTGGCAATGAATTAAAAAGAGCCGGTTACGATGGCATAATAATTACAGGCCGGGCCGATTCCCCTTCCATTATAAAAATAGATGATTCAGTCAAAATAGAAAAGAGAGATGATCTGTGGGGAAAAAACTTTTATGATACTCAGGAAAAAATCAGGAAAGAAAAGAAATTCAGAGTGATGGCTATAGGCGTCGCAGGAGAGAATAGAGTTTTATTTTCGGCAATAATGAATGATGAAGGAAGGGCAGCAGGTAGAAATGGTTTGGGAGCTGTAATGGGATCAAAAAATTTAAAAGCCGTTGCAGTTGCTGGAACAAAACAGGTTCCACTTGAAATAAGGAGTGATTTCCTTAAATTGGCGGGAGATGCTTCCAGATATCTCTTAAATTCCCCTTTAACTCAGGGATTGAAGGAATATGGTAGCATGATATGGATGGATGCAGGACCCGGTTTAGGTGATGTCCCGGCAAATTATTTTAATGACCATAATTTTGACTACGATGAACTATCAGGGACAAAATTTAAAGGACTTTATAAAGTCACCAGCTACCATTGTGCCAACTGTGTTATTGGCTGTGGCAGAACTGTTCAATTCGGAAATATTACAGTGGATGGCCCTGAGTATGAGACGGTAGCTGCATTTGGACCTCTTTTGGGAAACAAAAATTTCGATAGGATAATAGAGTGGAATCATCTCATAAATGATGCTGGTATGGACACTATCAGCACAGGGGTCCTAATCTCCGCTCTAAATTATTATCTGAAAAAGGGGCTTATAAATATTGAATCAATTAAAACCTACTATGAAAATAATTTCTCAGGCATTTCAAAAATGATAGATGATATAGCCCATTCAAGGGGAATAGGTAATGAACTCAAAGAGGGACTTGAAAGATTTGCAGTTTCAAATAATATACCAAGAGATATGATTGCTACAGTGAAGAAGATGGAAATTCCCATGCATGATCCGAGGGCATTCAAGCTTCAGGGACTTGGATATGCAACATCCTCCAGGGGAGCAGATCATCTTCAGGCGGAGATGTACGAGGTGGATATGGGTATGGATAATGAAAATCTTGGCATCAGGAGCGGAGATAGATGGACTATCGATGATGAAAAGAGGGTTGAAACACTTGTAAATACACAGAATTATAGACAGATCCAAAATTCTGTTATAATATGTAGCTATGCCAAGGTCGACACAAAATCACTTATAGATGCTTTAAATTTTGCCACTGGATTCAACTATGACTACGAAATATTTAAAAAAATAGGTGAAAATATAATTGATCTTAAGAGGAAAATAAATAAAAAACTTGGTTTGAAAAACGAAGATGATTATTTACCTGGTATAGTAAGGAAGGGAATCGAAGGAGAACCTGAAGAAAGTTCAACAAGTGAAAATGAATTTAAAAATGCTATTAATAAATATTACAAAATTAGGAAATGGAATGATTAAAGAAATAGCTTGGGAATAGATCTGTCCACGTTTACAACTAAAAGTTTAGGTTCTTCTCCATCTGCTAACCATTTCAATTCATCCATATCATTTCCGGCTACAGTTGATTCAATGCCAAAAGATGAGGATATTTTTTCTATATTAAGATCGAAATTAAGAAAGTCCTTATTCTCCATATCAGGATAATAGCTTGATGCATAGCTTCTGAGTATAACGTAACCTCCATTTTTAAGAACTATGATTTTAAGTGGTATTTTATATTTTTTCAAAGTCCATAGTGTCTGAACTGAATACATTAGAGCACCGTCACCAAGTATAGCAAGTGTTTTACTGTTTTTCATTGCTATTCCTGCCCCTGCTGGAAGAGCCCATCCAAGCTGACCACTCTTTGCTGTAAAATAAGCGTTATGCGAGTAGCCCATAAAATTCCTGAGGATGTATGAGGATGAAACTGCTTCATCAACTATTGTATATGAAGAGAATATTTTCTTTATTTTGCTAAAAACGTAATTCAATCCCATATTATTTCTTTCATTAGCTATTTTAGTTGTCATCCCTAAATCCAATGATTTTGCAAAATTACATTTCCTGTTCACCTTTTCCCTTAGCTCTTTCATGAAAACTTTAATATTAACATTATAAAATTCGCCAAATTTAGGTTGAATATTCATACCGAGAAATATAACCTTTTTACCTTTCAGAACAGGTGACGGAAGATACGGATAAAGGGTAATATCCCCACCGAGGAAAATTATGACGTCATTTTGTAAAAGTTTAAGGTTAATCAGTGTGCTTCCAGGCATTAGATCTCCTGCAAAATATTTGCTTGAGGATAAGAAAGGTGCCCTGTGGCCTAGCGGTTCTGAATAAACTGCACAACCTAACTTTTCGGCAAGTTCCTCTGCTTCCTTAAAAGCATTGAAAAAGTCTACTTCCCATCCAAATACAAGTGCTGGGTTTCTAGCGCTGTTTATGATTTCTGATACGTATTCTAAAACTTCCTTGTTATTTATCTTATAATTTATTGAGATGTCATCCTGTTTTTCATAACTAATTTCTTCGTCCATAAGATTCATTGGGATAGAAAGAAATACTGGCCCAACAGGAGGAGTCAGTGCAATCATCTTTGCCTTTCTGATTGCCGAAGGTATTTCCTCGGCCTTAGTCAGCTCATATTTAAATTTTACATTTTCCCCTACGAATGATAATAAATTTCCTGAGAGCAGAGGTTCCATTAGGAGATGCCTTTGATCCTGCTGACCTGCTGTTATGATTAAAGGTGTCCTGTTCATCTTTGCTGTATAGATGAAACTCATGGAATTTCCAAGACCGGGAACAGAATGAAGGTTTACTACGGAACTATAACCAGAAAATTGCGAAAAACCATCTGCCATCCCTACGGAAATTCCATCAAAAAGAGTTAAAACATAATCTTCTACATGTCTGAGTGCACTTAGCTCGGTTGTTCCTGGATTTCCGAAAACTGGTAGAAGCTTTAGGTCCTTTAAAGTTTCTGAGAATGCATCATATCCTCTCATTTTATAACACCCTGTAGAGAGGATCTAATCCTTGAGCATACCTGAGGACATTACTGATTGTCTCTGTTAAAAATCTTTGCTGACTTTCTAAAGTAACACCTGCTATATGAGGAGAAACTATCACGTTGTCCATTTTGAAAATCTCTGAATTGAAATCTGGTGGCTCTTCAGGAAATACGTCTAATCCAGCCTTTATTCCCTTTGTTTTTATTGCTTTTAATAAAGCAGTCATATCCACTATTTCCCCCCTTGCGGTATTTATAAAAATTGCTCCGTCTTTCATCATTGAAAACTCCCTTTCTCCAAACATACCCCTTGTTTTGTCCGTTAATGGTAGGTGAATAGATATAATATCAGCATTTTTGATTAAATCATCCAGTTCCATATAGTTTAAACCATATTTTTCCTCATCCTCTTCTTTCATTCTTCTTATATCGTAATAAAGTATGGTGACATTGAACGGAAGTAATCTTTTAGCTAGCTGGATTCCAATCATTCCCATACCCACTATACCAAACGCTTTTCCTTCTAAATCCTTTGAACCTGTTAACATTGGCCAGTTACCATTCTTCATCTCCTGATTCAGGAACATCATATCCTTCAAAAAGACCAAAGAAAATGCTATTACGTGCTCTGCCACGCTTTGCTTATTTGCTATAGGGATATTGCACAGGGCAATTCCCTTTTTTTCTACATAAGAAATATCTACGTTGTCATAACCTGTGCTAGCAATTTGGATATATTTCAAGTTTGGAAATTTCTCAAGTTCCCTTTTTGAAAGTTTCGTGAAAGTAGTTGCAACTAAAACTTCAGCGTCATATTTGTCTTGCGAAAGATCATTCACTATTTCCATTTCCGGAAGGATCTGTGAAACTGTTGCCTTTACCTCTTCCATGGGAATAAATTCTGGCAACACTGTAATATATTTCATGAATAAATATTGAAAATATCATACTTAACTCTTTCTTGTTTTTCTGGTCATAATAAAAAATCCCTGTGATATTAGAATTTTTCCAGTCACATCATACTGACTCTTATTCAATGCAAAAGATTTTCTTGAAATTAAATATTGAGAGGTATGGGAAACAGAGTCGCAATTGTTGGCATAGGACATTCAAAGTTTGGGAAGAGGAATGACGTGAGCCTGAACGAATTGGCCTGGGAAGCCATTAAAGATGCCCTTGATGATTCTGGACTTTCTCAGAAGGATCTTTCTTTTATGAGTGTTGGCAATTTTGGTTACTGGAGTGAGGAAATACTTCCAGCTGTAACTGTTGCAGAGTATGCCGGTATAAATTGTGGAAGTTTGAGAGTTGAAGCTGCATGCTCTTCAGGTAGTGCTGCCCTTAAAATTGCCCACGACCACATTTCTTCAGGAAACGGGAGAATAGCTATGGCCATCGGACTAGAAAAGATGTATAATTCTCCAAATAGCACCATTATAGAGTTAATAGGAAGGGCTGGTAACTATTTCTGGGAATTTGAAAATTTTGGTTTAACCTTTCCTGGATATTATGCACTCTACGCAACAAGATATCTTCATGATTTTGGTTACAGAGAGGAAGATTTATGTGAGGCACCAGTTAAGGCTCATCATTATGGATCAAAGAATAAATATGCACAATTTCAGAAGGAGATAACTGTTGAAGAATGCATGAAGTCTAAGTATGTGGCAAGGCCGTTAAAAATTTATGATTCTTCACCGATTACTGACGGCGCAGCTGCAGTGATACTAGCCTCGGAGGATATAGCTAAGAAGATCAATGACACTCCTGTATACATAAAAGGTTTTGGTAACGCAACTGGATCCTCATATCTTGGAAAGAGAGATGATTTTACAGGTCTTGAAGCAGGCAGAAGGGCGGCAGAAATAGCCTATAGATCCGTTGGAATTTCAGATCCCAAGAATAGTTTTGATCTTTTGGAGGTTCATGATTGTTTCTCCATAGCAGAGGTTATGGCCTATGAGGATCTTGGTATTGCCGCAAAGGGGGAGGGTTTGAATATACTGAAGGAACATCAAACATACCACGATGGTAAATTCCCTGTAAATCCAGATGGCGGGTTGAAGGCAAAAGGCCATCCTATTGGCGCTACTGGAATCAGCCAGGCAGTTGAGATAACAAAGCAACTCAGGAATGAAGCTGATCCCGGAAGGCAGGTTTCAGTTAACAGGGGAATGGCTTTACAGCACAATATTGGAGGGACAGGTCATTATGCATATGTTACTATATACTCCAGAGGTGATTAGATTGTACAAAGAAGGGATATTTTTTGATGCTAGAACTCTTGAACTTAAATATCAGATGCCAGTCAAAAGAATAGAAAAATTTTTTGATGCTCTTGAAAATGGGAAGATATTTGCGACTAGATGCAATATTTGCAGGGAGCTATATTTTCCTCCCCAGATGGATTGCCCTGTTTGCAGAAATAACGATATGTCCTGGGAGGAAATATCTGGAAATGCAAAACTTGAAACTTACACTATTATAGAAACAACTCCAACTTCATTTCAGAAATATGGGAGATATGTAATAGCAATTGGTCTTCTTGAATCTGGTGTCAGGGTTCTTTCCTGGCTCAGGATTGATGATTTGACGAGGATAAAAATTGGGATGAATATTATACTTAAAACAGAGAAAAATGATGATGGCGGATATACGTACATATTTGAAGCCCCTGAGTTATAATTTTATATTTATTTATAATAATACTCATATTAAATTATATAAATAAGACCTTCATAAGAATATAGCTGATAGAGCCACCGACGGGATTTGGACCCGCGACCTCGTGCTTACCAAGCACGCGCTCGTACCAGGCTGAGCTACGGTGGCTTAAATGAGGTATAAACATAACCTAATAAATCTTTGTGGATGCTATACTTTTATTATTGCAAGATTTGAGAGAAATATTCCTAATTTTCAAAAAAAATGTTTTTGGTTTTCTATACTATTGCGTTCATTCCTATAAATAAGAAAACATAATTAACTCAGAATCAATTAACCCTGAATGCCAGATTATGATGCGATTGTGGTTGGAGCCGGTAATGCGGGATCTGCCGCTGCGATTACCATGGCTAGTAAAGGTCTAAATGTTCTACTGGTTGACAGAGCCGACCCACCAGGTGCCAAAAACCTTTCGGGTGGAGTACTCTGGGGAAACGATCTATCTCAAATTTTACCTAAATGGCAGTCTGAGGCACCTCTGGAAAGGTTCATAGATAATAAAAAAATTGGATTTCTAACGGAAAAATCTTCTATCACCATAGATTTTAAGACAAAGTATTTCGATGAGAACAAGGTCGGTCATACTGTTCTTAGAGCCAAATTCGATCCTTGGATGGCTAAGAAAGCAAAAGAAGCTGGAGCTTTGGTAATTCCAGGAATTACGGTTGATTCTCTTGTAATTAAAGATAGAACAGTGATAGGTATTCAGGAGTCTGGAGACACAATTACAGCCAATATAGTTCTTTTGGCCGAAGGAGTAAATCCGAGATTATCAATAGAAGCTGGATTGAGGAAACCACTTCAGGACAGGGAATTATCTGTGGGAGTAAAGGAAATTATTAAACTCAGTCCACAGAAAATAGAGGATAGATTTAACCTCAGTGAGGGATCCGGGATGGCCTCTGAATACATCCTCGGAAATCTAGGTGATCTCAATATTGGAGCCTTCTTCTATACAAATAAGGACAGCATTTCTCTGGGTATAGTTTCTCCAATGGAGGAATTGAGAAGGAATGGAATGACACATACTTATGATCTTATTGAAATATTCAAGGAACATCCGTCTATTGCTCCACTTATTGAGGGCGGAACAGTTGCTGAATATGGTGCGCATTTGATCCCGGAGGGTGGAATTGAAAGTGTCCCACAACTTTACGGAAACGGATACATGATCCTTGGCGATGCAGCTGGATTTGCATTTTCGAATGGTTTGGTCCTTCAGGGAATGAATTATGCAATACTCTCAGGAATAATGGCCGGTGAAACTGCTGTAAAGGCTAAATCAATGAATGATTACTCTGCAAAGTCACTTTCTGAGTATGAAAAGAAACTGAATAATACATATGTGTTAAAAGATTTAAAAACTTTCAAGGATATAAGAAAAGTAACGGGAAATCCAAAAATGTATACTGTGTATCCTCAGCTGCTGGAAGGAATTTTACTTGAAACTCTATGGGAGAGAGGACAGCCAAAGAAGAAGGTCAGGGATATATTGAGTGAGGCAGCAAGTAAAATGAATATGAGTAAGGTAAAAACCCTTACTGATTTCTATAACATCTATAGGAGGATGTAAATATGATGGATATAAAGGAAAGACTTGGAACTATTAAATATGATGTTGATAAGGAGTATGCACATATAACAGTTGATGAAGCTATATGTGAGAAATGCCCACACCATTTCTGTGTAATGGCATGTCCTGCACAGTGCTATACATTACAGAATGGAAAGCTCATGTTTAATTACGAAGATTGCGTAGAGTGTGGGACGTGTTCTGTGGCCTGCGATCAGGGATCTGTTACTTGGCATTATCCAAAGGCTGGAAAGGGTGTAGTATATAAATTTGGGTGATGAAAATGCTAAAGATGGCAGTTATGATAAAACAGGTTCCTGACAGTCAGGATATTACCATTGATCCAGTAACTAAAACGCTGAATAGGAGTCAAGCAAGAAATGTTGTAAATCCACCAGACCTAAATGCGCTTGAAGCAGCCTTACTGTTAAAGGATAAACATGGAGGGGAGATAACGGTGATTACAATGGGACCTCCAATGGCAGATGTTGCACTATTGGAATGCATGGGTAGGGGAGCAGACAAGGGAATCCTTGTAACAGATAGATTCTTTGCAGGAGCTGATACCTGGCCAACATCTTTCACTCTTGCTTCTACCGCCGATTATCTTGGGGGTTTTGATATAATATTCTGCGGCGAAGAGACCACAGATTCTTCGACTGGACATGTTGGACCAGGAATAGCAGAATTTCTTGGATACCAGCAGGCAACCTATGTAAACAAAGTGGAATATGATGACCCATACTTTATAGTTGAGAGAGATATTGAAGGAGCTACTGAGACACTGAAAATTGGAAAACCGGCAGTAGTAACAATAACACTGAATGCCAATGTTACAAGGAAGCCAACGCTGAAAAAGAAAATTGAGGCATATAAGAAGGGTGTAACCCTTGTAACAAACAAGGAATTGAACCTGGATCCTAATTGTATAGGTCTCAAGGGGTCACCTACAATTGTCAAAGACATGAAAACTGTTGCTGATCCTGTTAAAACTCCAGTGAAACCCACCATAGAGGAACTTGATAAGGTTGTTTCAGTTCTCGTTGAAAAGGGGGTAGTTAAATGATAAAGAATAAATGCGCCACTCCGGCGAAAGATCCAGAAAACTATAAAGATATATGGATATGGTTAGAACAGAATGATGGACAGCTTTCACGAGTTGCACTGGAAATGGCTGGAATTGGAAGGAAACTTTCCGATAAATCAGGTGAAAAGTTGGTTGGTATTCTTCTAGCTGATGAATCTGGAGAATCAATGGCTAAAGAGGCTATAGAATATGGTGTTGATAAGGTTATATATGTTAAAAATCCAGTATTTAAACACTACAGAACATTCCCTTATGCAGATACATTGGGATCATTAATAATGGAAAGAAAACCTAATTACTTCATACTTGGAGCCACACATAATGGTAGGGATCTTGCATCAAGGATCGCAGTAAGAGTAAACACTGGAATAACTGCAGATTGTACAGAAATAGATATAGATACCTCTAAGAGGCTTCTTGAAGCCAGAAGACCGGCCTTCGGTGGTGCAATACTTGCGAATATATTGTGTAGAAATCACAGACCACAGATGGCAAGTGCAAGACCAGGTATATTCAAACCAATAGAAAGAATTCCAGGAAGGCAGGGAGAGATTGAGAAATTAACGAGCAATATAAAAGAAGACGATGTAATTACAAAAGTCCTTAAGATAATTCCAAGGGAAGAAATAGATATAACTACTGCTGATATCGTGGTTGCCGGTGGTATGGGTCTCGGAAAGAAAGAAGGTTTTAAGATGCTTGAAGAACTAGCTAATGAGCTCGGAGGAATTGTAGCCGCATCCAGACCACCTGTCGATGCTGGATGGATCACAAGGGATAGACAGGTTGGACAAACCGGAAAAACTGTTCATCCGAAGCTATTCATTGCTGTTGGTATATCCGGAGCTATCCAGCATGTCGCGGGAATGAAAACATCAGATTATGTAATAGCAATAAATAAAGATCCTAGTGCACCCATAATAAAATACTCTGATGTGGCGCTTATAGGCGACGCCTATGAGATAGTCCCGAAATTCATTGAAGCAATAAGAAAGGCGAAACTTGAACTTAAAAATAAATCACCACAACAATCAGCATCAAAGTAGATGAAATCCAGTTTTAATTTTTTTATTGATTTTAATTCTCTGTTTTCTCTCTTTAAGGATCTTTCCTCATATTATGGCTATATGTATTGGTGGCCAGCGGAAACACCATTGGAAGTAATAGAAGGCGCTATTCTTGCTCAGAATACAACATGGAAAAATGCAGAAGCCTCAGTTAAGAGATTAATTAATATTCCTTTTGATAAATTATTGAAAATTGATGAAAAAGAGTTAAGAACATTAATAAGAGAAGCAGGCTTTTACAGCAGAAAAATAGAGTATATCAGAAACGCTATTTCATTTTACAGTAATGAGATAGATAACATCCCTTCTTTCATAAGCATCAGGGATGAATTATTGAAAATTAAGGGCATAGGGAGGGAAACAGCAGATTCTATAGCCCTTTATGCATTTAATCAAAGAACTTTCCCTGTTGATTCATATTCTATAAGATTTTTTAACAGATATTTTTCCCTTAATCTGGGACTAAAAAATTATGATGATATCAGGATAACTATATCAGGAATTTTCAACAGTATGATGCTGATGGAATTCCATGCACTCATAGTAGAACATTCTAAAAATTACTGCAGAAAAATACCAAAATGTGAAAAATGTTTCCTAAAAGAAAAATGCAGTAATCAGTGAACTGTGCCGCTTCCTATTAGTCTCCACCTGTTGAGTATTTTCCTAGATATAGCGACATTCTGACCTGGTAGGGCTATGACAGGATACTTAAGATCAACTTCTACATTTTCTCCCTTTACTGAGGTAACTGTTGCAACTGTTACTGCTGTAGCAACATTCAGTAAGAGAGTCTCTTTATTTGATATCTTATCCACTTTCATTTCCTGCGAGCTACCAACTACCTTATCCAATACGTTTACTTTCAAGCTCAGGGAAAATAACGGTTTAGGTAATGTTCCCTTCTTCCCCACTATCATTCCCACCAAACTATCACCTTTTGTCACAAAAGGATCAAGTTTTGTACCTATGCCGACCAGTCCTCCTGGTCCCTTCTCTTCTAGTGATAAATTACCAGATATTATAGATGATATTTCTGTATTTATTGGATTCCAGGTCTTCTTTCCTCCTTTTGAGATAGCTATGCCAGGAGATATTTCTATTACATCCCCGACTCTGAATACACCCTGGAATATTGAACCGCCAAGAACCCCTCCCTTCAGGTCTTCTGGCTTAGTACCGGGTTTATTAACATCAAAGCTCCTTGCAACATACATCATTGGATCTGCATCAATATTAAATTTTCTGGTAGGTATGTATTTCTCTATTGCATATAAAAGTGCATCCAGATTCGCATAATCTATTGCGCTCATAGGAATAATGGGTGCATTTTCCGCAACCGTACCCTTAATAAATTCTTTAATTTCATTATAACTTTCTATTGCCCTTTCTTCGGATACAAGATCTATTTTGTTTTGAACTATAACGATATTTTTGATTCCCAAGATATTTAAAGCCATAAGATGCTCTCTTGTCTGCGGCTGAGGACACTTTTCATTCGCAGCAATAACTATAAGTGCACCGTCCATAATAGCAGCGCCTGAAAGCATTGTGGCCATCAATGTTTCGTGACCTGGAGAGTCTACAAAGCTTATGACCCTTTCAAGATCTGCCCCTTCTTGGCATTCTGACGGGTTGTTTGTATATCTTGGTCCCTCGATCCCTTTACATCTATAAACAGGAGCGTCTGCATAACCAAGCTTGATTGAAATACCCCTCTTTATTTCCTCTGAGAAATAATCTGTCTTCACTCCGGTGATCAATTTAGTTAAAGTACTCTTTCCATGGTCTACGTGACCGACCATCCCAATGTTTACTTCAGGTGGTCTGGGAACTTTCATTGATTTTCTCCCTGGGATTCCTCTATAGTTCCTTCAACTACTATAAAATTGATTTGTGAAATGTCATTACTTATTGTATTTCCTCTAATATTCTTCTTCTTTCTGAGACCTTCTTTTGCCGGCTTGAATCCTACCCCACCGGTAAGGAGTATCCTCTTCCTCCTCATTCCTGGGAAATCGGGTCGCATGGGAAATCCATCCTTATCACTCCCTCCAGTTATCTTAATTTTAACACCCTGGAAGCCAAGAACAGAGCCGTCTATCGTATCTCCTATTTTCTTACCGTATAGACTGTTTTGTCTGTCCTCTGGTATCTCAATCTGTTTACTCTTGCCATCCTTCGTGGAGACAACAGCTCTCATTGTTACCATTAACTTTCACCTTTGCACTGGATATTTTAAAAGCTTATATAAAATTATGTCAGATTATTTCAGAATTGTCAGGGATAAGGTAAAATAATTATAATAAAAAAATAAAAATTATTATCCTATTCCTTTATCAAATTTTTTGCTACGAACGGTATATTCTTATTGGCCACGCCAACCCTTATTCTGAAATCAACAACCTTTGCACCCTTCCCCTTTTCCATTACAAGAACTGGATTTAAATCTAACTCCATTATTTCGGGATTTTCATAAACAAGGGATGAAACTCTCGTAATGATATCCTTATAAGCTTCAACATCCGCCATAATGCCACCCCTATAACCATAGAGGACTTTGGATGTTTTTAATTCTGAAATCATCTCATCTGCATCATTTTCTGATACAGGAGCTAATCTTATTGATATGTCCTTAAGAAGCTCTACAAGTTTTCCTCCCATCCCTGTAACTACCACGGGTCCGAAGCTGGGATCCAGTGAAGATCCAACAATCATTTCTATTCCTTCGGGTATCATTTCCTGTACAACAAAATAGTCGACTTCCACTCCAATCTTATTCAGAGAATTAAGCATATCAGCAGCTACATCACCTGCCTTTAGTGGTAGAATGTTCAGTTTAACAGCACCCATATCACTCTTATGTACCAGCTTAGGACCATAAGCCTTTACTACAACATTTCCTTCCATGGAGACTACTTTGCTCCTGATCTCTTCTGGCGTTTTTGCTATTATTGTTTTTACTACTGGAATTCCATAGTTTTGAAGAATTTTGGAAGCCTCGTCGTAGGTGAGCCAGCCATCATTATTTTTTAGACCATTGGATATTATTGCTTTAACTTCTTCTCTGTCTTTAACCTTAATTTCTCTTGGTTTGGATAGAGGAGAGTATTTCCATTTTCCATACTCCGTTGCTTTAGCTAGCGCAGAGGCTGCATCTTCCGGGAATGGGAATGATGGTATCTTTATACCCTCTCCAATCAATATATCCGGGACACCTCTGTACGCCATAAATACAGATGCTATAGTTTTCTTTCCATCAATTCTCTTCGCAGCATTTAGAATCTTGGAACTTACCACACTCTGATCCATGACTATAGGAGGTATGAAAATTACAATGATAGAATCGATGTAATCTGTGTCCTTTAGAACATCCAATACCTTTTCATAACCTTCAGGACCGGCACCTGCACTCATATCCACAGGATTTTTCACACCGGCTATTGGAGGTAAAAATTCCCTGAGTTTTTTCTGTGTTTCCTCGGTAAGTTCCGGAACCTTTAGGCCCTGAGCTTCACATGCATCTGCAGCAAGTATACCCGCACCACCTGCATTGGTAACAATGGCTACCCGGTTTCCTTTAGGGACTGGCTGTGAGGATAAAAGAGCTGCAAGATCGAACATTTCATCAAGAGTTTGTGCTCTGATAACTCCGCTCTGCTTGAAGAGGGCATCCACAGTAACATCAGATGCTGACAGAAGGGCACCTGTATGAGATTGAGTTGCCCTAAATCCTGCTCCAAATCTTCCACTTTTAACTACGATTATAGGTTTAGTTTTTGATACCCTCCTGGCAATTCTAGAAAATTTTGTTGGATTTCCAAATGATTCCAAATACATCAATATTACATCAGTATTTGCATCCTGCTCCCAGTACTGGATAAGGTCATTACCTGAGATATCTGCTTTATTCCCTACTGAAACAAAACTTGACATACCGAGACCTAGTTTATTTGTAATGTCTATTACGGCTATTCCAAGAGCCCCCGACTGCGAAAGAAATGATATTCTTCCTCCTCTTGGCTTGAATGGAGAGAATTGGCCATTCATGTTGATTTTCGGGTCCGTATTTGCAACTCCCATACAATTAGGGCCTATCACTCTCATTCCATAATCTGAACATATTTTCATAAGTTCCTGCTGTCTCTTGACGCCATCCCCGCCTACTTCAGAAAATCCTGAAGAGATTATTATAAGACCCTTGACACCCTTCTGACCGCATTCCCTAGCCACACTGTTTACAAATTGATATGGAACTACTATAAACGCCACATCAATGGGATAAGGGATGTCAAGTATTGATTTATATGTTTTTATTCCTTGGACGAATTCCCTTGAAGGATTTACTGGAAAAATAGGTCCCTGGTAATCACTTTCTATCAAATTGAAAAATAACTGGCCACCAATTGCATTTCTGTCCCCTGAAGCCCCAATAATTGCAATGCCCTTAGGTTCAAGGAAAAATTTGACTGCATTGACAGCCGAGATTGCATCCCTATGCTCAAATTTATCAATTGCCTCTGGAAGAGATGATGGAGGGAATCTTACTTCAAGAACTCCTGGTTTAGCTTCTGACTCAACCGGAAAACCAAGGTTCTTCAAAACACCTATCATTTTGTAATTTTGTGGAGAAACATAGGATTTAACCTCATATACTCCAGACCTAATCGAGTATTCAGTCAGCAACCCAAGCATTGATGTTCCAAGACCCTTTGACTGATATTCTTCTGAAACTATAATAGCTATTTCAGCTGATCCAGATCCTTTCTGGTAAATTGCTCCATGCCCTATGATCTTATCATTTCTGATAGCGATTATTGACAGAGTTTTATCTTTACTCAATAGTTCAAGGGCAAGGTCCTTTGGAATTTTCTGCATGAACCTTCCTTCAATGGAAGAGTCTGATAGAGAATTTACAAATTCCTTTAATTTTTCAATATCATCATCTTTACATTCCCTTATAAGAACACTGGTTCCATCCTTTAATACAATATTTGAATTTATAGACATATACCATAATTACATCATCATTATTAAAAATGAAGTTAACAATTAATGAGTTTAAATAATAGAATAAAAAAAATCCTTTTGTATTACATTAAATTTATGAATTCTAAATGAAAAATTTTTAATTATATCATCTTTTATTTTTTCCTTGTCCACATTGATATATGATATAGAAGAGGGATCTAAGCCGCAGGCTTTTATTTTTGCAAAACCCGAAAGAACTTCCTGTGATATATTCAAAGAGAACCCGTGGAAGGAAATTCCATTGTTTATCGCCATTCCTATTGAGGCAACCTTCTTCCCATTGACCCATATCCCTGGCTCCTTTCCTACGGATCCTTCATAACCATTATCTTTAAGTAAATCTATAATTATCTGTTCGACCATTTCCACGTATCTTCTGACCCCCCCGATACCATTTTTTTCAAGATTGATGATTGGGTATACTACAATCTGACCGGGACCATGATATGTCACGTCTCCACCTCTCTCAGTTTTTATAACCTCAACATTCTTGTAATTCTCTAGAATCCCACCTCTACCTATTGTAAAAACAGGTGGGTGCTCCAATATTAGGAGGACATCTCCGTGATCCCAAGATTTAATTTTACTGACTATCTTTCTCTGCAGTGCCAAGCTTTTTTGATATTCTATAATTCCAAGATCAACGGCTGGATTTATAATGTAATGACTTTCCATAGGTTGCCTCAGATGATTCCTGAACCCCTTCAGATAGAGTTGGATGTGGATGAATCGTCAGACCAATATCCTTACTTGTCAAGCCTGACTCAACGGCTAATGATATCTCACTGATTAGTTCGGATGCCCTTGGGAGAACAAACGCTCCTCCTTTCACCACAAGTTTTTCATCAGTATATATCCTGTAAACTCCGAGGGATGCGTTCATTCCCAGTGCCCTTCCATTTGTTGCAAGAGGTACATTTACAAAATTATCAGTTCTTTCCCCTGTTATCGCAATTTCAGGATCTGAATAAATTACAAAAGGCATGGCTTTGTAATCTATTTCATTCTCATTCCCCGATATATTATCTGCCGCTATCATCGCATCGTAGAAAGCTTTGTGCGCAAGTAATGGTGGTCCGCTAATGTCTCCTACGGCATAAACTCCTTCAACACTGGTTCTTTTTCTTTTGTTTGTTTTAATGAATTTCCCGTCCATTTCGAGATTCAAATTTTCAAGTCCGAACCCCTTTGTATTCGGTTCTCTTCCTATTGATAAAACAACCATTTCGGCATTTATTTCCGATCCATCTGATAATGTTACCTTATATGAGCCTTCCTTCTTTACCTCCTGCACCCTTGTTGATGTCAATACTTTTATGCCCAGGGAGGAGACCCTTCTTTCGACGTATCTTGTAAGGTCCTGATCTATACCAGGCAGAATGGTTGGCATCATTTCAATTATAGTTACGTCAGTCCCGAGCTTTTTGAATGCAGTTCCCAACTCTATTCCTATATAGCCTCCACCAATTATTATTAATGATTCTGGTATATGGTCAACATCCAGAATATCACGATTGAACATTGATGAATCCAGCCCCTTTACCTTTATTGGAACTGAACCTGTAGCTACAACAAGATTTTCTGCGGAATATATCTCGTTATCTATCTTCACCTGGTTTTTATCAACGATGTAACCTTTTCCTTTGATTACTGCCCCACCATAGCTTTTAACAAGTTTTTCTACACCTGAAGTGAGTTTGTTTATCATGCCCCATTTCCATTCCTGCCATTTTTTCATGTCAATATTAAAGGAAAATTCAACACCGGGCATTTCCTTAAGATAATTTATAGAGTCTGCCATTTCTATGAGCGCTTTGCTTGGAATGCAGCCATAATTAAGGCATTCTCCACCAATCTTATTCTCTTCAATGAGAAGGGCTTTTTTGCCATACTGCCCTAGCCTAATCGCCGTTGCATATCCCCCGGGACCCCCACCTATTATAATCGCATCATAATCCATAATTACACCATTACTGTAACCGGAACTTCAAGATATTTTTTCACCTTTACTATGAATCTTGCTGCCATGGCCCCATCTATCAACCTGTGATCTGCAGAAAGTGTTATGAACATGTATTTTCCATTTGGCATTTCCCTAATTCTGTGAACTCCCATTATTGCCACTTCAGGATAGTTGATTATAGGTGTTGAAAATATTCCTCCTATAGAACCAACATTGGTAACTGTAAAAGTGGAGTCCTTTACCTCCTCCAATTTGAGTTTACCTTCCCTTGCCCTGGATGCAAGATCTTCAACTTCCTTTGATATTTCTACGATTGACTTCCTGTCAGCATTCTTTATAACTGCTACCGTTAACCCTTCCTGCGTATCTACTGCAACACCTATATTATAGTATTTTAATATCTCATATTTCCCACTATCCAGTGATCTTGCATTCAGATAAGGAAATTCCTTAAGAGCAAGAACGGCCGCCTTTACGAAGAAGGGTGTAAAGGAAACATTTATTCCATTTGATTTAAGCGTTTCCCTAATCTTCAGCAACTCTGAAGCATCAATTTCCTCAGCAACTGAGTAATGAGGTATTGTGCTTTTTGATTTTGTCATCTTCTCAGATATAATTCTCCTTAAACCCTTCATCTCTACAATTTCAGAATTTTTCGTGATTTCTTGAATCCTTCCCGTATTAATTATGGGAGGTGATACTTCATTTAAAGATTCAATATCAGATAGCATAATTCTACCGTTGGGTCCTGATCCTTTAATTTTCGTTAAATCTATACCCTTTTCTCTTGCCAATTTCCTTATGCCTGGAGGTGCAAGCACCCTCATACTTTCTTCCGATCCCGTTTCTATTATTTTTTCAGAGACCTTATTTTCTGATTTCATCTCGCCCTCATCCAATGGTGCCTCCGAGACTTCATTTCCTATATCTATAAGCGGTTCACCTACCTTTGTAATGTCTCCCTCCTTGTGGTATATCTTTAATACTTTTCCTTCCATTGGTGACGGAATCTGTACAGTTACTTTGTCTGTCATTACTTCAACGATAATATCGTCCTTTTTGACAGTATCTCCCTCTTTAACATTCCATTTCACTATTTCTCCTTCCTGGACACCTTCTCCTATATCCGGTAATTTAAAAATTGACATATTTTCACCTCAGTAATTAATAGCCTTGTTTATAGCGGCCATAATTCTTTTCTCATTAGGGATGTAAAAATCTTCATTAACATAAGGGAATGGAATATCTGGACCTGTAACTCTTATGATTGGAGATAGAAGATAATCAATAGCCCTTTCACTGATCAGAGCTGATATTTCAGCCCCGATACCCAATGTTCTTGGTGCTTCATGAATTATAATCACCCTTCCCGTTTTTTTTACCGACTTCAATATTGCTTCCAGATCCATTGGAAGAAGCGTCCTTAAATCTAGTATATCTGCATCAATATTATTTTTTGAAATAACAGTTTCAACAATTGGAACCATGCTGCCGTATGTAATCACGGATATTCTATTACCCTCCCTCAATAGCCTTGCCTTCCCTAATTCTATCTGATACAGATCATCGGGTACTTCCATTTTGATTGAACGATAGAGTTTTTTGGGTTCTAAAAATATAACTGGGTCTCCGGATCTTACTGATGAAACAAGTAATCCCTTTGCATCATAAGGATTTGATGGGGTAACTACCCTCAAGCCTGCGGTATGGACGAAATATGATTCCCCACTCTGAGAATGATATAATCCTCCTTTTACTCCTCCACCGTAAGGTGTTCTTATAACCATTGGAACCTGGAACTGATTGCCAGTCCTGTATCTTATCTTAGCCATTTGATTTACTATTTGATCAAAGGATGGAAATATGAAATCCTGAAATTGTATTTCTGCAATTGGTCTCAATCCATACATTGCCATACCTATTCCCATACCAACTATTCCTAGTTCGTTCAATGGTGTGTCTATTACCCTATTTTCTCCGTATTTTGCTTGCAATCCATCGGTTACCCTGAATACTCCGCCATCCCTACCAATATCTTCTCCCAAAAGTATTATATCCTCATCTTCTGCCATCAGTGAATATAGTGCTTCATTCAATGATTGAACCATAGTTTTGACGCTCACAGCACATCCCTCTTCTCCTCATCCTGTATCCATAGGGTTTCTGCATAAAGATCATCAAACATTGTTGATTTATCTGGAAAACCAATTTTCCTTCTATCTTCCACTATTTTATCTATCTCTCTCTTTGCTTCTTCCTTGATCTGAATTATTTTCCCTTCATCCAGTATACCCATAGATAAAAGGAGGTTTTCAAGCCTTCTTATTGGATCTTTCTCGCTCCCGTCTGTAATTTCATCTACCCTATATTTTTTTGTATCATCAGAGGTTGAGTGTGGTCCGATCCTATAAGTAACAGCTTCCAAAATATATGGTCCTTTTCCTTCTCTTATGTAATTCATGGCGTCTGAGATACCATTTATGGACGATAATAAATCATTACCGTCAACCCTCTTTCCCATAATTCCATAAGCTTCACCTTTCCGGTAAATTTCTCCCTTAGTTTGTTTTTCTGTAGGTAAAGATATTGCCCAGCCATTGTTTTCGCAAAGGAATAGTATTTTTAAGTTGAATACTCCTGCAAAATTCATAGCTGCATGAAAATCTGATGTTGACGTAGCACCATCGCCGAAGTTAGCTATTACTATTCCTTCCTTTCCTTTGTATTTCAGCATGTATGCTGCACCAACAGCCAGCGGTAAATGCGCACCTACAGGGCTCTGAATGCTTGAGAAATTATAATCCTTGAAAGAGAAATGATCAGGCATCTGCCTTCCCTTCTGTAGATCCTCCTTATTCCCCAAAAGTTGATCAATTATTTTTTCTAAGGGAATACCCCTCTGTATCAGAAGTGCTAGGTCCCTATAATAACCAAATATAATGTCTTCTTTTCTTGCAAGCATTCCAAGGGCTACCTGAATGATCTCCTGACCAGCAGATGGTACGTGAAATCCTATTATGCCCTGTCTTTGAGAGTTCACTATTTTTATATCTAGGGTTCTGGACCTCACAGCATTTCTGTACGCTCCAATAAGTTGATCGTTTGAGATGTTACTCAACGGACTCATTACTATCCCTTCTTAATGCCCAGGCTTCTGCAGCCCTATAAGACGTTCTAACAAGTGGTCCAGAAGCAACAAAGGAGAAGCCAATTCTGTAGGCTTCTTCTTCAAACATTTTGAATCTTTCTGCACTGCTATATTCAAAAACAGGAAGTTGCATTTTGGAAGGTCTGAGATATTGACCTATAGTTACTATATCTACTCCCACATCCCTTAGGTCTCGGAGAGATGATAAAACTTCTTCATTTCTTTCTCCTAGGCCTAACATAATCGAACTCTTAGTTATGAACCCCTGGCTTTTTATAAATTTCAATACCGCAAGAGATTGATCATATTTTGCTCTCGGATCCCTAACAAAAGGTGTAAGTCTCTTAACTGTCTCTATATTATGGGCGATAACATCCGGTTTTGCATCACATATTAATCTCAAGGACATTTCATTCCCCTGAAAATCAGGAATTAAGACCTCAACCTTGACACCAGATTTTTTAACCTCATTTATTACATTTGCAAAATGCTGTGCACCACCATCCGGTAGATCGTCTCTATCTACAGACGTAATTACTGCATATCTTAGTTTCATATCTCTGACAGCTTTGGCCACCTTCTCTGGCTCTGAGGGATCTAATGATTCCATGTGACCATGCGTGACAGAGCAGAATCTGCAATTTCTAGAACAATTCTTACCCATTATCATAAACGTTGCTGTACCCATAGTCCAGCATTCTGATATATTCGGGCATCTGGCCTCTTCGCAAACTGTATGCAATTGCAAATCCTTGACCTCTTGCCTGGTCCGGAAATAAGATTCTTCAGTTGGCATTCTCACCTTTACATAATCTGGTCTCATTGAGTTGTTAGTGAGTCTTATTTTTAAAATTTTTCCGTATTGATGTAGGATAAAATTTCATTTTTTAAGAATGTTAAGATTTTCTATTCCACTTCACCAGTAAATTCTAAATCTTAATGTTCATTTATAATTCATGAAATTTCTAGATGGAATGGACAGCAATAACTGGAAATATTCTTGGAGGAACTGGGAGAAGCCTCTATTGACAGTAGATTTGAATGAAGAAATTAATATTTCTGTTCCTGATTCGTCTTCTCTACAAATAACTGAGAGGTGGGATACGGAAACTCTTAAACAAATAGATAACAAGAAGGTTGATGCTCTGGTTGGTCCGATAAAGGTGAACGGAATTAAAAAAGGTGATTTCTTAAAAATTGAAATAATAGATTTAAAACCTGGGAAATTTGGATGGTCGGCAATATTAAATAATTTTGGTCTTCTCAAGAATAGGTTCCCAGAGAAGCTCGTTCTATGGGATATTTATGATAAGTATGCTGTTGCAAGAGATAACTTTCTAAGAGGATTGAAGATTCCTATAGAGCCTATGCTGGGGATAATAGGAACGTCACCCTTTTCAGGAGATTTCCCAGTTATTCCACCACAGATTTTTGGTGGGAATCTTGATAACAGGTATATAAAAAAAGGATCTTCTGTCCATTTACCGGCTAATAATGATGGTGCATATTTTGCTATTTCTGATCCACATGCATCACAGGGAAATGGAGAAGTCTGCGGTACTGGAATAGAAACATCGGCTGAAGTCACCATTAGGGTAAGCAGATCTAAATTTAATTCAAAATACCCCATTATAGAGTCCCATTCATATATCAATAATGAGGTGATTGTCTTTACAGGAATTGATGAGGATTTATACAAAGCTGCTCAAAAGGCACTTGAAAGTTTTATAGATTATTGCAAGCATTGTGATATGACCGGTGAAGAAGCCTATATTCTTGCCAGTGTATTAGGTAACCTTGAAATATCTGAAATTGTAGATGAACCCAATATGGAAGTATCACTTGTATTTCCAAATAACATATTTAATCATTCCTGAAAAAATACGAGAAAAATTTAACTTCGAATTATGATAACGTTCGATGGAAAATAACGAATTGAAGATTCAAGAATTAATGAACATTATAGAAGGAGATAGAATAGAAGAAAAAATGCAGTATATAATATATAAACTTGCATCAGGCTTAAAATTGACTCCATTTGATGACAAAATAGTTGAGGAAATAAATAATTTTTTCAATAATATTGGCGAAGAAGGTACAGATTTTGAAAGATATTTGGATTTCACTAAAATGAATATACTGATCAATAATATGGATTTAGCTAAAGGGTTGATAAATGAAATTGAGAAGGAACTTGAAAAAAATTTTATGCTGCCAAATGGTGATATATTCTCTATTTACAGGGATGTTGCTATACTGGAAGCTCTTGCAATGATGGATTCAAAAGCTCTGGACTATGTAAATGATATTCTAACTTTCTTTCCAAAAAAAGATAAGTCTATGGTTGAACCCATAACAGAACTTGCTTTAACCGTTGTTGATACAATCCATCTTAATAGTGATAATTTCCACCGGATATCGATGATAAAAAAATTTTTGGAACTTATGCCCAACGATAAAGAAAAGGATTCTTTCAGGGGATCAGTTGCAAGGAAAATGGTTATGAGAGATGAATTTACATCATCACTTAATGAAAATATGATATATTTCGCAGAAAATGAATTATTCCAGGATATTGAAGATAAAATTGAGAAAATTTTTACAGCATCCCAGATAGCTATTGCTAAAATTATGCTCGGGAGAATAGAGAAAAATAGTGGGATGATAAATGAAGGTGAAGAACTGATTGAATATATAAAAAATTCACTTCCTAAAAATTCTTCCAAATTGCTCAAGATATTCCGGGATATAACATTGTTCAAAATTTATTTGAGGCTTGATTTGCAGGAACAGGCAGATACCATTCTCGAAAAAACTAGGGGGAAAATGGAAGAATTCTTAGCTCAAGAAGGAAAAGAAAATGAAAAAGGGGGTGTCATATACTTCTTAATTTCATCATTATTTTTAAGAAGATTTGAACAGACTTCTGATTATGAAAAGGCAAAGGAAATATCTGATTTCTTCCTTGAGAAAGCTCCACAGGAAGTAAAATTGTGGAGCTATGTTGACATATCAACATCGCTTGCCAAAATTGGAAAGGCTGATGAATCTTTCAAGGAACTCAAAAATGCTGAAAGTTATATTGAATTTTTTGAGAATGATGAGAGATCTGCTATGATAGATGATATTTTCGGGTCTGCAATTTCGGAAAATTATTTCTATACATCAAATGAGAGATTTATAGATGAGCTCATTCAATTATTGGTCAACATAAATGATGAGGAAAAAACAGACATTGCATCTGAATTCTTCTATAGTCTTGCGCAACATTCAATAAATAAAAAAATGAGCCTCTCCCTTAATTTTTAATTTTTATTATTTAGAAATTTATTTATTCAGATTTGAAATGATGAAATGGAGATGGAATCCTCCGGGTGAATAGCCAAACCTCCCTCCTGGGATGATGATTCCTTTTGAAAAGGTGTTTCATATGTACGATGAGGAAATAAAAGAAAAGGAGGAGAGGGTGAAGTTGCTTAAGGATAAAATAATTGTGGCTCAACTACATTATAAAATTTTGATGGAATTAAAAGAGAAATGTGATGGAAATGAATGACGATAGGGAAAAACTTATGAGGGTTTGGCAACTTGACATGGAAATAGCGTCCTTGACATACAAATATTTTGAGTTATATTCAGATAATAAGAGTATATCCATCAGCCTTTATGGCTGCCTTGCTAGGAAGAAGAATATTTTTAATAGGGATGTTATAAACATAATGGATTATTATGTATTTGGAAAAGAATTCTAGAATTTATAGCAAATCATAAATATTCAGGACTCCGGAAATAAACTATCTTTAGATTTGTAATCTCATTCTTATTAATTTGAGATAAGAGAGTATTCGCATAATCTTCTTCCATTATGAAAAATAGGGAGCATGATCTACCTTTATTTTGAATTATCATTTCTAGTGGTACCTTATGAATTAATTCCCACGTTTTATTTATGCTATCGATAAACTCTGAAATTTCAGAGTTTTCTTCATAACCGGTGATTCCACTCTTTGTAATAATATCAAATTTTCCTGATTTACCAGGGGTGATTTTAACTAAACCCTTTTCAATCTTACAGTCATAATCAAATTCTATTTCCATAATTTTAACTCTGATATTTCTCCCGTAAGATTTGATGAAATTTCTAATATCGTGAGACTCACCATAATAATCTATTTTGAAATAATTAGGTATTATTCCGCTATTTATCACAGAGTTCATATAAATTAATCTATCAGATACACTCCTTTCATGTGCTGATGAAAAACGGAATAGTCTGTAAATCCGGCCCTTCCAGTAAAGATTGAACGGTGCAAATGCCCCCATTTCAATTTTATCTAGTTGTGTGAATTCATTATTTTCCTGGAGTAACTTAAAATCTAATACCTTAGGTTTAAAACTAAACGAAATACCGTAACTTTCTTCTTTGAAATCTATTCTATTCTTCTTGAGCAAGAATTTAACAGATTGATATCCTGGATTTTCTTTAATGATTGAGCCTACCTGATTGGAAGTTCTGTATTCTCTATAATATATTGATATTAACTCCTCAAAACCACGAAGAAAATATAGATCTTCCCCTGCATCATACGAATATATAACCTCCTTATCTAAGAATAAATTTTCTTGCATGTTATTGCTCCTGATTTTCTCATTTTTTGTTACTTATTAAACATTTCTTTTTGAAAGATTTTTCAATTCTTTACTATTATAGATCAGCCTTTAGATGAATTTTGATGTTTGCGCAATTAGACATCATTTAAGATAAATAAATTATTTATAATTATTTTATCAATTAAATTAAATTTTGGAATTTTTAGGATTAGAGTATTAGCATAAAAGCATATATATTGACTTGCTATTTCATTAACACAGCGGGGTGGGGTAGCCAGGAAATCCCGACGGGCTCATAACCCGTAGACCGGTGGTTCAAATCCACTCCCCGCTATTATTATGGATAAACAACGATCGGCGGATGCTGTACCAGTAATATTCGTGGTTCTGTTGGTATTCCTGTATGGGATTATGAAGTTGAATCTATATACATATTACCAGTTCTATATCTACCTGTTAATTTTGATACTGGAAGCCATTTCAATAATATTCTCTAACTATGGAACATTCATCGCCTCAGTTCCTTATATTTTACTTATACTTGAGAGAATAAAATATATTACATCGCTACCGCTCAATGATGTAATTTTAATGGTAATAATCTCTATTCTCATAATTCCAGCAAGAATTTTTATGAAAAGGGGCAATTTAGCTTCTTACATTTCGTTTTCTTCAATTACCTTACTCTATTTCTTTTTAAATTTTACAATATTTTCTCATTATACATATTATTTATTATTCATTATAATCATATTCATAATTGGTTATTTTCTATCTGCGAAGAGTGATATTTTTATCTCTTATTTGATTTCATTCTTTCTGATCATAACCTTGGTGTCCCTTCCTTCGGAATATATTAATAATATTTTTAATATAAACTTTTATTCAATGCTTAATATATCACTGATTGTTATTTTACCTATTTCTCTGATAGTTTTTCTTCAGGATTTGCTGTATGATAAGACCGTACCTTATATTGGGATAATAGTTTCTGTATTATTCTTAACCTTATTTTATTTTTTTGAAATCAATTTTATAATTTTTACATTATTGTTAATTACCATAGTGGTTATATCTCCAATTGTTCTTAAAAAACTATTTTACAGTCATGATGCGGATATTAGTTTCTATGGTCTTGTTCTGATATTTTTTGTTGACTTTTTCCCCTTTAAGAAAACTTTGTATCTTGTATCTTTTCTGTTATCCTTTATGGTAGTTTATATAATTATTAAAAAAATAAAAAAATCAAATAAATGACTCCATTATTTCTGATATATCATTTATTGGTTTTCCATCTTTATGTATTGGCTCCATTACCATATTTCTTTCTTCATATCCTTTTATCAATTTAGAAAGCCTTTGCGCATATGTTTCCATTTCGAACTGGATGAACACACCCATAGGAATCTTATCCCCCCATTCCATTGACTTCAGAACAGCTTGAGATACTTTTGTTTCATATTCTTCTTGGGATTTTGCAACTGGATTCCAACCAGAAGCTTCAATATCATACAATCTTGCATCATAAAATTCCTTGGTATTTATATTATTGTAGGTTACGCAGGGCTGCATTATGTCAATCATTGCCATACCCTTATGCTTTATTGCTCTCACTATGGTATCTTTCAGATGTTTTATGTTAAATGCATAAGATCTGGCTACGAAGGTATACCCGCTGGCTAGGGCTACAAACAATGGATTTACTGGAAATTTAATATTTTCTGTTTCAATACTTTTAATGTTTTCTCCATAAGGAAGTGTTGGTGAGGCTTGACCCTTGGTTAAACCATAAACCCCGTTGTCAAAGATGAGATATGTCATATCTATATTTCTTCTGCCGGCGGCAACCAGATGCGCCATTCCAATACCAAGTGCATCGCCATCTCCGGAGGCCGATATTACCTCTAAGTGGGGATTTGCAATTTTAACTGCCTCTCCCTGTGCTAGAGACCTCCCGTGAAGTGTGTGAAGTGCATTTACGTTCACGTAATGGGGGATTTTAGAGCTACAACCAATACCTCCAGTAAGAACTACATTCTCATTGGGTATCTTTAATTCCTGCAATGCTAGTGTTAAGGCATTTAATATACCAAAATCACCGCATCCTGGACACCAGTCAATTTCCACATTTGTCTTATAAGTATTATGCATATGTTAACACCACCTTTTTATTCTTTTGAGCTTCTTTAATTGCATCCACCAGCTCTTCATAGGCCATTGGCCTTCCGTTGAATTTCAAGATTCTTGAATTTACTTCTATTCCTGTTTTCTCCCTAATTATATCAGCTAGTTGTCCACTATAATTCTGCTCAATATCTATCACATATTTCCCTTTGAGATATTTAGAAACTTCATCAGACGGGAATGGTTCCATCATTCTCACTTGGAGGAATGATATCTCTGGGTAGTATTCAAGTGCATCCAATATGGCCCCTTTTGGAGAACCCCATGACACTATAACAGTCTTGTTGCTTAATTTACCATAGAATTTTACTTTCAGATCCTCTGGAATTTCCTTCAGAACAAGATTCATCTTGTTCATCCTTTTATTCATCATTGTAATCCTATTATCAGGGTCTTCTGAGAAAATATGCCCATCCTCCTCGTGTTCATCTCCTGCTACAGTTATGATTCCACCTTTAATTCCAGGAACCGATCTTGGAGAAATTCCATCATCTGTTAACTTATATCTCAGATAATTTGATGTTTCCTGTAAAATCAATTTCCCTCTATCTATTCTAATTTTGGATGTATCAAATATTTCAGTGGTTGTATTGCTCATTGCCATTGATTTATCTAGGAGTACTATAACAGGGAGTTGGTAATGTTCGGCAATATTAAATGACTCCGCAGTATCGTAAAATGATTCTGTGTGATCTCCTGGAGCTATAACTACCCTTGGGAATTCCCCGTGACCTGCTGTCAATGCAAATTTTATGTCTCCCTGCTCGTGCCTTGTGGGCATTCCCGTAGATGGTCCAGCCCTCTGATAATAGAATATAACTACAGGAGTTTCGGTCATTCCGGCATATGATAGTGCTTCTACCATTAGAGCAAAACCAGGGCCCGAGGTGCTTGTGGCAGACCTTAAGCCTGTGTTTGCCGCTGCAATAGCCATGTTTATTGCCGCTATTTCATCTTCAGTTTGTTCTACCACAAGTCCATATTTATCCATTATACTTTCAAGATAGTTGGATTCATCACTAGCTGGAGTAATTGGGTAATAGGACTGGAACTTCAATCCGGATATAATCTTCCCCATGCCTACGGCCTCGGCAGAATTTATAAGCATCCTTTTGGATTTGGTTACTTTTGGAAGATTAAAAGACTTCTTGCTGTTAAATGATGCATAAACTTCATCTACAACAGCATTATTCATTTCCGCAATATTTTTTCTAGAAGCAAAATTTTCGGATATTACCTTCTTCAATTCATCTGATCCTACTCCGGCCATTTTAACAGCAGCTGCAAGCGCAACGGTATTTTTCATAACATTTAGTTCTGATAAATTCTTATTGAATTTCGTTGCTACTTTCTGTAAAATTTCTCTATATTGTAAAGCTTCGTATCTATTATCATCTATTTTATCCTCGGATAGTATTACTCCGCTATCAGAAACTTCATCTTTGTGTAATATGACACTTTTTGAATCGAGGGGTATCAAAATGTCGACTCTCTTTGAATAGCTTGAAATTTCAGAATTGCTAATTCTGACTCGGAAGTATGAGTGCTCTCCCTTTATTGTTGAAAAAAGTTCAGCATTTGTGAATACGTAAAATCCTTGTCTGCTCATGACCTTTGCAAAGGTGTCGGATGTAAAATTTATACCACTACCTTGGGGTCCAGCAACCATTAAATTTAGATCTTTTTTCATGGTTTCGCCTTTCATAGGGTATGTCTTCGAAGTTTAAAAAAATATCCTAAATAGATTATATTTTTTAGTGATAAACTAATTTATTTTAATAAATGTGATACATCTATATTTTTTCTTTTCTTCAACAGATCTATAATGATCTCTCTTTCATCTTCTTTTAGCATCTTTCCAACTACTACGAGAATAATAGCATTTCCGCTTCTAATGTATTTTTCATGGTCAATTCTCCCGTTGGTCATAATGCTAAATAGATCTCTAAGAAAATCTGAAAATATGCTCCGCCTTTGTAAAAAATTTTCCATTTCCTTTTTAATATTATCAAGATTTTCTCCTCTTAATATCTTGATTAAAGATTTGAAATATATGCTTTCGTTTTCATCCGGCAGTCTTGATATGAATTTTTGGGCTTCTTCTATCTCATTCTGGAGAATTTTAATAACAACATAATCAAGTGAATTAAGCTGGTTTATATCTTCATTTCTTATATTTACCTCCTTGCCAAATATAATATTCTTAAGTGCCCTTAGAATTTCCATTCTACCCGCCTGGAACTTGTTTCCTCTTTTGTTAATTTCTTGCTCTGCCTTAATTATATATTCATCAAATTCTTCAAATTCAAGAGAGAATAAATGAATTGATGCAAGGGTTAACAAATAATTCTGGATAAGCGTTGAGCTTCCGTATTTCATAACTATGTTTTCCATTCTTTCCAGTCTTTTTATTAATTGATCATAGTTTATCAACTGGTAATCATATTCTGAGATTGCTCCGTTATATTCAACGATTACATAAACTGGGATATCAAAATTATCCTTTGCGATAGTCTTTGATTTGCGCATGTATTCAAATGCTTTTTCTTCATCTCCTTTTGCAAAATATACATTTGACTCATTGCTTAAAATTCTTGACAGATTTCTGAAATCGCCTATATTTTCTGATATTATTCTGGCTTTTTCATAATACTCCAGAGCTTTTTCATATTCTTCTTTGTCAAGTGCAATATTTCCCATAATTCTCAGTGCTTCTCCTCTTATCTGTATTGAATCACCTGAATTAATAAGCTCTTGACCTACTTTAACAGCCTCTTCAATTTCTCCTTTCTGCCATAGATTATACATCTTATAGAAAAAAATCCATTTTTTATCTATTGGATCCTTAGCTTTTTGCAATAAGTCATCAATATGATTTAATTCGTCAGGCCCCAGAGCCCACGCCTTGAGAGCATAGAATCCTGATGATGGTTCTATGAATTTTTCTTCTATTTCATTCAAGATTTCATTTGCCTCCTCTTTGTATCCTTGGTATAGCAATAATCTTGCATATCTCCTGAGAAGTCTTTCGGATCTTCTGTATCGAAGGAGAGATTCAACTAAGCTTTGATTTATATTTATATTCCTACTTGAAATTTTATTAGTGTATTTTATTATCACATCCTCTGCCTTATCAAATTCTTTAGCTTCAATTAGAATTTCTACGAATGAAGGGGATTCTTCATCTATATTTTTTAGTATTATTTTTGCCATTGATATTTTTGAATATTCGGATATTGAAGACCTTATAAAATTCTTCATTTTCTTATCTTCAAAAATCACATTATTCCCATTTATCCTTAATATTCCAGATTCGTTAAGTCCCTCTAAGGCATTTATAAATTGATTTTCATTTAAACCACTAATTTTCTTAAGGGTTTCAGCTTCGATTCCTCCTTCCAGCATTGATAGCCATCTCAATAAATCCCTTTTATTATCATCCAATAATTTGTATTTGTAAGATATTAATTCATTAAATCCACGGGGAATTTCATCTGGAATCTTATTTCCTCCAGACCATCTACCTATATCGTCTATGTATTTTTTACTTCTCATTATAGAAAGTTCAGAGTATGTATATTCAAGAGACCCCTCTGATCTTTCATATAATTCCAATAATATATCGAGTGGCAAGAAATAGTCCTTTTGGATAATATCCTCATATTCTTCAAAGTTCAAATTTCTAATCTTGTAATATTCAAAATTTTTAGAGTTCTTTATTCTACTTATTTCTTGCAGGTTCTCTGGAGTATAGTTTTTTGAATTTGCAAATATTATTGTAACAGCTTTAGCTTCTGTTGACAATGAAGCTATATCCTCAATCAGATCTATTAGAGATTTCTTAGCCTCCTCGAGTTTTTCAATCATTAATATTAGCTTTGCATATTTTGAAATATACTCTATCATTTTAATGACTTCAACCTTTCTTGAATCGGATTTGATATTTGATAGAGAAAAAGATGCCCCCCTCGTCAATTTGTTGAAAGATTCATTAAGCCTTTTCTGTAAATCACTAATTAATGATTCATAGTCACGAGCTTCCTCCCTTATGAAAATAGTTTTCTTTGACTTGTTGTTATTTATGATCTCGTCTATGATTATACCTTTTAAATAATTATCTTCTACCTCTATAAAAATATTTTTTTCACTTTCCTCAATAATATTTAAGATCTTATGAGCTTCAGATGAAACTAACCCATTAACATGATTCATCCATCTTATAATATCCGTCTACATAAAAATATTTAGTAAATACTTTTCTAAAATCATAATTTTAAATTTAACCCTACTTTAAATGTATTTTAATCAATCTTTTTTGGGTTACCACATATTATTTATATATAATTATAAAATACTTACTTCGTATTATAGAAAAAGATTAAATTACCTTTTACTATCAGTGTTTTAGTGGCAGAACAGAAAAAAGGTTCGGGATTCCAGTCAGCTGCTGGATTGATTCGTTATTTTGATGAGGAAGAGGATTTAGGACCTGTTATGGATCCTAAGCTTGTTCTCTATATTGCTATAATATTTGGTGTAACAATAGAATTATTGAAGGTATTCTGGCCCATATAACTCTTTAATATATTCTTTTAAAACAGTAGCATTATTGCAATTGTCCTTAGAAGCGTATGTGAGAATGATATTCTTTGATCTTGAAATTTCTATTAATTTATTTATTAGGTCTGCCTTCTGAACTAACTCTTGTCTGTACCTTTCTTTAAATTCTTGGCATCTTTCATTCCTATGCGAATACCACTTTCTCAGCTCATCCGAGGGGGCTATTTCTTTCATCCATATGTCCACATATTCTTTCTTAATTCCTCTCGGCCATAAACCATCTATTAAAATAATATAATAATCAGGATTTTTTTTCTTGATATTATAAATTCTCTCAAATTTCATTATTCTAAATTTAAATTCTATAAATAAGGTTTCCCCATTTATTATTTAAAATCCATAAATAATTGAAAAATGAAGAGTAATATCTAAAAATTACTTTGAAACTAAGGAAGATTATTATTTCAATTTTCGTTATTATAATTGTGAAAGAGGCTTCTCTTTATAAAAAAATGGATGGGAGGGTAATCTGCACTGCATGCAATAGATATTGCGTTCTAAAAGACGGACAAATCGGCTTTTGCGGAATAAGAAAAAATGTAGGAGGAAAATTGTATCTTCTATCCTGGGGATTAACAGCCTCTATGAATATAGATCCAATAGAAAAAAAACCTCTCTTTCACTTTAAACCGGGATCAAAAGTACTTTCTATATCAACTACGGGATGTAACTGGATGTGCAAATATTGTCAGAATTACGATATATCTCAGAGGAGAACAGTGGAGGGGTACACACTTTATCCCGAAGATGCAAGAAAGGTTCTTAAAGAATATGGTGCGAATGGAGCATCTTATACTTATAACGAACCTACCATTTTTGCAGAATACGCAAGGGACATTGCCGAGGAAATAAAAAAAGTAAATGGTTTTAACACCTTTGTTTCCAATGGCTACTTAAGCAAAGAAGCTGTGGATTATGTTTCATCTTTCCTTGATGCTATTACTGTAGATTTCAAGGGAAATGCAAATGATTCCTTTGCAAGGAAATATATAAACATTAAATCTTATGAACCTGTCTTTCAAACATTAAAGTTATTAAAAGAAAAGGGGTTACATATTGAATTGACAGATCTCATAGTACCAGTGGAAGGAATAGGGGACAATATTGAGGATGCGAGGCAATTGGTATCCTGGATTAAAATGAACCTTGGCGAAAACGTTCCTCTTCACTTCACCAGATTTCATCCGGATTACCTTATGAGTGAAGTCCCTCCAA
>Ga0080006_1237394_pt1 | contig 116665 bp, 118 predicted proteins | sample RS3BMetagenome_FD_69209 | JGI IMG/M metagenome (GOLD analysis project Ga0080006, IMG submission 69209) | Ferric oxide microbial mat and aquatic microbial communities from Rainbow Spring, Yellowstone National Park, USA - RS3B (SPADES... ...
GCGCAGCAGGTGGGCCCACATCGTGGTCGCGCCGTAGCGTGACGTGGCGGACGACGACCTTCTGCGTCGGGCTCGTCGTAGCTGGCCAGGATCTCCGTGATGGCGGTGTCCCAGAGGCTGCGCCGGCTCGGAGCTCGTCGCACGTGCGCGTCGTGGGTCCTTGGGGCGATCTGGATGCCGTGGCTCGTGAGCGCCCGGCAGATCGGAGCGACCCCGTGGGAGCGTCGGTGCTGCTGCTGAGCTCGCAGATCACCGGGGGCGCGGGTCGCTCTCCCGCGCGAAGCAAGTCGTCGCTGCCTTCAAGACCTCGATCGTGTGCTCGAGCTTTGCGCGTTCGTACGCTTGAGCGCTCGGATCGTGCGCTGCGTGGTCGGTGGTGATGCCGGGCTGCTCACTGGTGTCGACCCGGTACTGGTAGAGCCAGGTGTGCCGCGTCTTGCGGTGCCATGCCGAGGCGCCCGGACAGCGTGGTGATCGCTGCCCACTGGCTCGGGTACTCGCCGCGATGCTCGAGCACGAGGCGGATCGCCTGCTGCTTCGTCTGCTGGTCCCAGCTCCTGGCCATGATCTACCCTTCCCTGCCCTCCAATGGAAGTGAGCAGCAAAGCCGGGGTGGCTCAGGTCCCGGTAACCGTTGCGCTGTGTTTGGCGCCCCTCGCCTCGCTCCTAACGGCCAGCTCCGATGACCTCTGCTGCTTCGGCTTCGATGAGGGCCTAGAGCACGAGCTCCACCCCTTCGCGGATGACATCGATGTCACCGCCTGCTCTGATGGCCTCGAGCACGTCGGTAACGTCGGAACGGGCGAGGGCCACTCGCGTACCTCCTCTGACTAGCTGTTAGTGACAAGCCAGAGATTGCCCGGTGTCTCGCCCTCCTAGAGTTCGGGCCGCCCGGAAATTACACCACTTGGTGGGACGCCACTTGGCCCGTGCACCGCGCGATCTCGCGATAGCTGTGGCCCTCTGCCTGCAGTTCGAATAGCCTCATGACGGACCTACCCTTCAGCACGTGGCTGCCCCCTTTGTTAGTCCTTGAGGGCAACCTACCTTGGAGGGTGGGTCACTTTTGTTCCGCTGCTAGTGGGTCAGATCAAGCCCGCTGTCTACAACGTCGGCGATGGTGCGGTGCTGGTCGAGCACGAGGGACGCTGCGTCCTTGCGGATCTAGCTCGGGTAGCGACCTCGTCGGCGCCTCGCCGTGGGCTCCTTGCCCGCGGGTGGTGCTGGTGTTTGGGTCATCGCTTCCTCCTCTAGCAGGTGTCAACCCGGAAGGAGGAGGGCCACCTGGAGGGAGAAGGTCATCGCAAGCCAGGATGTAGGTGTGTCCAATTAGGGGAGCAGAGAGGCAAATGCTAAACCAGCGCCTTCGCTCCGCGCGCCAGCGCGATTGCTCCAGCACCAAGGGCAAAGAGCTCGAGGAAAAAGGTGACCGTGGCAGCCCCCGTGGCCTGCAGCACCACGGCCGCCACCTGGGCCCAGGAGAAGCCGATGTGGGGAAGGACCTCGTGTGGGAGGAACCAGAACAGTACGACCTCCGCGATGGAAGAACCAACGAGCCAGGTGCCGATGCGCCCGAGCAGTCGGCGGCGGTCGTGGTGGATGACCAACGCGAGCACGAGGAACAACAGCGCCACGGAGGTCAGGGTGTGCTCGGTGCGAGAAGCGTCGTGGGCGAGGAAACCGAGGTTCGGGACGTCAGCGCCGGGAACCGAGATCGCGAGATCTTCACTGTCGAGGGCGCGCGCCACCTGCGGGGCAGCCGGGGCGAGTGCCGCAGCGACGGCGTGAGTGAAGACTGGGCCACCGATCACCACCGGAGCGGTGGTCTGGCCGAGGAGTCGCTCCTGCGCCGTGGTCATGGCCTCGAGGAAGTCGTGCTGAACGATGGGTGAGCTCAGCGCCAGGTGCACCGCGGTCAACGCCTGCGCCGGCGAGATCGTCGTCCCCTGGGCAGCTGCGATTGGCGCGAGGGCGTTCACCAGCGAGTCCGCGCAGGCCCGCTGCACCGCTGGGCTCGCGAGGATCTGCGTCGTTGCCTGGGGGAGCTTGCCTGGCGTGAACACGCTGAGTAGAAGTAGATGGATCAGGATCGCCAGCGAGCCGGCGAGGATCCCACCCCAGTAGAGGAGGTCGCCAAGAAGCTGGCGAACAGCCTTCACGATGAGCTCCCGGCTCCAGCGAGTGCCCGTGCGATGACCCGAAGCGAGAGCGTCTCGTCGGCCCCCTCGAAGATCGACAGCACCCGCGCGTCGACGAAGTAGCGGCTCACGGGGTACTCTTCGGCGTAGCCCATGCCCCCATGAAGCTGCATGGCCTCCCTGGTCACCGCTTCAGCCTGGCGACAAGCCCATGCCTTGGCCATCGATGAGGCGAGCGCACCTCGGGGCGTATCGAGCTCGGCTGCGCTTCGATAGGAGAGGGCCCGCGCTGCAGCGATCGTGGCCAGCATCCGAGCCAGCTTCGCGGTGGTCAGGGTGTACTCGCTGAGGTTGTGCCCGAAGACGCGCCGGTGCGCTGCATAGTCGGTTGCCGCGGCGCATGCCGCCTCCATGAGGCCGATCGCTCGGGCCACGGTCTGGAGCCTGCCGTTTGCGAAGGCAGCCATCTGCAGGTAGAAGCCTCGTCCTCGACCGAGCTCCCCCCCGACCAGTCGGTCGATACTCACGCGCACGTCGTCGAAGGCGACCTCGTAGGAGTGCATCCCGCGGTAGCCCAGCGTGTCGATGGCCCGCCCGACGAGCGAGCCTCCGCCCACCTCGAGCTCGAACGAGTGTCCGGGTACCGGGGGCTTGTCGACGAGGATCAGGGAGAGGCCGCGGTGCCGCAGGGCGGGATCCGGCTCCGTGCGCGCCAGCACCGCCAGCACGTTGGCGCGGCCAGCGAACGTGCACCAGGTCTTGACGCCTCGGAGGGTCACGGTGTCGCCGTCGACAATGCCTTGCGTGGTGATGCCGGCCACGTCGGAGCCATAGTCGGGTTCGGTGACCGCGACGGCGCCCATGATCGCCCCACTCGCGAGCGTGGGCAGGTACTCCTGTCGCTGCTCCTCAGTCCCGCCCTCGAGGAGCGCGCGGGTGATGATCTCCGGGCGGGTGATGAGGGAGCCACCGATGCCGAGGGATGCTCGCGAGAGCTCCTCGGTGGCGACGAGCATCGCGAGCGTGTCCTCGACCGTGCCAGTGGCAGAGCCGCCGTAGCGCTCCGGGATCGTCATCCCGAAGGCGCCGAGTGCGGCGAGGCCCTCGATGATCTCCTCGGGCACGTCCAGGTTGCGGCGATGGACCTCGGAGGCCACCGGCTCGATGACGTCGCGAGCGAAGCGTGCGAAGGTCTCGCGCGCCAGATCGAGCTCTGGCCCGAGGCTCCACTGGGCCCCCGCCTCCACGACCTCAGCGGCCTCCTTCGGGGTGGGTCGTGGCGGCAGCGCGAGGTGTGCTGCGTCGACGACGTCGAGCGCGACGAGCTCGCTGGCTACCTCGCGAGCCAGGATGGTGGCACCGAAGCTTGCCGTTGCCCGTGGCACGCGAGACTCCTCAAGGAGCGCGTTCGCTGCAGCAAGGGCGCTCGTCGCGTGGGCAAGACGCCACGCGAGCTCCTGGTCGGTGTCGATGCCGCGCGAGGCAAGCTCGACGATCGCTGCGCGAGCTTGCTCCTCGAGCGCGGTGAGTGTGCCCTGGAGCTCGTGCATGGCCCGAGTGTAGCCTGGGGAGTGCGCCTAGCCGTGGCGAGCGCGGATGAGGTCTCGACCCGTCGGGCGGTCGAGATCCGGCCTCTTCAACCTGATGTTCAAGCTGCACGAGGCGAATGCCGAAGAGGTCAGGGACGCTGCTCGAGCGTGAGCCTTGCTCGAGGGCGCGAGGGGAGGAGTGCGATGGACGCTGTGTGCCCAGCCTGCCGCGAGCGCGACCTCGTCGTCATCGATCTCGAAGTCGGCACTCACGCCTTGACCATGGTCTCCTGTGCCGCCTGCGGGGCCAAGTGGTGGCGCCGCGACGGGGACGTCGTGGAGGTCGCGGAGGTCGTGGCGTTGGTGGAGCAGGATGCTCGTTCCCGCCGCGCTCGGCGACGCCAGCGTGCCTGAAGAGCGAGAACCCAACCTCCCGCTCGCGTGCGGTAAGCTGCCTGCGTGCTTCGAGCGACGGCGGTTCCCGATCGCTCTCGGGCAGGTGCAAGGAGAGCCCAGCGGCGATGAGTGGAATCTTCAAGGCCTACGACATCCGCGGCGTCGTCCCCGACGAGCTGGACGCCGAGCTTGTGTTCCAGATCGGCCGCGCGTTCGCACGGGCGCTTGAGCCTGTACGGGTAGTGCTCGGGCGCGACATGCGCGTCTCCTCGGAGGAGCTGGCGGACGCCTTGGCATCGGGGCTGGCAGCTGAGGGCGTCGACGTCATCGAGCTGGGGTTGTGCTCCACCGACATGCTGTACTTCGCGAGCGGGATGCTCGAGGCCCACGGCGCCATGGTCACCGCATCGCACAACCCGGGCTCCTACAACGGCATCAAGTTCTGTGGTCCAGGTGCGGCGCCCATTGGCGTCGAGACGGGCCTTGCCGAGGTGGAGCGGGTGGTGCGCGCTGGGCTTCCCCCCCTCGACCCAAAGCGTCCGAAGGGCCAGCGTCGCCACGAGGATCTCCTCGAGGCCTACGTCCGCCACGTTCGCAGCTTCGTCGACCCCGCGAAGTTCGCCGGGCTCAAGGTCGTGGCCGACACCGCCAATGGCATGGGTGGGCTGGTGGTGCCGGCAGTCTTCCACGAGCTAGGGGTCGAGCTCGAAGTCCTCTATCCCGAGCTCGACGGAACGTTCCCGAACCACCCTGCAGATCCCATCCAGCCCGAGAACCTCATCGACCTGAAGGCAAGGGTGCTGAGCTCGGGGGCGGACCTTGGCCTCGCCTTCGATGGCGACGCCGATCGCGTCTTCCTCGTCGACGATCGCGCAGCCCCGATCTCGGGTTCGACCACCACCGCGATCATCACACGCCGCATGCTGGAGCGGGAGCCAGGAGCGACCATCCTCTACAACCTGATCTGCTCGAGGGCGGTGCCGGAGATCGTGCGCGAGCACGGGGGCGTACCGGTGCGCACGAGGGTCGGCCACTCCTTCATCAAGGCGGAGATGGCGCGGACCGGCGCGATCTTCGCTGGGGAGCACTCGGGCCACTACTACTTCCGGGACAACTACCGTGCCGACTCCGGCGTGATCGGCGCGGTGACAGTTCTGGAAGAGCTCGCGGAGGCGGGCATCGAGCTGTCCACGCTGCGTAAGGAGTACGAGCGCTACGCGGCCTCCGGCGAGATCAACTCCCGCGTGCACGATGCTGCGGCCGTCATTGCCTTCGTCGAGCAGGCGTTCCAGGGCGAGGGCCGGGCCGATCACCTCGACGGGCTCACCCTTGAGTTCGACGACTGGTGGTTCAACCTGCGTCCCTCCAACACCGAGCCGCTGCTGCGGCTCAACCTGGAGGCCCGTACCCCTGACGACGTCGCTCGACGCACCCAGCAGGTGCTCGCGGTGATCGCCAAGGCGGAGTCGATGGAAGGATGAGCGAGCTGTCACCGGTGCTGCTCGAGGTCCTGGCCTGCCCGGTTGACCACGGGCCCCTGCTGTGGATCCCGACCGAGGGCGTCCTCTACAACCCCCGCCTGCGGCGCGCCTACCGTGTGGTCGACGGGATCCCGAACCTCCTCGTCGACGAGGCCGAGCTGGTCGACGAGGAGCGCCATGCGGCGTTGCTCGCGCTCAGCATCAAGAAGGAGGCACAGGGGTAGTGGACACCCAGGGCATGTGGGCAGCGACTCTCGGGCTGGCCGAGCAGCTGGAGGCTGCTCAAGGCACCGTGAGCCAGCTCTGTGACCTGCCGTCGGCTGAGCTAGTGGAGCACGTCGTGGTGCTGGGCATGGGTGGCAGCGGCATCGCGGGTGATGTCGCGATCGCGACGGCCGCGCCCTACATGCCCGTGCCGGTGGTGGTAGTCAAGGGCTACGAGCTCCCGTCGTTCGTGGGGCCACGGTCGCTCGTGGTGGCCTTGTCTTTCTCGGGCAACACCGAGGAGACGCTGGAGGTCTTCGCGGGTGCCCTCGACCACGGGGCGCGTGCGGTTGCAGTGTCCACGGGGGGCGAGCTCGCTCGGCTTGCGGAGGAGCGTGGCGTGTGCCACGTGGCGATCGACCCAACGATCCCCCAGCCGCGGGCCGCGCTCGGTGCGCTCAGCGTGTCGCTACTCGGGGTGCTCGAGCGCATCGGCTTCTTCCCTGGGGCCTCGGCGTGGATCGGGCACGCGATCGAGCGTCTCAAGGAGCGTCGCGAGGAGCTCGCGGCCAGCGACCTCGCGGGCGAGGTTGCTGCTGCGGTCCGGGACACGATCCCGATCGTGATGGGCTCCGGGGCTTTGGGCCAGGTGGCGGCGCTGCGATGGAAGAACCAGATCAACGAGAACGCGAAGGCGTTGGCAGTGGCCTCCGTGCTTCCCGAGGCAGGGCACAACGAGCTGACGGCCTTCGAGGCCTATCCTGGCCTGCTTGCGGAGCGGGTCTCGCTCGTCTTCCTGCGCCATGACGGAGAGCACCCCCAGATCGCGCGTCGCGTGGCGTTCATGGAGCAGACGATCGCCCCCCGCGTGCGAGCCTCCGTGGCGGTACGAGGTTCGGGAGTAGGGGAGCTCGCGACCTTCTTCGACCTTGCCTTCGTTGGGGACGTCGTCTCGCTGCGCCTCGCCGAGCTGCTCGAGGTGGATCCAGGTCCCATCCCGATGCTCGCGGCGCTCAAGGACTACCTTCGCGGCCAGGTCGCCTGACCCGGTCGCCGCGATCGGTCCCGTCAGGCGTGGCGGGGCTACGGAAAGGATCGATACTGATGGACTACGACGTTCGTGATCTCGGCCTCGCCGAGGAGGGTCGCCAGCGCATCGCGTGGGCAGACCGTCACATGCCGGTGCTCTCGGACATCCGAGCACGCTTTGCGAAGGAGCGGCCACTTGCGGGCGTGCGCATCGCAGCCTGCCTCCACATCACCACCGAGACCGCCAACCTACTGCGCACGCTCAAGGCAGGCGGGGCAGACATAGTGGCGTGTGCCTCGAACCCGCTCTCGACGCAGGACGATGTGGCTGCGTCGCTGGTGCGGCACGAGGGGATCCCCGTCTTTGCGATCCGTGGCGAGGATACCGAGACCTACTACCGCCACATCGACCAGGTGCTCGACACGCAGCCGACCGTCACGATGGACGATGGGTGCGATCTTGTCTCCCGGCTCCACGCCGAGCGTCCCGATCAGGTGGCCACGGTGCTCGGCGGCACTGAGGAGACGACGACGGGCGTCATCCGGCTGCGCGCCCTCGAGGCGGCAGGCGAGCTCGGTTATCCGGTGGTCGCAGTGAATGACGCCAAGACCAAGCACATGTTCGACAACCGCTACGGGACGGGCCAGTCCACGCTGGACGGGATCATCCGCGCGACGAACGTCCTGCTTGCGGGGACCACGGTCGTAGTGGCGGGCTATGGGTTCTGCGGCAAGGGGGTGGCCTCGCGTGCCCGGGGCATGGGGGCGCAGGTCATCGTGACCGAGGTCGACCCGGTCGCGGCCCTCGAGGCGGTGATGGACGGCTTTCGGGTGGTACCGATGGCCGAGGCGGCACCACAGGGTGACATCTTCATCACCGTGACCGGCAACCGTGACGTGATCCGTCCTGAGCACGTCCGGCGCATGAAGGACGGCGCGATCCTCGCCAACGCCGGTCACTTCGACGTGGAGATCGACCTCGAGGGCCTCGCGCGGCTCGCTCCGGGCGAGCGCCGCCGCGAAGTGCGTCCAATGGTCGAGGAGTACCTCGTCGACACGGAGCGGGGCGAGCCGGCACGGGTGATGGTGATCGCCGAGGGACGCCTCGTCAACCTGTCGGCGGCCGAGGGACACCCCGCCAGCGTGATGGACATGAGCTTTGCGAACCAGGCGCTCAGCGTCGAGTGGCTGGTCCGGGAGGGCAAGGGTCTCAGCCCGCAGGTGCTCTCGGTGCCGCGCGAGATCGACGACGCCGTCGCGGCGCTCAAGCTCGCCGCCATGGGGGTGGAGATCGACGTGCTCACTCCCGAGCAGCAGGCATACTTAGCCTCGTGGAGCATCGGGACCCGATAGGAGGTGGCCTCATGACGGTGCAGCTGCGATGCCGCGGGTGCGTGCTCACCGAGGAGCAACGGCACCACGTCGAGGATCGGATCGGCCGCCTCGAGAAGTTCCTGGGCGCCCCGGAGCGGGTCGAGGTGGTCGTGGAGCGAGCCTCCAATCCTGCGAACCCGGCTCGCGTGACCGTCGAGATCACTTACGTGGTCAAGAAGGCGGTGATCCGTGCTCGCGGCGTCGGCGAGGCCGAGCTCGAGGCCTTCGATCGAGCGGAGGAGCGGCTCAAGCGCCGGCTGGAGCGCTACAAGGGTCGGCTCATCGCGAGGAGCCACCCCCACCACCGCACCGCGGAGGAGCCGGAGCAGCGGCTGGCGATCAAGCGGCGCAAGAGCTTCGCGCTGGAGCCGATGGACCCCGAGTCGGCGGCGTTCCGCATGGATCTGCTCGATCACAGCTTCTACCTATTCATCAACGAGGAGACTGGTCGTCCAGCCGTCGTGTACCGGCGTGAGGATGGTTCCGTCGGCCTGATCGATCAAGCAGAGGAGGAGGAGGCGAGTCTCGCGGAGTAGGCGAGCCTCGGCAACGCATGGGGATCTTCGATCGCATCCTTCGCGCTGGGGAGGGAAAGCGCCTGCGTCGGCTGCAGGCCGTGGTGCCGCTCATCAACGAGCTGGAGCCCTCGATGCAGGCGCTCAGCGACGCTGAGCTGCGCGCCAAGACCGATGAGTTCCGGGAGCGGCTCGCCAACGGCGAGACGCTTGAGGACCTGCTCATCGAGGCCTTCGCGGTGGTCCGCGAGGCAGCTCGGCGCACCATCGGTCAACGCCACTATGACGTCCAGCTGCTTGGCGGGATGGCGCTGCACTTCGGCTGGATCGCCGAGATGCAGACCGGCGAGGGCAAGACGCTGGTGGCCACGCTGCCGGCGTACCTCAACGCGCTCGAGGGCAAGGGTGTCCACGTCGTCACGGTCAACGACTACCTCGCTGCTCGGGACGCCTCCTGGATGGGGGCGATCTACTCCTTCCTCGGCCTGCGTGTTGGGAGGGTCTCGGCCGACGACCAGGACTCGGCGAGCAAGCGCGCCGCCTACGGGGCCGACATCACCTACGGCACGAACACCGAGTTCGGCTTCGACTACCTGCGCGACAACATGGCGACGTCCCTCGCCGACGTCGTCCAGCGAGGGCACCACTACGCGATCGTCGACGAGGTGGACTCGATCCTCATCGACGAGGCGCGCACGCCGCTGATCATCTCCGGACCCTCGGAGATGAGCCCTGAGCTCTACTACCGCTTCGCCGCGATCGCGCGCACCTTGCGCCCGGGTGTGGACTACGAGATCGACGAGGAGAAGAAGGTTGTCCTGCCGACGGAGGCGGGCATCGAGCGAGTCGAGCGCGCGCTCAACATCGACAACCTCTTCGACATCGCCCACATGGGCTACCTCCACCAGCTCAACCAGGCGCTGCGGGCCAAGCACCTGTACCTGCGCGATCGCGACTACATCGTGGACCACGGCGAGGTCAAGATCGTCGACGAGTTCACCGGCCGGATCCTCGAAGGGCGGCGCTGGTCGGACGGACTCCACCAGGCCGTCGAGGCCAAGGAGCGGGTCCGGATCCAAGAGGAAAACCACACCTGGGCCACCGTGACCCTGCAGAACTACTTCCGCCTCTACGCCAAGCTCGCGGGCATGACCGGCACCGCGCAGACCGAGGCGGCGGAGTTCGCCTCCACCTACGGGCTCCAGGTCATCCCCATCCCCACGAACCGCCCGGTGCGTCGCGTCGACCGACCCGATCTCGTCTACAAGAGCGAGCGCGGCAAGTTCCAGGCCATCGTCGAGGAGATCGCCGCGCGCCACGAGCGGGGCCAACCGGTGCTCGTAGGCACGGTCTCAGTGGCAAAGTCCGAGCTGCTCTCGTCGATGCTGCGTGAGCGGGAAATCCCTCACGCGGTCCTCAACGCCAAGTACCACGCCGCTGAGGCAGAGATCATCGCGCAGGCCGGGCGGCCCTCTGCCGTTACGGTCGCGACCAATATGGCCGGCCGCGGGGTCGACATCCTGCTCGGCGGCAACCCGGAAGGACTCGCAGCGATCGCAGCCCGCGATGCGGGTTTCGACCCCGCGACTGAGGAAGGTGCTCGCTATATCGCGGAGGTGCTGCCAAAGTTCCAGGAGATCTGCGCCGAGGACGCCGAGAAGGTGCGTCAGCTCGGTGGCCTGCTCGTGATCGGCTCTGAGCGCCACGAGTCGCGCCGCATCGACAACCAGCTGCGCGGCCGTGCGGGACGTCAAGGCGATCCGGGAGAGACACGCTTCTTCCTCTCGCTCGAGGACGACCTCATGCGCATCTTCGCCGGCGGCGGGATCGTCTCCTGGGTCATGGCCAAGGCCTTCCCCGAGGACCAGCCGATCGAGGCCAAGGCAGTGACCCGCGCTATCGAGCGTGCCCAGGCCACCGTCGAGGCGCGCAACGCGGACATCCGTCGCGACGTGCTCAAGTACGACCAGGTGCTCGACGAGCAGCGCAAGGTTATCTACGCCCGTCGACGCGAGATCCTCGAGGGCGAGGATCTCTCCCAGTTCGCTCGCACCACCATTGAGCGCGTCGTGGGGCGCATCGTCGACCTCTACGCCCCGGGCGAGTTCGGCGAGGACTGGGACCTTGCCGGGTTGGTTGAGGAATCCAAGCGGGTGTGGAACAGCGCCTTTAGCGTCGAGGAGCTTGCCGAGGCCCAGAGTCACAGCCAGCTCGAGGCATCGCTGCTCGCCGAGGCGCTGGAGGTCTACGAGGAGCGAGAGCGCGAGCTCGGCACCGACGCCTCGGGCACGCCGCGCCTGCGAGCGGTGGAGCGCGAGGTGCTGCTCTCGGTGATCGACCAGCACTGGCGGGAGCACCTCATCGACATGGACTACCTGCGGGAGGGCATCAACCTGCGAGCCATGGGGCAGCAGGACCCGCTCGTGGCATGGCAGCAAGAGGGCTTCGAGATGTTCCAGGAGCTCATGGTCCGCATCGAGACCGACTTCGTCCGCTACGTGTTCCGCACCGAGTCGACCCTGAGCGCGCCGAAGCTGGACCTGTCGGCGGCTCGCTACTTCGGAGCGAGCGATCCCCAGGCGATGAACCTGCTCGAGCTTCTGCGCCCCCCGCAGGAGGCCGAGGGCGAGCCGGGCGAGGACGGAGGCTCGGCGTGACGCTCGGCGAGCTCGAGGAGCTGGCTCGCTCCCTCGAGGAGCGCGTGGCCAAAGCACGCGCCTACCTCCGGGTCGAAGAGCGCCGTGGGGAGCTCGCCGCGCTCGAAGAGGCGCTCTCGGAAGCATCCATCTGGTCGGATCCGGCCAAGGGTCGCGAGCTATCGCGCCGCTACGGCCAGCTCAAGGAGGACGTGCAGCTCGTGGAGCGGCTCGAGTCCGAGCTTGCCGATGGACAGGTCGCGCTCGATCTCGCCAAGGAGGACGCGGAGCTCGCCGCGGAGGCTGAAGCGATCCTGGGGGCGCTCGAGCGGGAGCTCGAGCAGGTGGAGCTGCGCTCGCTGCTTGCCGGGGAGTTCGACGAGGGCGACGCGGTCATTGAGATCCACGCGGGTGCGGGCGGTACCGACGCCCAGGACTGGGCCCAGATGCTGCTGCGCATGTACGAGCGGTGGGCCGCATCTCGCGGGTTCGACTTCGAGCTCGACGAGATCACCGAGGGCCAGGAGGCAGGGATCCTCTCGGCCACCGCGATCGTGCGGGGCCGCTACGCCTACGGCCTGCTCAGCGCCGAGCGGGGTGTGCACAGGCTCGTGCGCATCTCGCCGTTCGACGCCCAGCATCGTCGCCAGACCAGCTTTGCGAGCCTTGACGTCACGCCCTTGCTCGAGGACACCGGCGGCGTCGAGATCGACGAGAAGGATCTGCGCATCGACACCTACCGTTCCTCGGGAGCGGGAGGCCAGCACGTCAACGTCACCGACTCGGCAGTGCGCATCACGCACCTGCCGACCGGGATCGTGGTGTCGGTCCAGAACGAGCGCTCGCAGCTCCAGAACCGCGCCAAGGCCATGCAGATCCTCATCTCCAAGCTCGAGGAGCGTCGCCGCCAGGAGCAGCGCGCAGCGCTCGAGGCCATCAGCGGGCCGAGGGTCGAGGTGGGGTGGGCGAACCAGGCGCGTAGCTACGTGCTGGCTCCCTACCAGTTGGTGAAGGACCATCGCTCCGGGTACGAAGACAGGAACGTGCAGGCGGTACTCGACGGCAGGATCGATCCTTTCATCGAGGCCTATCTGGTCTGGCGCCGGGCGCACGGTGGCGAGGGGTCGGAGGGCGCCGCGCTGGTAGGCTAGGGCCGCGTCACCTCACCGGGCATCCCCCGGGGGAAGGAGCAGCAGTGATCCGCTTCGAGCACGTGACGAAGCAGTATCCAGGGTCGTCGTCGGCGATCCGCGACGTGAGCTTCGAGATCGGCCGAGGGGAGTTCGTGTTCCTCATCGGCTCATCCGGCTCTGGCAAGACCACGCTTATCAAGCTCATGACACGCGAGGAGAAGCCGGACTCGGGATCCATCTGGATCGCGGGCAAGAACCTCGTGACCATGCCGAACTGGCGGGTGCCGTACTTCCGGCGCAACATCGGAGTGGTCTTCCAGGACTTCCGCCTGCTGCCTAACAAGACGGTGTTCCAGAACGTGGCGTTCGCGCTCGAGGTGATCGGCAAGCCTCGCAGCGTGATCAACCAGCTCGTGCCGCAGGTGCTTCGGCTGGTGGGGCTTGAGGACAAGGCGAACCGCTTCCCGAGCCAGATCTCCGGCGGCGAGCAGCAGCGAGTTGCGATCGCACGGGCGTTCGTGAACCGTCCGCTCATCCTGCTCGCTGACGAGCCGACGGGGAACCTGGATCCGGAGACGAGCTGGGGCGTGATGAACCTGCTCGAGCGGATCAATCGCACCGGGACGGCCGTCGTGATGGCGACGCACGACTCGAGCATCGTCGACGCGATGCGTCGACGTGTCATCGAGATCGATACGGGTACGGTCCAGCGCGACCAGGCTCGTGGTGTCTACGGGATCGGAGTGGAGGGTCGGTGACGGCGCTGCGCTACTTCATTCGGGAGACGGCCAGCAACCTGTGGCGGAACCGCCTGATGTCACTCGCCGCGATCCTGACCGTGGCGGTGTCGCTCTCGCTGGTGGGGGCCGCGCTGCTCATCAAGCAAGGGGTGCAGACGGCAACCAGTGAGTGGCAGGGCAACGTGCAGCTGCTCGTGTTCATGCAGCCCAACGCCTCCGCGTCGGAGTTCCACGCGGTTGAGGAGGAGCTGCACCAGCTGCCGACTGTGCGTTCGTACTCCTACGTGCCACGTGTTCAGGCCTACCAGGACTTCCGACGGCTTCTTGCAAACCAGCCGGATCTCGTGAATGCCGTGCCGGAGTCGCAGGTGCCGACGTTCTTCCGGGTCTCGCTGGTGAACCCGGCCGAAGCTCCTGCCATCGCGGCGGTGATGCGAGGTGAGCCCGGGGTCTACGCGGTCAACGACAACTTCTCCGCAATCCACACCATCCTCGAGATCTCGACGATCGCCCAGTCGGTGATCCTCGTGATCGCCGTGGTGCTCCTCGTCTCGGCGGCGGTGCTCATCCTCAACGTCATCCGTGTCGCGATCTTCTCCAGGCGGCGCGAGGTCGCGGTCATGCGGCTCGTCGGGGCGACGAACTCGTTCATCCAGATCCCCTTCATGCTGGAGGGGCTGGTTCAGGGGTTGCTGGGAGCGTTGCTCGCGAGTCTGGTCGTGATCGGGATCAAGGACGTGATCGGCTTTGCGATCAACCACTTCCAGATCCACCTGCTCTCTGGATTCGTGCTCACCTCAGGCGACGTGCTGGCGACGCTTGGCGTCGTGGCGCTCGTCGGCATTGTTGTGGGGGCCACGGGCTCGGTCGTCGCGGTGCGGCGGTTCATGAACGCCTGAGACCAATGGCACGTCCCGCGAGCGCGCGCCGTCGGCGGGCTCGCCTCAGTGTCGGTGGGGTTCTCTGCGCAGCTGTGCTCGCCAGCTGCGGGGCGGCGAGCGAGCCATCGCGAGCGTCGGCCCCAGCGTTGGCGCGAACCGTCACCAGCGGCGGTGGGGACGTCGGGGTCGCAGTGGCTCACCCCGGACCTCTCGCCCCGCGTGGCCAACCCGAGCAGCTTTGGCCGACGCCGTCGGTGACGGTTGGCCCGACCGGTGCGCCCGTCGCGTGGTCCCCGGCAGGAACCCCAGGCCTAGGAGGCGCTGCGGTGTTCGTGGCGCAGGTGCCGCCGGCTCCAGGAGCTGCCCCGGTGGGGGTGGCCTGGATCGACCAGGCCCACGTCCACGTGCAGCTCTACGCCGGCACTACCCAACCCGGCGGCTCGTTCCCCTACCAGGGAGCGGTCGCGGCCTCGCTGCAACCTGCGCTGCTCGCGGCGTTCGAGGGGGGGTTCCAGTTCGCCGTGTCGCAGGGGGGCTTCGAGGAGAACGGGATCGTGGGAGCGCCGCTCGTGCCGGGAGCGGCCTCGATCGTGGAGTACGCCAACGGACGCGTCGACATCGGGGCGTGGGGGAGCCAGGTGGGTCCGTCCCCGTCGGTGGTGGCGGTGCGCCAGAACCTCACCCTGCTCGTGAACGACGGTCAGCCGTTGCCGACGGTCAACGACAATCCTCTGGTGACCTGGGGCTACTCGCTGGGCAACCTGGTCGCGACCTGGCGCAGCGGCCTTGGCATCACCGCGCACGGTAACCTCGTCTGGGTAGGTGGACCCGGGCTCTCGCCAGCATCGCTGGCGTCGATGCTGGTGTGGGCGGGCGCGGTGCGAGGACTCCAGCTCGACATCAACCCTGACTGGGTCAACTTCGCGACCTACGACACGACCCCTGGCGGCCTGGTCGGGACCAACCTGCTACCCGCGATGGTGTTCCCCCCCTCGCACTACCTCGTGCCGTTCTGGCGGGACTTCATCGCGGTCTTCCAGGCTGAGCCTGGCACGCCCTGAGCGGTCGGAGCGAGGTGGCCATCGATCGCTCCGTGTCGGAGCCGATGGCTGGTCAGCGCTTCGGCGATGGAGCCTGAGACGGCGCGTACCTGTGCGAGCGAGGGTTCCAGCCGCCGCGAGGCCACCGCGGCTTGCCGCTGCCGCTCGTAGCCAGACGGGCGTCTCGGGTGGTGGGGCAGGTTGACGGCGTGCGCCGATCGGTACCCAGTGCAGCGAAGAGGCTCCTCCTCAAGCGAGGGTGCCTGCACGTCGCTGCGGGCATGCTGCCCGTCGCGATCGCCTTCGCGGTGCTGGATCGCTTCCATCGGGGCCTCGGCGCTTGGTCTCGTGCTCGCAGTCGAGGGTGGTGGTCTGCTCGGTGGACTCGTCGTGCAGGGGTGGATCGCCGACCGGCTCTCACCGCAAACCCTGCTCCTCGGCGCGGACGCGCTGCTGGCAGGGGGCGTCGCGGTACTCTCGGGGTTCGTACTTACCCGCGTCACCGAGCTCGAGCTCTACGCGATCGTTGCGGGTGCGAATGGTGTGTCGACGGCGATGGTGAACTCGGCGCTCTCCGGCCTCATCCAGGCACTCGTTCCCGCCTCGCAGCGGCAGCGCGTCAACGGCATCCGCAGCGTGCTGCGCAACCTGATCCAGGTCGGGGTGCCAGCGCTCTCGGGCATCCTGAGCAGCGTTAGCACCCCCGCGCTCGCCCTGGCTCCCGCAAGGGTGCTCGCGGGTCTCGGGGCTGGGGTCGCGCTCAAGATCCCCGGACCCGGGCAGGTCTGCGGCTGCCACGACGGGCCCTCTGGCGGAGCTGCGAGCTGGGTGGCGTGCGTACTGTGCTCGACGCTGGCTCGTCGCGGTCGACGGGGCCTTCGCGCTGTGGCACCTCGTCGTCTACGGCCCGCTCTTCGTGCTCCGACCGCTCCTCGCCGAGCGTCGCTACGGGGGGAGCGCTTGGGTGGGGCTTGGTCCTGGCTTCGGTGAGCGTCGGTGGCGTCGTCGACGGGGTTGTGGTGGCGCGGCTACGGCCCCGACGACCACTCGTCTGGGCGATGGCTGGCTTCGCGATGGGCGCGGGGTTGCTCCTGACTGTGGCGATCGGGGCGCGGCTGGTGGGCGTGCTCGCGGCTGGCGCGCTTGCGGGTTTCGGCATCGAGGTCTTCACTGGTCTATGGGACACGGTCTTCCAGGCCCACGTAGCGGTCGGCGGCAAGCTGGCTGCCTACGACTACCTGGCCTCCGTCGGTCTGCTCCCGTTCGGCTACGCTCTGGCGGCCCCGGCTGCGGCGCTCCTCGGGGAGCACGGCGTCTTTGGGCTCGGCGTGGCGTCGTGCCCACCCTCGCCGAGGCACTGCTCGTGCTGGCGGTGCCGAGCGTGCGCCGGCTCGCACCGACCCCAGGGGGCTAGCTGCGCTTGAGGGCCAGCTCGGCGATGGGGGCGGGCACGCCGAGGCGTCTGGCAAGCTCAACGAGTCGTTCGGCACGTCGTCGCGCGCTGCGACCGCCGAGGCGACGCTCGCCCTCGCCCGCGAGCGTCGCGTGTACAGCGGCCACGACCGAGTCGGCGTCGACGACATCGCGGCCGATGGCTGCGTGCTGCACGGCGATCGCTTCACGTGCAAGTGCCTCGAAGACACCCTCCCCCGCCGGGCCGAGCACGCGCGAGGTGGTGGGCTGCTCCACGATCAGTGCGGCGAGGTTCATCGCCCAGATGTAGGTGTTCTTCTCGACGAGGGCCGCGAGCAGGGAGCGCTCATCCTCGACGACCTCGGTGTGCAGGCCCAGCACACCGAGCGCGTCGCGTGCGTGCTCGGCGTGGGGGCCCCAGGCGATGCTGGGGCGAAGCTCCCGGATCAGCTCGCCGGGCTTACGGGAGAACCACACCACGAGCACGGTTGGCGCAACGACCGAGGCCGTCTCCCACTGGTAGGGGAGCAGCTCGTTCTGGAGCAGGAGGATGCGGTGCTCACGCCAGGATGCTGGCATGCTTGCCAGCGCCGGGGCGAGATCGTCCTCGCCGGTCGCGATCACCGCGAGCTCGGGTCGGGGCAGTGCCGCGGGATCCTCGCCCCGACGAACCCCTGTGACGGTCCAACCCGTCATGACGAGGCCCTCGGCGAGCGTACGGCCGAGCTGGCCGAGGCCGACGATGATTGCCTCCGGTCGTGGGTGTACCATGCTGGCTCCTCGCTGTGCCGTTGCCCGTGTTGGCGTCCTCCGCAGGAGTCGCGACCGCCTTGCGCCCCCGATGTGCGAGGAGCCCGTGCCGAAGCACGGGCTCTCGGTGGAGGTGGCGGGAGTCGAACCCGCGTCCTCTGGCTCCTTGGTGGTGATTCTCCGAGCGCAGCCAGACTGGTTGCCTTCGAGGAGCGCGCCTGGCAGCCCTCCCCGAAGGTTGTGAGCGAAGCTGTCCCGCTAGGCGGAGCTCACGACCGCGAAGCGGTAAGTGCCCTGTGATGACGACGGGATCGGCCCGCGGGCACGGGCGAACCGTCCGCCGTCGCCGGTGTTACGCGGCGAGTGCGAGCTCAGGCTCGGCGTTTGTTGTTGTACCGGCTGTTTGGCGTGCATCCGGTGAGCACGGCTCGCTTCCACCACCTCGTCGACCAGAGTCGAATCCGTTACACCCCCTTGGCTTGTACGCACGTGTACGCGGTTTCTATGGTAGCAACTGGCAGGGAGCGCTGGGCCGATGGCGGCTCAGCGGCTCTTGGAGGTGCGGTTCGGCCGCCACTGCGCTCGCATCCGGTCGAGCTCGCGCTTGGCGTCACGCGCGGCGATGGCGTGGCGCTTGTCGTAGAGCGTGCGGCCCCGCGCGAGCGCGAGCTCGACCTTAACCAGGCCGTCGCGGAAGTAGAGAGAGAGCGGTACGAGCGTGAGACGCTCTTGTTCGAGGCGCCCTCGGAGACGATCGATCTCGTCGCGGTGGAGCAGGAGCTTGCGGGGACGGTCGGGCACGTGTGTCCCGAACCCAGAGGCGTGGCGGTACTGACCGATGACCGCCTGAAACAGGTAGAGCTCGCCGTCGCGGATGCGCGCGTAGGCATCGCGCAGCTGGACGTGTCCGTCGCGCAGCGCCTTGACCTCGCTGCCGGTCAGCACGATGCCAGCCTCGTAGGTCTCGAGGATCTCGTAGTCGTGGCGAGCTCGGCGATGCTGGGCGATGACCCGCACTGCCCGCGGCTCACGCGACTTGGTACCAACGGCGACGTGTCGACGGGCGATGGCTGCCTCCCTTCGAGCCCGAGGATAGCCGATCGCCACCAGTAGCGATGGCTTGGGTGCATCGCCGGTAGCGTGGTGGCGTGATCGCGGTGCGTCCCGGAGTGCTCGATGCCATCGCGGCGCACTGCCTGCGGACGTACCCGCTCGAGGCCTGTGGTCTGCTGCTAGGCGCCAAGGACGAAGTCTGGGAGGCCTACTGCGGGCGCAACGAGGCGCACTCGGCGCGCGTGTTCACGATGGCGCCAGCTGACGTGCTCGGTGCGGAGCGCCGAGCGAAGGAGCTTGGGATCCAGGTGGTCGGCGTCTTTCACTCCCACACCCACTCGGAGGCGTTTCCCTCGCCCACCGACGTGCGCCAGGCCCTCGACGAGGCGTGGGCCTACCTCGTGGTCTCGCTGTCGCGACCGCTGGTCGAGGTGCGGGCCTACCGCATCGTGGGCGGGCAGGTGCACGAGGAGCGCCTGGCGGAGGTAGCGGGGGCATGAGCCTGCGCGACGCCCCGATCGGCGTGTTCGACTCTGGCTTCGGGGGCCTCAACATCCTGGCTGCGCTCCACGATCTGCTGCCGGGGGAGGACCTGGTCTACGTCGGCGACTCCGCACGCTCCCCCTATGGCTCGCGCCGCGCTGAGGAGGTGGTGCGCTTCTCCCTGGAGATCGGTACGTGGCTGGTTCGCGAGGCCGGTGTGAAGATGGTGGTCGTCGGGTGCAACACCGCCTCGGCGGTGGCACTAGAGGCGCTCTCCGACCAGCTGCCGGTTCCGGTGATCGGGGTGGTGGGAGCGGGCGCGCGCGCGGCCAGGCGGCTAGGTCCACGTGCGGTGATCGGGATCATCGGCACCGAGCGCACCATCGACTCGGGTGCCTACCAGCGTGCACTTGGCGAGCGTGATACGGTGGCCGTGGCCTGCCCCGGGCTCGTGGAACTCGTGGAGGCGGGCGAGGTGGAAGGGCCTCGCGTCGAGGCGATCCTCCGTGAGCGCCTCGCGCCGATCATCGAAGCCAAGGCGCGAGGGCTGCTCCTTGGCTGCACGCACTACCCCTACCTTGCCCGCTCGCTGCGTCGCGTGCTCGGTCCTGACGTGGTCCTCATCTCACCAGCAGAAGAGACCGCCTTCGACGTGCGCGAGGGCCTCATCTCCCTGGGGCTCGACAACACCCGAGGGCACGGTTCTGTGCGCTTCTGGTGCACAGGCGATCCCGAGGTGTTTCGTCGCATTGGGACTCGTCTCTATCCCGAGCCGCTCGAGGTCGTCGAGCACCTCGACCTTGCGGTGCTCGCCTCGGTGTGGCGTGCGAGCGCCTAGCGTGGAGCGCCGAGCGGAGGAGTCGCCATGGCAGTGCAGCGTCGCCCCGAGGGGCGTTCGGCGACGGAGCTTCGTCCCGTCGCCATCGAGTTCGACTTCACCGAGATGGCACTCGCCTCGGTGCTGATCGCGACGGGGCGCACCAAAGTGCTCTGCACCGTCTCCGTGCAGGAGCGCGTCCCTGGATGGCTGCGGGGCACCGGTCGTGGCTGGATCACGGCCGAGTACGCGATGGTGCCGGGCGCCACCCCTGAGCGCACGGAGCGGGAGGCGGTTGCGGGGCGCCAGCGCGGGCGCACGGTGGAGATCCAGCGCCTCATCGGACGTGCGCTGCGCAGCGTGGTGGATCTGGAACGGCTAGGCGAGCGCCAACTCGTCGTCGACTGCGACGTCCTCCAGGCCGACGGCGGCACCCGCACCGCTGCCATCACAGGCGGCTTCCTGGCTCTCGAGCGCGCCTTGGAGCGCCTCGAGGAGGCGGGATCAGTCCAGCCTGCGGCGCTCATGGGTCGACTGGCTGCAGTCTCGGTAGGCATCGTCGACGGCGAGGTGCTACTCGACCTCGACTACGAGGAGGATGCCCGCGCTTCCGTGGACCTCAACCTCGTCATGACTGATGCTGGGCGCTACGTCGAGGTCCAGGGTACGGCAGAGGGCGAACCCTTCTCCAAGGCCGAGCTCGTCGAGATGCTACGCGTCGGCGAGGCGGGGATCCAGCATCTGCTGCGCCGCGGGAGGAGCCTTGCGTGAAGCTCTGGCTCGTGACGAGCAATCCCCACAAGGTGGAGGAGGCCGCTCGCATCCTGGCACCGTGGCAGGTGGAGTCGCTCGTGGTCGGTGAGGTTGCCGAGACTGGCTTGACCTTCGAGCAGAACGCTCGGCTCAAAGCTGAGGCGGGACGAGGGCGCGCACCTCGCGTGATCGCGGAGGACTCGGGGCTCGTCGTCGATGGGCTTGGCGGCGCCCCCGGCGTCTACTCGGCGCGCTGGGCTCCCACCGACGCGGAGCGCATCGAACGCGTGCTACGAGGGCTTGAGGGGGCGGTGACGCGCCGAGCTCGCTTCGTGGCGGTCGTCTGCCTCGTCGAGGGGGATGAGGAGCCTCGCTGCTTCGAGGGCGTTGTCGAGGGAGCGATCGCTGATGCACCTCGGGGGACGAGCGGGTTCGGCTACGACCCGATCTTCATCCCCCTCGAGGGAGACGGGCGCACCTTCGCTGAGCTAGGCCCCGACGTCAAGGACGCGCTCTCGCACCGTGCGCGTGCACTACGCGCACTGGCTCGGTGGCTCCAAGAGCGGGAGAGTGCGGGCGGGGAGACTCGAACTCCCACGTCTTTCGACACGAGGACCTAAACCTCGCGCGGCTACCAGTTTCGCCACGCCCGCGCACTTGCACCCTGTCGCAGAGCTTGGCCGCTAGCCTAGCTTCTATGGCCCTACCCCCTCTCGTCGAGGCGACGACCCGCGATCTTGCTGACGTCGCTGGCTTGGAGTCCGGCGGCGACGTGTTCCAGCGCCTGTTGCGCGAGCGCATCGTGTTCCTCGGCACCGAGGTCAACCAAGCGTCCGCGAACCAGATCTGCGCGCAGCTGCTACTGCTGGCAGCCGAGGACCCGGAGCGCGATATCTCCTTCATCATCAACTCGCCCGGCGGGTCGATCTACGACGGTCTGGCCATCTACGACACCATGCAGTACGTCAGCTGCGACGTGTCGACCATCGCGATCGGTATGGCGGCCTCCATGGCGCAGTTCCTCCTCTGCGCGGGTACGCGGGGCAAGCGCTACGCGCTGCCGCACGCGCGCATCCTGATGCACCAGCCGTTGGCCCAGATGCAGGGCCAGGCAGCTGACATCGCGATCCAGGCCGAGCAGATTAGCTACCTCAAGCGTCAGCTGGCTGAGCGCATCGCGTTCCACACCGGTCAGCCGGTGGAGCGCATCCAGGCCGACTCGGAGCGCGACCGGTGGTTCACCGCGGACGAGGCGCTGGAGTACGGCTTCATCGACCAGGTGATTCGGACCAAGTCGTACGGGCAGCGCACGAGCGAGTCGGCGCAGTCGTAACGCGATGAAGCACGCTAAGCCGGCGCCGACCGACGCCTCGCGTACGCCGAGTGGTTATGACCCCAACCGCGCGCTTGCCATCAGGCTGGTCAGGCCGCGCGTGTCCATCCTGGAGCGACTTGGCAACATCTGGCGCTACCGCGACCTGCTCCGAGGCCTCGTGGTCAAGGAGATCCGCGTCAAGTACAAGGACTCCTTCCTGGGGTTCCTCTGGTCGCTCGTGAACCCGGCGATGTTCATCCTCATCTACTACGTCGTCTTCCAAAAGGTGCTTGGCTCGGGCATCCCTCTCTTTGCGATCTTCCTCGCAACCGGCCTGCTGTGCTGGAACCTCTTCCAGGCAGCGGTCATGGGAGCAACCGGCTCGGTCGTCGACAACGCGGGGCTCGTGAAGAAGGTCTCCTTCCCGCGCGAGATCCTCGCTCTGGCATCGGTGGGATCGGCCTCGGTTTTCTTCGTGTTCCAGGCGATCGTGCTCGCCGTTTTCCTGGTGGTGTTCCACGTCGTGCCGGCGGTGAGCTACCTGCCCGAAGCGCTCCTTGGACTGGTGGCGCTCCTCGTGTTCGCCTCCGGGCTTGGCATCTTGCTCTCTGGCATCACGGTGTACCTTCGTGACGTGCGCCACCTCATGGAGATCCTGCTGCAGGCCTGGTTCTGGGCCACGCCGGTGGTGTACGCCTTCGATCTGGTGGCGACGAAGTTCCAGGCCCACCACATCCCCGAGTGGGTGTATCTCCTCAACCCCGTCACCCCGGTCGTGCTTACCTTCCAGCGCACCTTCTACGCGAAGACCTCACCGTACTCGACGGCTCAGCACGCGGTCGTGAACGTCCTGCCCTCCTTCGGCCCCACCTGGTATCTCTGGGGGGTGGTTGGTGTGTTTGTTGCAGGCGTGGTGCTCTTCCTGTTCGCCCTCTGGGCGTTCGGTCGGCTCGAGGGCAACTTCGCGGAGGAGCTGTAGTTGGGCCAGACGGCGGTCGAGGTCAGGGGCGTCACGAAGATCTTCCGCCTCTACCAGGAGAAGTACACCTCGCTCAAGGAACGCGTGATCCACGGGGGTCGCGTCCCCTACGAGTCCTTCGCCGCTCTCGACGACATCACCTTCGAGGTCGAGCAGGGTCACACGCTCGGCCTGCTGGGACACAACGGCTCGGGCAAGTCGACGCTGCTCAAGTGCATCGCCGGCATCTTGACCCCGACCCGAGGCGAGGTCGCGGTACGCGGGCGAGTGGCTGCGATGCTCGAGGTGGGGGCTGGCTTCCACCCCGATCTCTCCGGCCGGGACAATATCTACCTCAACGCCACTCTTTTCGGCCTGTCGCGCAAGGAGGTCGACGCTCGGCTCGACGACATCATCGAGTTCTCCGAGCTAGGGCCCTTCATCGAGAACCAGGTGAAGTTCTACTCCTCGGGTATGTACGCCCGGCTTGGCTTCGCGGTCGCGGTGAACATGGATCCCGACGTCCTCCTCGTCGACGAGGTGCTTGCGGTAGGGGACGCGAGGTTCCAGGCCAAGTGCATCGCCAAGATCCGCGAGTTCCAGGCCGAGGGCCGCACCATCATCTTCGTTTCGCACTCCCCCGAGCTCGTGCGGGCGGTCTGTGATTCGGCCTTCGTCCTGGACCACGGCCGCCTCGTCGGGGGCGGGCCGACGCAGGATGCCATCACGCTGCTCACCCAGCTCCAACTCGCCGGCTCGGGCCTCGGCTCGCCTGCACCCGTCATCGCCGAGCTCGACGAGGCCCCGCGCCAGGTGGTGGTGGGCAGCCTCCAGGCCAACGGTGTGGCGGTCGAGCAACCGGTCGGCCTCAACTCTGGGGATCCGCTTGAGCTACGGTTTGTCCTCGAGGAGCGCAGCGGGCAGCCGACCCCAGTCGACGTCGAGATCGCCCTCCTTGCCCCCCAGGGGTCGCCTGTGCTGGTTGCCTCCTCGCGGGAGATGGGCATGGATCCGTTCGTGGTGCATAGGTCGGCGAAGCTGCTCGTGCAGATCGCTCAGCTGCCGGTAGCGGCCGGCGTCTACCAGCTCGGCGTCTCGGTGTCATCGGCGATGACGGGCGAGCTCCTCGAGCGCGCACAGTGGGACACGGCCCTGCGCGTCCACGACCCTCGGCGCGGCCTGAGCGGCATGCTTTCGACGGACGTTACCTTCTTCGCGGAATAGCTCCTGCGGCCACCGCTGCGAGGAAGCGCTCGTAGCGATCGAGCTGGTGGGCGGGATCGCGGGAGCGGGCCCACGCGAGTGCACGCCTGCTGAGCACTCGCCAGCGCTCGGGAGCATCCCGCAGGACATGGACGGCCGCGAGGGCATCGAGGCCATCGCGAACCACGATCCCTGCACAACTGGTCTGGGCGAGCTCGACGAGGGCGTCGTTGGAGGCGTTGACAACGAGGGGAACCCCTCGTGCGAGGGCCTCGGCGCCGGCCAGCGAGAAGGACTCGTAGCGTGAGAACACCACAGCCGCGAGCGCTTGGTCGCGCAGGGCATCGAGGCGAGCCGCATCGACGATGCCAGCAAGCTCCAGGCCAGGGGTTGGCGGCGGCTGCTCGATGACTGGGCCAACAGCGACGAGCCGAAGCGGTGGGGGGAGGCCCTCGGCGAGCGCGACCAGTGCGCGCGCTCCCTTGTCGCGCTCGAAGCGACCGACATAGAGCACTAGCGAGCGCACGTCGTGGTCGGGTGTCTCGTCCCTGGGCGCGAGGGCGAAGGGCGGTGGGACGAGGAGGGATCGGCTCGATCCGGTGCGCCAGGTGCGCTCGACGAGCGTCCGCTCGGCTCGGGTCTGGTACACGATCCCACCGATGCCCTCGAAGACCGGGGCGAAGGCGGCGAGCGCGAGCCAGGGCTCGGGATGCGCAGCAGGGTGCAGCACGAACCTACGGCGTGCAAGCTCGGCGGCGCGCAGCGTGGGCCAGTAGAGGTACGGGTAGCCGATGACGACGTCCGCCCAGGCGACGTGGTCATCGAGCCCGTCGATGATCGGACCCTGCGCCTCGATCGCGCGGCGTGCGGCCTCGAGCGGCTGGCGCGAGGCAAGCGGGGCGAGGGCGTCGAGGAGACGCTGCACATCAGGATCGCGTGGGGCGCGCGCGTCGCGTCGCAGCACGAGCACGCCCTCGTCGTGGTCTTCCCCCTCGGGTAGTGCAGGCTCCCACGAGAGCGTCGTTGCCGTCGTGGTCATGGCGCGAACCTCGTGGCCCCGGCTGGCAAGCCCCGTTGCCCACAGGCGAGCCGCTCGCTCGGCGCCCCCAATGATGCTTGGTCCCCAGCGCGGGGTTACGACGAGGACCCTCACGTGAGGCTCCGCAGCAGCTCGAGGATGTGGCCGGCGATGCGCTCGTTGTCGAAGGCGGCCAGGCGCGCCTGCATGCAGGGAGCGAGCGTGCTGCGCGAGCTCGCCGCTGCCCACGCGGCGGCGGCGAGCTCCGCAGGTCGTTCCTCGTCGACGAGGACGCCGGCGTCGGCCACGGTCTCGGTGACGGCAGCACGCGCGAGGGCGGCGATAGGCACACCCATCGACATGGCTTCGAGGAACGGCAGCCCGAACCCCTCGTGGCGAGAGGCGGAGACGTACACCCCGGCCGTGCGGTAGAGGTCGGCGAGGACGTTGCTCGGCACCGGGCGTACGAGGATCTGGACGCGGTGGGCGATGCCGAGGCCGACGGCGAGCGAGCGCAGGTAGGTGAGCCAGCGACGGTTGGCGGGGCGCCCGACGAGGCGGAGCCGAGCGTCCTCGCCGCTCGCAGCACGGTAGGCAGCGAAGGCAGCGATGACGTCGTCCTGGCGCTTGTGGGGTGTGAGGCGCCCCACGGAGAGCCAGTCGTGGGGCCGGCCTCTGGCATCCCAGTCGTCGCCGAGGCGCGCACGCCACGGGCTCGGCGGCAGCGACCGCAGCGTGCCGTGCTCGGAGAGCGTGCCGGTGACCACAGCGTCGCTACAGCCGAGGTTCGTGGCGAGGTCGTCGGCGTTGTAGCGGCTCACCGCGGTCACGAGGCGTGCGCGCTCGACGACGGTGACCGCTTCGCGCCGCGCCATCGCCAGCTCGATGGCCTCCGCGGGCAGCCACGGCAGCAAGAGCTCGGCGGGCGTGATGTTGTGGTAGTGCACGACGACGTTCGGGTGACGCGCCGCCAGGCGTGCACCCTCTGGTGAGCGGCTGGCCAGGTGGTAGAGCACCAGATCGTGATCGTCGAGCCGCAGGCGCTCGATGGCGATGGCCCCTGGGGGTGGGCGGTGCCCGGCGACCGCCACCTGTGCCTCGACGTCGTGGTTGTGCAGGTAGGCATCGAGCCGGCGCACGATGTTGCCCACCGCGTCGTGCGCCAGCAGCGTGGGCACGAACTGCACGACCCTCACGCGAGAGCCTCCCAGAGCGCGGCTCGGTACTGGGGGGCGACGACGCGAGGGTCGAGGGATCCGAGCAGCCGGGCGCCCTCAGCCATGAGCTCACGGCGCAGCGCGGGTTCGTGCTCGACGATCGCCACCGCCTCGGCGAGTGCACGCGGCTCGTTGTCGATGACGAGGATCCCTGCCAGGCCGAGCGTCTCGGCCACGGCACCGCGTGCGAGCGCAACCACGGGCAGGCCTGCGGCGATCGCCTCGAGGAGCGGGAAGCCGAAGCCCTCGTGGTCGGAGGCGGCGACGTACACCGACGCCTCTGCCCACGCGCGCTCGAGGGCCTGCTCGTCGAGCTCTCCCGCGAAGCGCACGGCGTGGGCAAGACCGAGGCGATGGGCGAGCCCGACGAGTGCCTCCGCCCAGCGCGGCTCCGTCGCCTTGCCGACAAGCGTCAGGGTTGCGTCGGGATCGACGCTGGCGCGGTACGCAGCGAGGGCTGCAATGAGACGGTCCTGGCGCTTGTGGGGCACCAACCTGCCGATGAAGAGCCACCGTGACCCGTGGGGGCGCGCTGGCTGGTGCGGTGCGGCCGATGGGAGCGCGATGAGCGGAGGGATGACGAGCACGTCGCCGAAGCCAAGGCGCACCAGGTCGCGGGCGTTGAAGCGCGAGGGCGTGGTGGCAAGGCCCTTCGAGGCCAGCGCTGCGATCTCGGCCCGGGCTCGGAACATCGCGCGCGCTGTCTCGATGCTCGTCGTCTCGGCATACACCCATGGGGTGACGTTGTGGTAGGTGAGCAGGCGCGGGTTGCGCTCGTGAGCTGCAAACCACGATGCCATGCGCGACGTCGTCGACGCTTGGTACCAGAGCACCCACGAGCGCGGGATCGGTCGGCGAAGGATCTTGGCGAAGGGCACGAAGCCGGACGTGCCAGGACCCTCGTCCGCCACGATCGTCGAGTCGATGCCCTGGCGCTGCAGCGCCTCGTGCAGCAGACGCGTGTGCGTCCCGATCGCGTCGTGGCTGGCGTAGGAGGGGACGAGGTGGAGAACCTTCATCGCGCCCGTGCGCGCGTGACGGTCACCCCGCCCGGGAGCGGCTCCACCACGACGTCGAAGCCCTCCTCGTCGAGGAGGCGAAGCCACGCCCCCGAGCTCAGCGGTCCTGGCCGCAGGTCCCCCTCGGCTGCGAGCGCCTCGTCGGCGGCTAGGTGTGCGGGCTCGAACCACACGACGAGGAGCAGTCCGGCGACGGCTCGGCGGGCAGCACGCAGGAGTGCGCGCTTGGTGGCGGGGCTTGCGAACTCGAGCTCGGGTCCGCGCAGGATCGCCGCCGCGAGCGATCTTGGAGCGAGCTGCTCGAGCAGCTCGCCGAGGCCTACCACCCGGATCTCGAGGCCCCGTGCGGCGAGCGCATCGGCACCATCGAGGTCGAGCGTGACGCCGAGGACGTCGAGGCCGTGCTCGGTGAGCGCGATGGCGGTGTCGGGGTCCGCCGCGGCGTCGGCGAGGAGTACTCGAGCCCCCGGAGCGAGCCCGTCGGCTGCGGCGAGCAGCGCAGCGGCGAGCTGGTCCGGCCAGGGGAGCCGGATCGGACGCCGCAGTGGGGCAGCGAGCGGCTCAAGCCCCTCGAGGCGCCGCTCCAGAGCCTCAAGGCGGAGCGCGACGGCCTCGAGGGTGGCGGAGGTCTCGAACGCGAACGCGTTGACCTGCTGGACGACTGCACTGACGTACCAGCCGGTCAGCTTGCGCACCATCGACTTGAGCACCGCGCCGGCTGGTATCCGCGACGCTGTGGAGACCGAGGCCTCGACGTGGGCTGCCCGCGCGAGGCGACGCAGTCGTTCGGTCAGCGCCTCGTGTCGCAGGAGCGGGTCGAGGTCGCGGAGAGCTTCGCGCAGGGTCCGCTCGAGCGACGGCTCGAGGCGTGCTCGCAGCGCTGCGCGCGCCTCCTGGAGCGTCTGTGCGAGGTCGTCGGCTGCCATGGCGCCAAGGAGTCTACGGCCCCTCAAGGCGTGCCCGTGCCGAGCCGATAGCTGTGGTGAGCGTGTCGAGGAGGCCAGGGATGGCTCGCAGGATTCGACGCACAGCGCGTTCGCGACCGTTGCGTGGCATGGCCCACCTCCCGCTGGCGGGTGCTGCGCTGGCCTTGGGTGCGGCTGCGCTCGGACCGGTCGGCGTCGGCGAACGCCAGCTCGTTGCCGCGAGCGGGTCGCTCACCTTCACCGGCTTCGGCGTCGGCGGCGGCTCCGGTGCGTCGCAGTTCGGCGAGATCGGGTGGGCCTCGCAGGGGCACGCCACCTACCAGCAGATCCTCGGCACCTACTACGGCGGCACCACCTTGGGCAGCGCACCCGACACCGCTGTACGGGTCTGGCTCACGGAGGCGACCGGCCAGCCCGTCACACTCGTGGACGCCTCGGGCATGGTGGTCGGCGGTACCTCGGTACCGGCGAACGTGCCCGTCACCATCACCGACGAGGGCGGCACGATGGTTGCCCAGGTGGGGAACTCTCCCTCAGGGTGCAGCTCGCCGAGCTCGTGGTCGACACTGCTCAGTGTCCCGGGGTCCGTCTGGATCAGCCCACCCTCGCTGCCTCCGATCGGCCAGGAGGTGAGCGAGCCGGCCCAGGACGCCCTCGAGTGGTGCTCGCCGAACGGTACCCTGGCCTTCCGCGGCCAGCTCCAGGTGCTTCAGGATCCCCAGGGCCAACAGGTGCTTGTCAACCAGGTCGGGCTCGAGTCCTACGTCCTCGGCGTCGTCGCGAACGAGATGCCGGTGTCCTGGGCCACGCTGGGCGGGGGCGGTCCCCAGGGTCAGGACTGGGGCTTCCAGGCGCTCGAGGCCCAGGCGGTGGAGGCTCGGACCTACGCGCTGGCGGTCGGCAACCAGTACGGGTTCGCCTCGATCTGTGACACGCCGGCGTGCCAGGTCTACCGGGGGGTCAACGCCTGGCTCCCATCGTTCTACCGCGGGCTGGCCGAGCAGGCGGTCGCCGACACCGCGCACCAGGTCCTGCTCACCCCCCAGGGCTCGCCTGCCTTCACCCAGTACTCGGCATCGGATGGGGGTTACACGGCCCCCGGCGCGTTCCCAGCGGTTGCCGACCCCTACGACGCAGGTTGCTACGGCAACATCTGCAACCCTTGGAACCCGTGGACCCAGGTCGTGAGCCTCGGCTCGCTTGCCGCGGCGTTCCCGCAGGTGGGAACCCCGACGGGCCTTGTCGTGACGGCGAGGAACGGCCTTGGCCAGGATGGGGGGCGCGTCGAGGCGATCACCGTCCAGGGGACTGCGGGCAGCGTGGGCGTCAGCGGGATGGCCTTTGCGAACGCGCTCGGCCTCCCGTCCTCCTGGTTCGTCGTCTCGGGACCGCTCGCGATCACCAACGATGCCGGGGGCACCACGACGCCGTCGCCTGCGCCATCGCCGCCGCCCCCAACTCCCGCTCCCGTGGACACGAGCGGCGTTGAGGAGGTCACCCCCGCTGGCTCCGTCGTCGCGACCGACGGTGCAACGAGCCTCGGCGACGTCGGCACCTTGGGGCTCACCGGCCTTGGCGGCTCCCACCCGCTTGCTGCCCCGGTCGTCGGGCTTACCCCCACCCCTGACGGCAAGGGCTACTGGCTGGTCGCCGCTGACGGCGGGGTCTTCACCTTCGGGGACGCCGGCTTCTTCGGCAACACCTACACGGCTGGCTACAGCGGCCTCGGGGGCTCGCACCCCCTCCCGGCCAAGGCAGTAGCCCTCGTGGCCACCCCGGATGGCAAGGGCTACTGGATCGCGCTCGCCAACGGCCAGGTGCTCGCCTTCGGGGATGCCCCGACTCTCGGTTCGGTCCCGCTCGATGGCTCAAGCGTCGTCGGAGCCAAGGCCTATGGCGATGGCGTGGTGGTGGCGCTGGCGAATGGCGCGGTGAACGTGCTGTCGGCGAGCTCGGCAGGCTGAGACGCCGTCGCTGGACGGGAGCGCTGCTCCAGACCAGGGCTCAGATCGGAAGGCGCCGAAGGATTGGGCGCGGTAACAGGCTAAGGATGGCGACGCCGAGGCGGGCTGGCGCCGGTACCCAGATGACGCGGCGGTGGGACCGGATGCCAGCGAGCGTTGCCCGGGCAACCTGCTCGGCGGAGAGGACGAACGGGGGTTCGGCGCGACCCTCCGTCATCTTGGTGCGCACGTAGAGCGGCCGCACGACGTGCACGCGGGTGGCCGGCTCGAGGCGGTCAGCGAGGCCGAGCGCGAAGCGGTCCAGCGCAGCCTTCGAGGCGTCGTAGAGGTAGCTACGGCGTCGCACGACGGTGGCAGCGACCGAGGAGAGCACGATGAGCTGGCCGTAGCCCTGGCGCTCGAAGCGCTCGGCGAGGACCGTGAGGGCGACGGCGGCGCCGGTGGCGTTGATCTGGAACACGCGAGCAACGAGTGCTGGGTCGTGGTCGGCCTCGTGCTGATCGGGGAGGACGCCCGCTGCGACGATGGCGCTGTCGAGCTGCTCGAGCCATGCGATGGCTGGCTCGAGCGCTCCCGGGATGGCCGTCGTCTCGGCAAGGTCGAGCGGGAACATCTCGAGCTCCTTGACGGACGCCGCGAGCCGTTCCTTGGTGCGCTCGAGGGTTGCATGCCGTGGGCCAAGGAGCGCCACGCGTTCGAGAGGTCCCTCGGCGAGGGCTTCGACGATTGCTGCAGCGATCTCGGAACCGCCCCCGACGACGATGAGGCGCTGTGGGTAGCCGTTCGCGTTGAGCACGCCTCGAGGTTAGTCGAGGTGGAGCCTGCGAGAGAGGTCCGAGGCGATGACACCCCGTGCCCCGACGGCTTCGCGTACCGCCTGGAACCGGGCGAGTTCAGGGTACATGTGCTCGAACGTTCGAGGGCGAAGCCGGGAGTCCTTCGCGAGGTAGATCCTTCCGCCGACGTCGCTGACCAGGTTGTCGAGGCGCTCCAGCAGCGACTCGAGCCCAGGTCGGCGAGCCGGCAGATCCAGGGCGAGGGTCCAGCCCGCCATCGGGAACGACAGGAACCCGTCGTCGCCTGGTCCGAAGCGCTTGAGCACGCTGAGGAACGAGGGGTGGCCGTGGTGCACCAGTGCCTCGAGGATCGTTCGAATGGCGTTGGTCGCGTCGTCGGGGACCACCACCTGGTACTGGAGGAACCCGCGGGGCCCGTAGAGTCGATTCCAGCGCCGGACCCGATCCAAGGGATAGAAGTACGAGCGCAGATCGACCAGGGCGCGCTCCGGCCGACGCTTGCCGAGCTCGTACCAGGCGGTGTTGAAGGTTCGGATGGTGGGGCGCGACAGCAGCCCCGTCGGCGCGAAAGGAGGGGCAGCGAGGGTTCGCTCGCGCGGCAGCGTGAGCGGGTCGCTGGCCGTGCGCTCGGGCAGCGCTGCCCGAGGGGCGTGGTCGGCAAGGGAGACGAGGCCCCGCCCGAGACGTGTGCCGGAGGCGGTGGCATCCAGCCAGGCAACCGCGTAGCGGACCTCGGTGTCGTGGCGGAGGGCTTCGAGCGTCTCCTCGAGCGAGCGCGTTGCTATCTCGCGATCGAGCACGAACCGTGTTTCCACGGGGATGAGCTGGATCTCGGCCTCGAGGATCACCCCGGTGAGCCCCATGCCGCCGACCGTGGCGCGGAAGAGGTCGCTACCGGGTTCCACCTCCACGACGCCTGACGGCGTGGCAAGGACGAAGCGGCGCACCCATCGGCCGAACGCGCCGTCGCGATGGTGGTTCTTGCCGTGGACGTTGGCTGCGATGGCGCCCGCGATGGTCACGTGGGTGGTCCCAGGGGTGACGGGAAGGAACCAGCCATGGGGCAGGACGGCGCGCGTGAGCTCCTGCAGCGACACCCCTGCGCCCACCCGCACCACCCCGCGCTCCCGGTCGAGCTCGAGTGGTTGGCGCAGCGCGGTGGTGTCGAGTACCAAGCCGCCCGCCGCCTGCGCTGCGTCGCCGTAGCTGCGCCCGAGGCCTCGAGCGATGATGGGTCGAGGGCCGGGCTGGCTCAGCGCATCCTCGACGACGGCGCGAGTGATGGCGTGGCGCAGGTGCGCTGCGGAGCTGGGGGTGCCTCCCCAGCCAGTGAGCAGCGTCACCGCGTCGGCGAGCTCAGGCGACAAGGATGCTCCCCGCGACGAGCAGGAACCACAGGCCGCCCAGCGCGAGCATGGCGCGGTCCTCGAGCAGCAGATCCTCCGGCGCCTCACCGTGGCCGTGCTCGACGAGCAGGGCGTAGCGCAGCACGGCGAGGGTGAACGGGGCGATCGAGAGGCCGAGCAGGAGCCGGCCGTCGTGGAGCTGGGTTGCGCGCTCGAAGGCCCAGAAGCAGTAGGTCACCACCGTCGTGGTCGCGGCGAGGGTGCGCGTGAGGTTGAGGAACCCTGGTGAGTAGGTCGCGAGGACGCGCCGCGTCGCCTGGGCGTCAGCGCTCTGGCGGTTGAGCTCTGCGTAGCGCTTGGAGGCCACGAGGAACAGGGCGCCAAACCCAGCGACTAGCAGGAAGTAGTGCGAGATGAAGACGTGCGCCGCGAGCCCTCCGGCCACGGCCCGTAGCACGAACCCCGCTGCTACCACCCCGATGTCGAGGATGGGCTCGTGCTTGAGCCGGAGGGAGTAGGCCAGCGTAAGCGCGACGTAGCTCGTGAGCACAGCGACGGTCGCCAGGTTGAGTTCGGTCAGTGCGAGCAAGATCGAGCTCGCACCGAGGAGGAGGGAGGCGACGAAGGCGACGGGAACCGGAACGATCCCCGCTGCGATCGGCCGGTAGCGCTTCGTCGGGTGCAGCGCATCGCGGTGGCGGTCGAGGACGTCGTTGAGGAGGTACGTCGACGACGAGGCCAGGACGAAGGCGACGAGCGTGAGCAGCGTGGCTCGCAGCACCGGCCAGAGCACGATCGAGCCGGCCGCCATCGGAGCCGCGAAGACCAGGGCGTTCTTCGTCCACTGCTTGGGCCGACAAGATAGGAGCACGCCAAGCGCCGCGTTTGCCAAGCGCCCGGCGCGGGTACTGGCGAGCGCTGCACCCGGCCGTGCACTCACTCGGCCTCCTCGGCCTCGACGTTGTCGGGCATGGCTGCGGGCTGCTTGCGCTGCACGAGCGCGATGCTAGCCGCGTGTCGTTGCCCGACGGCGAGGAGGCGGGCGAGCGCGGGCGGCCAGAGCGTCGCGATGGTGACGCCCACCAGCCCGAAGACGCCGAGCTTGACCATCTCGGTAGGGGGAAACAGGAGCGGGACGAGCGCGTAGGCGAGCGCGGGCGGCAAACGCACCCCGAGCCAGGTCGCGATAGCGAGCGCGACCGCGACGGCGAGGGTACCAACGAGCGGTGCTGGCAGCGCGGAGCGCAGCACGACTGCGACTGCGAAGCCGCTCACCAAGGTTCCAGCACGGGCAGGAACCTCCGGCCACCGGGGCTCGCGCGGGGCGAGGGCGGTCTCGGCGGCGGCGACGAAGAGTGGCGGCAGAGCTGCGAAGGAGTTCACGAGGGTGGCGGCGACGAGGAGCATGCTGGTCGTGGCGCCGATGCGCAGCGCGTCGGCGCCACTGAGTCTGAGTCGACGCCGCGGCGCACCGACCGTGCGCGCTGTGAGGATGGCGGCGGGAGCCATCGCTACGGCCACGGCAACGACGTACCACGGCGAGGTGATGTGCAGGTAGACGGGGAGGAGGCCAGCGGAGATCGCCGGGATCGCGGGGCTGGTGAGCACCGCGAGGAGGAGCAGGAGGCCCACGAAGGTCGCGACGATGGCGAGGGCACTCGCATGGCCAGGGAGTGTCGGCTCGAGGTAGCGGGCCACCTCGACGCCGGCGAACGCCGCGAGCACGATGGTGCCGACGAGCTGGAGGGGGCGGTTGGTGAAGAGCGGCAGCCGCCAGACCAGCATGCCTCCCGTGACGGCAGCGGCTTCGGGCACCAGCACTGCTGGAGTGTGGCTTGCGGAACGCACGACGAGCATGCCGACCACCACGGCGAGCACAGCGACCATGCCCAGGGGTCGGCGCTCCTTCACGGCCGCTTGGAGCGCCACAGAGCTTCCTCCTTGCCGATCGGCGTGCCGGGTTCGGCCCCGACGAAGGGCCAGATCTCCTCGGCGATCGCTCGCCAGTCTGCCGACGCCTCGAGCGTGCCGAGCAGTGCGTAGAGGCCGAGGTTGATTCGTTGGACCACCACGAAGGAGCGAGGAACCCGCAGCGCGGATGCGAGTGGGTGGCGGCGATCGAAGGTGTGGCGCACGAGGCTGCTCGCGTAGGCCGGCGTAACGCGCCGCTCGCCGCGCTCGGCGACGAGGTCGTAGAAGGGTGCGAAGAACTCCCAGATCGCCTCGGTGGAGGCGGTGTCGCTCTCGATGAGTCCTGCGTTGTGCACTGCGGCCGCGAAGGCCGCAGGGTCAGGCTCAAGTACCCGTGCGCGCAGCAGCGCCTCGAAGGTCGCCATCTCCGACACCGTAAAGCGCCGCGCGAAGCCGAAGTCGAGGAACGCCACGCGAGGGCCGGGCAGGATCTTGTAGTTGCCTGGGTGCGGATCGCCGTTGAAGTGGCGGAGCCGGTAGAGCGACCCGAACACGAAGCGGAACAGGATCTCGCCGATCGCGTCGCGCTCCGGCTGAGCTAGCTCGCTGGCCTGCGCGAAGCTGGCGCCCTCGATCCACTCCGAGGTGAGCACCTCGGAGGTGGTCAGGGCCGGGATCGGTCGTGGGATCACGATGCGGGGGTGAGCGCGCCACGCACGCCAGAACCACGCCTGGGTCGCGGCCTCGTGGCGGTAGTCGAGCTCCTCGCGGATCCGGGTAGTGAGCTCTTCGACGATCTCGGGGGTGCCAAGCGCCGGCACAACGAGGCGCAGCAGGTCGAAGACGGGCCCGGCGCTCTGGAGATCGGTCTCGATGAGGGCCCGCGCATCCGGGTACTGCACCTTGATCGCCACCTCGGTGCCGTCGCGGAGGGTGGCTCGGTGCACTTGGCCGATCGACGCAGCGGCGACGGGCTCCTCGTCGAGCTCGGCGATGAGCCGCATACGTTCCCCGAGGGCGCGCTCGATGGTGGTGAGGGCGAGCTCGGGATCCATAGAAGGAGCCTGCTCCTGGAACCTAGCAAGCGTGGCTCGCAGTGGCTCCGGCGCCTCTGGGTCGAGGTAGGAGGCCAGCTGTGCCAGTTTGATGGTCACGCCTCGCAGCGAGGAGACGGCGCGAGCCACGTCCTCGGCGGTGCGCAGCACGCGCTCGTTAGCAGCTTCCTGGCGCGAGGCCCCGCGCCGCACGACAACCCCGAATCGGCGTAGGGTGTCGCGCGCGGCAACCTGCGCCGCAGCCCTGGAGAGTTCCAGTACGCGGCGCCTCACGTGTCTCCAGTCTAAGGGCATCGTCGCTGCGAGCGCGGTGACCTGACGCTCCTCGAGCGGGTGCGGTCCTCCCACGCGACAAGCTGAATGGGACAGTGATTGGAAAGTTGAGTAGCTATCGCATAGAATTGTGGAGTCCATGGAATAGATCCTGTGGCTCACGTGTTGGCGTAGTTGCCAACTTCCTGGGTGGCACCCAGGACGAGGCCAAGAGAGGACTGGCAAGGAGGTGATGACCATGCTGTTCATGCGCAACGATCCCTTCCGCGAGCTGTTCAACATGGTGCAGAGCACGGTGAACGACGGTGTCAGCGCGTTCACGCCAGTGGACGCCTATCGCGAGGATGACCACTACGTCGTGGAGTTTGATCTGCCCGGGGTCGATCCGGAGTCGATCGAGCTCACGGTGGAGCGCAACGTCCTGACGGTGAAGGCTCAGCGCGAGGTGCAACGGGCCAAGGCCAAGGACGTCGTGGTTGCTGAACGCTTCGCCGGGGTCTTCCAGCGCTCGCTTTACCTCGGCTCCGAGCTCGATCCGTCCCGCGTGAGTGCGACCTACCGTGACGGAGTGCTCAGGATCGAGGTACCGCTGGCGGAGTCGGCTCGGCCCCGCAAGATCGCGATCGAGCACGCCGGTCGGGCTCGAGAGCTCAACCAGCCGGGGGCCTGAGGCGGTCTGGCGCCCGCGCGAGACGCCCAACACTCCGAGGCTAGAGCGCCCGCACCTCGCGGATGGATTGTCCGCAGGGGTGCGGGCGTTGCGTTAGGGGACGTACCAAGGAGGTCCCATGCGGGTCGCGGTGACAGGGGCGCGGGGTTTGATCGGTTCGGCGCTCGTCGCCGCGCTGCGGGATCGTGGCGACGAGGTCATCGTCGCGCATCGCAGCGATGAGCCGGATCCCCACGGCGAGCCGGCGTTCTCGCCGTCGCGGGGGCAGGCATGGCTCGGCGGTCTCGACGGCGTCGATGCACTCGTGCACCTGGCTGGAGCTCCGATCGGCGAGCGGCGCTGGAACGCCCACGTGCGCTCCGAGATCTACGGCTCGCGGGTGCTCGGCACCAAGGCGATCGTGCGGGGCCTGGCCGAGCTCGCGCATCCGCCACGCGTAGTCGTGTCAGCCTCGGCCATCGGTGTCTACGGCGACCGGGGGGACGAGGAGCTCACGGAGCAGTCGCCTCCGGGGGAGGGCTTCCTCTCGCGCGTCGTGCAGGACTGGGAGTCGGAGGCTTTGCAGGCAGCGAACCTGGGGGCGCGGGTCGTACTCCTGCGCACTGGGATCGTGCTCGCCGCCCAGGGAGGCGTGCTGGCTCGCTTGGGCCCATTGGCTCGTTTCGGCCTTGCGGGTCCCTTGGGCTCGGGCCAGCAGTTCATGAGCTGGATCAGCCTTGAGGACGAGGTGCGAGCGATCCTCCACGTGCTCGCCGATGGGGTTGCCGGACCCGTCAACCTGGTAGGACCGGAGCCGGTGCGCAACCGTGACTTCGCACGTGCACTCGGCCAGGTCGTGCATCGCCCTAGCGTGCTGCCCGCCCCGGCGTTCCTGCTCGAGCTCGCGCTGGGCCCCGCGATGGCCCGTGAACTCCTGCTTGCCTCCCAGCGCGTGCGACCGTCGGTGCTCCTCGGGTCGGGATTCGAGTTCCACCACCGCCACGTGGGGGACGCCCTGGCCTGGGCGCTTGGCGCTCAGCGCTGATCGGGCCGGTGTGCGCGCTGGCTGCGTCGGCGCGTGGCAGGGACCCGCACGGCGAGCGCGGCCGGAATCGCCTCCACTGTGACGGGGGTCTGCGCGCTCGGTTCGCCGTCGATGGCCACGACGGTGGGCTCCGGTGAGGTGATGGCGATGACCTTCGCGTCTCGTGTGAGCAGCGTTCCCTGCGGCTGGGGCCGCCGAGCTCGCAGCAGTGTGACCAGCTCCTCGAGCAGGATGGCCAGGGGCGTGCGCGCGATGGCGATCGCCGTGAGCCTGCCATCGGTGGTGAGCGACGAGGGCAGCGAGATGCCGAGGCGACCTCCGAGTCGCGGCGTGTTGACAATCGCGAGCTCGACGAGGGGTTGCGGGAGCTCGAGAGGCTCCCCGTCGGCGGTGAGCTCGAGGGCGACCCCGCGGTAGCGTCGCCACACGTGCCAGGCCGCAAGGGGATAGAGCACGGGGCGCCACCGACCACGGACATCGCGCACCGCCGCGGCGAACTGGGCGACGACCCCGAGCGAGACGGCGTGCACGAAGGTCCGCTCGCCGGCGCGGCCGAGATCGACGAGTGCGGTGTCGCCGGTGAGGGCGACCTGCACTGCCGCCTCGGGCTCCAGCGGGAGACGAAGCCCGCGGGCGGTGTCGTTGCCGGTGCCGGTCGGGACGATCCCGAGGGCGACGCCGGCGGTAGCCGCAGCGTGGGCAGCGGTTCCCACGGTGCCGTCGCCCCCGGCCGCAACGAGCAGCGTGGCACCACGGCGTAGTCCCGCCGCAAGGGCAGTCTCGACGTCCCAGGGCGGCACGATGAGCACCGGGTGCTCGGGGGCAAGCTCATGGAGCCGACGAAGTGCTCGCCGGGCGAGCCGGGCCGAGCCGGAGTGGGCATTGACGACAGCGACCACAGTCTCGGGGGCGAGCTGGGGTCGATCGAGGCGCTGGCGTAGGGCGAGTGCTGCCCGGGCAGCCAGCGTGTGCGCGAGTGCCGGCAGCAGCGAGCGTCGGTGCACGGCCGCAACCGCGGCAAGCAGCGGGAACCGGAGTGCGGGTCGCGACTTGGCGATCGCCACGGCGAGGCCGGCGCCTACGAGGGGTCGCCCTCGCCAGCGCAGCGTGGCGTCCACGAGCGCGCCGAGGGCAAGCTCGAGCGCCGGACCCCGCTCCCCTCGTGCGACCCGCCGGGCGACGAGCACGCTCGCAAGCGCCGCCTCGGCGGCGAGCCACCCGCTGGTTCTGCTGGCGCGCACGCGCGCAGTCTACGGCGAGGTCGCCTCGCTAGGCTGGGCGCGTGGCAGCGGAGGAGCTCGGTGGTCTCGCCGTGGACCGCTTCCCGGGCTCGCTGCCCCAGGTCGTCGTCGCCCACGGCGTGCTCGATCGTGCCGCCACGTTCCGACGTCTCGCACGGGCCCTTGCGCCCGCAGCCGTCGTGCTCTACGACCGCTGCGGCTACGCCCGCTCGCGCGGCTGCGCTGCACGTGGGCTCGCCGACCACGTCGAGCACCTCCGGGCGCTCATCGGGACGACGCCCTCGATGGTGGTCGGGCACTCGCTCGGCGGCGTGCTCGCGCTCGCGCTCGCGACGAACCCTCCCCCGGGGCTCCTCGCGGTCAGCGTCTACGAGGCACCCCTGCCAGGCCACGGCTGGTGGGGGCCGTGGGAGCTGACGCCCGCGGACGCGCTGCGGGCGCAGCTTGACGAGGAGGAGACCGGCCGGCTCGCCGAGGACTTCCTGCGCCGGGCGATGGGTGCAGCGTTCTCGACGCTGCCCCCCGGCTTCGTCGCCGATCGACGGGCTGAGGGCCGCGTGTTCGTCAGGGAGCTGGCCGAACTCGCCCTGGGCTTGCTGCCGCTCGATCTGGTGCGCCTTGCCGTGCGGGTCCAGGCTGGGATCGGTGAGTTCGCAGACCAGCGCCACCGTGCCAGCTTCGCGACGCTCCTTGCCACCCCGGGCGTCGAGGGTTACTGCATTCCGGGGGCGCCCCACGGGGTCCACCTGTGGCGGCCTGGTGCGTGGGCCCAGGCGCTGCGCTCCTTCCTCGAGCGCTGCTCAGCCGCGAGCGCTGCCGGGCAACCTCGGCGCTGAGCCGCCGCCTTAGGGCAAGGGGGCCTCCAGCGCCCGGCGCAGGAGGTCGGCCTGCTCGAGGGCGTGGATGGCGGCAGATCCGGTCGCGGGCGACCCCGAGCGCACGCGCGCCACGTGGCGCAGCTTGCCACCCCGCAGATCGAGCCGGTGCAGCTGCTCGTGCACCGACGGCCACGCCCCCATGTTCTCGGGTTCCTCCTGGAGCCAGACCAGCTCCGCCAGGTTCTCGAAGGTCTGGACGGTGGCGAGGATCTCGTCGCGCGGCCATGGGTAGAGTTGGTCCACGCGAACGATCGCGGTCGGCGCGCTCGTCTCCCCCTTGGCGCGCTTGGCCATCGCCTCGTAGGCGACCTTGCCGCTGGCGAGCACGAGGCGCCGCACGGTGCTCGGGTCGAGCTCACCGCTGCGCACGAGGGGGTCGGCCTGGAGCGGCTCGAAGCGACCCTGGGTGAGCTCATCGACCGAGGAGCGAACCTCGCGCGAGCGCAGGAGCGACTTGGGCGTGAGCACGACGAGCGGCCGCGGCGGCTTGCGCCGCACCTGCCCTCGAAGCAGGTGGAAGAACTGCGCTGCCGTGCTCGGCTGGACCACAGCGAAGTTGGATCCGGCCGCGAGTGCGAGGAAGCGCTCCAGGCGCGCCGAGGAGTGCTCCGGCCCCTGTCCCTCGTAGCCGTGGGGCAGCAGGAGCACGAGACCTGCGTGCTGGTCCCACTTGTCGGCAGCACCCGCGATGAACTGGTCGATAATGATCTGCGCGCCGTTGGCGAAGTCGCCGAACTGGGCCTCCCAGAGCACCAGCGCCTCGGTCTGGATCAAGGAGTAGCCGTACTCGAACCCCATCGCGGCGTACTCGGACAGCGACGAGTCGTAGACCATGAAGCGACCCGGCCTCGGCTGGCCGGTTCCCTCGGGCACGAGGTCGCGCAGCCGTGCCAGGGGCTGGATCATCTGGCCCGTCTCGTAGTCGTAGAGGGCAGCGTGACGGTGGGAGAAGGTACCCCGTCGGGTGTCCTGGCCCGCCAGGCGCACGTCTCGCCCTTCGAGCAGGATGGTGCCGTAGGCCACCAGCTCTGCAAGCGCCCAGTCGACGACACGGTCGTGCTCGAAGAGCTCACGTCGTTGCTGGAACTGGCGCACGAGCTTGGGGTGCAGGTGGAAGCCCTCGGGGAGTTCGTGGAGGACCCGCACCACGGTCTCGATGGCCTCCAGGGAGGTCGTGGTGTCGACCGGTGGCAGCGGCACGTTCTGGGGTGGCTCGACGGGCAGGACCTTGGGCGCTGGGGGGGCCGATTCCCGTGTCTCCTGGAGCGCTTGGGCGAGCCGGTTGAGGTAGGCCTCGAGGGCCGCGTCGGCCTCCTCCTCGGTGATGGCGCCCGAACGCACGAGGCGATCCGCGTAGATCTTGCGCACGGATGGGTGCTGCTCGATGACGTGGTACATCACCGGCTGGGTGTAGCTGGGCTCGTCGCCCTCGTTGTGGCCGTGGCGCCGGTAGCAGATGAGGTCGACGACGACGTCCTTGTGGAAGGTGTTGCGGTAGTCGATCGCGAGGCGTGCGCAGCGGACCACGGCCTCGGGGTCGTCCCCGTTCACGTGGAAGATCGGTGCCTGGATCGTCTTGGCGATGTCGGAGGCGTAGAACGACGATCGTGACTCGGATGGGTTCGTCGTGAAGCCGACCTGGTTGTTGATGACGAGGTGGATGGTGCCGCCGGTTCGATAGCCCGGCAGCTGGGAGAGGTTGAGCGTCTCGGCGACGACGCCCTGGCCCGCGAAGGAGGCATCCCCGTGCACGAGCAGGCCTAGCACCCCGAACTCGAAGAGGGCGCCACGCAGGTCCTGCATAGCCCTGACCATCCCCTCGACGACCGGATCGACGGCCTCGAGATGGGATGGATTCGATGCCAGCGTCACCGGCAGATCCACGCCACGGGCGGTTCGATAGTGGCCTTGGAAACCCTTGTGGTACTTCACGTCGCCGGAGCCCTGGACGCTCGCGGGGTCGAGGTTGCCCTCGAACTCCTCGAAGATCATGCGGTAGGACTTGCCGACGATGTTGGCGAGGACGTTGAGCCGACCACGGTGTGCCATGCCGATCACGGCAGCAGCCGTGCCGGCGTCGGCGGCGGCGTCGAGGACCTCCCGGAGGAACACGATCGCGGACTCGCCGCCCTCGAGGCCGAAGCGCTTCTGCCCGATATAGCGGGTGGAGAGGAACTTCTCGAAAGCCTCGGCGTCGTTGAGGGTTCCGAGGACGCGGAGCTGCTCCTCCTTGGTCAACGTGAAGCTCGTGCCCTCGATACGTCCCTGGATCCAGGCCTTCTCCTCGGGGCTCTGGATGTGCATGAACTCGTAGCCGATGGTGCGGCAGTAGGTCTCCCGCAACACTCGGAGGATCTCCTCCAACGTCGCCTCGCCCTGGGGCACGAGACCCTCGGCGAGGAAGCGGCGGGAGAGGTCCCAGAGCGTGAGGCCGTAGGTCGCCGGGTCGAGCTCGGGGCTCATGGTGGGGCGCGTGAGGTCGAGTGGGTCGAGGGTTGCAAGCAGGTGGCCGCGGACACGGTAGAAGTGAATCAAGGTCTGGACGTGGACCTGCTTGGCGAGTCGCTCGGTCGCGTCCGGAGCGAGCGCGGTGTGGTCGCCCTCGAGCCGCACCGCAGGGTAGGGAACCTGCAGAGCGGCGAAGATCTCGTCGTAGAAGCCGTGCTCACCGGCGAGCAAGCTCGCGATGGTGGCGAGGAACTGACCGGATTCGGCACCCTGGATGATGCGGTGGTCGTAGGTCGACGTCAGCGTCACCGCGCGGGAGACCCCGAGCTCTCCGAGGAGGCGAGGATCGGCTGCCGCCAGCGCCGCGGGGAGCGTAATCGCCCCGACACCGACGATCACGCCTTGTCCATTCATGAGCCGCGGAATGGAGTGCTCTGTGCCGATGGTGCCGGGATTGGTCACCGAGGCGGTGGCGTCACGGAACAGATCAGGTGAGGCCTGCTGCGAGCGCGTCGCGGCGACGACGGCGTCGTAGGCTTCGAAGAAGGCGAGCGGGCCGAGCGCATCGGCGCCCTTGATGACGGGCACGAGCAGGGAGCGGGAGCCATCTGCTCGGGTGACGTCGACGGCGATGCCGAGGTTGACGTGCTCGGGCACGACGACGCCCGGGTGTCCTTGTCCGTCGGCGTCCGGGACGTAATGGGCATTCATGCGGGGGTGGGCCACGAGGGCCTTGACGACGGCCCACGCGATGAGGTGTCCGAAGGAGACCTTGGGCTTGCCGAGCGCGCTGAGCTGGTCGTTGATGGTCGTGCGGTTGATCTCGAGGGCCCGGGTAGCCACCGAGCGCACGCTGGTTGCAGTCGGCACCTCGAGCGAAGTCTGCATGTTGCGGGCCAGGGCGGCTGCTGGACCCCGCAGCACCGTGGCGGCCTGCGCGCCCGTCGTGGGCCGAGGGGCGCTCGTCGGTTGGATAGGCTGGAGTGTTGAGGATGCCGTCTCGGCGTGGCCGTTCGTGAGCGCAGCCGTCGTCGCATCGGGCGAGTGAGGTGGGTTTGCCACGCCGGCTTCCGCTACACCGAGCGTGGCCGTGCTGGTCGGCTCGGGTGCCGGCATCGAGCTCACCCAGGGCTCTGGAGACTGGGTCGCCGCCCGAGAGGCCGTCGTAGCCTCGGGAGCGTCGAAGAGCTCGTGCGCAGTGGTCGTCGCGATGGTCTTGGTCGCGACGCCATCGGGGATGTGTTCGGCTTCGAAGTAGGCCCGCCACGACGCAGATACCAGCGCGGGGTTCGCGCGGTAGCGCTCGCGCATCTCCTCGACCAGCCAGTCGTTGAGGCCGAAGAGGGCCTCGGCACCTTCGGAGCCGGAGTGATCCTGCATCAACCCCCAGTCTAGGGAGGTGCGACTCACCCGCCAAGTGGGGGTGGATCCCCCGTGAGGGGTAGCTCAAGCGCGGCTGCGCTCCGTCGATGTCTCCTGCGAGGTCAACCGCGTGGGTCGGCGGTTCTGGGGTAGAGAGGGGTTCGGTGGCCGTCTCAAAGCAGTCGGATGTGCGAGCTGCACGCCGATCTCGCGCTCGCCGGCTTGCGGCGCTCGTCGCGTCCGGTACCCTTGCGCCGCGCGTCGTGCTCCAGCCCGTCGTGACCGTGCGCTCGGCTCGTATCACTGGCTACGAGGGCCTCGTGCGCCTCGACGACGAGGGGCAGATCGGTCCGGATGAGGTGATCGCGGCCGCGTGGTCCTTGGGCATCGGAGACGAAGTGGAGGCCGCCTGCGTCGCGGCGGTGCTGGAGCGCCGGGAGGAGCTCGAGACCGATCAGTTCCTCGCTGTGAACGTCTCGCCCACGGCGCTTGGAACCACGGCCCTCGAGCGCGTGCTTGCTCGCCACCGGCTCGGTGGCGTCGTCATCGAGTTGACGGAGCACGCCCCCATGGTCGAGGTCGAGGACCTTGCCGAGCACCTGCAGGTGCTGCGGCGTCGCGGAGCTCTCATCGCCATGGACGATGCAGGTGCTGGGTACGCAGGGCTGGCCGCGCTGCTTGCGCTGCGCCCGCAGATCGTCAAGCTGGATCGCTCGCTGGTCGCCGGGATCGACCGCGACGGCGCGCGCAGCCGGCTCGCCCAGGCGTTCGGCACCTTCCTCGGCGAGCTCGACGCCTGGCTGCTTGCCGAGGGTATCGAGACCCACGGGGAGCTGGCTGAGGTGGTGCGCATCGGTATCACCCTCGTGCAGGGCTACCTCCTCGGTCGTCCGTGCGAGCGACCCCAGCACCTCGAGCCCGACCTCGAGCGGTGGCTGCGCGACCGGTCCGAGGCGGACGCGGTGAGCCCACAGGATCTTCGCATCGGTGCGCTGGCAAGCCCGGCGGCGCGTATCGGGAGCCGCGAGGAACCCGTGGGGCATGGCCAGCCCTGGAGCGTCCTGCAGCCGGTTGGGACCCGGCCGCTCGCGGTTCTTCGGCACGATGCCAAGGGCGGCGTGCTGGGGTGCTGGGAGGACGTCATCGTCGTCCACGACGATGACAACGTGGTGGGCGTGTGCGAGCGGCTCGTGCTGCGGGACGATGTCATGCTCGCACCGGTGGTGGTCGTGGATGGGCTCGGTGGCGCGATCGGTGTGGCCGAGCCGCACCGGGTGCTGCGGCTGGCTCTCGCTCAGCTGCGATCCCCGAGCGCGGGCCAGGGTGGCGGATGATCCTTGCTGCACTGAGCGCCACCGCGGAGGGCTCGAGTCGCGGGTGTCGACTCAGGTTGGTCTCGGGATCGCTTGAGCGATGGTGGAGTTCAGGGCATGATGATGGTGATGAGCTTCGATGCCATGGGTACGAGCCTCGCAGCGGGTCGGCGCGCACGCAAGGGAGGGCACCTGCCAGCGCGCAGGACAGCCGCAGCGTCGAGCCGGTAGCGATGGTGCACGGGATTCGACGGCGGAGCGTCGCCGACCCTGGGAGACACAGAGGGTGGCACGAAGGAGGACAGGCATGAAGGTATTCCGCTGCGGTGATGTGATCCCGCTCTGCGACTGGCACTACATGTCTGACAGCGAGGAGGACATGCTGGCGCACATCAAGGAGCACGCCGAGCAGGAGCACGGGTTGCGCCAGGTCACGCCGGCGCTGATGAGGGCGGTCAAGGAGAGCATCCGAGAGGTCGCCTAGGCTCCGCGAAGCTCCTAGGGTTGGGGCGCGACGCAGAGTCCTAGGAGCTTCGCATGACGCCGATCGACCCCACGTCGCTCATCCCCCATCGCCCACCATTCCTCCTGGTCGATGTGCTGGACGAGGTGGTCCCTGGAACGAGCGCGAAGGGCCGGTGGCAAGTGCCGGCGTCGCTCCCGATCCTGGCCGGGCACTTCCCGGGCCACCCCGTGCTGCCAGGCGTCTACCAGGTGGAGGCCATCGCGCAGGTGGGCGCTGCGGCGGTGCTGGCAGACGAACGCTACCGTGGTTCGCTCCCGCTGTTCGGCGGGATCGATCGTGCCCGGTTCCGCCGCCAGGTCGAGCCTGGTGACGAGCTCCTGCTCGAGGTCGAGCTCGTCAGCCTTGGCGCGCGCGCAGGGCGGGGCCGGGGACGTGCCAGCGTCGATGGTGCGACCGCTGCCGAGGTAGAGCTGCTGTTCGTCATCGCTCCGGGTGGCTGAGGGTGCGAGCTGCCACCTGGAACGTCAACTCGGTGCGGGCGCGGCTCGAGCGCGTACTCGCCTGGCTCGAGGCGACGACCCCCACCATCCTGCTCCTCCAGGAGACCAAGACTCACGACGAGCAGTTCCCACGCGATGCCTTCGAGCAGGCCGGCTACCACAGTGTGAGCTGGGGTACGGGCCAGTGGAACGGGGTCGCGGTGCTGTCCGCAGCTCCGATCGAGGCGGTCCGCTACGGGGTGCACTTCGAGGCAACGCCCCCCCCGGACGAGGAGCCTCGTGTGGTCGCCGCGGCTGTCGGCGGTGTGTGGTGGGTGTCCGCGTACGCCCCGAACGGCCGTGCCCTCGACGATCCTCACTATGTCTACAAGCTCGCGTGGTTCCGTGAGCTGCGAGGCGGCCTGGACCGGCTTCGCGGGCGAGAGGTGCTGCTCGGTGGCGACCTCAACGTCGCGCCCTCGGACCTCGACGTCTGGGATCCTGCCTCCCTCGAGGGGATGACCCACGTCTCCGAGCCGGAGCGCGCCGCGTTCCGCGAGCTCGTGCAGTGGGGCCTCGTGGACCTCTTCCGCGAGCTCCACCCCGACGTGCCGGGCTTTACCTGGTGGGACTACCGCCAGGGGGCCTTCCGCCTCGACCACGGCCTGCGCATCGACTTCCTACTTGCCTCGGGGCAGCTTGCTGCGAGGGCGCGTAGCGTCGTTGTCGATCGCGATGCCCGTCGGGCGCCCAAGCCCTCGGATCACGCACCGCTCGTCGTCGACTTCGACGACGAGCGTTCGTAAGCGGCACGGCACGCTGCCCACAGCTCGTCGACAGCGCGAGGGTTGCGCGCTGCGAGCGCAGGGCCGAGCAGCCTTTGCAGGGCCTCGGCGTCGGCGGGCCGCTGGTGCGCGAGCACCTCGAGCACCTCGTCAGGGAGGAGGAGTTCTGGCTTGAGCCCAAGCGCGCGGGCGAGGAGCGCTCGTCGCTCCCGCAGTACCCGTCGGCGAGCCAGATCCGGGGACGACGCTGCGACGGACGCCTGCGGGCGTACGGGCGTAGCGCCGTGTCCGAGGAGCGGTAGCAGCCAAGAGGTTGGTCGTCGCTGGTGCCAGCTCACGCTGAGCGAATCGGTAGCGCGACTGAGCGCCACGTAGAGCAGGCGACGCTCCTCGGAGCGCGCTCGAGTGCCGCGAGCACGGGGATGCGGGATCGCGCCCTCGCCCACACCCACGACGTGGACGTGGAACCACTCCAGGCCCTTGGCACGGTGGAAGGTGGTGAGCGTCACTGCGTCGAGGTTGGTGGCCAGCCGCGCCATGGCCACCTCGCGGAACGCCTCGGCGTCGGCGTCGGGCTCGATGCGAGCCACCTCGACGGCGATACGCCGGAGCTGGGAGAGCACGCGGGCATCGCCCTCGGGTTGGCTCCAGAGCTCGTCGAGGATCCGCTTAATGGGGGTGCGTGGGTCGCGCAGCGAGTGCAGCTGGCCGAGCGCGACCTCGATCGGACCCCCACGGTCCACGACGAGGTGAGGGATGGCTGCGGCGCGCAGCGCCGCAGCGATCGGTTCGAGCGCGCGGTGCGTACGCCCGAGCACCGCCATGGACCGCCACGCGACGCCGCGGGCGTGCAGCGAACGCAGCTCCCGCGCTGTGGCCACAGCTTCGCTGTCGGCGTCGGCGTAACCACGCGCAGATGGCGGATCGCCGCCCTCTCGCACGCCGACGACCGCGGGCGGCTCCTCGAGCACCTTGATGGCGTGCTGTACGAGCACGTCGCGGGAGCGGAAATTGCGCGTGAGAACGACGGTGGTGAGGTTCACAGCCCGCAGCTCGTCGAGCACCGCAGGGTCGGCACCGTTCCAGCCGTAGATTGCCTGGTTGGGATCACCCACGACGGTAAGGCCCGCGAGCGACGGCCCGAGCAGCGCGCGAAAGAGGCGCAGTTGTGCCGGTGTCGAGTCCTGGAACTCGTCGACGACGAGGGTCGCAAGACCGATGATCTCCCGCAGCTCCTCCGAGCGTTCGAGGCGGGTAGCGAGCTGATCGATGACGTCGTCGAGGTCCACGAGGTGGTGGCGGCGCAGGGTCTCACGGTAGCGTTCCACGAGCTGGGCCAGCCTGGGGTCCGAGGTGCCGACGCGCAGCGCACGGTGAAGAGCTTGGGCGAGTGCAGGGGTGGCCCCAGGCTCCAGTCCGCGCAGGAGCGCAAGGGTGTCGGCGACCCGGGGCGGGCGCCGACCCTCCGCTCGAGCGAGCTCGCCGAGCCACAACAGGGCTGCGCCGTGCACCGTAGCCGTCAGCGGCAGCGGCCCCTCGACGAGACGCGCGAGGCGCCGGCGCAGTTCGTGGGCAGCGGCGCGCGTGAAGGTGAGGGCAGCGGTGGTGTGCGCGCGGGCCGCGCCGGTGGTCAACTGGAGTGCGAGTCGGCGAGCCAGGACTAGCGTCTTGCCCGAGCCTGCGGGCGCGATGATCCGCAGAGGAGCGGGTGCCGTCGCTGCGAGCTGCTGCTCGGCCGAGAGGCCGCGGAGGAGCTCCTTGGGATTCATCGCGGAGGCGGCGCAGCGCAGCAGAACCACGGCTCGCTGAGGGCCGCTGGCAGTGGTGCCCGGCGTGGCGGCCGTGCAGGGAGCGACTCGCCGACCACGAGGCGCCAGACCTCGCGGAACCCCTGCGCGTTGTCGGGCGCTGCAGCAGCGATCGACCGGATGCGCGCTGCGAGACCCTCGAGCCGTGCATCGCTCGGGCTCCAGCGCCGGCTCATCGATGCAGGATCGAAGTCGTGGAAGGTGTCCTCGACCTCGAGCAGGGAGGTCGGCGGCACGAGCAGCTCGATGCCGTACTGCACGGGCTCGACGACGTCCTCGAGGTGCGACTCCCACACGAAGCGCAGGATCGCTTGGACGTCCTCGAGCGTGCTCCACGGTGTGAACGGGATGAAGGTGGGGTGGAAGCCGACCCCTGCCTCGGAGAGGGCGTCTCGCACGGCAAGCACGTCGGCGCTCGTGTGGCCCTTGGCCAGCACGGCCAGGATGTCGTCACGCAAGATCTCGACGGCGGAGATCACGAAGATGACGCCAAGTTCGGCGAGGGTGCGCGCAAGCCCGGGGTTCGCGGCGAGCTCGGCGACCTTGATGGTCACGTCGAAGGTGAGCTCGGGGTGGCGCTCGTGCAGCGCTCGCAGCACGCCAAGGGCATGGCGCGGCGCCGAGAGGAAGTCGGCGTCGCCGAGGGAGAGGTGGCGAGCGCCAGCCGCGATCTGTGCCTCGGCATCCGCGAGCACGTCGTCCGCGTCGAGGACGATGAGCCTGCCGTGCCAGACCCCGGCTACTGGGCAGTGGCGACAGGTATGGCGGCAGCCGAGCGTCGTCTCGACGTAGCCGGCAAGTACCATCGATCCGTCGCGCACGAGGTGGCGGTAGGTTGCGAGCGGCCCGAGGGTTGCGGGGCGGGCTCGGTAGTGGCGGCGACCGCCACGCGGGTGTGCCTCGCGACCAGCAAGGATCGCCGCGACGAGCTCGGGGTCGTCGCGGTCGATCGCGATCCAGCCCTCGTGCCATGCGGGAGCGAGTGCTGCGAGCGTGGAGGCGTACGCGCCAACGACGAGTACGCGCCGGTTCGCAAGGAGTGGTTCGTGGGCTACGAGGAACTTCCTGGCAATCGACGCCCCGGTGAGCATCGGGGCAGCGAGGACGACGTCATCGGAGGCAGTAATCGCCGAGCGTAAATAGCTCTCGTCGGCAGAGGCGTCCACGACCTTGAGCTCGGCCTCGAGCGACCCGGCGAGCAGAGCCACGAGCTGGGATCGGTGACCGAGGTCGTAGGTCGTCACGATGACGACGGACCGAGCTGGGCTGCGAATCTCGACCACCGTGCCGAGTCTAGGTGAGCGGCTCGATCATGGGCCGGAGCACCCCTCGAGCTGCGGCGAGCCGCTCGAGCACGTTGGCTCGCGAGATCCCTCTCACGAAGACGAAGCCAAGGTACGACTGTGTGCGGGGAGGGCTGAACACCACGCTGCCCGGTGCGGTCGTGATCTCCACCGCGTCCACCCCTGGCAGCCTGCGCACCTCCTCAAGACCTTCGAAGCCCCGAAAGACACCGTCGCTCGGGGTGGGCACCATCCAAATGCCGACGGGTCCACCCCGCCGTTCGGCGCGTGTGGAGCCGAGCCCGAGGACGTGCTGGACGACGAGGTCTTCGAGGTGCTGTCCTCCTTCGAAGCGCAGTGCGCGCGCGCAGCGCCCCCCGATCGTACGCGGGGCGAGCTCAAGGATCCAGGGGATACCGCCGCTTAGGCGCACCTCAGCGTGGATGGGTGTCGTGCTCAGCCCGAGCGTACGAGCAGCTCGCTCGAGAACGGAGCTGAGTTCTTCCCGTTCAGCCGAGCTGAGGCGGGCGGGTGCGAGGTAGAGCTCTTCCCAGAATGTCGGACCAGCACCATGACCTGGCTTCTCGAAAATCTCGACCACCTCAAGGCGCCCGTCATCGAGGATGCCCTCGATGGCAAACTCGGGGCCGTCGACGAAACGTTCGGTGAGGACGGGTTCGTCCTCGGCCAGGATCGAGCGCAGCTCGTGGAGACCCCAGGCCAGTGTGGAGGGTTCGACCCGCACGACGCCGAGGGAGGCGGTGCGATCGAGCGGTTTGAGGATCCAGGGTGGTGGCCCGAGCCGGGACTGCAGCCACGCCACGTCGATCGCGGCGACGCGGTCGGCAACTGCCCACCGCGGCTGGGGGAGTTCAGCTTCGCCGAGTGCGCGCCGGAGGTGGTCCTTGCGGGTTGCGTGCTCGACGGCCTTGGCCAAACCCTGCGTGATGCCGAGCTCATCCGAGAGCGCGGCGGCAAAGCGGACTGAGCGCTCGTCGACACCGAGGGCGCGTTCGGTGCCCAAGCGCGCGAGGATGTCACTCACACGGGCGACTTCCTCGGCGTCGAGCTCGAGCGACGAGCGGATGAGCGAGCCTGCGGCGACGGGGTCGTCGGCGTCGCTCACCACGATGACCTGGAGCGAGGCGGTAGCTCGGAGGAAGTCCTCGGCCCGGTAGCTGTGCGCCGGAACCACGAGGGCCAGGTTCGCCACCAGTACAATGGTAGCGACGAGCGGTGCAAAGGGGTTGCAGGTGGTCACGGTGACGGAGCGAGCTGCAGCGGTCATCGCTGCGGCGATCGCCGAGGAGGGCAGCGCGGCTCCGCTCGCGCTCTGGGTTGAGGTCACGGGTTCGCAGGGTTCTGAGTTCCTCTACGACGTCTACCTGCAAGAGCTCGCCACGGCGGGTCCAGGTGACGAGGTCGTCGAGGCACATGACGTCGTCGTCGTCATCCCCGAGTCCTCAAGGGCGCAGCTCGAAGGAGCAACCCTCGACGCTGGCGTCGATGGTGATCTCTTGATCGAGAATCCCAACGCACCGACGGTCGTGGAGGATCTGCCGACGTTCGGACCAGAGGCTCTCACCAACGACCTTGCTCGTCGTGTCGACGCTGTGCTGCGCGAGCAGATCAACCCTGCTATCGCGGCGCACGGTGGTTACGCCGAGCTTGTCGGTGTGGTTGACGACGTCGCCTACGTCCTCATGGGAGGCGGCTGTCAGGGTTGTGGTCTGGCCTCGGTGACCTTGACGCAGGGCATCGCGGTGGCGATCCGGGAGGCGGTGCCCGAGATTCGGGACATCATCGACGTGACGAACCACGCAGCGGGCAACAATCCCTACTACCAGCCTGCCAAGAAGTAGTCGCGAGCCGCGTGGGCCCGGCCGTTCGGCGTCGCGTCGGTCGGCGCAGCGGTGTCGATGAGTACGAGCTCCCACCGTTCGTAGCGCGCACACGCGCGCCGGGCGGGGGAGGCCCCGCCCGGGCGTGGTGCTACGGAACTCCGCTGCGATAGCTGGTCGTCTAAGCCTTGACGAGCTCGATCTCGAGGTTGATGGTGACCGTGTCGCCCACGACGACACCGCCGGTCTCCAGCGCAGCGTTCCACTCGATCCCGAACTCCTTGCGCGAGATCGTCCCGGTTGCGGAGAACCCGGCGCGCTTGCCGCCGTAGGGATCGGGCGAGGTGCCGTTGAACTCAAGTGTCAGCTCCACCGGGCGAGTGACTCCCTTAATGGTGAGATCGCCTCGCAGCACGAAGTTGTCGTCGCGGGGCTCGATAGCGGTCGAGCGGAAGGTGATGGTGGGGTAGTGCTCGACGTCGAGGAAGTCCGCGCTGCGCACGTGCCTGTCGCGGTTCTCGTCGCGGGAGTTGAACGAGGTCGCGTCGATAGTCGCCTCGACGCGACTCTGGGTGACGTCCTCGGCGATCTCGGCGAAGCCCTCGAACTTCTCGAAGCTGCCACGGACCTTCGCGACCATCATGTGCCGCACGACCCACTCCACCGTCGAGTGCGTGGGGTCGATGTTCCAGCGCCCGGTCTCGATTCCGAGCTCCGATGCCTTCATACTCATGGTCCCTCCTTGTGTGCTCTCGTTGCAGGTCTGTCCGTCTCGTGTGTCGTCGTCCATGGTTGTGCGGCGACCATCGCTTGGCACCTGCTGTGTGGCGCAGTCGGTTGAGACTGCAACCACACTACGCTGAAGTATAGGAGTACTTGTTGCAGATGCAATCAAAAGGTGAGCTCAGGCGGTGCGATCACGAGCGCAATCTCTTGATGGCGCTTCTCGCCGCGCACCAGCGCGTGGTGGACGCACTCGACGATGAGCTGAGCCGCTGCGGCGGGCTGGGGCTGGGCGAGTTCCTCGTACTCGACCGCCTTGTCGATGAACCGGAGGGCAGACTGCGCCTCTCGGAGCTCGCTGAGGCGGCCTCGGTGTCGCGCAGTGCGCTCTCGCGCCGCGTCGACCGCCTCGTCGAGGCGTCGTGGGTGGAGCGTCGAGGGTGCCCCACGGATCGGCGCGGAACCTACGCGGTCATCACCGAGACAGGTCGTGAACTCGTGGATCGGGTGCGCCCGTGCTTCCAGGAAGCGCTCGCCAAGCTGCTAGGCCCACGGCTATGCGACGCCGAACTCCAGTCAGCAGTAGCGCTCATCCGTCAGCTCGCCTCGGCGCTTGAGCCGGTCGCCTCCTCTACGAGGTCGGCGACGAGCGCGGTGAGCGATGCGGGTGCAACGCCGTGAGCGAGGAGGAAGCTACGCGTCGAGCCCCAGCGGTCGCGGACGTGTGCGAGCGCTTGCTCGATAGCCCGGGGAGGCGACGCCAGGACGACGGGAGGTAGCGAGCGCCAGGGAGGCTCGAGCCCGGCACGCCGGAAGCCCTTCGTGAGGCGAGCGAGGTTGGCGCCGCTCGCGGCGTAGTCGCTCACGATCGTGTCGCGCTCTACGCCGAGGAGGTCGAGCGCGAGCGCGATGACGATGCCGGTGCGGTCCTTGCCGGCCGTGCAGTGCACGAGCACCGGACCGTCGCCGGCCAGTGCGGCGACCGCGCGAGCCACCGTCGGTCCGTGTTCATCGAGCATGGCCACGTACGCATCTTCGAGCGAGCGGGTGCCGCTGAGCAGGTCCGGGTCTCTCGAGACATCGGGCAGCGGGTACGACTCGACGACGATACCGTCGATCGGCTCGAACGCAGCGCGCCGCTCGACGTCGGTGCGCAGGTCGATGAGGCGGCGCACCTGGAGCTTGGCGAGAAGCTCCGCCCGACGCGTCGGGCGCAGGTGGTAGGGAGCCTCCGAGCGCAGCAGCCAGCCTCGTCGGAGGCGCTGCTCGGTGTCGAGGGACGCCTCGACGGCCCGCAAGTTCCAGAGTCGATCGAGGAGCTCCTCGTGCGGCAAGCCCTGCTGCACCATGACTTCCCACCCTACGAGGTGCAAGCCTCGTCCAGGTAAACCTCGAGTGACATTGTGTCGACGAGAGACCTATGAGGGCGGTGATCCTCGCGAGCTGGTTCGTAGGCGGTGTGGTTGGCAGTAGTGGGGCTTTTGGAGCCCTGGTCCTGGCGCGTCATGGTGCGTGGCGCCGGGGTTGGCGGCCGCGCCGTTGGAGATGGTGGCGTGAGGCGGCGTGGTTCCTTGTCGGCGCGAGCGGGCTTGACGCGGTCTGGCTCGTCGAGCCGACGTGGGCAGCCCGTCTCACGGGGCTCCTGGCCGCCTGGGTCGCGTTCGTGGCGGCAGTCGTGGACGTGCGCACGCACCGCATCCCGCGTCGGCTCGTGGAGCTGGCCGGCCTCGGGGAGGTCGTGCTGTGGGGGGCGCTTGGCGCCGAACCTCTGCGCGACGCTCTCGCTGCCCTTGTCGGCGCGAGCGAGGCTGTCGCTGCGTGGTGGCTGCTGCGCCTGGTGTCGCGAGGCGGTGTCGGCCTCGGGGATGTCGTGCTCGCGGGGGCGCTGGCCGCTGCCCTCGCGCCGCTCGGATGGTGGACCCCGCTCGCGCTGGGCATTGTGGCCTTGTCGGTCGGCGCCCTCGGGGGACTGGCGCGTCTTGCGCGGGGCGGCTCGCTCCGCGACGTGGTGCCGTTCGCACCAGCCCTCGGGCTCGCCCTGCTGGTGAGCGAGGTCGGTCTTGGCCTGCTCCATCGTCACCTGGGTCTTGGCTCGCTAGCCTGAGTGCATGCTGCGCTGGCTGACAGGTGGGGAGTCTCATGGCCGAGGGCTGGCTGTGATCGTGGAGGGGATCCCTGCGGGTCTGAGCCTTGAGAAGGACGCGATCGAGCTCGAGCTTGCACGTCGTCGCCTTGGATACGGACGGGGACCGCGCATGCGCTTCGAGCAAGACGCACTCACGGTGCTCGGGGGAGTCCGCCATGGTCGCACCCTGGGCTCGCCCATCGTGCTCGAGATCGCCAACTCCGAGTGGGAGCGCAAGTGGACTGAGGAGATGTCGCCTGATCCTGGCGAGCCCACGCGTCGTCTCACCGCGCCGCGGCCTGGACACGCCGACTTGGCAGGGATGCGCAAGTACGGCTTCGACGACGCTCGCAACGTCCTCGAGCGAGCGTCGGCGCGAGAGACGGCAGCGCGGGTTGCGGCCGGCGCCATAGCCAAGGCCCTCCTCGCGACCATCGGGGTCGCCATCGTCAGCCACGTGGTCCAGATCGGCGACGCGCGCATGCCTCGTGGGACGCTGCCGACGCCAGCCGACCAGGAGCGCATCGACGCGAGCGAGGTGCGCTGCATGGATCCGGAGGCTGAGGCGGCGATGGTGGCGGCGATCCAAGCCGCTGCCAAGGTCGGCGATTCGCTCGGAGGTGCTGCGCAGGTCGTCGCCTACGGCGTGCCGGTCGGGCTCGGAAGCTACTCGCAGTGGGACCGGCGGCTGGACGGGCGCCTCGCCGGTGCCCTAGCGTCGATCCCGGCTGTGAAGGCGGTGAGCATCGGCGATGGGCTCGAGATCGCTGGACTGCGAGGATCGCAGGCCCACGATGCGATCCAGGGACCCGAGCTGGTGCGGCCCACCGACCGGGCTGGGGGGATCGAGGGCGGTGTCTCGAACGGAGAACCGATCGTTGCGACCGCGTGGATGAAGCCGCTTGCGACCCTCAACCGTCCGGTCCTCGAGACCGTGGATCTTGCGACGGGAGAGCGCACCCACGCCTTTCGGGAGCGTACCGACGTGACGGCGGTTCCGGCGATGGGCGTCGTGGCCGAGGCCATGGTCGCACTGGTGCTGGCAGAGGAGGCGCTCACGAAGTTCGGTGGCGACAGCATGGGCGAGTTCGTCCGCAACGCCACGAGCTACCTGGCGAACGAGGCGGCGCTGCCGTGGCGCGCCAGCGCGTCCCTGCCCCAATGACGAACGCGACCGGGGAGCTTAGGCTCCCGCCCGCGGTGCGTGACGCCTGGGAGCGACGTGGCTCAACGGTGCGGCGCCGGCAGGCCCAGTTTGCAAGCGCCACTGTGGACATCGTCCTCGGCGGTGGCGTCGCCGAGGACCCAGCTCAGGTGGCGATGCCGGAGTGGCCCAGAGCGGTGGTGATCACGCAGGCGGGGATCCCTGTGCCGAGCGCGTGGCCGTGGCCCGTCGTGATGATGCCCACCGGGGAGCGGGCCAAGCGACTCGCCACGCTTGAGCGTCTCGCCGAAGAACTCGTTGAGCTGGGGCTGCGGCGCGGCGACGGGATCATCGCCTTGGGTGGTGGGGTGGTCACCGACCTTGCGGGGTTCTTGGCCGCGATCTACTACCGCGGGATCGACTACGTGGCGGTGCCCACGTCGTTGCTGGCGATGGTCGACGCAGCGATCGGAGGCAAGACCGCGGTCAACCTCCGAGCCGGCAAGAACCTGGTGGGTGCCTTCTGGCAGCCGCGGCGGGTGGTGGTTGATCCAGAGCTCCTCTGGACGCTGCCTGTGCTCGAGTGGCGCAACGGGCTCGGCGAACTGGTCAAGTACGAGTTTCTCGGGGCAAGGGACCTGCTCGCGCTACCGCTCGACGAGGCGATCTGGCGTGCGGTGCAGCTCAAAGTGGAGGTGGTCGAGGAGGACGAGCGCGAAGCTGCGCGTCGTGCGCTGCTCAACTACGGTCATACCGTCGGCCACGGGATCGAGGCGGTTGCGCTTGCTGCGCGGCGGCACCTTGCTCACGGCGCGGCCGTGGCGATCGGGCTCGTGGTGGAGGCTGAGCTCGCCCGTCGTCTCGGACGCATCGACGAGGCCCGGGTGGAGGAGCACCGACGGGTCGTGCGCAGCGCCGGTCTCATCCCACGGGTGCCATCGTGGGCACCCAGTGAGGCCATCGTGGCCTATGCCCGTGCAGACAAGAAGGGCCGGGGGTCGCTCGCGTGCGTGCTGGATGGGCCTCGGGGACTCGAGCTCGTGCACGGCGTGTCCGAGGAGCAGCTGCTGGTGGCGATCGAGGCGTGCCGGTGAGTTCGAGCACGGGCAGGCTGTTGGTCCTCAACGGTCCGAACCTGAACCTGCTTGGGCGGCGCGAACCGGAGATCTACGGAACTGCGAGACTCGATGAGGTGCTCGCGCGGGCCCGGCGACGAGCCGCCACATTGGGCTACGAGCTTGTCCACCTGCAGTCCAACGCGGAGGCCGAACTCATCGATGCCATCCATCATGCAGCGGGCGAGATCGATGGACTGATCCTCAACGCGGGTGCGCTCACCCACACCTCCTGGGCGATCGCGGATGCGATCGCTGGTGTGGAGCTGCCGACCGTCGAGGTGCACCTGTCGAACCCGGCGGCCCGGGAGCCGTTTCGCCACACCTCGGTACTCGCAGCGGTGGTCGTGGGGTCCATCGCGGGGTTCGGCGGGCTGTCGTACGAGCTGGCAGTCGTGGCGCTCGCTGAGATCCTCCAGCAGCGTGCGACAGCTGGCCCGTAGACTGTGGGTATCAGTAAGTACCCGGAGGAGGTAGCGTGCCTCGACCTGTGAACCGAGCCGATCCCACGCTCGAGCCGGTGTCGGTGTCGAAGCGTCGCCGCACGCTGCTCATTGTCGGGGTGATCGTGGTAGCAGCGGTGGCTATCGAGGCCGCCATCGTGTTCCCCCAGCGTGTGACGGTTGCGCAACAGCGTGTGGATTTCAAGGGTGCCGTGCAGACGATGCAGCAGGACGCAGGCGGCTGTGCGGTTGCACTCAACGACGGCTACCGTGCGCTCGGAGCGATCGTGAGCGGCGCCTCCCACCAGCTGGCGATGGCCAAGACCATCCTCGAGCAAGACGAGGAGTACTGCACCATCGCCGTCAACTCCGACCTGTACAACCTCGCGACATACGCGCCACCGAACTCGCTCAACAAGTTCAACCTGACGCCGGTCGTCAAGGAAGTCTACGACTGGGCATACCCCAACGCGGCGTTCGTGCTAGCCTCGCTCAAGGTGCTGCTGCAGCAGCCGGCAAACCGGAGCGCGATCGAGCAGGTTGCGGTGCGGGTGCACACGATGAACCAGCTCCTTGCCACCGTGAATGCGCAGCTCGCGGCGGTCTCTCGCCAGCTTGGGATTCCTGCGCAGCGTATCGAGCTGCGCTCGACGAGTGGCATGCCTACCTTTCTCGCCAAGGAGCTTGCCCAGATCGGTGACTAGCGCGCTCGCGAAGGATTGGCGGTGTTGTCGCGGGTCGTCGTGGTGGCTCGCAGGTCCTCGAGGACAGCGGCGAGCACGCCGTTGACGAACCCAGCCGAGCGCTCGGTGGAGTAGCGATCCGCGAGTTTGACCGCCTCGGCGATCGCGATGGGGGCCGGGGTGAGACCAGCGAGGAGTTCCGTGGTGGCGATGCGGAGCAGCGCTCGATCTACCGGGGCAAGACGCTCGAGCGACCAGCCCGCGAGGTGCCGGCGGAGCAAGGCATCCACGTCCGCCTGCCGTGCCTCGAAGGCGTTGACACGGGTCCGCACGAACGCGCGGTCGGCTGGACCAAGCAGTGCTGACGGCCGCAGCTCCCGCAGCTCCGCCTCGTAGAAGAGCTCGAGGAGTCGTTGGCGGTCGAGGGCGCCTGCGGGCTCGTCGCCCCTAGGCACGCGTGAGGTACTCGCCTGTGCGCGTGTCGACCTTGACGACGTCGCCTGAGTTGACGAAGAGCGGAACTTGCACCACGAGACCGGTCTCGAGCGTCGCGGGCTTGCGAGCCCCTGAGACGCGGTCGCCCTGCACTCCGGGTTCAGTCTCAGCGACGCGCAGCTCGACTGCCGCGGGCAGCTCGACTGCCACCACTGTGCCCTCGTAGTTGAGGACGTAGACCGTAGCGCCCTCGGTGAGGTACTGGCGTGCGTTGCCGAGCGTGGCGGCGTCGACGGTGATCTGATCGTAGGTCTGCGTGTCCATGAGAACCCACCCGTCCCCGTCACGGTAGAGCGCCTGCATCTCGCGTTTGTCGATGATCGCCTGGTCCACGCGCTCGTCGGCGCGATAGGTTCGGTCGATGACCGCCCCCGAGCGGAGGTTCTTCAGCTTCGTGCGGACGAACGCCCCACCCTTGCCGGGCTTGACGTGCTGGAACTCGATGACCTGGTACAGTCCGTCGGCTCCGAGGTCGAGGGTCATCCCGTTCTTGAGGTCGTTCGTAGACGTCGCGACTGGCATGAGTCCTCCATGGCGCTCGAGTGTGCGGCCGAGGATTCTAGTCGAGTGCTCCATGCTCCCGAGAGGCGCCGAGCACGAGGGGTGTGGCGGTTGCAGGTCGGGTCAGGCGCTCGGACCCGTCGCGTCTCACCACCAGCGTGTCCTCGAGCCGCACGCCGAAGCGACCCACCCGATAGAGGCCGGGCTCGACGGTCACCGTGATCCCCTCCGCGAGCGGCTCCTCGTCGCGAGCCGTCAAGGGATGCTCGTGGATCTCCAGGCCGACACCGTGGCCGATGCCGTGGACGAGGAGCTCCTCCACACCGGCGTCGCGGAGCACCTCGCGAGCTGCTGCCTCGATGGCGGTCGCGGGGGCGCCTGGACGCGCAGCCGCAATCCCGGCGGCTTGCGCGGCCGCGACGAGGTTCCAGGTCGCCACCAGGGCCGGCGGGGGATCTGCAGCCACCACGAGCGTGCGGGTCGCGTCGGAGCGGTAGCCGTGGAGGAGGGCACCGAAGTCCACGACGAGGACGTCGCCGCCTTCGATGGGTCGATCGCTTGGTCGGGCATGGGGAAGCGCGCTGCGGTCGGCGCTCGCGATGATCGTCGGGAACGCGGGGCCATCGGCTCCGAGACGGCGCAGTTCTGCCTCGAAGCGTGCCGCGAGCTCGCGCTCGGTGGTGAGGCCAGGCACGAGCGACGCCAGTGCCGCATCCATTGCACGGTCGGCGATGGCGGCAGCTGAGCGCATGACCTCGAGTTCCCAGGGGGATTTGCGTGCCCGCAGCGGGCTTAGCACTGCGCGCGCATCGAGGAGGTCAGGATCGATGCTGAGGAGACGTCGAAGGAGCGCCGGGTCGGCGGCGCGAGCGAGCAGGGCGAGGGGTCCTTCGAGGGCACCAGCGGGAGGGGGCTGCAGCGCGTCGTCGGTGCGGATCTGGACGAGCTCTTCGAGGCCCTGGTCTCTGAGGACCTCGCTCGCAGCTGCGTGATAGCGTCCATCCGTACACAGATACGCCGATCCCTCCGAGCCCAGTCGAACGAGGAGGTAGCCCGCCGAGCCGTCGAAGCCTGTCAGGTAGAACACCCAGCTCAGGTCGAGGATCACGAGCGTTCGTGCAGGTTGTTCGGACATCCGGTGTAGGAGGGTTGCCCACCGCTGCGATCGTTCTTGGGGCGGTGGTGCGGCTGAGATGATGCTGAGCGATTCCGGGGATTCTGCGTCTTGCGTATGCACGGGAGGCCTCCGTCCGAGCTTGCAGAAGGGAACCTGTGCTAGAGTATCGGTAGCTGTCGTTGCCAACTTGCCCGAATGTCTGGACAGGGTGGCGGGGGCGCGAAGGGGGTTGTGCGGGTGCTGGTGGAGGACTCTCGAGGCTGGGTCAAGACCGCATGCGGCTACGTCATGTTGACGAAGCCGCGGATCATCGAGCTCCTCCTGATCACGACGGTTCCGGCGATGATCGTGGCCAAGCGAGGCGTCCCCTCGCTCGCCCTCATGGCCATCACGGTGATCGGCGGTGCTTTGGCCGCGGGCGGCGCGAACGCCGTCAACATGTGGTACGACCGCGACATCGACGCCGTGATGCGTCGCACCAAGGAACGTCCCCTCGTGACTGGGGACGTGTCGCCGACGGGGGCGCTGGTCTTTGCCGTCCTCCTCGAGGTGGCGGCGTTCGTGGTGCTGGCAGTTGGGGCCAACCTGCTCGCAGCGGAGATCGCGCTCGCAGCTGCACTGTTCTACGTGTTCGTGTATACGATGTGGCTGAAGCGGTCCACCAGCCAGAACATCGTCATCGGGGGGGCGGCAGGAGCCGCCCCTGTGCTCGTTGGCTGGGCGGCAGTGCGCGATGAGCTCTCCCTTGCCGCCTGGCTCATGTTCCTCGTCATCTTCATCTGGACGCCACCCCACTTCTGGGGCCTCGCGTTTCGTTATGCGAACGACTACTCCGATGCCGGAGTTCCCATGTTGCCGTCCGTCGCATCCAAGCGTCGTAGTGCTACGGAGATCGTCGCGTACACGGTTGCGCTGGTGCTGGTCACGCTGGCGCTCGGGCCGGTCGCACACCTCGGGCTCATCTACGAGGCGGCCGCCGTCCTGCTGGGAGCTGGCTTCGTCTGGTATGCGGTTCGGCTGTGGCGGTTGCTGACGCCCAAGGCGGCGATCAGGGTCTTCTCCTACTCCATCACGTACCTGTCCCTGTTGTTCGTGGGCATGGCTGTTGACGTGGTCGTGAGGGGGCACTGATGCGGACTCGTACGAGTGCCGCCGCGACGCACGTCCTCGAGGGCACGGGGCAGGCCCGCCCGGGACGCTCGCGAGTCTTCATGTTCGGTCTGGTGCTGGCGCTCGTGATCGCGGTTGGTTACGTCGTCTACGCCATCGACATCGCACGAGGCGCCTCCGGCTCCTCGTCGAGTCGGGCCTCGACGCTCAGCGGCTCCCCGCTGGTGGGTCGGCAGGCGCCCAACTTTGCGCTCCCGGTGCTCGCGAACGCCGGCGGACAGCGCGTGCTCGGCCCGAGCGACTTCGCGGGGCGGCCGCTCGTCATCAACTTTTTCGCCTCGTGGTGCGGCCCGTGCAACGTGGAGACGCCGATGATCGCGCGGCTTGCCGCACAGGCGATCCCCACCGTGAGCTTCCTCGGTGTCGACGAGAACGACACGCCGGCTAACGCGCTGCGGTTCGTAGCCCGTTACCACGTGGGCTACCCGATCGTCACCGACCAGGGGTCGCTGCAGAGCAAGTACCTGCTCGTCGGGATCCCTGACACCTTCTTCGTCGCGCCGAACGGCAAGGTAATCGGAGCGGTGCAGGGGCAGATCTCGAAGCAGACGCTCGAGCTGTGGCTACGGCGACTGGCGGCGTTGGCGCCCGGCCATACCTAGAGCTGAGGGTATCGGAGGAGGGCATCGCACAACGCAGCAGCGGCACGGTTCCCGCGGCGCTGGCCCAGGTAGCACCTGGGAGGCGCTGCGCAGCCCCACAGGGGGTAGTGGTGAGAAAACCCTACGTAGTGAGGGGGTTGGAGTTGTCCAAAGGAGCAAGGGCGGGGATCGTTCTTGTATCCGCGGCAGTTGCCATCGGGTTGATCCTGTTTGGCATCTTCGGGTACTTGAGAACGTATCCACCGACGGTGGCCGCGACACCGTCACCGACCCAGCCCAACACCGTGGACTTGACGCTCCAGGTCGAGGGGGCCGTTGGTACGGGCCCGCACCCGCAATGGGTCGGCTGGTACGCCAAGGATGCGGCTGGGAAATGGGTTCGCACGACCATCTGGCAGGTTCCGGAGAAGACCTACGTGCACGTGACTGTCTACGAGTACGACTCGGGTGGTCCGCTGCGCAACCCGTACTGGGGCAAGGTCCTCGGGACCCAGGGCGGCGTGATCTACCTCAACGGCAAGCCCGTGAGCGTGCTCGATGCCGCGTCCGGCAACGGGGTGGCGCACACCATTGACGCGCCGACGCTAGGGCTGAACGTGCCGGTGTGGGGTGTCAACGGGAACGCCAAGAACTTCTGCCAGCAAGGCCCGTGCAACCCGAGCGAGGCCCACAACGTCATCACGTTCACCTTCTACTCTGGGAACCACCCACACGAGTACCGCTGGCAGTGCTTCATCCCGTGTGGTGTTGGGTACCTCATGGGTAATGGCGGCCCGATGCAGGAGACCGGGTACATGGGTGGCTTCATCAAGGTGGTGGCCTGATGGCACTGACGCAGCAAGAGCTTGAGGAGCGCAAGGCCTTTGCGCGGACCAAGGGGTGGCAGATCTTCGCCGTGTGGCTCGTCCTGACGGCGATCGTCGACTACCTCGTGTGGTTCGTGTGGGGGCCGCACATGCCCCCTGGCACGATGACAACCTCGGCAGCAGCCCAGCAGTTCGACTTCAAGGTGCTGGCAGCGCTGGTGGTGCCGGTCCTGTTCATGGTCTGGGTCTACGGTGGGTTCGCGCTCGTGAACTTCCGGGCCCGCAAGGGTGAGGAGGACGAGGACGGTATCGTGCTGTTCGGTAACCGCAAGGTCCAGGGCATCTGGTACGTGGCCTCCACGGTCCTCGTGCTCGGCCTTGCGGTCTTCGGGACCTACGAGCTGATCGGCAACCACGACATCGGCTCGGGTTCAGGTCCCTCGCCGATCTGGAACTACTCGTGGGCGAAGGCGACGCCTCAGGGTCCCTACGCGCCGGGCGGAACGACGCCGCTCGTAGTGCAGGTCATCGCACAGCAGTGGCGCTTCACGTACCGCTACCCGCAGTTCGGTGGGATGGAGACGACCGAACTCTACCTCCCGACGAACTCGCGGATCGTGTTCGACGTGACGTCGCTGGACGTCATCCATGACTTCTGGGCCTACCAGCTCGGCGTCAAGGCCGACGCCAACCCTGATGTGAACAACATCGCGACCACGGAGACGACGAGCCAGACCGGCAGGATCACCGTGCGGTGCGATGAGCTCTGCGGGATCTGGCACGGTGCGATGTACAACTACGGGGAAGTCATTCCAGCGTCGCAGTTCGAGACCTGGGCGCAGACCATGGAGGCTGCCAACGCCCAGGTGACGAAGCTGCTGCCGCCGTTCGCGCTCACTTACACGCCGTCGTACTCGGGTGCTGGCGGTGGGTACTACCCATCGTATGACCCGAACGGGCATGCGGTCTCGTACTAGGAGAAAGGGAGTAACGGGTTATGGCTGTTGAGATGTCGCCGAGCGCGGCGATCGTCGATCAGCGTGACCTCGAGGCTCGGGGGTTGCGGTTTGCTCGTGAGTGGTTCACGGGCAACTTCTTCACCGGTCTCGTGGGTGGCGCGATCTTCTACGCGTTCGGCCACTGGCTCGGCAACTTCATCGCGTCTGGCTACACCGTGGTGGTGAACAGTGGCCAGAATGAGGTTGCCATCTATTTGTCGTTGATGTTCGGAACTGTCGGTTTTCTCGCCGGGCTCGGGGTTTTCAACTATCCGATCGAGAAGCTGCTCGGCTGGGAGCCGACGGACCCACCGAAGTCGAAGAAGCGTACGTTCTGGGAGCACTTCACCTACTCGACCGACCACAAGGTCGTGGGGGTGCAGTACCTGTTCGTGACGCTGCTCTTCTTCCTCACGGGCGGTTTGCTCGCGTTGGCCATCCGCACCGAGCTGCTCTCGCCGACGTATCACATCTGGGCTGCTGACACCTACATCGAGGTCGTCAGTGAGCACGGCACGATCATGATGGCGATGGCGACCTCGTTGGTGCTCGGGCCGTTCGGGAACTACCTCATCCCGCTCATGATCGGGTCGAAGAAGATGGCCTTCCCGCGCCTCGAGGCGACATCGCTGTGGTTGCTAGTCGCAGCGTACATGGTGATCATCTCGGCGCTGTGGCAGGGCGGCTTCCAGTCTGGCTGGACCGGCTATGCGCCCCTGTCGATTCAGGGTGGTCCGGGTCAGTCCGACTACGACGTGGGCTTCGCGCTCGTGGGCCTCGGTATGATCGTTGGCTCGCTCAACATGGTGGCGACGGTCATCAACTACCGGGCTCCGGGCATGAAGTGGTCGCGCCTGCCGATCCTCGTGTGGGGCCTGCTCACGACGGCGTTCACGATGCTGCTGTCGGTGCCGGTGTTCGCTGACGGGCTCTACGTCATGGGCCTTGACCGTGCGGTGCGCACCTCGATGCTCTACGCCGGGCACGGTGGGTCGAGCTTCCTGTGGCAGAACCTGTTCTGGTTCTTTGGTCACCCTGAGGTCTACCTGATGGCCATGCCGGGCTTTGCGATGTTGATGGAGCTGCTCCCGGTCTTCGCTCGCAAGCCGGTGTTCGCCTACAAGACCTCGGCTGCTGGCATGATCGGTATCGCGGCGCTGAGCTTCTTCGTGTGGCAGCACCATCTGTTCATGTCGGGGATGAACCCGGACATGCGGCCGCTGTTCATGCTGACCACGGAGCTCATCTCGATCCCGACGGGCTTCTTGTACCTGGTGGGTATGGGTACGCTCTGGCGGGCGAAGATCCGCTTCGAGGTGCCGATGCTCTTCGTGCTGGCAGTGTTCTGGAACTTCCTGTGGGGTGGCGTGACGGGCGTGTTCAACTCGGACGTGCCGGTTGACACCCTGGTGCACGGGAGCTACTTCGTGCTGTCGCACTTCCACTTCACCATCATGGGGCAGTTGGTGTTCATCGTGCTCGGCGCGATCTACTACTACACTCCGCTGCTCTTCGGAGTGCGCATGAACGACAAGCTTGGGAAGGTGTCCTTCTGGATCACCTTCCTCGGCTTCAACGGGACGTTCTTGCCGCTGTTCATGGTTGGTCTGCTGGGTCAGCCGCGTCGTGTCTTTGAGTACGCGCTGCGCCTGCAGCACCTGGACCAGTTCTCCTCGATCTCGGCGTACGTGCTGGGACTCGGTATCCTCCTGTACGTCTTCAACCTCATCTGGTCGCTCGCCGTGTGGCGGACCCCTGCTGGACCGAACCCGTGGCGCTCCGAGGGGCTGGAGTGGCAGGTCGGCTACCCGGTGCCGCCTGACAACTTCGAGGAGATTCCGGTCGTGCTGCGCAGCCCGTACATGTACGGTGTGCCAGACCGTGGCCCGGTGGCCGAGCTGCACCCGTCGGCAGAGCAGGCGGCGGTCGTCGCTGGAGGCGAGGAGTAGATGGCAACGACCGGCGTCAATGCGCAGCCTCCCGCGATCGACGAGGAGCAGTACTACCATGACGCCCAGCTGGGGGCGATGTGGACCGCGTCGCGGTCCCTCATCCCCGTGGCCGCGGCGTTCTACGGTGGCATCTACTTCGCGTTCTTCTACCTGCAGTCGTTGAACTCCAACGGGCTGTGGGATCCGCACGGCCTTACGGCCTCCAAGATCCTCGGATTCTTGGTGATGGCGCTCCCGCTCGCGGGGCTCGCGGTGCAGGTGTTCGTCAACCGGCGGCTTCGGCGTGGCTACACCCTCGACTTCATCGTCGGCGGGCTCGCCAACACGCTGGCGCTGCTGTTGGCGACGGGCTTCCAGATCTGGAGCCTGACCCGGTTGCCGTTTCCTCCGGGCTACTCGGGCTACGCAGGCGTCTACATCGCGTTCGCAGCGATGAATGCGCTTGCGCTGTTCCTGAGCGCCTACTGGATCTTCACGTTGGTGATGCGGGCGATCCGGAGCTACGGTTTCTTCCGGGTTGACGGGGGGATCGGTGTCTCGAGCCATCGGCTTGCGGAGAACTTTCGCGCGAACCTCGATGGCTTCGGGGCGTACTCGATCTTCTTCGTGCTGGTGCAGATCTTCTCCTGGTACATCTACTTCATCCTGCACTAGGAGCGCTGCAACTGTGAGTGGTGGGGCGGTGTGGACTCCTCCAGGGGGTCCCCCGCCCCTCCTGTGTGTTGGGAGCGGGCAGTGATCGTCGATGTGATTGCTGGCGCGGTGCTGAGTCTCGCGGTGATCGGCTCTGGGCTGTGGTATCGATCTCGAGCGGGCGGAGGCTTCGAGCGGCGCCTCGGGACGGGGTTGGTGGTTCTCGGTGTGCTCGCCAATCCGGCATTCAGCGTGTTGGCCGGTGGCATCGCCGCGGTGCACGCGGTGCTTGCCGTTGGGGTGCTGGCGATACCGCTGTTCCTGTTCTGGAACGAGCTGACGCAAACCCATGACCCGCTCGCTCGGTTGGGACGACTCACCGCGGTCACGGTGCCGTGGGTATGGGGCTTTGCGGTGCTCAATGACCTCGTGGTCTTCGGGGAGTTCGAAGGGTTCTGGCAGCGAGCCTGGCACACCGATGCAGCGCTGGGCACGGTAACGCTGATGGTGCAGGGGATCACGGGGTTCCTCGTGATGAGCGTGTTGATGGGGGATGGGCGCCCAGCGCTGACGCACGTGCGTCAGGTGGTGGTTGCCTGGACATCGGCGATGCTCATCATGGGTGTTGGGATCGCAATGGGTCTTGCGCCAGGAACCTGGTACGGCTACCTTGTGCACAGCGAGGGCTACCTCGGTGCTATGACTGACCAGCAGGTCGCCGCGGCGGTCCTTCTGCTGGGAGGCGGGGCCGTCTGGTTTATTCTGGGTGCGCAGAAGATGAAGCTGTGGTTGGATGCTGAGGAACGCGACGGGCGCCGAGGTGGCTTGAGCCGGGGTCTCCGTATTGGCCGCTCGGTGCGACGTCCCTAGCGCCAAGAGCGCCCTGGGACTAGGGTGATGGCGGGCGTTCTCGGAGTTGGAGAGAGGAGGACGAGAGGATCATGTTCGCGAGTGTGACCAGTTATTCGGCGGCCGCCGACATGACGTTTGCGATCCCCCTTGGGATTTTTGCGGCGTCGTTGGTGTTCGGATTCTTCGCTCGTCGGCGCTTGGGGAGCCGGCGTTAGCGGTCGATCGTGGTCGATCGCGTTGGTTTCGGAGGGACCGGCTCATGCCGGTCCCTCGTCGCGTGGAGGGTGAGGGCCTGCGCCGGAGGTGATAGGCAGCGCCGGGGGGTCAGGCGGGGCAGGCACGAGCGGCGGCGCGGACGGTAGCGATGGCGCTAGGCTTGGCGCGGTAACCGTTAAGGGCGGTCCAGTGAGGCCGAAACGGAGGAGGCGTTGGGTTGCGCCGCAAGCAGATTCTCGGGCGCGAAGACGTTGCCCGTAGTGTGCGCCGGATGGCGCACGAGATCATCGAGTCGGCCGATGACCTTGCAGAAATCATCGTCGTCGGGATCGAGGGTGGTGGGGTTCCGGTCGCGGCGGCCATCGCCGGCGAGCTCCGAGCCATCGGTGGAGCCGAGGTCCCGTTGCTGAGGCTCGATGTCACGAGCTTTCGTGACGATCGGGGCGGCGGGTTACGGGGGCGCTGGGAGCCGGGTTGTGAGGTCACGGATCGTGTCGTGGTCCTCGTCGACGACGTGCTCTGCACCGGGCGTACGGTGCGCGCGGCGTTGGATGCTGTCCTTGCGGCGGGTCGTGCGCGCCGCGTGCTGTTGGCCACGCTGGTTGATCGCGGACATCGAGAGCTGCCGATCAGGCCCGATGTCGTCGGGCGTAACCTGCCGACGGCGCGTGATGAGTTCGTGGAGGTCGGGCTCGACGGCGTCTGGATCGTGCAGCAGGGCGTCGAGCAATGAGTGCAGTGGGGTTGCTGAGCAGCGACGGCCTGGCGTCGTCCGGATTCCTCGAGCGAGTCGCCCGTCGGGTCGATGAGCTGGTCGGCGGTGCAACGGCGCAGGCGAGGCTCGCCGGACGGCGCAGCGCGCTCCTCTTCCTCGAACCCTCGACGCGCACCGTGCTGGCGTTCGGGGCTGCTATCGAGGCACTCGGCGGTGTCTGGGTGCGCGTCGACAGTTCGACGAGTTCGTTGGTCAAGCAGGAGTCGTTGCGCGACACCCTGCGCGTCCTTGCAGCCCAGGGGACGACCCTGGTGGTGGTGCGCGCACCGTGGGTAGGGACGGCCGCCCTGGCTGCGCGCTTCTTTGACGGCGTTGTCGTGAACGCGGGCGACGGGGTCGGCGAGCATCCATCGCAGGCGGTTCAGGACGCGTGCGTGATCGCGCGGGCGCGAACCGGTCGGGCTGCAGCGCTCGAGTCCCTCCAGGGTCTCCGTGTTGCGATTGTCGGGGACGTGCGCCACTCGCGGGTGGCGCGCTCTGTGGGGCGGCTGCTCGCGGAGCTGGGTACCGAGATCGTCGGGGTGGCGCCGCGACCGTGGCAGGTCGCGCCGGCGGCGATCGGGGCGGTGGGGTTCACGGACGAGCTCGACGACGTCGTCGATGAGGTAGACGTCCTCTACATGCTGCGCATCCAGCGCGAGCGCCTCGGGGACGACATCGGCGTCGACCTCGCCGAGTACGTCGAGCGGTTCCAGCTCTCGGGGCGGCGGCTCGATCGCGTACGGCCCGGGGCGCTGGTGCTGCACCCGGGGCCGGTGAACCGAGGGGTGGAGCTGGACGACGTGGTGCTCGCCTCGTCGGCCATGCGCGACGGCGAGCAGTACGCACTCGGGGTACCGTCTCGGGTGGCGCTGCTCGAGGCCTTGACGGAGGAGGCGGGATGGGCCTCGTGATCGAGGGCGCGCACCTGTTGCGCCGAGGGCAGCTCATCGCAGCGCCGCTGCGCATCGAGGGAGGGGTGATCGTCGGGCTCGATGGAGCCCGATCCGGTGACCGCGTCCTCGATGCTCGGGGCTGCGTCGTTGCACCGGCGTTCGTCGATCTCCATACGCACCTGCGCTGGCCGGGGTCCTCCTCGGTCGACACCCCGGAAGACATCGCGCACGCCGCGCTGGCCGGGGGTTTCACCACGGTGGTGGCGATGGCGAACACGGATCCCCCTGTGGACTCTGTCGCGCGCTATCGCGCGGCTCATGCGCGCTTCCGCGAACTGCCGGTCGAAGTAGTGCAGGCCGCCGCGGCGACGTGCGGGCGCGAGGGCACTCGTCCGGTCGACGTGGCGCGTCTTCGGGCCGCCGGTGTCGTGCTGCTCTCCGACGACGGGGACCCAATTGCTCGCGCCGACGTGCTGCTCGAGGTGCTCGAGCAAGCGGCTGCGGCGGGCGTGGTGGTTGCCCAGCATGCCAGCCTGCCCGAGCTGAGCCGAGGGGTGATGAACGCCGGCGAGCTCGCTGATCGGCTCGGCTACGAAGGCGTTCCGGAGGTGGCAGAGGTTGCCCTCGTCGCGAGGGACATCGAGCTGGTACGAGCGAGCGGAGCTCGCTACCACGTCCAGCACCTCTCGGCTCGTGAGAGCATGAACCAGGTGCGTGCAGCTCGACGAGACGGGTTGCGAGTCACGTGCGAGGTGACGCCGCACCATCTCGGTCTCGAGGACCGCGAGCTCGCGAGCCACGACGCCCGTTTTCGGGTGAACCCGCCGCTTCGATCCCGTGCCACTCGGATGGCGCTCATCGAAGCCCTGCTCGCCGGTGCTATCGATGCCGTTGCCACCGACCACGCCCCGCATCCGTCGTGGCGCAAGGATCTCCCGCTCGAGCTCGCAGCTCCGGGGATGCTGGGACTCGTTGAGGCGTTTCCAGCCTCGTGGACTGCGGTGTGGGAACAGCTTGCTCGCCGCGGCGAGGTGTCAGCGAGCTGGCCCGACGACCCTGGTGCGCTGGCAGGACCCGCAGCTCGAGCACTCGTGCGACTCCTCGAGGTGCTTAGCGTACGGCCTCGCCAGATCCTCGGCGGCTCGAGAGACCTTGACGTCGGGCACCAAGCCGACCTCGTCGTCGTCGACCCGGCGGGTCGCACTCTCGGCGGTGGCGGTGGTGTCTACCGCTCTGCGAACAGCCCGTGGCAGGGCCGGGAGCTCCTTGGCGCGATCCGCTGGGTGGTGCGCGCAGGGGCCGTGGTGGTGGAGGAGGGCGTGCGTGTACCTGCATGACGAGCGAGTCGAGCGCATCCCGGCGTGGCTGGTGCTGCGCTCGGGTGCGCGGTTCCGGGGCAACGTCGTCGTGCCGGCAGGCAGCGCCCCCAGCTTCGAGGAGGTCGAGGCGGAGGTGGTTTTCAACACCGCGATGAGCGGCTACGTCGAGGCCATCACGGACCCCTCCTACTACGGGCAGATGGTGTGCTTCACGACGGCTCACCTCGGCACCTACGGTGTGAGCCGCGAGGACATCCAGAGCACGCGGCCCTGGGTGAGCGCGGTGCTCGCACCCCGCTACACCGAGGTCGCCTCCAACTTCCGTGCGGAGCTCACGCTCGCCCGCTGGCTCCACGAGGCGGCAACGCCCCTGTTCGTCGACTTCGACTCGCGCCGGCTGGTGCGCAGCCTGCGCGTTGCGGGCGCCGAGCCGGGGGTGATCACGCTCGGGGACCCGGATCGAGCGGCCGAGCGCGTTCGCGATGCCCGTGGCACCGAGGGTCGGGACCTGGTGTCGGCGGTCACGCGGTCGGCGGTCGAGGAGCTCGCACCCCTCGGCGAGCCGCGCTCCTCGCGTCCCGTGGTAGTCATCGACTTCGGCATCAAGCGCCGGATGCTCGAGACCCTGCGCGGACCATGGCGGCTCGTCGTGGTCCCGGCGACGACGAGCCTCGGTGAGCTCGAGTCCTACGACCCGCTCGCCGTCTTCCTCTCCAACGGCCCAGGAGACCCCGCAGCGCTGACGGGTCCGATCGAGCTGGTGCGCTCCCTGCTAGGCCGGCTCCCCCTCGCTGGCATCTGCCTTGGGCACCAGCTGCTCGCACTTGCAGCCGGGGCCCGCACCGCCAAGCTCGACTTCGGCCACCACGGCTCCAACCACCCGGTCCTGCTCGCGGAGTCGGGACGGGTGGCGATCACAGCCCAGAACCACAACTACGCGGTCGAGGAGGCCTCGCTTGGTGAGCTGGATGTGCCGGTTGTCGTGGATCGACGGAACCTCTTCGACGGCGTCGTCGAGGGGCTTCGATACCCCTCGCTCGCAGCCGTCAGCGTGCAGTACCACCCTGAGGCAGCGCCTGGCCCGCGGGAGCAGGAGTCGGAGATCTGCGAGGAGCTTGCAGGGTTGATCGGAGACGACCTCGGTGCCTAGGGATCCCCGGCTCGGCTCGGTGCTCGTGATCGGTTCGGGTCCCATCGTCATCGGCCAGGCGAGCGAGTTCGACTACTCGGGCGTGCAGGCCTGTCGCGTGCTGCGAGAGGAGGGGTTGCGAGTCGTGCTCGTGAACTCCAACCCGGCCACCATCATGACCGACCCCGAGTTTGCGGATGCGACCTACGTGGAGCCCCTCACCCGCGAGATCCTCGAGCGCATCATCGAGGTGGAACGCCCCGACGCGCTGCTGCCCACGCTTGGTGGCCAGACCGCGCTCAACCTCGCGATGGAGCTGCACCGTGCAGGGACCCTCGAGCGCTTCGGGGTCCGCATGCTCGGAGCGCGCCCTGGCTCGATCGAGCTGGCCGAGAGCCGGGATGCCTTTCGTCGGCTTCTCATCGACATCGACCCCGCACTCGCGGTGCAGGGTCGCCTCGTGCGCTCCCTCGACGAGGGCCGTGCGGTCGCCCGGGAGCTCGGCTTCCCGCTGATGCTGCGTCCCTCCTACATCCTCGGCGGGGCTGGCACCGGCATCGCGGAGGATGCGAGTGCCTTCGAGGCCATGCTGCGAGCCGGCCTTGGCGCCTCGCCGGTGGGGGAGGTCCTCGTCGAGGAGTCGATCGCGGGCTGGAAGGAGTTCGAGCTCGAGGTCATGCGCGACGCGATGGACAACTGCGTCGTCGTGTGCTCGATCGAGAACGTCGACCCCATGGGCGTGCACACCGGCGACTCGATCACCGTAGCCCCAGCCCAGACCCTCACCGACGAGGAGTACCAGCGCATGCGCTCCCTCGCCTTCGAGGTGCTCCGTCGTGTCGGCGTCGAGACCGGTGGCGCGAACGTCCAGTTCGCCGTCGACCCGCGCACCGGGCGCATGGTAGTGGTCGAGATGAACCCGCGAGTGTCCCGTTCCAGCGCTCTAGCCTCCAAGGCCACCGGGTTCCCGATCGCCAAGATCGCCACCCGCCTTGCCATCGGCTACCGGCTCGACGAGATCATGAACGACATCACGGGGGTTACCCCCGCGAGCTTCGAGCCCGCGCTCGACTACGTCGTCGTCAAGGTGCCCCGCTGGGCCTTCGAGAAGTTCGAGGGCGCTGAGGAGGTGCTGGGCACCCGCATGCAGTCGGTCGGGGAGGCGATGGCGATCGGTCGGAGCTTCGCCGAGGCGCTCCAGAAGGCTCTACGGGGTGTGGAGCGCTCGCGTGCGGGGCTGGCGGCCGATCCGCTGGAGCGCCACCTTGTCGAGGTCGACGAGGTCGAGCTGGCCCGACGGGTCGCGACCCCGACGGAGGAGCGGATCTTCGCCGTGGCCGAGGCCTTCCGCCGTGGCTGGCCGATCGAGCGGGTCGCGGAGCTGAGCAGGATCGATCCCTGGTTCCTCGGCGAGATCCGGGGCATCGTGATGCGGCGCCGGGCGCTCGAGGGGCGCACCCTCGCCTCCCTCGGCGCCGAGGAGCTGCTCGAGCTCAAGCGCTGGGGTTTCGCTGACGCGCAGCTCGCCTGGCTGCTCGGCGTTGACGAGGCGGCTGTGCGCACGCATCGGCTAGCGCTCGGGGTTCGCACGACCTACAAGGCCGTCGACACCTGCGCTGCTGAGTTCCCGGCCCGTACCCCCTACTTCTACTCAACCTGGGAGGAGGAGTCGGAGATCTCACCCTCGGCGCGTCCGCGGGTCGTGATCCTCGGGGCGGGACCCAACCGCATCGGCCAGGGCATCGAGTTCGACTACTGCTGCGTGCACGCTGCCTTCGCCTTGCGCGAGGCAGGCTACGACGCGATCATGGTCAACTCGAACCCCGAGACCGTCTCTACCGACTACGACACTTCTTCGCGCCTCTACCTCGAGCCGGTGGTGCGCGAGCACGTGCTGGACGTGCTCGACGTGGAGGCGGCGGCGGGGACCCTGGCCGGCGTCATCGTGTCGCTGGGCGGCCAGACGCCGCTCAAGCTGGTGCGCGACCTCGACCCGGGTCTCGTGCTGGGGACCCCGCCCTCGTCGATCGACATCGCCGAGGACCGAGCCCAGTGGTCCAGGCTCTGCGAGCAGCTCGGCCTGCTGCAGCCCCCAGGTGGCACCGTCACCTCTGCCGACGAGGCGTTCGCCCTGATCGATCGCATCGGGCTGCCCGCGATCGTGCGCCCCAGCTACGTGCTGGGAGGCCGTGCCATGGAGATCGTCTACACACGCGCCGAGCTCGCGGGTGCGCTGGAGCGCCTCGGGCAGCTCTCGAGTGAGGGCACCATCTCGGAGCGTAGCCCCATCCTCATCGACCGGTTCCTCGAGGGGGCGACCGAGGTCGACGTGGACGCCCTGCGCGATCGCGAGGGGGGCTTGTGGATCGAGGCGGTGATGGAGCACGTCGAGGAGGCGGGGGTCCACTCGGGGGACTCTGCCTGCACCATTCCTCCCACCAGCCTGCCGGCCCCGGTGGTGGAGCGCATCGAGACGGCCACTGCCGCCATCGCCGAGGCGCTCGGCGTTGTTGGGCTCCTCAACGTCCAGTTCGCCGTGAGCGACGGTCACGTCTACGTCCTCGAGGCCAATCCGCGTGCCTCGCGCACGGTTCCCTACGCCGCCAAGACGACGGGCGTGCCGCTCGTGAGGATCGCAACCCTGCTCATGGTGGGGCGCACGCTGGCCGAGCTTGCGCTCGAGGGCGTGCGCCCACCCAAGCCTCCGCGGACGTACGTCACGGTCAAGGAGGCGGTGCTGCCCTTCGGCCGGTTCCACGGGGCGGACGCCGTGCTCGGACCGGAGATGCGCTCCACCGGCGAGGTGATGGGCATCGATCGCTCCATGCCGCTCGCCTTCGCCAAGGCCCAGCTCGCCGCCGGCACGCGCCTGCCCGACCACGGGGTCGTGCTGGTCACCGTTGCGGATCGCGACAAGCCCGACCTCCTGCCGGTCGCTGCGCGCTTCCTCGAGCTTGGTTTCACCCTGGCAGCGACGGAAGGCACGGCAGCCTTCCTCCGGAGCCACGGTCTTGGGGTGGAGCGGCTGGTGGCCAAGGTCAACGTGGAGGATGACCTGAGCGAGCGCGCAGCACCCTCGGGGTTCGTTGATGCGGTCCACCTCATCCGTTCGGGAGAGGTCGCGCTCATCGTCAACTCGCCACGGGGCAGCGGTCCGCGACGCGACGGCTACCGCATCAGGACCGCGGCTCTCGAGGCCAAGGTCCCGCTCATCACGACGCTGGAGGCTGCGCGGGCCGCGGCGGAGGCGATCGCCGCGCTGCGCACCTCGAGCTTCGAAGTCCGGCCGCTGCAGGCGTACCACTGTGAGCCCTGAGCGCTCGCAGATGGAAGTCCGACGCGGCAGGCTGGTGCTCGCGAACCCGGTGCTGACCGCCGCGGGCTGTGCGGGCTTTGCGACGGAGCTCGCTGCCGCACTCCCGCTCGAGCGCCTCGGCGCGCACGTCGTCAAGTCGCTCGCGCCGTTTGCCCACACTGGCAATCTCGCTCCTCGTCTTGCTCCGGTCCCCGGGGGGATGGTCAACTCCGTGGGGCTGGCGGGCCCCGGCGTGGCGGCCTGGCGCGCGCAGGCGTGGCCGCGTCTCAAGGAACGTGGGGTGCCCACCGCGCTCAGCATCTGGGGCTTTCGCCCCGAGGACTATGGCGAGGCGTTGGCGCAGCTTGGGGACATCGCCGACGAGCTTGTCTACGTGGAGCTCAACCTGTCGTGCCCGAACCTGGATGCAAGCCACGACCTCTTTGCGCACGATCCGGTCGCCACGGCTGCTGTTGTCGCCGCGGTGCGCTCGGTAACGAGTGCGGTAGTGCTGGTCAAGCTGTCGCCGAACACCGACCGCATCCTCGAGGTGGCAGCGGCAGCGCTGGACGAGGGTGCCGACGGCTTCGTCGCCACCAACACGCTGATCGCCCAGTGGTACCGGGGTCCGCGACCCGCGCTTGGCGCTGAGCGGGGCGGGGGGCTCTCCGGAGGAGCGCTGCATCCGGTAGCGTTGCGCTGCGTCGCAGAGCTGCGCGCGCGCTTTGGAGATGTCCCGATCCTCGGGGTGGGAGGCGTGGCAACCCTCGCGGACGTGCTGCGCTTCGTGCGTGCCGGTGCCGATGCGGTGCAGGTGGGCACCGCGCTCTTCGTGGACCCTCGCCGCCCCGTGCAGCTGCTGGAGAAGCTGGCGGGCGAAGTGGCGCGTCGTGGGGCATCATCATGGGAGGACTTCTGCCGAGCGCTGCGGTCGGGAAGGAGCGGGGAGTGAAGGTGGAGGCCATCGACCGGGAGCGGCTCGCGCTCGCGCTCGACCGTGACGACGCGGTGGAGGCACTGCGGCTCGCCGAGGAACTGCGTCCGTGGTTTGGGATCGCCAAGGTTGGCCTCGAGCTCTTCAGCGCCTCCGGTCCCTCGATCCTCACGGGTCTCGTCGACCAGGGTTGGCGTGTCTTTGCCGATCTCAAGCTCCACGACATCCCGACCACCGTCTACCGTGCGGGCCGGGTGCTTGGTTCCCTCGGCGTGGCACTCGCGACCATGCACGCCGCGGGTGGCGAGGCGATGCTGCGAGCAGGGATCGAGGGACTACTCGAGGGTGCGGCCTCCGTCGGCGCACCCACCCCCCTCGGCCTTGCCGTGCTCAGCCTGAGCTCGCAGCCCCCACTCGACGACGACGAGCTGGTGGGGCGGGTCGAGGCTGCGGTTCGCTCCGGGTGCCAAGGCGTCGTCGTCCCAAGGGCGGCGCTTGCCACCGTTGCTGCGCGCTGGCCCAATCTGGTGCGGGTTGTTCCCGGCATCCGAGGGCCACGCGGCGAGCACCACGACCAGGCACAGGCGCTCACCGCTGAGGAGGCCGTGGCTCTGGGCGCCGACATCCTCGTGGTCGGCAGGGCGGTCACGGAGGCTCCGCAACCGGCTGAGGCGGCTCGGACGCTACTCGGCGTGCCGCCGCAACCATGAACATTGCGAGCGAATCGCGGTCCAACGGCCGATCAGCTCTGCTAGGTTGCCCGATATGCCATTACCACCATCGCTAAGCCCCGAGCAGCGCCAGGCTGCTCTCCAGAAGGCTGCAGAGGCTCGACGAGCGCGGGCGGAGATCAAGGAGCGGCTCAAGATGGGGACGCTCTCGCTCGCGGAGCTCCTCGAGCGCGCCGACAGCGACGAGGTCATCGGCAAGATGAAGGTGATCTCGGTGCTGGAGTCCCTGCCGGGCATCGGCAAGGTGAAGGCTCGTCGGATCATGGACGAGGTCGGCGTTGCGGACAGTCGCCGGGTTCAGGGCTTGGGCTCGGTGCAACGCCAGCGCCTCCTCGAGGAGCTGGCGAACCGCTGATCCTCGTCGTCTGTGGACCCGGCGGGGTCGGCAAGGGCTCGCTCGTGCGGGAGCTCGTAGCTCGGGTGCCGGGATCGTGGCTTGCTCGCTCGTGGACCACGCGACCCCGGCGTGAACACGAGTCGCCCGTGGCGTACCACTTCGTGACCCGCGAGGAGTTCGAGGCGGAGATCGTCCGCGGCGGCTTTCTTGAGTGGGCGTCGTTCAACGGCAACCTCTACGGGACCCCTCGCTCGGAACTGGAGCGGGGCGATCCCGTCGTCCTTGAGATCGACGTCCAAGGGGCAAGGTCGGTACTCAAGGAGGGTCTCGACCCAGTCGTCGTCGGGATCCTGCCGCCGAGCTTCGCTGAGCTTGCGCGCCGCATGCGAGAGCGCGGCGACGATGCGAGTCACATCGAGCGGCGCATCGCCCTGGCTCACGAGGAGGTTGATGCCATCGTGGAACTCGCGAACCACCTGGTCGTCAACGATCGCCTTGGTCGTGCGCTGGAGGAGTTGTTCGAGGTCGTCGCTGCCGCGAGACGAGCAAGCCCGGCCAGTGAGAGCCGGTAGGCTGGGGCCCCGAGAGGAGGTGCCGTGGCCGAAGCCGGGCGATCACTGCTCACCCCACCAATTGAGGCGCTGCTGGAGCACACTGGTTCCAAGTTTGTGCTCATCACGCTGGCTGCGCGCCGAGCGCGCCAGATCAACAACTACCGAACCCACCTGGGGGAGGGGCTCGGGACCATGATCCCGCCCCAGGTCGAGGCGGACGTCTCCAAGCCCTTGTCGCTCGCCTTCGAGGAGATCGCCCAAGGCATGATCGTACCAGAGCTCGCGGCTGAGGATATCGGCGGGCTCCTCGAGGACGAAGCGGAGTAGCAGCATGGCCCGACGGGTGCTGTGCATCGTCGGGGGAGGGATCGGAGCCTTCAAGGCACTGGAGCTGGTTCGCCAGCTGCTGGATGCCGGCCACGAAGTCGAGGTCGTTGCGACACGCGCGGCCCTGGAATTTGTCGGGGCCGCATCGTTCTCCGCTATCGCGACGAGGCCGGTCGTGACAGATCTCTTCGGCGCCGAGCCCTCGGTGCACACGAGGCTGGCAGCGTGGGCCGAGCGCATCGTGGTGTACCCCGCGACCGCGGATCTGTTGGCGCGCAGTGCGCTGGGGCTCGCTGATGATGTGGCCACGGTGACCCTGCTCGCCTCAGGTGCGCCGCGGCTCTTTGTTCCGGCGATGCACTCGCAGATGTGGGAGGCCCCCACCACCCGGCGCGCCGTCGACCAGCTGCGCCGTGACGGTGCCGGTGTGCTTGGTCCGACGGTGGGTCGGCTGGCAGGCGGCGATCGTGGGATCGGTCGGCTCCTCGATCCTGCCTGGGTGCTGCACTGGCTCACGCTCCAGGATGTCACCCCCGAGCTCGCTCTGGAGGGGGTCCGGGTGCTGGTGACGGCCGGAGGCACTCGCGAGCCCATTGATCCGGTTCGCTTCGTCTCCAACCGCTCCTCTGGACGTCAAGGTCACGCTCTTGCGGCCATGGCAGCGGTGGCCGGTGGCCAGGTGGTACTCGTGACGACACAGGATCCGGGTTGGGTGGCCGAGCTCGTCGAGGTGGTGCGGGTGGAACGGGCCGCGGAGCTCGCCGCCGCGGCCGTCGGCATCGCGGATGCCTGCGACCTCATCGTCGCAGCGGCGGCAGTCGCAGACTTCGCTCCGGCAGCCCCTGCAACGCACAAGCTCAAGCGCGCGGAGCAAAGCCACCTCGAGCTCCTCCTCGAGCGAACCCCCGACGTGCTGGGTGAGCTCGTGGCGCGTCGACGCGAGGGTCAGGTCATCGTCGGTTTTGCGGCTGAGACGACGGACCTTACGGCGGAGGTTGCACGCAAGCTCGCCGACAAGGGGGTCGACCTCATGGTGGGCAACGACGTCAGCCGCGAGGACGCGGGCTTTGATGCGGCAACGAACGCGGTGGTGCTCGCTGATCGGCTGGGTGGGTGGTGCGAGCTGCCGCTCGCGCCCAAGGAGGTCATTGCCGCGCAGGTGCTTGAGACTGCCTGGTCGCGCGTGGGCCGCGGTGATCGCAGCTAGCGTGCTCTCGATCGCTGGAGCGAAGGAGCACTTAGTGCGGAGCTATGCGTTCACCTCTGAGTCCGTCACCGAGGGTCACCCTGACAAGATGGCCGACCAGATCTCGGACGCCATCTTGGACGAGATCTTGGCTCAGGACCCGATGGCGCGGGTGGCGTGCGAGACCTTGCTGACGACTGGCCTCGTGGTGGTGGCAGGCGAGATCACTACTGAGGGCTACGTGGACATCCCCAAGGTGGTGCGTCGCACCATCTGTGACATCGGCTACGACCGGGAGTCCTACGGCTTCGACGGCAACACCTGTGGAGTCGTGGTCTCCATCGACGAGCAGTCGCCCGACATCGCTGGGGGCGTGCTCGCTGCCCTTGAGGCGCGCTCGGGGGAACGCGACCCTTACTCGAGTCTCGGCGCCGGTGACCAGGGGATGATGTTCGGGTTCGCATGCGACGAGACCCCGGACCTCATGCCCTTGCCGATCTGGCTCGCCCACCGGCTCGCGCAGCGCCTTGCTGAGGTGCGTCGAGCGGGCGTCCTGCCCTACCTCAGGCCCGACGGCAAGACGCAGGTCACGGTGCGCTACGAGGGCTATCGGCCGGTCGCACTCGACACCATCCTGATCTCGACGCAGCACCAGCCTGGCATCGACCTTGCCACCCTGCTGCTACCGGACCTCGAGAGCGTCGTGGTACGGCCGATGCTCCCACGCGACCTGGATGCGTCGTCGCTGCGCATCCTGGCGAACCCCACCGGCCGCTTCGAGCTCGGCGGTCCACACGCCGACACCGGCCTGACCGGGCGCAAGGTGATCGTCGATACCTACGGCGGCTCAGCACGCCACGGGGGCGGCGCGTTTTCGGGCAAGGATCCCTCCAAGGTGGACCGCTCCGGCGCCTACGCCGCGCGCTGGGTGGCCAAGCACATCGTCGCCTCCGGTGCTGCGAGCCGGTGCGAGGTGCAGGTGGCCTACGCCATCGGAGTTGCCCATCCGGTGTCGCTCATGGTGGAGACGTTCGGCACCGAGCAGGTCGATCCCGCTGCCATTGAACGGGCAGTGCGCGGGGTCTTCGACCTACGCCCGGCGGCGATCATCGACGCGCTGCACCTGCGCCAGCCGATCTACCGGCGCACCGCAGCCTACGGTCACTTCGGTCGCTCCGACGGGGCGTTCCCGTGGGAGCGTCTGGACCGCCTCGAGGAGTACCGAGCGGCCATCGGCGCGGCCTAGCGTGGATCGCTACGTCGACGTCGTCGTCGACGTCGTTGGTCGTCCTGGCCCCTTCACTTACCGGCTCCCCGACGGGCTCGAGGCAGGGCTCGGCGACGAGGTAGTGGTACCGTTGGGCCCGCGGCGCGTGGCGGGCTGGGTCGTCGCGACCGATGTCGCAGCGCATGCCGAGCGCAGCATTCGCCCCGTCGGACGTCGACGTCGACCAGGACCCCCGCCCGAGGTCACTGCCACCGCGCTGGCGGCGGCGGCCTGGGCGGTTGCCAGCCCGGTACCGCTGCTGCGCCGGGCACGCCGGCCGACCGTGCGCGGTGCGCCGGAACTCCCGCCGCGTCCTGGGCGCGCCGTGGGCGAGCTCGTCGACGCGAGCGCGGTGGCCTTCGAGCTCTTCGTGGCGCCGTTCGACGTCGATGCCGCGAGCGAGGCGGCACGGCTCGCAGCCGCAGGCACCTTCGGGCGCCGCTTCCTAGTGGTCGCACCGACCAGGCAGCTCGCAGCATCCTTCGCCGAGAGGGCAGTAGCAGCCGGGCTCGAGCCGCCTGCCCTGGTCCCTGACGGCTGGGACGAGCTTGCGACCGATCGGGCAACGGTGGGGGTCGGGGGTCGCTACGCGGCGCTGGCGCCGCTGGCGGGCCCTGAGGCCGTCGTAGTGCTCGACCCGGTTCACCCGAGCGCGCGCGAAGAGGCCTCGCCCTACCTCGAGGCCTTCGACGTCGCGGCGCTGCGCTCGAGGTGTTCGGGTGCGCGCCTGGTGGTGGTGAGTGCGGTGCCCTCGGTGGCGCTCGCGGCGCGAGCGGCGCGCGTGCGCACCAGCCGGCCGCCAGCGTCGCGCCGGGTGCGCGCGCGTCTCGTGCGCGTTGGGGAGCTCGACCCGCAGCGCGGCCTCGAGGGGCTCGTCGCCGACGTGCTTCAACAGCGGCGCCGCCAGCAACCGACGGCGAGCGTGCTCGTCGTGGTGCCGAACGCGGGACTCGGGCACGCACCGTGGTGCCGCAGTTGCGGCGCCCAGCTCACCTGCGCAGTCTGCGATGCGCCGCTCGTGGTCCAGCCGGCGACCCGGGGTCGCCCCGCCACGGGCTGGTGTGCGCGCTGTGGTGCGGTGCGGCCTCTGCGCTGCAGCGCCTGCGGGGGAGTGGCGTTGCGCACCACGCGATGGTCGGTCGAGCGGCTGGCGCGCTCGCTCGCGGAGGTGCTGCGCGAGCCGGTGGCGCCGCTCGAGGCAAACGCGCGGGTTGTGGTGGGTACCATCGAGGCACTCGAGCGTGCGCATGCCAACAACGTCGTGGTCCTGGTGGAGCCGGAGCGCTTCTTCGGCAGCCAGACCCTGCTCGCGGGGGAGCTGCTCGCCTACTGGGTGCACCGCGCTCTCGTCGTGGCTCGGCGAGCAGGCGGCTCGGTGGAGGTCGTTGCGCGCCATGCGCCGCCGTGGCTCGAGCCGCTCCTTGGCTCCGGGCAAGTGCTCAGCGTGCTGCGTGAGCTGCGCACCGAGCGGCGAGCGCTAGGACTGGAGCCGCTGGCGCCCTCGGCCATCGTCGGTGGGGCCGCTGCTGCCGAGTTCCTGCATACGCTAGAGCGCCTTGGCTACCCGAACCTCGAGCGCCGTGAGCTCGGCGGGGGACGGTGGCTCCTCGAGGCGCCCTCGGCATTGGACCTGCGCAGGGCGCTTGGCGCAGTTCCGCGGCGCTGGGATGCCCGCAGCCTGCACCTCGAGCTCGACCCACGGGAACTCTGAGTGTACGTACACAGATGCGCTCTCAGCGTGCGACGCCGGGCTGACTAGAGTGGTTGGTGCGAGGTTGTCCAGACCCGTCCGGGTCGTCTTGGGACTAAGTAAGGCGATCCGGGGGCTGACTAGAGTGGTTGGTGCGAGGTTGTCCAGACAGCGCCGCAGCTGACCCAAGCCACGAGCTGCTGGCGGCTTGGGGTTGGCTGGGTCGGCCGCACGAGGGGAGGTGCACGGCGATGACCGGGATGGGCACGGCATCCGTCAGCGGAGCGGGTCTCGCGGGGCCGTTCTACCACCGGCTGGTGCTCGAGGCCTTGGTGCTGTTGCTCCTTGGGGTGGTACTCATCGCCGCGCGGTACTTCCTGCTGCCAGCCACGACCGCTGCAGCGCGAGTGCGCATCGCTGGCTCCTCGGACGAAGGTGGCGCTGTGGTGAGCGAGCCGCTGGCGCGCTCCGTGCTGCGTTGGGGCTTTGGTCTGCTCTGGATCCTCGATGGCCTGCTGCAGATGCAGCAGGCCATGCCCACGTCGCTGACGAGCCAGGTTATCGCCCCCGCAGCCCAGGGTAGCCCGCACTGGCTCGTGAGCCTCGTGCAGGTCGGCATCGATCTCTGGGAGCGCCACCCTCTCTGGGCGGCGACGGGTGCGGTGTGGATCCAGCTCGCGATCGGGATCTGGCTCCTCGTGGGGCGCTCGGGTTGGTTCGCTCGGCTCGGCTACGCGGCAGCTGTGGCGTGGGGGCTCGTCGTCTGGGTCGGCGGTGAGGCGATGGGCGGGATCCTCGCTCCGGGTGCCTCGTGGCTCTTCGGTGCTCCTGGCGCCGTGCTCTTCTACGTGCTTGCAGCAGTCGCGCTCTTCTTCCCCGAGAGCGCCTGGCGGGCCGATCGCCTGCCGCGGTGGCTGCTTGGGCTCCTCGGGCTCAACCTGCTCGTCTTCGGCGTGCTCGAGGCGTGGCCGGGTCGCGGCTTCTACCACGGCCAGATCCCGACCATGATCTCGACCATGGCCCAGACCCCCCAGCCCGCCTTGCTCGCGCGCCCGATGGTCGCAGTGGCCCACCTGCTGGCCCACCACCAGGCGCTCACGGCCGCCGTCAACGTGGTGGTGAGCGTCGTGCTCGTCGGGGTCGGGCTTGCGTTCCTGGTGCGCCGGTTCCTCTGGCCGGCCTTCTGGGTGCTGGCGGTGCTTTCGTTCCTGGCGTGGTGGTTCGTCCAGGACTTCGGTTTTCTGGGCGGGGTCGGGACCGACCCGAACTCGATGATCCCCGAGCTCTTGGTCGCCTTCGCCGGTGTCTGGGCAACGACGCATGCCGTGGTGCCGGCGGACGCGCCGGAGGGCTTCTGGCCCTCGTCGCTAGGGGTCGCTGGCCGGCTCTTCGGCGTCTGGACGGTCGCTGCCTGGCTGCTCGGCGTCGGTCCGCTGGCCTACGCGGCGATCAACCAGACCGCCTCACCAGCGCTCGCGCTCGCCGCGTCGGACACCCCCTTCGCGGTAGATCGACCAGTACCCTCCTTCTCGCTGCTCGACCAGCACGGTGTGCCGGTCTCGATCCAGCAGTTCGCGGGCAAGCGGATCGTGCTTACGAACCTCGACCCCGTCTGCACCTACGACTGCCCGCTCATCGCCCAGGAGCTGCGCAGCGCCGATCTGGCCCTACCACCCTCGATCCGCGCCAAGACCGTCTTCGTGGCGGTCGCGGTCAACCCGGTGATCCACTCGGTCCAGGCGCTCCAGATCTTCGACGCGAGGGAGAACCTCAACGGTTTGTCGAACTGGTACTTCCTCACCAGCCCGTCGCTTGCGACCCTCTCGCACGTGTGGGAGGAGCTTGGCTTTGGTGTCTCCCAGCCGGTAGACGGGGTCATGACCCAGCACGAGGATCTCGGCTACATCATCGGCCCGCACCTGACGGAGCGCTACCTCGTGCCAATGGATCCGTCCCTGAACAGCCCGATTGCCCAGAGCATCTCGTCGCTGTACGTCCATCTCGTCGAGGAGGTGTGAGCTCGGTGCAGGGGGCAACGGCCCGTTGGGTCGTACTCGTCGGTGTCGGGTCGCTCGTGCTGGCAGCGTGCGGGAGCCAGCTAGCAGCCCAGCAGCAGTCGACGCTACCAGCCAACTTCGCCACCATCGCAGCTACACCCTCGGGTCAAACGGCCACCATTGAGGTGGAGAGCTACCAGCACGGCGAGCTGCTGCTCCAGCGTGGTGCGAACCTGACGCTGGAGACCCCGCTCGGTGTGTCGACCCGAGCCGGGATCGTGTTCGCACCTCCCGCGACGAACGCGGCCCCCGAGTTCGCGGCAGAGGTCGCTCACGGCACGTGGCCGTACTCGGTCTTCTGGGGGGCTCATGGGGGCTCCTGGCTGCCCCAGGACGTGACGGTTGCGGTTGCGCCGTTCCCGGGGTCGGTGGTGTCCTGGGGGAGCGGTGGGGTCGCGATCGTCGGTACCCAGAGCTTTGGTGCCGCCGACCAATCGATCGTCCGCCTCGGACCCACCGGAGCGATCACCGGCACCGTGGTTCCCGAGCGTGCCCTTGCCGCAGCGGCGCGTCGGGTGGGCTGTGTTGACCCCGAGTACCGCGCGCTTGACCCATCCGCAACTTTTGCGCTGGCGACGTGCGGTACGTCGTCGAGCCTCGTGGTCTACGACATCGCTACGGGCCATGCGCGGGCGATCGACCTAGGTGGCCCGGTGCTCGGCACGAGCGGGGTGGTCGCGAGCCAGCGCGGTTCGCTGCTCGCGGCGGTGCTGGGCGGCCACGAGGAGCACCTGGTCGTCGTCGCACTGCCTGGCGGGTTGGTGATCGCTCGAGTTGGGCTTGGCCAGGCGGCCTCTGCGACGCCCTCCATCGCCGCTGACGGCTCCCAGGTCGCGGTGCTGGTGCCGCACGGCTCCTCGGGCACGCTCGAGCTCATCGGGCCGGTGGCACCTGGCGAGGGGAGCCTGGTGCGCGCGGTGGCGGCGCCAACGTGGGCCCAAGGCGTCGGGTTCTTCCCTGAAGGTACCGTCGAGGTGGTCGCCGCCAACCCGAACGCAAACGGGGTCGGCGTGCTCGCGCTCGAGGGAGGGCAGTGGCGCCTCGTGACCTCCGCGAGCATCCCAGTCGTGACCCAGGGCTGACCTCGACTCTGGCCAGAGCTCTGGTTTTGGCGTCTAGCGTGGGGTCGTGGCCGTCCTGCAGATCCGAACGGTTGGTGATCCGGTGCTGGCGCGTCGCGCCCACGACGTCGACGTCGTTGACGGACGTCTCGACCGGCTCATCGAGGACATGATCGAGACCATGTACGACGCCCCAGGCGTCGGTCTGGCTGCGCCGCAGGTGGGAGTCGATCTGCGCCTGTTCGTGTGGGACGTGGGGGACGGTCCGGAGGTGGCGATCAACCCCGAGATTCTCGAGCTCCACGGGCGATGGCGCTACGAGGAGGGGTGTCTCTCGGTGCCCGGCTACTTCTGGCCCATCGAGCGCCCTCGCCAGGTGCTGCTGCGCTACGTTGATCGCCATGGGGAGGTGGTCGAGCGGGAGGCCGAGGATCTCCTAGGGAGGGTCTTCCAGCACGAGACCGACCACCTCGATGGTGTGTTGCTCATCGAGCGCCTTGACGAGGAGGAGCGTCGCGAAGCCAAGCAGCGGCTTGCGCGCGAACGCTGGCTCGGGAGCTGACGTGCGCCTGCTCGTGCTCGGATCGACTCTCGAGACTGCGAGCATCCTGGAGCGTGTGCTCGCCGACGGGCACGAGGTGGCCGCCGTCGTCACGAAGGAGGCGAAGCGCCGTCGCCGAGGGGCACCGAGCGAGCCCACCCCGCCGGCGGCACTCGCGGTTGCGGGGGGCGTCCCGGTCGTGACGCGGCTCGCCGAAGCCCCCACCGACGTCGAGCTTGCGGTGGTGGTCGCCTACGGCCGCCTGTTGCCAGCTGCGTGGTTGGAGACGGTGCCGGCTGTGAACGTCCACTACTCACTGCTTCCCGCCTACCGCGGGGCAGCCCCGGTAGAGCGCGCGATCCTCGATGGCCAGGACGTGACGGGGGTGAGCTTGCTGCGCCTCGTGCCCGAGCTCGACGCGGGGCCCCTGCTGGCGCAGCAGGTGGTGGACATCGGTGGCCTCAGTGCGACCGCGGCCAGGGAGCGGCTGACCGCGGTGGGTCAGCAGCTGCTGGCTGGCCTGCTGGACCAGGGTTCCCCCCTCCCGGCCGGGGTGGAGCAGCGCGGCCCGGTCAGCTGGGCCCCCAAGCTCACGGAGGAGGACCTGCGGCTGCGGCCGGCCGAGCCCGCCGTGCGCTGGGACCGCCGTGTGCGCCTGGGGCGGGCCTTCGTCTTCGTGGCGGGGCGCCGGGTGCTCGTGCGGCGAGGCCACCCAAGCGACGACGTCGCCGAGGAGCTCGGGGCCATCGTCACCGCGGGCGGGGAGGCCTTGGTGCAGACGTCTCGTGGTGCCTTCGTACTCGACGAGGTGGTGCCCGAGGGTGCTCGTCCGATGAGCGGCGCAGCGTTCCTGCGCGGGTTGCGCGGGGTTGGTGCGCCGCGAGCGAGCTGTGTGGAGGGTTGAGATGACGAGGCAGCTACTGGCCAAGGTGCTCACCGTCTCGGACGGGGTGGTGGGTGGGTGGCGCGAGGACCGTTCCGGGGCCGCGCTCGTCGCTGAGCTCGCCTCGTTGGGCTTCGAGGTCATCGAGCACCGCGCCATCTCCGACGGGGCAGGGTCGGTAGCGCGCGCGCTGCGCGAGGCGACGCTGGGGTTCGCTGGTCTCGTGGTCACGACGGGAGGGACTGGCTTTGCTCCGCGAGACGAGACCCCTGAGGGTACCGCAGAGGTGCTCGAGCGCGAGGCGCCGGGGCTGGCCGAGCGGCTGCGCGCAGCGAGCCCGCTCGGTGCGCTCTCGCGCGGTCGTGCAGGCACGCGAGGCAGGTCGCTCATCCTCAACCTGCCCGGCTCGCCGAGCGGGGCGGTGGAGTCGCTGCGAGCCATCGCCGAGATCTTGCCGCACGCGCTGCGTCTGCTGGTCGATCAGGTTGACGAGCATCCCAATCGCGGCTCGTGAGTGCCCCGCTTGCCCTGGCCCGCCGGCTCGGCCTTCGCAGCCGTGGCGTCGCGTCTCCGAACCCGTGGGTGGGGGCGCTCGTCGTCGACGCCAGCGGGGTGCTCGTGGGCCGGGGTCGCACGCAACGGCCCGGCGCGGCCCACGCGGAGGTCGTAGCCCTCGAGGAGGCGGGCGAGCGCGCCCGGGGCGCCACCATGGTGGTGACCCTCGAGCCTTGCGCGCACCACGGGCGCACCCCCCCGTGTGTGGACGCCATCGTGGCCGCTGGGATCCGTGAGGTGCAGGTGGGCCTCGTAGACCCGGATCCCCGCGTCGCCGGCCGTGGTCTTGCGGCGCTGGAGGCGGCGGGGGTTCGGGTGGTGCTCGCACCGCGGCCAGAGGTCGAGCCGATCGTCGCCGAGCTCGCACCCTACCTCTCGCACCGACTCCGGCAACGCCCTTGGGTGATTGGCAAGGTGGCGATGACGTTGGATGCCGCTGTCGCCGACCGCGAGGGCCGCTCGCGCTGGATCACCGGGGAGGCGGCGCGCGACCTCGGGCACCGGGTCCGTGCCTGGGTGGACGCAATCGTGGTTGGTCGGCGCACCTTCGAGCAGGACGCTCCGCAGCTCACCGCGCGTCCTGGAGGGCGCGTAGCACGGCACCAACCGGCCAGGCTCGTCGCGTCTCGGCACCCCCTCGAGCTGCCCGAGGGCTACGAGCGCGTCGGCGGGGATCCGGCGGTGCTGGTGCGCGAGCTCGGGGAACGGGGATGGCTCTCGCTCCTCGTCGAGGGGGGACCTACCCTGTTCGGCGCCTTCCTGGACGCGGGGCTCGTCGACGAAGTGTTGGTTGCCATCGCGCCGCTGGTGCTCGGCGATCCGGAGGCACAGCACGCGTGGCGCTTGGCGGAACCCCGCCTCCTCGGTGCTGCCCTCGAAGGGAGCTGGCGGACGCTGGGTCGGCGCGGCAAGGACCAGGTGGCCTGGCTCTCGCTGCCGTCTGCACGGGAGCTTGCTGAGGCCTACTGGGCGTTCGAAGCCCGGGTCCTCGCCGAGCGAGCCCGCAGGTAGGCTGAGTGCGGGCGCTGGTCCGCACGTGCGCCCGGAGGTGACGTCGCGTGTTCTCTGGGATCGTCGAGCGCACGTTACCGTTCCTGGAGCGCGACGGGGGGCGGTTTCGCTTCGACCGGCGAGGCTGGGATGTGGAGCTTCCCGGTGGCAGCTCCATTGCGTTCGACGGGGCGTGCCTCACCGTCGTCGAGGCCACGGACGACGTGGTCGGAGTGGACGTGGTGGCCGAGACCCTGGCCCGGACCACGCTCGGGGGGCTCCAGCCCGGCGACCTCGTCAACGTGGAGCGCTCGGTGACGCTGGCGACCCTCCTCGACGGGGGGCTCGTGCTGGGGCACGTCGATGCGGTGGGTCGCGTAGAGACGGCTGCCGACGGGCGTCTGCGCGTCGAGTTCCCGGAGCGCTTTGGCGCACTGGTGGTCGAGAAGGGCACCATCGTCGTCAACGGGGTGGCGCTCACCGTGGCCGGGTTGGGGGGGTCCTGGTTCGAGGTGGCGCTCATCCCCGAGACCGAGCGACGCACCAACCTGGGCAGGCTCGAGGCAGGGGACCTCGTCAACCTCGAGTTCGATGTGATCGGCAAGTACGTGGCTCGCTGGCACGAGGTCGGTAGGGCTGCGGCAGTGGAGGACGTATGAGCATGGTTCGGGAGTCCCCGTTCGCCCCGATCGAGGAGGCGATCGCGGCATTTCGCGAGGGGCGCATGGTGGTGGTCGTCGACGACGAGGACCGGGAGAACGAGGGCGACCTCATCATGCCTGCCGACGCGGTGGAGCCTGACCACGTGGCCTTCTACCTCGAGCACACCTCGGGGATGCTCTGTGTCGCCGCGTCCGGGGAGCTCCTCGACGCACTGGAGCTGCCGCTGATGGTGGAGCACGGCACCGACCCTCGTGGTACCGCTTTCACGATCACGGTGGACGCGGCCGTCGGGGTCACGACCGGGATCTCGGCGAGCGACCGCGCGCGCACCATACGGCTGCTGGCTGACCCCACCTCGCGCCCTGGCGACTTCGTTAGACCCGGGCATGTCTTCCCGCTGCGCGCTCGGCCGGGCGGCGTGCTCAAGCGCGGCGGGCACACCGAGGCAGGCGTCGATCTTGCGCGGCTGGCGGGGCGGCGACCCGCTGCCCTGCTCGCGGAGATCACCACCGCCGATCGTCGCGGCATGGCGAGGCTCGACGAACTCCTCGGCTTCGCTGCCGAGCACGGGCTGGTGATCGTCTCCATCGCGGATCTGATCCGGTTCCGTGCGCGCACCGAGTCCCTCGTTGTGCGGGTGCCGGGAGCCGAGGCTACCATCCCGACCGACTACGGCGAGTTCCGCGCGATCGGGTACCGTTCGGTGCTGCAGCCCACCGACGAGCACGTTGCCTTCGTGATGGGCGACGTCGCGGGCGACGAGCCGGTGCTCGTGCGGGTGCACTCAGAGTGCCTCACAGGCGACATCTTCGGTTCCTACCGCTGCGACTGCGGCCCGCAGCTGCGGGCGGCGCTTGCGCGGATCGGCGAGGAAGGGCGCGGGGTGGTGGTGTACCTGCGTGGTCACGAGGGCCGCGGGATCGGCCTTGGCCACAAGCTCCAGGCCTACCGGCTCCAGGAGGAAGAGGGACTGGACACCGTGGAGGCGAACGAGCGTCTCGGGCTGCCGGTGGACTCCCGAGAATACGGCATCGGCGCCCAAATCCTCGCCGACCTGGGTGTGCACAAGCTGCGCCTGCTCACCAACAACCCCGCCAAGTACCGCGGGCTGACTGGCTTCGGGCTCGAAATCGTCGAGCGCGTGCCCATCGTCACGGACCCAAGGCCGGAGAATCGCCGCTACCTCGCCACCAAGGCCGCCAAGCTCGGCCACCTGCTCGACGTCGAGGAGGGCGGAGCGTGATCCTTGAGGGGCGTCTCAGTGTGGGAGACGGCACGCGCTTTGCGGTGGTGGCGGCGCGTTTCAACGAGCTGGTCAGCGAGCGCCTGGTCGCCGGGGCGTTGCGGGGTCTCGAGGAGGTGGGGGCCCCAGATCCCCTCATCATCTGGGTGCCAGGGGCGCTCGAGCTGGCCGGTACGATCCAGCGCCTCCTGGATGCGGATGACACCGTGCGCGGTGTGGTCGCCGCGGGCGCGGTCATTCGGGGCGCGACTGACCACTACGAGGTGGTAGCGCGGGAGGCGAGCGGAGCGCTGGCGCGCCTCGGAGCCCAGGGACGGGTGCCGATCGCGAATGCCCTGCTCACCGTCGATAGCATGGAGCAGGCGCTCGATCGCAGCGGCGGCAAGCACGGCAACAAAGGCTACGAGGCGGCGATGGTCGTGGTACGGGTCGCCGAGTTGTGGGCGCGCCTGGAAGCGACGAAGTGGAGGGAGTAGCGTGCTGCGGCTGGTGGTGCCGAAGGGATCCTTGGAGCGGGCGACGTTCGAGCTCTTCCGAGCGGCTGACCTCGCGATCGAGCGCGAGAGCGAGGTGTCGTACCGCGCTAGCATCCGCGATCCGCGCATCACGGAGGTGAGGATCCTCAGGCCGCAGGAGATCCCGCTCTACGTCGCCGAGGGGCTCTTCGATCTTGGCATCACGGGTCGTGACTGGGTCGAGGAGACCGGTGCCGTCGTCGAGTCGCTTGGCGAGCTGCGCTACTCGAAGGCCTCCTCGCGTCCCATTCGCGTGGTCGTCGCGGTCGCGGACGCCTCGCCGGTACGGCGAGCAGCGGAGCTGCCCGACGGCGTGCGGGTGGCGACGGAGTACCCTCGGCTTACTGAGCGCTACTTCGCGACCCTCGGGATCAAGGTCCAGGTCCTTCCCTCCTACGGTGCGACCGAGGCGAAGGTGCCCGAGATCGCCGATGCGGTGGTGGAGATCACCGAGACCGGACGAGCGCTCGCCGCCCAGGGCCTGCGCATCGTCGACGAGATCCTGGTGTCCTACACCGAGCTGATCGCCAACCCGGCCTCGGCTGCCGACCCGGAGCGTCGCCACGCCATGGAGCAGGTGCGCACGCTGCTCCAGGGCGCCCTCGCTGCCCGTGAGACGGTGCTCGTCAAGCTCAACGCCCCGAGCGAGGCACTCGGTCGCATCATCGAGCTGCTACCCGCGATGAAGGCGCCCACCGTGAGCGAGCTCTATGGCCACCAGGGCTTCGCAGTGGAGGCGGTGGTGCCGAGGGAGCAGATCAACCTGCTCATCCCTTCGCTCAAGGACGCTGGTGCCACCGACATCCTCGAACTTCCGCTCTCCAAGATCGTCCCGTGAGCCGTCGTGGTGCTGCGTCGTCATCGCCGCCGAGGTATCCAGGGAGCGCACGAGGGCGTGCGCAGCGTCCTCGATCCCCACGAGGTCCTCGTGGGTACGGTGCGCGCCTTCGATGAGCACGTCGGGCTCGGCGTCGTGGCGCTCGAGCAGCACGCCTCGGTGCCCTTCCACTGCATCGTCATCGACGACGGATCGCGCAGCGTCGCGGTGGGAACACGAGTCCTCGTGCGCGTCGGGGCGTCGTTCCGGGGGACGCTCGAGGCAACTTGGATCCACAAGCTGCCCGACGACGAGGCCTAAGAGGTGGCGCCGTCGCCGACGCCGCCATCCTCGGTGCCGGCAAGGTTGGAGAGCTGCACGAAGGCAAGCTGCAGGTTGCGCAGCCCTTGCTCGAGCAAGGTTCCCTGCTCACCGAGGTGGTTGGCGGTGGCCTGGATCAGACCCGCGAGTGCATCGATCGCGAGGGAGGCGTCGCGAAGGCGCGGCGGCTCAGCGCCGAGGTACAACCGCGCCAGCTCGAAGAGGCCGTAGGCGTGGTTGGTGATGAGATCGGCCGGGTTCGCAGCGAGCAGCTCCGCTCGCAAGCGCTCGGCCTCCAGGTTGCCGTCAGGACTTCCAGCCGCGGTCTCACCAGGTGCCACGGCTGGCAGTGTAGTCACGTCACGGCGGAATCGCTGGTCGTGCTGCGGCGTTACGTTACAATCGAGCCAAGCCGCATGGCGCAGGTAAGGCTCTGCGGGAAAGGCTTTGACGGAAGGAGTTCCTATCGCCACTGCACCGGAGGACGGGGTTCGTATCAACGAGCAGATCAGGGTGCGCGAGGTTCGCCTCGTCGGCCCTGACGGTAACCAGCTCGGCATCAAGCCGACGCCCGAGGCGCTGCAGATCGCTCGGGCGATGGACATGGACCTCGTCGAGGTGGCGCCGATGGCCAAGCCGCCGGTCGCCAAGATCATGGACTACGGCAAGTTCAAGTTCGACCAGGCCCAGCGTCTGCGCGAACAGAAGCGCAAGGCGGCAGCCACGCAGCTCAAGGAGATGAAGTACCGCCCGAAGATCTCCCAGGGCGACTTCGATACCAAGACCCGCCAGGTGCTGAAGTTCCTCAACGAGGGTCACAAGGTCAAGGTGACCATCATGTTCCGCGGTCGCGAGGTGTTCCACCCCGAGCTTGGGCAGGAGATCCTCGAGCGGATCGCCGAGGCAGCCAAGGGCATCGCTCACGTGGAGGTCGTGCCCAAGCTTGACGGGCGCAACATGACGATGGTGCTCGCACCCGATCGGCGCCCAGCCCCGGCACGCGCGCCCGGCGGGCAGCCGGCGAGCTCTGCCACCCAGCCTGCCTAGGGCCGGTGCGTGGGTCGCTGCGGCTTGCCCTAGACTGAGAGCCCGCACTGCTCGGGGGCGTTGTGCGCCGGAGGGTCTGGGGCTCGCTCGGTAGGCGGGCTGCCCAGGGTGTCCCAACCGGTTGTCGTGGTCGGTCGTGCCGGCGCGCTTCGCCCTAGGAGCGTGGGCACCTGTGGCCACGTACGAGTGCAGCAGGTGCGGGCAGCACGGCCAAGCGGCGTCGACGGGGCTCGGGCCCAAGGTGTTCGCGGTGGAGTGCGCGAGGGACGAAGCGGAGGAGCATGCGATGCCGAAGATGAAGACGGACACCGGCGCCAAGGCTCGGTTCAAGCGGACGGGCTCCGGCAAGCTCATGCGGCGCCATGCCTTCGCTTCGCACTTGTTGGAAAAGAAGTCGGCCAAGCGCCTGCGTCGTCTGCGTCGCGAGAGCGAGCTTGCCCCCGGCGATGCGCGTCGTGCTCGCCGACAGCTGGCCGGACGTTGATGCCGAGCACGGAGCGTCAAAAGGAGTCTCATAGTGGCACGAGTGAAGCGTTCGCTGCACGGCCGTAAGCATCGCCGTGCTGTGCTGGAGCTTGCCAAGGGCTACTACGGCAACAAGAGCCGCTCGTACCGCGCTGCGCACGAGCAGGTGATGCACTCGCTGCAGTACGCCTACCGAGATCGGCGTGCCCGCAAGGGTGAGTTCCGCCGGCTCTGGATCCAGCGGATCAACGCGGCGGCTCGGGCCGAAGGGACGACCTACTCCCGCTTCATCGCGGGTCTGCGCGTTGCTGGGGTGACCCTCGATCGGCGCATGCTTGCGGATCTGGCCGTGCGCAGTCCGGGAGCATTCCGGGCGCTCGTGGGGATCGCCAACGGAGCGAGCGAGCGCGCTGCATCCTGAGCGTCGACGCTGGCTGCGCAACCTGCGCCGCTCTGCCCGGGAACGGCGGGCGGCTGGAGTCTACCTACTCGAGGGCGAGCGCTATCTCCGTGAGGCCGTGGCCAGCGGAGCGACGCTGAGCGTCCTCGTCGTACGCAGCGACCGCGTCGCTTCGGTTGGCGATCTGGCAGCTCATGCCGCGGAAGTCGTCGTTGTCGCAGCGCGCGAGGCGCGGGGCATCTTTGACACCACGACCTCGCAGGGTGTACTCGGCTTGCTCGAGCGGCCGCGCCGCACCCTCGACGATGTCCTCGGGGCACGAGGGCTCCTCGTGCTCGACGGCGTCAGCGATCCGGGCAACGTAGGCACGCTCGTGCGCACGGCCGCTGGGCTCGGGGAAGGTCTTGGTGTTGTGGTGGGACCCGAGAGCGCGGATCCGTTTGGGCCGAAGGCGGCTCGGGCCGCCGCGGGTGCGCTCGCGTGGGTGCCGGTGGTGGAGGTCGTCGATCTCGCTGCTGCGCTCCGGCGCCTCGCCGAGGAGGGTTTCCTGCGAGTGGGGCTTGACGCCCATGCACCCAGGCGGCTTGAGCCCACCTCGCGCAGGGTGGTGCTCGTGGTGGGTTCCGAGGCGCAGGGAATCGCCCCAGCGACACGCGAGCACCTCGACGAGCTTCGAGCCCTCGTCGTGCCGCCCAGGGTCGAGTCGCTGAATGCCGCCATCGCAGGGGCGATCGCGCTCTGGCAGGTCCTCGGGCTTGGTGGTCAGGCAGCCGACCAGCCCAGCTAGCCTCTGGATGCCGCCAAGCGAGGAGGGCCGGATGGGAAACGAGGACCACGAGCTTGCGGCGCGGCTCGCGGTGGTTCGCGAGCGCGTCGAGCAGGTGCTCGCCGAGCTGGCCGAGGTGCGCGACCGCCAGGCGTTGGCGGCTGCTCGCGAGGCAGGCCTCGGCGAAGACAGCCCACTCGTCGAGCTCTCGCGTTCCCTGGGCAGCCTCGATCCTGCCCGTCGTCCCGAGGTGGGCAAGGCGGTCGCCGAGGCACGGCGTCGTCTCGAGACCGCGATCCGCGCGGCCCGGGAGCGGCTCGAGCGTGCGGAGCGTGCGGAGCGACTGGTGGCTGAGCGGAGCGACCCGTCTGTAGGGTTGCTTGGATCCCTGCTGGAGGGGCCCGGGGCACGGCATCTCGTCGCTCGCGCGCGCATGGAGCTCGAGGACGTCTTCTGGCGCCTCGGGTTCGAGGTCGCAAGCGGCCCCGAGGTCGAGGACGAGTGGTACAACTTCGAGGCCCTCAACGTTCCAGCTCATCACCCGGCTCGTGCGGCCCAGGACAGCTTCTATCTCGAGCTCGCAGCACCTACTCCTCTCCTGCTGCGCACCCACACGTCCCCGGCCCAGCTCCGCCTCATGCAACGCGGCCAGCTGCCGATCTACGCAGTGGTGCCAGGGCGGGTCTACCGGCGCGACACGCCGGATGCGCGCCACACCCCGGCCTTCCACCAGCTCGAGGCGCTGGTGGTGGATGCGGGGATCACCTTTGCGCACTTGAAGGGCACCATCGAGGCGTTCACCTCCGCGTACTTCGGACCCTCTATCCAGGCGCGTCTGCGTCCGGCCTACTTCCCGTTCACGGAGCCGTCGGCCGAGTTCGAGGTGACCTGCACCATCTGTCGGGGGACGGGGTGCCGTACCTGCTCGGGGACCGGCTGGATCGAGCTCGGTGGTGCAGGTATGGTGCACGAGCACGTGCTGCGAGCAGGAGGGCTCGATCCCGAAGCGGTGTCGGGCTTCGCGTTCGGTTTCGGCATCGATCGCCTGGTGCAGATGCGCTACGCGATTCCCGACATGCGAATCTTGCCCGAGAACGACCTGCGAGTACTGCTGCAGACGAGGAGCGCGTCGTGAGGCTGCCGATCGGTTGGCTGGGAGTCTTCGTCGCCCTGGACTCCCTGGAGCTCGGCCAGCCGTTGCGGGCGGACGCGCCCGAAGTGCAGCGACTCGTGGCGGACCTGGACTCTCTGGGGCTTGTTGTCGAAGGGGTTGAGGAGCACCGTGGCCCCGACAGTGGCGTGGTGACCGCCAGGATCCTTGCCATTCATCCCATCGAGGGCGCCGATCGCATCCGCCTCGTCGAGGTTGACGACGGCTCTGGCAGGGTGCGCCCGGTGGTGTGCGGCGCGTGGAACTTCGTCGAGGGCGACGTCGTGCCGCTCGCACTGCCCGGGACCCACCTGCCTAACGGCCTCGAGATCGAGGCACGCAAGCTGCGCGGGGTGGTCTCCGAGGGCATGCTCTGCTCGGCATCGGAGGCGGGGATCGGTGCTGACGCCGGCGGGTTGGCGCTGCTGCCTCGAGACCTGGCGGTAGGGGTGCCGCTCGCCGAGGTGTTTGGGATCGGCGACGAGGTGGTTCTCGACCTCGCCATCGAGCCCAACCGCCCTGACGCCTCCGGGGTGCGCGGGGTTGCTCGAGATCTCGCGGCTCGCCGGCGTGTACCCTTCGCCGATCTCGCAGGCAGCTTGGGCGACGCGGAGGAGCGCCCGGGTGCTGTCGTGCTCGAGCCAGGCGCCTCCGAGCGCTTCCTGCTCGCGGCACTCCAGGTCGCCGGGGCGCAGCTGGACGCGAAGGTGGCCCGCTGGCTGGCGCTCGCCGGCATGCGTTCGGTGAGCCCCATCGTGGACGCCACCAACGCCGTGATGATCGAGTCGGGGCAGCCGAGCCACGCCTACGACCGGGATCGGCTCGCTGGTGGCCTCGTCGGGGTGCGCACCGCCCGTCCGGGTGAGCAGCTTCGCACCCTGGATGGCCGCGATCGCGTCCTTGAGGGCGAGGAGCTCGTCATCGTGGATGCGGAGGATCGGCCCGTCGGGTTGGCTGGCATGCTGGGTGGCGCCGAGACCGAGGTAGCGACCAGTACCACTCAGGTGCTCCTTGAGGTTGCAGCCTTCCCCCGCGAGCGCATCGCGCGTGCTGCGCGCCGCCACGGTCTGCGTACGGAAGCCTCGTGGCGCTTCGAGCGCGGTGTCGATCCCGAGGTTGCCGAGGCGGTGGCGGTCCGGGTCGCAGCCGTCGTGGGACTGCCCGCGCCCCAGCGCGTGCTGGACGTCGCCGAGCCCTCCCCACCTCGGCGCCTCGTGCTGCGCCGCAGCGAGGTGGTTGGCCGGGTGGGCGACGAGGTCGTGCTCGAGGCGTTCATGTCGGGCGCGGGGCTCGAGCGCCTCGGCTTTGCAATCTCGCCATCCGATGACGGCTGGGAGGTCACAGTGCCCTCGTGGCGACCCGACGTGGAGGGGGTTGCCGACGTCGTCGAGGAGGCGCTGCGCCAAGTCGGCTACGACGCCGTGACCTCGGCCCCACTGCGCGGTCCCCACCGCCTCGGTCCCTCGGCGCGCCAGCGGAACGAGCGCGAGCTCTCGGCGCTGCTGGCGGGGATGGGCGCGTTCGAGGCTTGGAGTGTGACGCTGGTGGATCCTGGCATCGAGGCGCGCATCGCGAGCGGCGTTCCCGCCCCGAGGCTGCGCAACCCGCTCAGGCCCGAGGAGTCGGTCCTTCGCTCCACCGTGCTCGCGGGACTCCTGCCCGCACTCCAGCAGGCCAGGCGCCGCCAGCTGCGACCCGTGCGGCTCTTCGAGTGGGGCCCCGTGTTCGCCGAGGTGGCCTCGGGCATCGAGGAGCGCACCCGACTCGGCCTCCTCGTGACGCACCCCGAGGACGGCGGGAAGGAAGCGGGTCGGTGGCTCGCGGCCCTCGTGGCTCGAGCGGGGCGCTCGCTCGGCCCCGACGCGATCGTGCGCGAAGTGCACGCCCCGGGGTGGCCCCAGCTGCACCCGGCGCGCCGTGCCTCCGTGGTGGAGGCTGGCAGCGTCGTGGGCGTCGTCGGCGAGCTCGACCCTGCCCTCGTCGAGGATCGGGGGGTGGCTACGAGCGAGCGGGTGGGCTACCTGGAGCTGGATGCCGACTGGTTGCTCGCCCCGAGCGCCCCGCAGCCGCTGCGCACGCCGAGCTCGCACCCTGCGACCGAGCTCGACCTGTCCTTCGAGGTGCCCTGGGAACTCGTGGCCTGGCAGCTTGCGAGCACCGTGCGAGGGGCTCTCGGCGAGCGGGCAAGGCACGTCTGGGTCTTCGACGAGTTCGTCCGCGAGGGGGTCCGCTCCGTGGGTCTGCGCGTGCGCCTCGAGGACGACGCTGCGCCGGTGAGCGATGCCGTCCTCGCTGAGCTCATCGAGCAAGCTCGCGAGGCGGGAGCGGCCCTCGGTGCGCGGTTACGAACCGCGCCAGCGGTCTCGCGAGACACCTAGGGGGGTATAGTGGTGGTTATCACACCACTCCTCTTCATCATCGTGCTGATCGTGATCGCAGCCGGGGCAGGGCTGCTGGGATCCCTCGTGGGACTCGGCGGCGGCATCGTCGTGGTGCCCGTGCTCACGCTGCTCTTCCACGTCGACATCCGGCTCGCGGTCGGGGCCAGCCTGGTGACGGTCATCGCTACCTCGGCCACAGGGGCTTCCCGGCTCGTGAGAGCCGGGATGGTCAACGTGCGCCTGGCACTGTTCCTCGCGATCGCCACCACGCTCGGCGCCATCACCGGTGCCCTCATCTCGAGGTCGGTCCCGACGAGGTTCCTCTTCTTGCTCTTCGCCGCGATCCTCATCTACTCTGCGGTGATGATGGTGCGCCGCGGCTCGGGCGAGCGAGAGGCTCGCGGGCGCTCCGATGCGGTCGCCGACGCGCTCGAGCTCCACGGCGAGGCTCCCATCGGCGACGGCGGGCAGCTGGTCGCGCACAGGGTCCAGCGCAGCGTGCTCGGGCTTGGGCTCATGTACGGCGCGGGTGTCGTCTCGGCCCTCCTCGGCATCGGCTCCGGTGCGCTCAACGTCCCCACCATGGACATGCTCATGGGGGTGCCTCTCAAGGTCGCCTCCGCGACCAGCAGCTTCATGATCGGCATGACGGCCGCGGCGAGTGCGGCCGTGTATCTCGCACGGGGACAGATCGACCCGTTCATTGCCGCCCCCATCGCGCTCGGCGTGCTCGGGGGAGCGACCCTAGGTGCGCGCCTGCTGACGCGGGTCAACACGACGGTGGTGCGCTGGGTGTTCATCGCTGTGCTCGTCGTGGTCGCCGCTGAGATGCTCCAGAAGGGGTTGTCGTGAGCCGGCAGCCGCGCGCGGGGCACGAGGTCGGGCCGGTCCGCGCCGACCGCCGCGTCGAGCGGGTCGTTGGCACGGTGCTCGGCGCTGGTGTGGCGCTGTCGATGGTGCTGATCGTGGTCGGGCTGGTCCTGACGCTCGTGGCACATCCCCACTACGTCGTGGGGCCCGTCACCTATCGCCGCCTGGTAGGTCGCCACGCTCACTTTCCGGTCGGACTGAGTGGACTCGTGCATGCGCTCGCCCACGGCCGCGGCGAGGGCGTGGTGCTCCTCGGGACGGTGGTCCTGCTCGCCACGCCGATCTTCGGCGTCGTCGCGGCCCTCGTCGGCTTCGTGCGCGAGCGGGTCGTGCCGATGGCGCTTGTTGCGCTCGCGGTGTTGCTGATCCTCGTTGGCGCTGTCGCGCTGCGTTAGCGCTGCGGTGCGTCGGTGCGCGCTGTCGCTGCTTGACCCCTCAGTCCGCGGCGAGCGTCTCGAGCTGTGCTGGCTCGCGTGCGGGGCAAGGTGACGTTGGGGCTGGCGTAGCGCTGCGCCGGATCGCGACGATGGCGAGCAGGTCGAAGGGGTAGAGCAAGTAGCCAAAGCGGGTTTGGGGCGCGAGCACCACCGCGAGCGTGAAGATCGCGGCCGCTGCCACGATCGCCCGATCGAGGTTGAGGGGCCAGGCCAGCCGAACCACGATCGCGGTTGCGACGACGCCGGTCATGACGAGTATTCCGACGAGCTCCTGGTGCCACACCCTCGGGGTCAGGCTGATCATGAGCTGTCCAAGGAGAGGGCTTTGGGCGGGTGAGCGAACCGGGGTGAACCCGAGCGGGAAGAGCAGGTTGTTGAGGATGAACGCCGAGGGGTTGGCGACGATGCCGACGAGATCGACGGCACCGCCGAGGAGGAATGCGGGAACGAGGAGCCGGCGGCGCTCGACGGCAGGATCTCGAACGAGGAGCAAGATCGCGACGACGGGCCACGCGGTGAGCTTGAGGGTGAGCGCTCCGGCGAACGCGAGGCTGGCGAGTCGCGGTCGGCGCCCGGCCAGCAGCAGTCCCACGGCGAGCAGCGCAACCACGGGGAGGTCGTCACCGCCGGTGACCATCGGGAGCGCCCCGCTCGGCAGCACGCACAGTGCGACGATGAGCATCCAGCGGTCCTGGCGCGGCAGCTTGGCGGCCTTGGCTCCAAGGATGAGGACGACCAGTGTGAACGCCACCATCCAGATGCGTGCGTCGCGCAACACGAGCGGCAGGGACGAGGCATTGGCCAGGCCGAAGATCGCCATGGCCGGCAGGTAGGGCACGAACGCGCTGGCGTCGCTGCTGGGTGCAGCCGAGCGTACTGCAGTTCCCGCACCCACAGGGTGAGCCAGGTAGCAGTCGTGGCCGGCGGCGACGCGGTCGCCGCAGCGCTCAATGACGGCGACCTCAGCTTGGGCATGCACACCCGGGAGCGCCAGAGCACGCGCGACGACTGCCTGGGCGAGCGGAGCGATGACTACCGAGACCAGGAGTAGTCCGGCGATGATCCGGCGCGCTCGCGCCACGTGCTTAGGATCGCCGACACGGCGCAGGGCGAGGCTCGCCATGGCTGCGAGCGCGTAGGCCGGTGTCGCGACGAGCGCCCACGCCCGGTAGTCGCTACTGCTGGCGACGACGAGGTTCACACCTGCGAGTAGTGCAGACAGTCCGTAGAGAAGAGCCTCGTGCTCGCTTGACCATGCGAGCCCGCCGAGCACGAGCCCCCAGAGCCGAGTGGGGAGGGTGTGGTGCTGGGCGCCTCGAAGCGGCGCACCGCTCCAACGGCGCCGACGCACACGACCACCCTACCGAGGGTTCGCGCCGTTGCGTCGCCGAGGTCTCGAAAAGTTTTCAGCAAGCAAGCAACGACTCGAGGCCAGGATGGCGGTGACGTCCTGCTACGCCGACCTACATGGGTGCGCTAGGAGCCGAGAGCGTTGCGTGGCTTCGAGGGCAACCCGTAGCGATTCGGTCCAGCGGTGCTTGGCAGCACTTGAAAGAAGAGCAGCGCCAGGGGCCCCACGATGGGGACGAGGAGGAGGAACAACCAGTAGCCCCGGTGGTCGGAGTCGTGCAGACGTCGTACGCCCAGCGCGATGTTGGGCACGAGTGCAGCAAGGACGTAGACGATGGCGACGATGCCCACCGCCGGTGAGACACGCTCCCCAAGGTTGAAGAGCAGCGCGAGCACGAGGTTGATGAGCACAACCCACCAGTACTCGGCTCGGCTCGACCGACCGCGGAAGTCGAGACCTCTGCGCCAGAAGTCCTCGTAGGCGACGAAGGGGTTCACCGCCACCTCCCTTCTTGGGAGAGTCTAGCCCACCAGGCGCTGCAGGGACAGTCGCTTGTGGCGCATGAGTATGCGATGTAGCGTATATCCTGTGACCATGCGCGCAGCGATCGTCGGGGCGAGCGGGTTCGTGGGTCAGGAGCTGGTGCGAACCCTGGCCGACCACCCTGAGTTCGAGCTCGTCCAGGTTCAAGCGCACCAGCGCGCGGGGGCTCGACTCGGCGAGCTCGTGCCGGGGCTCGGCGGCGAACTCGCCGAGCTTGAACTCGGCCCTGTCGATGCCGGTGCGCTCGAGGCCGACCTCGTCTTCGTCGCGCTGCCGCACGGCCACAGCGCGGCGGTGGATCGCGAGGCGCTCGCTCGCGGCGCGCGGGTCGTCGATCTCGGGGCTGACCTTCGCTTCGGCGACCACGCTGCGTGGGAGCGCTGGTACCAGATGCCGCACGGTGCCCCCGAGTTGCTCGGCAGGGCGGTGGTGGGGGTCGTTGAGCACGTGCGGGGGGCGTTGACAGGCGCACGCCTGTGGGCGGTGCCCGGTTGCTACGTGACCGGCACGGTGCTCGCTGCCCGACCGCTGCTCGAGGCGGGCCTGGCGGCGCGGGACCTCATCGTGGTCGATGCGATTTCGGGGGTGACGGGTGCTGGGAGTGCTCCGAGCGAGACGACCCACTTCGTGAGCGTTGCCGAGGGGGCGAGGGCCTATGCGATCTCGGGGCACCGCCATACCCCGGAGATGCGGACGCTGCTGGGTGCGAGGGTCCGCTTTACCCCGCACCTTGGTCCCTACGCGCGCGGCATCACCGCGAGCGTAACCCTCGTGCCGGCTGGTGAGCTGCCCTCGACGGAGCAGGTGGTTGCGGTGCTGCGGGAAGCCTACGAGACCTCGCCCTTCGTCGACGTGGTGGGCGAGCCTGTCTCGACGCGCTCGGTGCGAGGAACGAACCGAGCCGTGCTCAGCGCCGCCGTGGATGGGGAGGCCGGGGTGATCGTCGTCGTCAGCGTCATCGACAACCTCGGCAAAGGGGCAGCCCAACACGCCGTCCAGGGCGCGAATCTCATGGCGGGGCTTCCCGAGCAGGTGGGCCTTGTCACGGGGGGCTTGTGGCCATGAGTGTGACGGCTCCTCGCGGGTTCCGCGCCGGCGGGCTGGCGATCGGCATCAAGCCGGGAGGAACCCCCGACTGTGCCTTCGTGGGCAGTGAGGACGGCGCCCCGCTTGTCGCGGCGGGCGTCTTCACGACCACCGATACTCCGGCCGCGCCGGTCGTGGTCTCGCGGCGTCACCTCGCCGCAAGTGCTCAGCAAGCGCGGGGGGTCCTGCTCACCTCGGGCAATGCCAACGCCGCGACCGGGGCTGCGGGGGAGAGGGCCGCCTGGGCGCTCTGCGCGCGCCTTGCCGACCTGCTCGGTGGCACACCGGAGGAGTACCTCGTGTGCCAGACCGGTCTCATCGGCATCCCCTTCCCCCTCGAGAACGCCCTCGCGGGGCTCGGTGCCCTGCCCGGTGCGCTTGGCGTCGACGAGGCAGCCGGGCTTGCTGCTGCTAGAGCCATGCTTACCACCGACACGCGCCCCAAGATCGCGATTGCGGAGGGTGTGGGCTACAGGGTTGCCGGCATCGCCAAGGGGGCAGCGATGATCGCTCCCCAGATGGCGACCATGCTCGCGGTCATCACGACGGACGCCATCGTCGAGGCCGACCGGCTTCAGCGTGCGCTCGGCGCAGCCGTCGAGCGCACCTTCAACCGGATCACCATCGATGGCTGCACCTCGACCAACGACACCGTCATCGCGCTTGCCTCCGGCCGAGCCGCCCTTGCCGACGACGCCTTCGAGCACCACCTCGAGCAGGTTGCGGCCTCGCTCGCACGCCAGATCGTCGAGGATGCCGAGGGCGGCTCCCGGGTCGGGGCCATCGAGGTCCTCGAGGCGCGCTCGGAGGAGGAAGCGCTCGCGATAGCGAGACAGATCGCATCCTCGCTGCTGGTCAAGGCGTCGCTGCTGGGAGGCGACCCGTACTGGGGACGGGTCCTCGCCGAGGTCGGCGCCTCACGACGTGGCATCGACCCTGGGCGCGTGCGCATCGCCTACCAGGGCATGGTCGTGTGCGAGCGCGGGGAGGACGCGCGTGGGTCCTGGTCGCCGGAGCGCCACGAGTTCCTCCAGGCTGCGATGCGCGAGCGCGAGATCCACGTGGAGGTCCGCCTCGGGCGGGGTACTGCCTCGGCCACCGTGCTCACGAGCGACATTGGCCACGGTTACCTCGAGGAGAATCGGAGGACGTCGTGATCGACCTGGATCCGAGCCTGCGAGCTCCGGTCCTCATCGAGGCGTTGCCCTACATCCAGCGCTTCGCTGGTCACACCGTGGTTGTCAAGTACGGCGGCAACGTCCTCGGTGACGAGGCGGGGTCGCTGTCGAACCTGGCGCAGGACCTCGTTTTGCTTGCCCACGTTGGTATCCGCCCGGTCCTCGTGCACGGGGGCGGCCCTCAGATCGACGAGCTTGCCGCGCGGCTCGGGGTCCGCGTGGAACGGCGTGGCGGGCTGCGCGTCACCGACGAGGCGATGCTGCGGATCGTGCGCCTCGGCTTGCTGGGAGAGGTTAACCCGGCGATCGTGCGCGCGCTCAATCGGGTGGGCGGTCGGGCGCGCGGGGTGGGCCTCTGCGGAGTGGATGGCAACCTCGCCCGTGGCCGCGTCCTCGACCCGGTGCTCGGTCGGGTGGGCGAGGTCGTGGAGGTGAACGCCACAGTGGTCCAGGGTCTGCTGGGGGAGGGGATGATCCCGGTGATTGCCTCGCTCGCCATCGGGGACGACGGCGAGGAGCTCAACGTCAACGCAGACCAGTTCGCCGCCGCGCTCGCACCGGCGCTGGGGGCCTCTAAGCTCGTCTTCCTCACGAATGTCGCAGGTCTCCTGCGCGACCCCGACGATCCGGGTTCGCTCATGTCCGAGGCCGACGTGGCCGAGTTGGAGGGGCTCGTCGCATCCGGGGCAGTAGGTGGTGGCATGCTCCCCAAGGTGGACGCCGCTCGCGCCGCGCTCGAGTCCGGGGTGGCCGAGGTGCACTTCATCGACGGCCGGGTCCCCCACGCGCTCCTCATCGAGCTCCTCTCCGACCAGGGCATCGGCACCATGCTGCGGAGGTCCTCGCCATGAGCCTCACCCTGCTCAACGTCTACGGCCCGCGCCAGCGTCGCTTCGTCGGCGGCTCCGGGTGCTGGCTCGTGGACGTCGACGGTCGTCGTTACCTCGACCTTTTGGCCGGGATCGCGGTGGTGAGCCTGGGGCATGCGCACCCTGCGGTGACGAGGGCGCTGACGTCCCAGGCGCAGCGGCTCTGGCACACTTCCAACATCTTCGACTCGGATGTTGCTGATGCGGCGCTCCGTGCGCTCGATGCGCCGTTGGCGGCGATCGGGGATGCCAAGGTGTTCTTCGCCAACTCGGGAGCAGAGGCGAACGAGGCGGCGCTCAAGCTGGTGCGACGAGCGCGCCCTGGACAGTCGCGGATCGTGGCACTCAAGGGAGCGTTCCACGGCCGCACCGCCGGAGCACTCAGCCTCACTGGCCAGTCCTCCAAGCGCGCCCCGTTCGAGCCGCTCGTGCCAGACATCGTCCACGTGGACCCGAACGAGCCCGAGGCGCTCGAGGCGGCGGTGGCAGACCCCTCGACCGCCGCCGTGATCGTCGAGCCGATCCTCGGCGAAGCAGGTGTCCGCCCGCTCTCGGCGGCGGCGGTGGCGGCGATCGAGCGAGGCCGAGCGCGCTCCGGGGCCCTGCTCGTCGTGGACGAGGTCCAAGCTGGCCTGGGGCGCACCGGCTTTTGGCTCGCGAGCGAGGGCGTGGGTCTTTGCCCCGACGCTGTCACGCTCGCCAAGGCGCTCGGCAACGGTTACCCGGTCGGCGCGATGGTGGCGCGCGTCGGGGTGGGCGATGTGCTGGTGCCAGGCGACCACGGTTCGACCTTCGGTGGCAATCCCTTGGCGCTGGCAGTGGTAGCTGCGGTCGCTCGCGAGCTGGTGGCGTTGGACGCCCCACGGCAGGCCCGGGAACGCGGCGCGCTGCTTGCCACCCTGCTCGCCGAGGTCGAGGGGGTGGTGCAGGTGGAGGGGGCGGGGCTCATGCTGGGGGCGGAGCTCGCCGCCCCGATCGCACACCGGGTGGTGGAGCTCGCCCTGGACGAAGGGGTTATCGCTAACGCGACGGGGCCTACGCGGCTTCGCCTGGTGCCACCGCTGGTCATCGCCGAAGAGGAGGTGCGCTTCGGCGTGGCCCGGCTGGCTCGCGCGATCGAGCGAGCCCTTGAGGAGGTGGGATGAGCACCGCACGCTCGCCATGGATCATCGGGGACGTCGATGACATCGACCCAGCTGTGCTCCGAGCGCTGGTGACGACGCCGGTGGCGTCCGCGCCGCGCCTTGCGGGCGGGAGCGTGGCCGCGGTTTTCGAGCATCCGAGCATGCGCACGCGCTCCGCCTTCGGGGTCGCAGCCGCGGCGCTTGGGGCTACCCCTGTCGTCTTCACCGGGGATGAGGTCGGGATCGATCGGCGCGAGCAGGCCGAGGACGTCGCGGAGGTGCTCGCTCGACACCACGCGCTCGTCGGGGCGCGGCTGCGCCGCCACGCGACGTTCGAGCGCATGGCCGAGACGTTCGTCCGAGCGCGCGTGCCCTTCGTCAACCTGCTGACCGATCGGGCGCACCCCACCCAAGCGCTCGCGGATGCCATCACCATCCTGGAGCGCCTGGGCTCGCTCGAGGGGGTCGTCGTAGGCTGGATCGGCGATGCGAACAACGTGGCGCGCTCGCTCGCGAAGGCGGCAGGAGCGCTCGGTGCCGAGGTGCGCATCGCGGCTCCGGCCGGGTTCCGCTTCGCCGAGCGCGACCTCGAGGAGGTGCGTGCCTACCTCGAGCGCGCGGGGGCCGGTGCTGGGAGGGTGCTCGAGGTGAGTAGTCCCGAGGAGGCAGCACGCGACGCCGACGTCCTCGCGACGGATGTGTGGGTGTCGATGGGGGAGGATCCCGCTAAGCGGGCCGCGTTCGAGGGTTACGCGATCACGCGCGAGCTGCTCCACCACGCCGACGCCGAGGCCATCGTCCTGCACTGCCTGCCAGCGCACCGCGGCGAGGAGATCGAGGCGGCGGTGCTCGAAGGTCCCCAGTCAGCGGTGTTTCGTCAGGCGGAGCACCGTGCGAGCGCGATGGTGCGTCTGTGGACGTGGCTCCTGGACGAGGTGGGATGCTCGGTGCGGAGGCAGTGGTAGTGATGGTGGCGAAGAACCAGCGCCAGTACCGGATCGCCAAGCTCATCAGCCAAGGCAGCATCACCAGCCAGCAGCAGATCGTCGAGCTGCTCGCCGCCGAGGGCATCAGCGCGACCCAGGCCACGGTCTCGCGCGACCTCGACGAGCTTGGTGCGATCAAGGTGCGAGGACCGCACGGCCAGAGCGTCTATGCCATCCCGGATCTGCCTCGCGACCAGACGACCTCGGAGGAGTACCTGCGGCGCGTGCTCTCGGAGTGGCTTGTCGAGGTGGTCGTTGCGCGCGACCTCGTGCTCGCCAAGACGCCTCCTGGCTGTGCGCACGTGGTCGCCGCAGCGCTCGATCGGGCCAAGCCCGAGGGCGTGCTCGGCACGGTCGCCGGCGACGACACGCTGCTCGTGGTCGTCGACCCAGCGGTGGCCGCCCGGGAGGTGGCCCGCCTCCTGCACCGGCTCGCTGGTCTACCGGGGGACGTCGAGGAGTAGGCTCGACCGGCGTGGCCGCGGTGCCGTCGAGCACCAACCCGCGCGGCGAGGGCTACACAGCCAAGGAGGTTGCAATGGCAGACGTCGTCGTGTTGGCGTACTCGGGTGGTCTCGATACCTCCGTCGCTCTCAAGTGGCTGCAGGTCGAGCGGGGTTTCGACGTGGTTGCGCTCAGCGTCGACGTCGGCCAACAGGAGGACCTCGAGGCGGTGCGCGAGCGGGCGCTCGCCACGGGAGCAATCGCTGCTGAGGTCGACGACGCCCGCGATGCCTTCGCCGACCTCTACGTCGCTCGCGCGATCAAGGCCAACGCCCGCTACGAGAACCGCTATCCCTTGGTGTCCTCGCTGTCGCGCCCGCTCATCTCCGAGCGTCTCGTCGAGATAGCTCGTCGCTACAACGCCCGCGCCGTTGCCCACGGCTGCACCGGCAAGGGCAACGATCAGGTCCGCTTCGAGCTTGCGCTTGCAGCCCTCGCGCCCGACCTCGAGGTGCTCGCACCTGTGCGTGAGTGGGGCATGAACCGTGAGGAGACCATCGACTACGGCCGCCGCCACGGCGTCGCCCTGACCGCGACCAAGGAGAACCCCTACTCCATTGATCAGAATCTGTGGGGGCGGGCTGTGGAGTGCGGGGAGATGGAGGATCCGTGGGCGTCGCCGCCCTCGGACGTGTGGGCCTACACCACGGCTCGGCTCGCCGAACTCCCTGACCAGGTGGTGATCGGGTTCGAGGCTGGGGTGCCCGTCTCGCTGGACGGCGAGCGGCTGCCGCTCGTTGAGCTCGTCGACAGGCTGAATCGGCTGGCCGGGTCCTGGCAGGTCGGGCGGATTGACATGGTCGAGAACCGCCGCGTTGGGATCAAGTCGCGGGAGGTCTACGAGGCGCCTGCGGCCGTGGTCCTGCTCGAGGCGCACCGTCAGCTCGAGGATCTGACCCTCGAGCGCGAGCTCGCCCACACCAAGATCGAGCTCGGACTGCGCTGGGCCACGCTGGTCTACGACGGCCTGTGGTTCTCCCCCCTCAAGCGCGCACTCGACGCCTTCATCGACGACGCCTCCGAGGTCGTCACCGGCGAGGTGCGGGTGCGCTTTGCACCGAACTCGTTCATCGTGGAGGGGCGTCGCTCCCCAACCTCGCTCTACGACTACGAGCTGGCGACCTACGCCGCCGAGGACAGCTTCCGCCATCGCGACGCCGAGGGCTTCGTGCGCATCTTCGGGCTCGGCATCCGCACCTGGGCCGAGCGCCAGGGGGTTCGCAGACCATGACGCTCTGGCAGCACCGCATGGCCTCGCCCCCCGCCGACGAGCTGCTGGCCTTCACCGAGAGCCTCAGCTTCGACGAGCGCCTCTGGGTCGACGACATCCGCGGCTCACGCGCCCACGTCGTAGGCCTCCACCACGCGGGGCTCCTCACCGACGAGGAGCTGGCGATCCTCAACGACGCCCTGGATCGCGTCGCGGAGGAGCTCGCCCAGGGCCACTTCGTCGTCGCCCCCTCCGACGAGGACATCCACACCGCGATCGAGCGACGCGTCACCGAGCTCGCCGGCGAGGTGGGCGCTAAGCTCCACACCGGGCGCTCGCGCAACGACCAGGTCGCCACCGACCTTCGGCTCTGGACGCGTCGTGCGCTCGTCGAGCTGGGTGACGGCGTGCGCGAGCTGGCAGAGCTGCTGCGCGAGCTCGCCGGCTCGGTGGGCGAGGCGATCATGCCCGGCTATACCCACCTGCAGCGCGCGCAGCCGGTGCCGGTGGGGCACTGGCTGCTCGCGCACGCCTGGGCGCTCGAGCGAGACCTGTCGCGAATGCTGGACGCGCTCGAGCGCATGGACGTCTCGCCGCTGGGCGCAGGGGCGCTCGCGGGTTCGACGCTGCCCCTCGATCCACCATTCGTCGCTAGTGAGCTGGGCTTTGCGCGTTCCTTCCCCAACAGCCTGGACGCGGTGAGCGATCGAGACTTCGTCGCCGAAGCGCTCTTCGTCGTCGCGCTGTGCGGCGTGCACCTGTCGCGCTTTGCCGAGGAGATCGTCGTCTTCACCACCGAGGAGTTCCGTTTCATCCGCCTCGACGACGCCTACGCGACGGGGTCGTCGATGCTACCGCAGAAGAAGAACCCTGACATCGCCGAGCTGGCGCGCGGCAAGGTCGGCCGCTACATCGGCAACCTGGTGGCGATCCTGACGGTTCTCAAGGGCCTGCCCCTTACGTACAACCGCGACCTGCAGGAAGACAAGCAGCCGCTCTTCGACGCTGTCGACCAACTGCGCCGGGAGCTGCGTGCCCTCCAGGGGATGGTGGCGACGATGACCTTCGACTTCGAGGCGATGCGCCAGGCAGCGACCTCCCCGTACCTGCACGCCATCGACCTGGCCGAGGAGCTGGTGCGGCGTGGCCTACCCTTCCGCCGTGCGCACGCCGTGGCGGCCGCGCTGGTACGCGACTCCCTCGAGCGCCACGTGCCGCTCGCGGAGCTGGTGGCTGCACACCCGCAGCTCGGGGAGGATGCGGTCGCGCGCATCGAAGCCCGCGAGGCGGTCCAGCGCAGGGGCGCTCGGGGCATGGCGAGCTACGACTCTGTTCGTACCCAGCTTGCCGAGCTTGAAGCGCTGCTGGCGCTGCGTCGACGTCAGCTCGATGAGGTCCGTGCTCGGCTCGCTCCGTGAGCTGCTCGCCGGTTCGGCCCACGAGGTCGCGCCGCGGCTGCTCGGAGCCACCATCTGCACCCGCGAGGCTACGGCCCGCCTTGTGGAGGTGGAGGCCTACGAGGGCGCCAACGATCCCGGCAGCCACGCGTGGCGTGGCCCGACGCCGCGCAACCGCATCATGTGGGGGCCACCAGGGCACCTCTACGTCTACCTCTGCTATGGGGTGCACTGGTTGGTCAACGTCGTCGTTGCGCCCGAAGGGGAGCCAGGGGCTGTGCTGCTGCGCGGCATTGAGGACGACCAGCATCGTCGCATCGAGGGTCCGGGGCGTGTCAGCCGTGCGCTGGGCCTCGGTGCTCGTCACAACGGCGCGGTCCTCGGTGAGGAGGTGGTCATCGAACTAGCCGAGGAGGCGACGGGCCCGATCCTTGCGACCACGCGCATCGGTCTGAGCCGCGGCGGCGATCTGCCCTGGCGCTTCCTGCTCGAGCCGGGCGAGGCCGGGGGTCGACGTCGTGTTCCCGCCTGTCGCGCCTAGCCAGCGGTGCCGGCTGCTCCCGCTGCGCGCAACTCCTCGGCGATGCGCTCCAGCACTTCGGGATCCTCAAGGCCGGTGACGTCGCCGCTCGCACGTCCCTGGGTTACGAGCTCCCCGAGGAGGCGGCGCACGATCTTGCCGGAGCGGGTGCGGGGCATAGTTGAGAGCACGTAGACCTCCTTGGGCCGAGCGATCGGCCCGATCTCCCGCTCGACAGCGCGGGCCAACTCTCCGGGGGCGAGCGGCTCGGCGTGCTGGGCGAGTGTGACGAAGGCGACCGGGACCTGCCCCTTGACAGGATCCGGCACGCCGATCACCGCCGCCTCGGCCACACCGGGCACGAGCAGCAGTGCGCTCTCCATCTCCATGGTCGAGAGGCGGTGGCCGGCAACGTTGATGACGCCGTCCACCCGGCCGACGACCCAGAGGTGATCGTCATGGTCGAGGAGGGCGGCATCAGCAGTGTCGTAGCGGTTCGCACCGAAACGTGTGAAGTACTGGGCCCGATAGCGTTCGGGATCGCCCCAGATCGAGCGTGCCAGCGTCGGGAAGGGAGCCGTGAGCAGGAGGTAGCCAACCCGGTCGCGGCCGATGCTCTCGCCGAGGTCGTCGACGACGTCGAAGCGGTGCCCCGGCAGGGCGTAGCCGCAGGAGCCGGGCTTGGCAGGGGTGATGCCAACGGCGCTCGAGGTCCAGGCCGAGCCCGTCTCCGACTGGCCGTAGGTGTTGTTGATCTCGACGTTGCCCCCGCCGACGTGCTCGCGCACCCAGTGCCAGGTGGTGGCGTCCAGCGGCTCGCCAACCAGCGAGATGAGCCGCAACGAGGAGAGATCGTGGCGCTCGGCCCAGGAGGCGCCGGCACGCGCCAGCATCCGCAGGAAGGTCGGTGCCGTGAAGAGCTTGGTGACGTGGTAGCGCTCGATGATCGTGTAGGCGCGGTCCGGCTCGGGGTAGTCGAGCGCCCCCTCGTAGGCGAGCATCGTGGCGCCGTGTGCGAGGCCGCCAACGAGCTCGAAGATTGGGAAGGTGAGCCAGCCAGTATCGGCGGTGCACCAGTAGACGTCCTCGGGTCCCAGATCGAGCGCCCAGCGCACGTTGTGGTAGCTGCCGATGAGGAAGCCCGCACCCGCATGCACGAGACCCTTGGGCTTGGCAGTGGTGCCGGAGGTGTAGATGATGAAGCCGGGTTCGTTCGCCTCGATCGGCTCAGGTGCCGTCCCTTCGGGGTGGGCGGCGAGCAGCTCGTCCCAGGAATGGTCACGCCCGGGGAGCATCGGTGCCTCGAGCCCGAGTCGGCGAACCACGACGACGTGTTCGATTGAGGGGACGCGCTCGAGGATGCTGTCGAGAGTGGCCTTGAGCGGGATCTGACGTCCCCGCCGCAGTGTGGCGTCCGCCGTGATGACGACCTTGGCACGAGCATCCACGATCCGGTCGTAGAGAGCTTGCGCCGAGAAGCCCGAGAAGATGATGTTGTAGATCGCGCCGATGCGGTAGCACGCATGCACCGCGGCAAAGGTCTCGAGCAGGTTCGGCAGGAAGATCGCGACCACGTCCCCCTTGCCAACCCCGAGGCCTCGTAGCGCTGCTGCCATGCGTGAGGTCTGCTCGGCGAGCTCGGCCCAGGTCCAGGACCGCTCGGTGCCGTCCTCGCCGATCCAGTGGATTGCTACCCGGTCGGGCTCGCGCCGAGCGTGACGATCGACACAGTTCACGCTGACGTTCATGCGCGCACCGCGGAAGAAGGTGAAGCCCTCGGCAAGGGAGCCCTCGAGGCTCGGTGCTGCTGCGAAGCCGTCGATCCACTCGAGTTCGCCCGCGACCTCGCGCCAGTAGGCGCCGACATCGGCGACGGAGCGCTTCCAGAGGGCGCGAAACTCCTCGAGCGAGGAGACCGGCAAGCGACCTGACGGTGGGAGCGAGGGTGGTACCAGGGCCGCACTTCGCACCATCGGAGGCAGCTCGGGCATCTCGTCGTTCGTTGGCTCCTGCGTCATGCGACCACCCCCTTTGCGCGATCTGCTGGTGACGTGGGGATGCTACCACGGGGCTCGCTCGCGCGACAGCACCCAGGGACTGAGCCGATCAGCGAGCCAGCTGGCCGTTACGACCGCGCGCGCCTCGCTCGGTGCGAGCACCTGCACCCCGACGGTGGGTCCCTGCTCGCCGACGGGCACGCTCGCGGCTGCCAACCCCGCGAGGTTCGCGACGTAGGCAAAGCCGATCGGGTCGCGCGCATCCTCCCCGAGGACGGTGTCCAGCTCGTGGGGCCATAGCGCGGGTGGCGCCTCCCGCAGGGTCACGGGCGCGACGACGGCGTCGAGCTCGTCGAAGAGCGCCCCCACGCGCTCGCGCGCGGCGTGGATGGCCGCCTCGAGGGGCCCGAGCCTGGCCAGGACCGAGCTGGGGTCCTGGTCGGCAAGGCGCCTGAGCGCTGGGTCGCCGAGCGGCTCGCCACGGGTGCGGGCACCGATCGCGTCGAGCGCCGCACGGGCCTCGAGGAGCTCGAGCCACGGTGCTCCGAGGGCTTCGGTGACGTCGAGGACGCGCGTGCCAGCATCAGCGAGTTCCCGGAGTGCCGCCTCGAGGGCGCGCTCGAGGGCCGGTGCGGGGCTGCGACCGTCGGGGGCTGAGCGCCACAGTCCAACGGTGTGGGGTGGCACGCCGGCCGCGGCGAAGGGAGCGAGGAGCCGCGAGCGGTGGCGGGCGCCCACGACGACATCGAGGGCCCAGACGGTTTCCTCCAGCGATGCCGCGAAGAGCCCCCAGCTCACCCTGGAGCCGTCGCCGAGGACGTGTGCCCGGGGGAGCACGCCGACGAGGCCCGTGTAGCTCGCCGGGATGCGAATGGAGCCGCCAGCGTCGCTCGCGAGCGCAAGTGGCACCGCGCAGGCAGCGACGGCGGCAGCGCTGCCACCGGAGGAGCCGCCCACCCCCCGGCTCGGATCTCGGGGGTTGCGCACCGGGCCCCGGTGGATGTCCGTCGTCTCGGCACGCCACCCTCGCTCGGATCGGCGGGCCCAGCCGACCACGACGCCGCCGAGCCGCTCGACGAGCCGTGCCGCCCCGTGCTCGAGGGGCATGCCCTCCTTGGCGAGCACGGGAACGCCAAGGAGGGGTACCGATGGCGTGGGGCGCTGTCCGTCGAGGGCACAGGCGCGTGCGAGCGCACGCTCGGGCCGGAGTTCGTGGACAAGGTGATAGCGGGCGTCTGCCTCGCTGAGACCCTGGAGCGCCTGCTCGACCACCTCGAGCGGCGAGGCGTGGCCGCGCTCGAGCGCTCGCAGGGTCGCAAAGAGCACGACGGGTCAGGCTGGAGGGTCGCCCTAGGCCGAGGCCGTTGGCAGCGGCGGCAGCGAACCGTCCGCCAGGCCCTCGGCCATTGCCCACCCGAAGGCGATGACCACGTCGGCCTCGCCCTCCTTGCAGCAGGCGAAGACCTCGTCGAAGGACGAAGGAGAGGCGTCGGCAAGCCGGTACACCGCGAACCCGACCGTGCGCTCGCCACTGGTCGCCCCCGAGGTTCGGTCGTTGTGGCTCGCATCCAGCCCAAAGCGCTTGGCGAGCCGCCTCGACCAAGCGCGCTCCTCACCTGTTGGCTTGTGGCCCGGACGAGGCACCACGTCGTCGAGGCCGGCGAGCAGGTCGTAGCCCGCCGGGGAGGCCAGCTTCGTCGCGACGAGCACGTCCTCGTCGGGGAAGGCGAGGAGCGCTCGTTCGTACGCCTCGTGGAGCAAGCTGGCTGCGGTCAGCTCCTCCTGCTCCTTCGGGGTGGTCACGACGAGATCGACGAGGACGCACGGCGTACCACCAATGCGCTCCAACGTGAAGAGCATGCCCCCCATCAGCTGCTCGCCCTCGTGAGCGAGGGCGGTGAGCACCCACGACTCGCGCTCGTGGCCGAGGAACGCGTCGTCGAAAGTCACGCCGTGAGCGGCGGCGAGAGCCCCCAGGGCCTGGAGCTCGGCGTCGGTGAGTGCGGTGCAGTCCTTCGTGATCGTCTCGATCGCCATGGCGCTCACGCTCCCTGATGTCGACGGCTTCCCACCAGTCTACCCGGGCCGAGGGGTCGGCGGTGGCCAGCATGCGTGCACTGGGCGCACTCGTAGGCTGGTGACGTGACGGAGTTGAGCAACCTGCGGGCGCTCGGCGCTAACCGCACCACCTACGCCTTCGCGCAACCTGACCGGACGGTGCTCGAGACCTTCCCGACCCCGCAGCCCAGCGACGGCCTCGTCGTCAACCTGTTCGCGCTCGAGTTCACGAGCCTGTGCCCCGTCACCGGCCAGCCCGACTTCGGTGAGCTCGACATCAGCTACGTACCGGGGCCCCGCTGCGTGGAGTCCAAAAGCCTCAAGCTCTATCTCATGCGCTACCGCAACCACGGTGCCTTCCATGAGGCGTGTGTGGCTTCCATAGCCGACGACCTCGCAGCAGTCATGGAGCCGCGTTACCTGCGGGTGCTCGGTCGCTTCCGCCCACGCGGGGGGATCGCGATCTGGCCGGTGCGCGAGGTGGTCGGTGACGGCGAGGACGCAGCTGCGCTGCGCGCCCTGGTCGGCGCTGCCCAGGGAGGGCGGCCGTGAGCGAGCGCGCCCAGCGGGTGAGCCTCACGCTTGCGAGCGTCGGCTTCGTCGTCTACGTCGGCTCGATCGTGCTCGCGAACTGGATGCTCCTCCACGTGGGTGCGAAGGGGCCGGGGGTGCGGGTGTTGCCGGTGGGCTTTGGGCTTGTGGCTCCGAGCGGGGTCTACGTCGCCGCGCTCGCCTTCGTTGCCCGCGACATCGTGCAGCGCTTTGCGGGCGCCAGGATGGGCGTCGTTGCCATCATCGTGGGAGCGGTGCTTTCGGCGCTCGTGGCTACCCCGACGCTCGCCATCGCCTCGGGGTTGACCTTCTTGCTCTCAGAGACGACCGACTTCCTCCTCTTCCAGCCACTGCAGCGCCGCAGCCTCCCCGGCGCGGTTCTCGGTGCGGGGCTTGCGGCCATCGTCGTGGACTCGGTCGTGTTCCTGTCGCTCGCTGGCATTCCTCTCGCGGTTGCACTTCCGGGTCAACTGCTCGGCAAGTGCTGGGTGGTGCTTGCCGGCAGCGCCGCGACCATCGGGCTGCGCCACGTGACCCCGGCGCCGGCCTTGCGCCCCCGGCCCGCGTCATGATCACCTCGACTCGCACCTCGCGTCGCCTCGGGATCGCTGCGCTCGCGGGGGCGTCCGCGATCTGGGGCGGGATGTACGTCGCGACGGCTTCCCTCATGCGCAGGACGCCTCCGCTCGTGGTGCTGGAGCTGCGCGAGGCCATCGCCACGGCGATCGTGGTGCCACTCGCCTGGCGCAGGGGTCTGCGCTCCCTCAATCGTTCCGACCTCGTCCTCGCGCTCGTCGGGGGGGTGGTCGGCTTCACCCTCTCGATCGGGCTCCAGCTCGAGGGGACTCACATCGCTGGCGCAGCGCTCGGGTCCCTCATCACCGCGGCGTCCCCGGTGCTCATCGCACTCCTTGGCCGGGTGTGGCTCGGCGAGTCACTGCCGTGGCGCAAGCTTGCGGCGATCCTCGTTGCTGTTGTCGGTGTGGGCTTGATTGCGGGACGCCCACCAGGGGGTGCAGGCGTTGAGCTCGGAGTCGTGGATCTCGTCGGTGCCGCCTGCGCCTGGGCGGTCTACACGGTGCTCTCGGCCAGGCTGGCGCGGCGCTACGACGCCCTCGTGGTGCTCGCGATCATGGGACTCGTGGGCTCGATCACCAGCTTGCCCTTCGCCGTCGTCTCGGCGCTCCATGTCACCCACCCGCTCCCGAGCGGGACCGTTGCCTGGCTCGAAGTCGCCTACGTCGCTATCGCGGGGATGGCGTTGGCGTTCTTCCTGTGGAACTGGGGCTTTGCCCGCGTCGATGCAGCGGTGGGCGGGTCCATGCTGCTGTTTCAGCCAGTCGTCGGCGTCGTGCTCGGGGTCCTGCTTCTCGGAGAGCCCTCGTCGCTTACCCTGGTCGTCGGGGGTGCGCTGGTCGTGGTGGGCGTGGGGCTCACGGTGGCCCAGCGCTCGCCGGCTCCGACGGGTTCCTAAGGTCGGGCGAGCGGGACCACGTGCTTGGCGTGCTCCCGCGTGCGGGCGGGAGGCGAGTGCGTTCCTACGCTGAACGCGGTTCCTGCAGCGCGTCCGCGCCCGAAACCCACCCGCTTTGGGTCGTGAGCCCCCATGCCACTGCTCCGGCCGTGACCTGAAGGCTGGAGCACGTGCGGCGCGGCGTGGTCGCGACCTTCCATGGGGGACACATGTGCGAGCGGCAGGTGCCGAGTGGTCCCTGCGCGTGCGTCGACAGGTGCTCGGCCACGAGGGGGTTCTCGGTGCCCCTCTGCGGATCAGGTCTCACGTCGGCGCTATGGTCGCGATGCCGTAGGCGCAGGCCGCTGCTGCCAGACGGCCGTCGTACGTCACGATGCCATCCAGCTCGTCCCCCAATTCCAGGGCTGTGGCAAGATGGAGAGCGTCCAGACTCCGCAGCTGCTCGGGGTCAAGGGTAGCTGCCCGTTCGAAGGTGGCAGAGGTAAGCCTGAGCAGGATCAGAGCATCGAGAACCGCTCGAGCGCGCTGCATCAGGTGGGGTGCGGCGCGACGGGTTGCGCGAAGGAGCTCAGTGCGCAGCAAGTCACTGGCAATCACCCGATCCTCATTGGCGGCAGCCCACGAAGCCATGGCTTGCGAAGCCGGCTCGGCGACGACGAGCTTGGCCGCCGCCGACGTGTCGAGGTAGAAGACCATCAGTAGCGTTCGTCCTCGCGCATGGCGGCTACGACCTCGGACAGTGCAGGCTGCTTCGCACCCTCGTCAGGAGGGGCGCCCAGCTTGGCAAGCGAGCCCTTCGACGGCCGAGCCCGACCTGACGCGACGAGGGCAGCGACTCGTCCCTCCGGAACTGGTATGAGCTGGGCAACCGGTCTCCCTCGATCGGTGATGACCACCACCTCGCCGGCGGCGGCTCTCGCCACCACTTGCGAGGCGTTCTGCTTGAGAGCTCGGATGCCTACCGTAGTCATGTGCTACAGAGTAGCACATTGATCTGCTGCAGGTCATGTCTGGAGCAGTGGTGTCGTGACCACCACGCGATCCGCTCCGGATCCACGCGCCATACGCGATGCCGCAAGGCCAGTTTCCGTGCCAGCGTGGGCGCCGGCGAAACGCACCCGCTGGGCCGTGGCAGGGTTCGCGGCTCCCGGACCGGAGCTCGTCGACCCACTCCTTGGTGCTGCTTGCTGAGGAGCGAGCCGATGGGGCGGCTGGGCAGCTCGATTCGGGACGATGCCCACCGCATCCGTGCGACGCCTGCTCGTCGTGGGCACGCGCTCCTTGGCGGCTGCACGCCACGCGCGAGTGGATCCCAGCAGGCGTGCTCGAGGTGCTCTGCAGCCTTGGGTGGCGTCCCAGCTGGCGCCTCGATGACCAGGTGGTGCTGGGCCTCGGGGTTGCGTCCACGGAAGTGGTGTATTGAGCCGAGTCGCCTTGGGCCCGTAGGGAGGTGCTTGTGGAGCGGCGGCCACCGTGTGATCCTTCGTGAGAAAGCAAGCTCAGCAAGGAGTCACCACGATGGCCACCACCTCCTCCTGTGGATCTCGTCGCGCTCGTGCGCGAGCACGTGGCCAAGGCTCACCCGGATCTCGTGCGCTCGTTGCTCAGCACCTTCGTCGAGGCGCTCATGGGTGCCGAGGTCGACGCGATCTGCGGCGCTGCCTACCACCATACGAGCCCCGAGCGCACCAATCG